>Ga0208589_1000702_pt1 | contig 15228 bp, 13 predicted proteins | sample NGESurshal092012_2_FD_184486 | JGI IMG/M metagenome (GOLD analysis project Ga0208589, IMG submission 184486) | Arctic peat soil microbial communities from Barrow, Alaska - NGEE Surface sample F53-2 shallow-092012 (SPAdes) | ecosystem: Environmental > Terrestrial > Soil > Wetlands > Peat ... | reverse complement strand
CGAAGCGTATTGCAGCCAAATACGCTGAGGAGGAGCAACGAAGCTCGCGGCCAAAAGACACGAGCATGGCCCGCGAGACTTTTGCCACAGGCTGCTAGGGCAGCGTTTAAGTATTCGACTAAGAATTCACGATCGGCTCGCAGTTCGCGGATGACTACTTGATCGTTGGAAATGTAGGGCTGGTATATCATCGAAGCTCATTTCGTCTTTCGTCAACAGCCCGCTGGATATCTTCTTCGGTGATGCCCTCGAGCGCAGATCGCCGGCGTTCGCCTTCGGCAAGCCGTTCCCATTTCTTGTAGCAACTCAAGCGAAGCGCATCGCGCAGTTCCACCTGCTCGACCTCGTCCAATTTGTCGATCTGTTTGAGAATCTACTGCACCGCGGCGTTCATGATCCGCAAATTATATATTTTGTGGCAATCGAACAAAAGAACCCTCACCCCAACCGTCTCCCTGTGTACATGGAGAGGGGAAGAGGGGCAACGGTATTTTTAGAACTGCCGCCTCTGCCGCGCCGTCGGAATATCCAGAATCTTCCGATACTTCGCCACCGTGCGGCGGGCCAGATCGATCCCCAGTTCCTTCATCTTCAGCACGATCTCATCGTCGTTCAGCGGATTGAGTTTGTCTTCGTTCTCGATGACAGCCTTGAGCTTCTGCTGCACCGCCCCCCAGGCCATGTCCTCGCCTTCGTCGCTGGTCGTGCCCTGGGAGAAAAACCGCCGCAACGGATAAACGCCGCGGGGGCTTTGTATCCATTTTTCGCTCACCGCTCGGCTGACCGTCGCCACATGAATTCCCAATTGCGCGGCGACATCAATCATCGGCAGCGGCCGCAAAAACTCCGGGCCTTTGTCGAAGAACTCGCGTTGCGCGTCCACCACGATTCGGATCACCCGCAGAATCGTACTCTTGCGCTGCTCGATGCTTTCGATCAGCCAGCGGGCGTTACGCACGTTGTTACTTAAAAACTCCCGGGTCTTTTTGTCGCCCTTCCGCTCCTTCAGATATTTTTTCCACATGGCGCTGATGTGGAGATTGGGAGCCGGGTCGTTGGTCATCTCGATCTCGTAGCGATCGGTCTCGGGATCGTAATAGATGATCGCGTCCGGCGTCACCGGCGGCGGGTCGTTGCCGCCGATCTGCTTGCCGGGGAAGGGGTTGAGCCGTCGCAACCCGCGAACGGCTTTCTGCACCGCCTCGATGGAGACGCCCAACTTGCGGCTGATCTGCGGATACCGGTTCATCTCCAAATCCTTGAGATGCTCGGTAATCAGCGACCGCTCCAGCGGGAAATCATGGCCTTCGGCCAGCTCTTCGTCCTGCTCGATCGTCCCCAGTTGCAACAGCAGACATTCCTGCAGCGTGCGAGCCGCCATGCCGGAAGGCTCGAGCGTTTGCACAAGTTTCAGGGCTTCGTTCAGATCGGGCAGCGTCAGCGGGTCGCGGGTTTCCTGGATGATCTGTTCCATGGGAACCCGAAGGTAGCCTTCGGAATCGATGTAGTTGATCAGGGCGCGGCCGGCCCGTTTGACCGCATCGCTGGCCTCGACAAAGGTCCATTGCGAGATGAGATGCTCAATGAGCGTTCCCGACCGGGCGGCGGTGTTGTTCATCGCGTCGAGCTTCTTGTCGCGCTCGCCGTCGTAGCTGGAATGCTGGCGGAAATCCTGCTGGCCGTTGGTCGAGAATTCTTCGTTCTCCAGGTACTCGCTGATCTTGTCCAGCCGGTCAAAATCAGCCGACTGATCCCCCTTCTCTTTGACGATCAACGAATGTTCGCCTTCCGAGCGGTCGTCCTTCTCCAAACGGGAATCCTGAATGTAAACCGGATCGCCGCCGGCCTGCTCCTCATCCTGAGTCATCTCCAAAACCGGGTTGGTTTCCAGTTCCTGCTCGATCCGCTCCTCCAGCGCCATAAGCGGAAGCTGGAGAATCTCCATGCTCTGGATCATGCGCGGCGTGAGGAGCTGGCGCATCTCCTGCCGCATCGAAGTTGACTGACTTAAATTCATTTATTTCAACCACTTACAAAATCAATGCCCCAAAGGCACATGTTTTGCATGTACGTATCCTACCATTCAGATCGGACGGGGGCAATACAGAATTTAGGGCGTTTAGATCACTGGTGGAGGAAGTAATCGCGGACCATGGGAGAATAGGCAGGATCAACCGATCTTTCGTCCAGCGATTTCAGCGCTTCGGCGCGAGCCTGCGGCCAGCCGGCGGTTTGCCAAGGTAACGGATTCACGCCATGGGCATCGGTGCTCTGGCCGCCAGCGTCGCCAGGCGAACCACCCGCTGCGGCATGCCCGATCCCGCCCGCTGGAACGCCGCCAATGGACGGCGGTTTGCTGTCGGGGATGGCCGACGTAAATGTTTCGGGCGAATGGGAATTGGCCATATTGGTGCGGCTCAACCCGCTGCCGGCAGAATCGCTCTCGCCAGGCGTCGCTGAGTCCCCCTTCGCACGGCCGGTCGGTGCGAAAACATCCATTGCCGTTTCCACGTCGCTTGCCGCCGGGCGATCGGAATCCTCGTCTATATTCGCGCTGGCGGCCGGTCGCAGCCGCACACCCTCCGCCGGCAAATTGAATGTGGACTCGGCGCCGCCCAAAGCCACTCGTCCTTCGGCTTTCGGCGTCACCGGCCAAAGGCCGAGCGTGATCGCCGCCATGGAGCAGAGCGCAATCGCACCCCACCGCCCGCCGTTCGGTTTGGCAAATCTCATCAATGACAGTTCCATTTCGCCGCACCGATCTTCGGCCATGGCGACGACGGCGTTACTCCAGCTTGATGAGGAATCGTGCCGCAGCGGCCAGGCAGTCGCCAGCAGATCATTGGTTTGGAATTCGCGGTCGATCTGTTCGGCCGCCGCCAGCGGCGAAACACGCCGCGCAGCCGACCAAACAAGTCCGCACGCAACACCGGCGAGAAGAATCAACAGCGTCAAAGGGCGGCTATTCAATCCGCAATACAAGAAAATACCGGCAATGCCCAAAGCAGCGGCGGATGATGCCACGCCGCAGATTTCAACGCGACGAAGCAATTCGCGCAGAATCAGCGCCCGCCGCGCGTGGAGAACAAAACGGATCAATTGTGGGCGTTCATTCGGCATGGGACGAAACCACCGATAGTTTCGCCCCGGATCAGCCGCCGGGCAAGTAATCGGCGATATTCTTTAAGCCGCCATTTTCAGGGTCGTGCCAATATTTAGGATTTCCGCGGCGGTTTCATCGCCGGCGAGGATCGGGGCCGAAGAAAACGGCGAGCTTGCACCCAGACCGGCAACCGGGGTGCGGATAATCGCCGCCTCGGTATAGATGCTCTTGATGATTTCGTTGTTCCCCTGCATGGTCCACCCGCCGAACATCAGGATGTCGCCCGCCAGCACGCTTTGCACCAACGAGTTTTGAATATCCTGCGTCAGATTGCCGGCGGCGGGGTTGATGACGCTGAACGCGTCAGGGTAAATGTCTTTCACCAGTTGCGGCGTCCCGAGCGCCCCGTTGCGAACGTCGCCGTATGGTGCGGAAACCGCATATTCGCCAAGGTTTCCGTTCTCAGGAATCAGCAGGGTTCCGGGGCACTGCTGGTGGACCTGCTGCAATACCCAGGGGCTGCTCGCCCAGTTGGTGGAGTCAATATAGAAGAGGGTGCAGCCCCATTGCTGCATGGCATACTGGATTTTCGAGACCAGCATGTTGACCTCGTCCTGCGGATTGCTCAAAACCACCTGAAAAGGATCGCCGTTGTTGTCAACAAATTGGGCGTCGCGGATGGTCACTCCGGTCTCAAGTCCCGCATTACGGAAGATGGCAAAATATTGGTCCACAACATCATCGTAATTGAGTTCGGGTGCGAGAGTCGTGGCCACACGCGGATCGCCGATGTAGTCGGCATTTGGATATTGCTCACCCTCGAGATCCCAGGTGATGACGCCCTGCGCGCCCATGGTTTTCATGATGCCGACACTTGCAGTCGCATAAGCCAGCAGGCGTTTTTCAAAACTCGCCAGCCCTGCGGGAGTGGTCACGTCAACGGTCGGATCGTTGAACCAACCGTTGGGATTGGTCGCGCTGCGACCAGCGGGCGCTGAGCCGGCCGGCGTGAGATAGGCGATGGGATTGCGATTGGTCCAGTTGACGGTGTCGGGATTTGCGGCCGCATATTTGGCAAGAACATCAGCGGCCAGCTTTTGCGCCGTGGCGGCTTTTCCGCCGAATCGAAGGGCCAGATGGTAGGTGGTGCTGGCTTGGGCGGCGATCGGCTCCTGAAGGATGGGCCAACTTCCGGGCTGGCCGCGGATCGGCGCCGAAGAAATGCAGGCCATATACTGGTTTTGCGTCGCTGTTTCAGGGTCGCACACGTAGGCCGTGTACAGCGGGCGATCCACGTCTTCGTTCACCAGCGCAATGGTTCCGTTGCCATAGTTGGCAACCACCACGCCGGGGCTTTGATCTCCAAACGCGGCTTGCGGCCCGCCATTGAATCCCGCCGGCATCGTGGGGAAGTTCAAGGTCAGCGGCATCAACTCCAGGCCGTTGAGCGTCGAATCGCTTGTGTTGTTAAAAACGGAGATGGCCATGTCGATCTCTTTGGCCTCTGTGGTGTAACGCACCTTGATGCGGCCCCAGGTGTAATGAAAATTGAGGACTTTTTTGTCCGCATTCCAGGACGAGCCCGTTGGATTCTGGCCAGGAATTTCACCCACGGGGCTGGAAGCAGCCGCCAGGGCCGGGGCAGCGGCAGCGCTGGCAGAGTTTGGAACGACGGTAAACACGCCCGGAATCCAGAATCCGGCGCCGGCCTTGGCGGCCTGATCAACCAGGACCGTGCCCTTGTAGCTGAGCATCGAAATTCCGTCAGAGCCGAAGGACACGGCCAACGGGGCCGCCGACATCATCTGACGGGATTCCAACGCCTCCAGGGCACTCACACCGCTCTTGTTTTTCCGCTTCGAACAACGCATCAGCTCCTCCAGGTTGCACAAACAAATTGCACAAGGAGGACTTCCAATTCATTCTGATGTGAAGCAAGGCAGAATAAGAAATTTGGATAAACTGTGTGGAATAGGACAATATTACCGGACGCGGCAAAGCTCCGATGAGAGGTGCGTTACCTTCAGGCTTTCGGAGCGGATCAAAATAGGAAAATCGCGCCACCTCCACCCGGTTAGCCGCCGCCCTTGGGCGGCGCGTGCCTACCCCCCGCGCGGAGTCAGTTGAAACCCAATCATAATGGAATGGCCAAATGAAACGACAGGAATGAACGCAAAACCTAACTCTGCTGATTTAACGCTTGAACAGCTTCTCTTACACAATCAAGATGGGGGTTGATTTCCAGTGCCCGGTGGTAGGACTCCAGCGCTTCCTCGTGGCGGCCGAGGTGGGCATAGCAATGACCCATTCCAGCCCACGCGCCAAAATGGCACGGCATCCTCTCCGTGGCTCGCGAGCAATCCTCAATACTCTTCTCAAACGATTCCTGCAGATATAGGACGATGGCTCTCTGGTTATATGCCTCGGCAAAATCGGGATCGAGGCGGATGGCTTCGTTGCAGCATTTCAGGGCGACCTTGAAATCCTTCTTACCCATCGCCTCAGCCGCGTGGGCCAGTTGGCGGTTGGCCTGGCAATTCTTGCCCGACCTGAACCAGAGCGACCAGAGCGCGTGCTCGGCCATGCCGTTAACCATCGGATCGGGGTCGCGCAATTGCCCGGCCAGTTCGCGGGTGCAGCAGGGATCGCCGATCAGGCCGAGCGCCAGCAACGCGATCTTGCGCGCGTCGCCATGATTTGTTTTAAGAAGATCGACGATTTGAGCCGGCGTCCAATGTGACTTCAACAGCGCCAGCAGGCCATGAAGATCCTTCGCTTCCAGCGGCGGCTTGACGAGACGGACGAATTCGTTGGGATCGATTGCAGTTAGCATTTGCACCGGTCAATTGTAGGTCGACGTGTCAGCGTGTTTCCATTCTAAGTCACGCCACAGCGTCAGTGTTGAGCTCCGGGCAGGCGGCTGGCAGAGTTATAACCCGGGCCGCCATTCTTCTGATCCGCTTGGGCGGCGGCGGCTTCGGGAGTGAAATCCTGCGCGTAAAGCCCGCGCCGCTCGGCCGGAGTCATGGAACCAAGCTTGGTGGGTTCGTAGCCGGTTTCCAGCTTCGACACACACCCTGACATGGCACAAGCGAGAGCCAGGAAGCCGAGAGTTGTTAATCGAGTCATTAGGCTAATAAGGATAGTCAATGAAATTGGGAAAGTCGATCTTTTTGCGCTGGGGGAACAAAAGTTTGAAGTTCTAATTCTCAGTTTTCAGCTAAATGCTCGCTGCCGAGTTTCCCCTGGCTGAACACTGAAAACCGAAAACTTCAAACTGGAACCTTGACCTTCCCGTCGTGAACCATAAACTACGCGACCTTGCCAGCAGGCATGTTCCCTTTCAGGAGACTGCCACGTGGCCGACGGCAAAGATAGTGGCGATAAAAGTGCCCTTAACTACGGCTTGTACCCGGCCGTCGGTGTTTTACTGGGCATGGCGATCGGTTCCTGGCTGGACCATAAATTCGGCTGGGGAGCCAAAGGCCTCCTCACCGGAGCGGTGTTGGGCCTGGTTTCCGGAATGTATCTTTTGGTTAAGGATGCATTGAAGATCGGCAAGAAGTAATCGCCCGAACACGAAAGCACAGAATTGAAAATATCGATGAAGACGTTGATTTTGATTCCGCTTGCGATAGGGATTGTCCTGGCGACTGCCGCCGGATTGTGCAGCCTTGCCGGCGCACCTCCGCATGGACGCGACCTGCTGATTGCCGCGTTGGTGGCGGCGATTGCCGCTGAAGCCGCCGTGATCCCGGCAGTGCTCCTGCGGAAGTCGGAGCCGGTTAAACAGGCACAGGCCGCTCTCGGCGGGACTGTGCTGCATCTGATGCTCACGATTCTCCTCGCCGCGGCGGTAATGGTCGCTCGCGTGGTTGAGTCAGGCCAATCATTTGTATATTGGCTTACTGGAGCATACTGGCTAAGTCTGGCCACTCTCGTTTGGGCGCTGATGCGGCTCTCATCCGGCCGGCATAATGCTCCCAAAGTGACCGTTCAAAGGTAATCGGGAAATGAGGCGGTTCCATTCTTTGGGACCGACATGTGATGCAGTTGATTCTGGCCGTGACTGATCCACTTGAGCATGTGCTGCCGCACACCTACTTCGGCACGCATGTGACGCTGTTCGAGCACGTTTTCCCGATTAACATTACGAATCACACCATCATGATCGGCGTGGCGTCGCTGATGATGATCTTCATCTTCCCCGCGCTCTTCAGCAAGCCCGACTCCAATGCCCCCAGCGGCTTGAAGAACCTTTTCGAGACCATCCTTGAGTTTATGCGCAACGAAGTCTTCACGCCCTGCCTCAAGGAACATACCGACGCTTTTCTGCCATTCCTCTGGACCATCTTCTTTTTCATCCTCTTCTGCAATGTATTAGGCTGCATTCCCTTCCCGGAAATCTTCACCCTTCTCAGTGGCGGAACGATTCAACACCTTGGTGGAACCGCGACCGGTTCGATCAACACGACCGCGACACTCGCCATTTGCGCGTTTCTCTTCATCCACTTCCAAGGTCTGACGGTTCTCATCCGCGACCTCAAGCACGGCACATACGGACATAAAAGCCATGATGGCCTTCGCACCCATCCGCTCGGTGAGGGCGATGAATATGGCGAACACCAGCCGATTCACGGCAAAAAGATGAGTACGGGGCAGGCAATCGTCTCCGCCCCATTTATTTATCTCTGGAATTTCGCCCCACATCCCTTCAAAGAGGTTGGTCTCTGGGCTGATCTGCCGATGTGGGCCGGCCTGCTCCTTTTGGAGCTGGTCGGCGCGGTGATCAAGCCCTTCGCCCTCTGCATGCGTCTGTTCGGAAACATGGTTTCCGGCCATATGGTTCTGGCGGCGTTGGTCGGATTGATCGTGGCGACGCCATCCATTCTGGCTCAGATCGGCATCGGCGTTCCGATCATGCCGCTGGATTTGTTGATTCAATTGTTGGAAATACTGGTTGCGTTCCTTCAGGCGTACATCTTTGCATTCCTGACGGCGCTGTTTATCGCCGGCGCGGTGGCGCCGGAGCATTGATCCAGGCCGCGTGCCTGGAAAAGGAGATTCGCATGACTTCTATGTTAATGACGTTGGCACAAGCGGATGGCGACAAAGCTCTGGCTGTGGCCGGCGCTGCAATCGGCATGGGCATCGCTGTTCTGGGCGCGGGCATCGGCATCGGTCGCATCGGTGGACAAGCTGTCGAAGGCATCGCCCGCCAGCCCGAAGCCAGCGGCCGCATCGTCCCCAACATGATCATCGCCGCCGCCCTTATCGAAGGCGTTGCCTTCACGGCGGTCGTGCTCAGCTTCGTATTGACCAACGGCTTGAAGTAAGAACGAGGCAGTCATGCGCAGGAAGATTTCCTGGATATTCGCGCTGTTTCTGCTCTTATCAGTGGCTCGTCCGCTGATGGCGGCGGACGCGGCGCCGGAGCAACAGCCGGGACTGGTCGAAATCGACTGGGCGGCTTGCGTATGGGTCTTGATCAGCTTCACAATTGTGCTGATCATTCTCTACAAAGCAGCCTGGAAAAACGTGCTTCAAAGCCTGAAGGATCGTGAGGAGCGAATCCGCTCCAACATCCAGCAGGCCGAGGACGCCCATGCCAAGGCGGAGGCCACTCTGAAGGAGCACGCCGCCAAGCTGGCCGGCGCCGAAGAGCAGGTCCGCCTGATTCTGGCCAAGGCCGCGGTCGACGCACAGAAAATCGCCGACAACATCCACGCTCAGGCCCAGGCCGACGGCGAAGCCGAACGCGATAAATCGCGCAAGGAAATCGAAGCCGCCAAACGTGACGCCATCCGGCAGGTCTACGAGCAGACCGCCGACCTGGCCACCACCGTCGCGGCCAAGATCATCGGCCGCGCCCTGACGGCCGGCGATCAGCAGGACCTGGTGAACCAGACTTTATCGCAGTTTGAAACGGCCAAGATTTAAGGCCGCAGAGAAAAGAATTATTGCCACAGATGAACACAGATCCACACAGATAAGAATTTGAAATTGGAATTTGGAATTTGAATTCCTCTGAATGATCTGTGTGAATCTGTGTTCATCTGTGGCTAAATTGAATTTGTATTTCTTTGTGGCTAAAAGTTTCAGATCATGGAAAAAAACGACCTTCATTCCCCCATCGCCGTCACCTACGCCGAGGCTCTATTGGACCTCGCCGGAGACGATGCGGAAATCATCAGTGATGAGCTGGCCGGGCTGAAGCAAGTTCTTCTGGCGGAGCCGATGTCCGGGCCGCTCTTTGGAGACCCGGCCATCGGGCAGGACGAACGTTCGCGCCTGCTCGACCGCGTTTTTCGCGGGCGTGTAACCCCCCTGCTGATGAACTTTCTGCATGTGCTCAACGCCAAGGGCCGCCTCGGCTTTCTCAGCAGCATCGCCGATGCCTTCCGCGAATTGCTCGATCATCGCCAGGGAAAAGTGGAAGTCGACGTAACCGTCGCACAGCGGCTGTCGCCCGAGGCGATCGGCGCCGTCGGCCAGCGCATCAGCAACGCCATCAAGCGCCAGGCCATCCTGCATCAGTACGTCGATCCCGCAATCATCGGCGGCCTGATCTTGCGCGTCGGCGACAAGCTCATCGACGGCAGCGTGCGGGCACAACTTGAAATGCTGCGGACAGATTTACGCGCCGCGCGCCCAGTGTAATAGTAGTTATTGGCGCGATGACGATACATGTAAAAACCTAAGAAGCCCCCGGATAGCCATCCGGGGGCTTGATACAGACGAATACTCGAGTCACTGCTTCGAGAAGAATTACGGAGAGATTTATATGGCAATCAATGTCGCGGAGATCACCAGCATCCTCAAGCAGGAGATCGCCGGCTACCAAAAAGAACTGAAAATCAACGAAGTCGGCACCGTCATCGAAGTCGGCGACGGCATTGCCCGCATCTACGGCCTTCGCAACGCCATGGCCGGCGAATTGCTCGAGTTCGAGCACGGCGTCATGGGACAGGTCTTCAACCTCGAAGAAGACTCCGTCGGCGCCGTCATCTTCGGCCATTACCTCTCGATCAAGGAAGGCGACCAGGTCAAAACCACCGGCCGCCTCCTCGAAGTGCCGGTCGGCGAAGCGGTCATCGGACGCGTGGTGAATCCGCTCGGTCAGCCGCTGGACGGCGGCCCCGCCATCCCCCTCACCGAAACCCGCAAGATGGACATCGTCGCTCCCGGCATCGCCGAGCGCCAGCCCGTTAAGGAGCCGCTGCAAACCGGCATCAAAGCCATCGACAGCATGATCCCCATCGGCCGCGGCCAGCGCGAGTTGATCATCGGCGACCGAAAGACCGGCAAGACCGCCATCGCCGTCGACACGATCATTAATCAAAAGGGACTGGGCGTGAAGTGCTTTTACGTCGCGGTCGGCCAGAAGGAGTCGAGCGTGGCGGCCGTCGTCGAAATTCTTCGCGCCAACGGCGCGATGGAATACACGACCGTCGTTTGCGCCGGCGCTGCCGACCCCGCCCCCATGCAATACATCGCCCCCTACGCCGGCTGCGCCATGGCCGAATACTTCATGTGGAAGGGACAGGCGACTCTGTGCGTCTATGACGATCTTTCCAAGCAGGCCGCGGCGTATCGCCAGTTGTCGCTGCTGCTGCGTCGCCCGCCGGGTCGCGAGGCTTATCCCGGCGACGTCTTCTATTTGCACAGCCGCCTGCTCGAACGCGCCGTCAAACTCTCCGATGCCAAGGGCGGCGGCAGCCTCACGGCCCTGCCCATCATCGAGACCCAGGAAGGCGAAGTCTCCGCCTACATCCCCACCAACGTCATCAGCATCACCGACGGCCAGATTTATCTGGAGCCTGATCTCTTCTTCGCCGGCGTACGCCCCGCCATTAACGTCGGCATCAGCGTCTCCCGCGTCGGCGGCAACGCCCAGACTAAAGCCATGAAAAAGATCGCCGGCTCGCTGCGATTGGACCTGGCGGCTTACCGCGAACTCGAAGCCTTCGCCCAGCTCGGCACCGAACTGGACAAGGCCACGCAATCACAGTTGGATCGCGGCGCCCGCCTCGTCGAGTTGCTCAAGCAGCCGCAGTACCGGCCCATGACCATGGAGCAGGAAGTCATTGTCATTTACGCCGGCACGCAAAGCCCCGCCAAGGGCCAGCCCGGGTATCTGGACGATGTTCCCCTCAGCCGCGTCGCGGAATTCCAGGCCGCTTTGCTCGCCTATGTCGATAATTCCGCCCCCGACTTCAAAAAGGCGCTGGCCACCAAGCGCGAACTGACCGCTGAAATCGAAGCCCAGCTCAAACAAGTTTTGAAGGATTTCAAGGAAAAAGCGTGGAAAAAGTAATCTGATTGTCTGAATGTTACGCCGCAAACTTCAAAGCCTAGGGAATAGACCTTGGGCTTTTTTATTGCGCCACCAACATGATGCGGCTTGTCCACGGCAATCCCAGGAAAAAAATTGAACCACGGATGGCACGGATCACACGGATAATTCAGAAAAATCGGTCGGTACTTCGCATCGCAAGCCTTTTCTCCCATCCGTGTTATCCGCGCCATCCGTGGTTGAATTCAATTTCCTGGGCCTTCCTTGAGCGCCGGCACATGCGGAATTTCCCGCCTCATTCGGAATAGATATTCCATCTTGAAGCACAAATCACTGGCTTTCGATTTCTCGGACTACGAAAAACCCGACCATCGGTTCGCCCGTAAGGCACATATGATCTGGCCGGCAACGCGCTCGCGCCGGCTTTTGATTGAGGTCAAATATTTGGACCTCGCAGGCGTTATAAGGGAGATGATGTCGTGGGAAAACTTATGTCCAGCACTCTGTTGCAATTGCCGTGGCGGAGTGGGGGAACTCGGAGCCGTACAATGAGTGAAACCAGTATCCCCGAAAAAGCCGCTGACGGATCGCAGTCAAAGCTGTTCGGCTATGACGTGCTCGAATTCATCGGCGAAGGCGCCGGCAGCATGATCTACGCCGTCACCGACCCGGCCAGCAAGCAGGTCTACGCGCTGAAACATGTCGTCGTGAAAACCGAAAAACAGGCTCGCTTCGCCGAGCAACTGATCAACGAGTACGAAGTCGGCAAGCAGATCAATCATCCGCTGGTGCGCAAAGTGATCGACGTGAAGGTCAACCGCACGCTGTTGCGCAAAATCACCGAAGCCGCTCTCATCATGGAACTCGTCGACGGCACGCCGCTGGATCAGCAGCCGCCAACCTCCATCGCCGATACGCTGGCGATATTCCGGCAGGTGGCCGATGCGCTGGGAGCGCTTCACCAGGCCGGCTTCATCGATTGCGATCTCAAGCCCAACAACATCCTGCTCTGCTCCGACGGCACGGTCAAACTGATTGATCTCGGCCAGGCCTGCCCGGCGCTGACGGTCAAGCAGCGCATCCAGGGCACGCCCGATTACATCTCGCCGGAACAAGTGAAATGCGAGCCGGTGACGGTACGCACCGACGTGTTCAACTTCGGCGCCACCCTCTATTGGGCCTTGTGCGGCAAGCCGCTGCCGACGCTCTTCAACATCAAGAAGGGCGAGAACAGTTTTGTTTTCGATCAGACGATGCCCTCGCCGCAGGAGCACAATCCCGGCGTGCCGACGCCCCTGTCGAATCTGGTGATGGAATGCGTGCGAACGAACCCCGCCAAGCGGCCGGCCGACATGGTCGAGCTTTCGCGGCGGCTGGAGATCATGTCGCTGAGTCTGGCACGCAATGCGAACGGCATCAACGGAACCAATGGCAACGGCGCGGCGTATCCACGGGCGGCGCAGGCGGGGTGAATCCAGGCTGGCCGAATCATGGCCAAAAATAACCATTCGACTTTTCAATGAAGGGACTTGCAGAAATGCGAGTCCCTCTTTTTTAGGGAAGTTCCACGCGAGAATTCGGCGATTCGCATTTTTGCGTTCAGAACCGAGTGGACAGGGGACATAATGGGCCAACGGGATGAGGGTCCATGATCATTGCCGCGAAGTTTGCCCAACATAACAAAGCGGAGATTCGACGCCACCTCAGACTCGTCGCTGCTATAACAGCAGCCGGGATGATTTGGCTTCAGGGTGATTCGCTTCTGCAAGCGGCGACAGATAACTGGATCGCCGGCAACTCGAACTGGAACACGCCGGGAAATTGGGATTCGGGAAAGGTGCCGGAGGCGGGGGATGTTGTAACTATTGGTGACAATGACACGCTGGATCGGACGATCAGTTACGACTACTCGGGATTGCCGCTTATGCTTGGCACGCTCACCGTCGTGAATACTGGCGGCGGAACGAATAGGCTTCTGATGGGGAATAGCAGCCCGGTAATTACAGCGAATATTGAAAGTATCGGGGATTCCGGGCCAGGCAGTTTGGTCGGTGGGGCGGGGGTTCTAACTCAGTCGTCGAGCATCAACAATGTGAATAGCAGCCTCTATATTGGAAAGAACGCGCTCGACATCGGAATTTACGATCTTGACGGTGTGTTGAGCATGGGCAATTCGCACCCCCAGGCGGGTATATATGTCGGTTACAATGGCAATGGAACAATCAATCAAACCGGAGTCCTCCAATCACCTTCCTCCAACGGAAATCTTCCCATTTACGTTGGCTACAATGCAGGCTCGTTTGGAACCTACAACCTGAACGGGGGAACAATTGCCGTCAATGATATGAGCGCCAGCCTTTTTGTCGGCTACGGCGGAAGCGGCTCGTTCGCCCTTTCCGGCGGAAGTGTTTCACTCCCCAAGGGGAGTGAAATTTACGTCGGAGATAATCCCGGTTCGACCGGTTCGTTCGATATTTCCAGTGGAAGCCTGATTATACCGGGTTTCGGAAGCGGCGCTCCAAATCTCGCGCTCGGGGGCAGCATCGGCTCAAGTGGTTCCATGACTCTCGGCACAGGCAATCCATTTCTATCCGTAGGCTCCTTCGCGGTGGGCGAATTCGGCAGCGGCACGTTTACTCAGGAGAGTGGCACTTCTCAAATAGGCTTCCTTACCGTCGGCGGTTACTACCTTGCCACGACCCGGGGAACGGCATCCGTCTCCTTAACCGGAGGCACGATGATCATTCTTGGAACTAATCTCTACGTCGGCTCTGACCAATCCACCGCAGCATTCGCCATGAGCGGCGGAACATTACAGTTTCTCGACCAGCCAAATTTCGGCTTCTCCGAAGGTAGCGTTGGCTTCAGCGTCGGCGTCGGAGCGCCAGGAAATAATTTGTTCACGCTCAGCGGTGGAACAATCAGCGATCCAGGCAACGGACTCAATGTCGGCGAATCCAGCCGAGGAAGCTTCATACAGACCGGCGGATCAAACACCGTCGGCACTCTCAACTTGGGGAGCGGCGCCCAAAACTCCGGCTCTGGTAGCTATTCTTTGTCCGCGGGAACACTCCAAGTAATTGGCACAACAAACATCGGTGGCTCCGGGTCATTCGCGCAAACCGGCGGATCGATTACTTCCAACGCGCTCACCATTCGCAGCGGCAATGCCCCAAGTCCCGGCACCTATTTTATCGCGAACGGCACACTCAACGTCGGCGGGGCAATTACCATCGACCCAGGCATGTTTACACAAATCGGCGGAAAGGTTACCACCGGCAGCCTAACAGTAGGTGGTACCGGATCCCAATATTCAATGTTCGGCGGGATTCTCAATGTAGCCGGTGCCATCAATGTTATGGACGGAACGGCGAGCGCACTGTTGGTCTCGGACGGCTCAATCGCCTCAAGCAGCCTCGCTGTTTCCTATGCCGGCGTCGTCAATGTCACGGGTGGAGGAGTGGCCATTTCCGGCGCAATCGATAACACTTACGGCATAATCTCGGTTACTGAAGGCTCTATCACCGCAGGAGATTTGACTAACTCGGGATCGCTCTCAGTCTCCGATCAAGGTAGCATCGCTTTATCAGGTTCATTTGCACAAATCTACCCCGGTAAGCTCGCCCTGGGAATCCAAAGCCTGACAAGCTTCAACCAAATTCCCGTGGGTGGAAGCATTTCACTTGCCGGCACTCTCGACCTGCTGCTTTCCCCCGACTACCTCCCCCAACTCGGCGACACCTTCCCCATCCTCGTCGGCTCCTCCGGCTACGTGACCGGGAGTTTTCAATCGGTCATCCAAAACATTTACTACGGCGGCTATTACTTT
>Ga0208589_1000701_pt1 | contig 15231 bp, 7 predicted proteins | sample NGESurshal092012_2_FD_184486 | JGI IMG/M metagenome (GOLD analysis project Ga0208589, IMG submission 184486) | Arctic peat soil microbial communities from Barrow, Alaska - NGEE Surface sample F53-2 shallow-092012 (SPAdes) | ecosystem: Environmental > Terrestrial > Soil > Wetlands > Peat ... | reverse complement strand
CGGCATTTACGGGGCTTCTGCTTGCTTCGTTGTTTACGCCCAGCCCTCGGCATGTGCTGGTTCGCGCTGCAGCATGCGGCGCACTCGTTCTCGCTTGTCAGCAGTTGATCAAAATGATTTCGCTGCGGCGCGCTTCTCTATTCGAAAGACGCGCATCGGGTGAATTGCTGCATTACCGTCTTTTCCCGCTCTTTGCCACTCGCCTCTGCAGCCTGATTGTGATCGCGCTTGGGCTGAATTTCCTGACAGAGAATCTGAGGCTGCGCATCTTCTGTCTCGCTTTGGCGATTGGATCGGAGTTGCTGGGCCGCTATCTTTTTTTCGTAAGCGTGGTGCCAAAGAATATGGCGGCCTCATACCTCAAGGAGAAGCACGCCGCATGAAGATTCGCCGCATGCTCGGATTGGACATCGAACGCGAAAGATATGCGTTTGCAAAGGACGAGGTTGTTGGACACATCTCCGCGCAGAAGGTTGCCGATACATGGGTGAAGACTACCTGCGGCTACTGCTCGGTCGGCTGCGGAATGGTGATCGGGGTTCGCGATGGCAAGGCGGTGACGTCGCGTGGAGATGTCAACCATCCCGTCAATCGTGGCAAGCTCTGCCCTAAAGGATTGGCGGAACACTACGTTCTCGATGCAGACAATCGTGCTCGTTATCCTCTACTTCGCCGGAACGACGCGCTCTCCCGCGTAACGTGGGACACAGCGTTCGACACGATGGCGGGCGAATTTCAGCGCGTCTCGCAAAAATATGGCCCGCAGGCTATCGGAGTTATCAGTACCGGCCAGTTAGTGACAGAAGAGTTCTACACTCTGGGCAAGCTGGTGCAGCTCGGTATTGGGACTCCGCACTATGACGGTAATACAACGCTCTGTATGTCGACGGCTGTGGCGGGCTACAAGCGATCGTTCGGCAGCGACGGGCCCCCCGGTGCCTACGAAGACATGGCCAAGGCAGACGTTGTGCTGCTGATCGGCGCAAATGTTGCTGAGAACCACCCGATCCTCTGCATGCATCTCGATGACAACCCTTCGAAGACGCTGATTGTAGCGGATCCGCGTGTGACGAAGACTGCAATGATGGCGGACCTCTATCTACCGGTGCGGCCGCGCTCCGATCTTGCGTTGGTTAACGGGATTGCGCACATCCTCATTCGTGACGATCTGATCGACCGCGATTATATTGAGCAGCACACGAACGGGTTCGACGACCTCCGCACATTTCTTGAGAAGTACCATCCAGACTATGTCAGCGGCATCACGGGCCTCAGCACAGAGATGATCCAAAAAGTTGCGCACCTCTATGGAGATGCGAAGTCAGCGTTTATTGGCTGGACGATGGGAGTCAACCACAGTTCCAAGGGCACCGAAACCGTGAACGCCATCAACAATCTGGCGCTGATGACTGGGAACGTCGGCCGCGTGGGTGGCTCGCCGTTTTCGATTACAGGACAGTGCAACGCCATGGGAAGCCGCGAAGCCAGTTTTTCATCGAGCCTGCCTGGCTATCGCAAGTTTGAAAGTGAGACGGACCGCGAAGATCTGGCGCGGCTGTGGGACATCCCGCCGGGATGCATCCCGTCGAAACGCGGGTTGGCCTACCCTGACATCATTACCGCCGTCCTGACGAAGAAGATTCGGGCGCTGTGGATTATCGCCACGAATCCGCTTGTCTCCTTCCCTAACATCGCTGTGCTCAAGCAGGCACTTGGACGACTGGAGTTCCTGGTAGTGCAGGACGGATTCCATCCGACGCCTACAACGGAGCTTGCTCATCTCGTGCTGCCGGCAGCGATCTGGGGCGAAAAAGAGGGCACGTACACGAACTCCGAGCGGCGCGTCAGCAAAGCAAACCCGGCCGTCGCTCCGCCCGGCGAAGCGCTCAGCGATTTCGAGATATTCCTGCGCTTCGCGAAGAAGATTGGCAGCTACGACAAACTCTTTCCGGGATGGAGCCGCCCGAAGGATGCATTTGAAGAATGGAAACGCGTGTCGGAGGGAAGACTGTGCGACTACTCCGGCATCACCTATCAGGCGCTCGAAGAGGTTGGCGGCATCCAGTGGCCGTATCCAAAGGATTCGACGGAACCGGCGGAAGCCTCGCGGCGCCTTTATACGGACGGCACGTTCCAGACCCGGGACGGGAGAGCGCAATTCTTTTGCGTCGACTGGGAGCCTTTTCCCGAGCAGCCCTCGCAGGATTTTCCATTCATTCTCAACACAGGTAGAACGGTTGAACACTGGCACACACGGACCAAGACGGGCGCCGTGCCGATTCTTGAACAGATTGCACCTCGTGCGTGGCTCGAAATGAATCCGGTGGATGCTACGAGGCTTGCGCTTCGTCCTCACGATCCTGTTGACCTTATTTCAAGGCGCGGCAGAGTGCGAAGCGTGGAGTTGCGCGTCACCGAAGTGATCGCGCCAGGGCAGGTATTTGTGCCCTTCCATTTCGCCGAGTGGAACATCAATCAAGTTACGCAGGATATCTTCGACCCGATTTCGCGCGAGCCCAACTATAAGCAGTGCGCCGTTCGTGTAGAAAAATCGTCCACAGTTCTTGCTTAGCAGGGAGACAATCCCATGCAGGAAACAATTGAGGCGGATCGCCTCGGTCAACTCACACGATGCATTACCCCTGCTTGGTGTCCGCTCGGCGCAGCTCTTCGCTCAGGATGACGGCTTCGGCGATCTCACGCATATTTTTCCTGCGTTGACGGCTCTCTTTCTGCATCATGCGATACGCCTGATCTTCATTGACGCCTAGCTCCTGCTGTAGGAGGCCTTTTGCGCGTTCCACCACCTTGCGAGTTTCGAGTTGGTCGGCGAGGACATTTTTTTCGCTCTCCAGCCTTGCCATTTCGATTTCCGCGCCCACGAGGAAGCCCACCATGGAGATGGTCTGCACCTCCCACTGCGTGTAGTGATGGGACTGCCGATGCTGGACGTTGATAACACCCACGAGCCGTCCGCGCGCCAGGATCGGCACGGAAAGGAATGCCTCGAAGGAGTCTTCCGGCAGATCTTTGAAGACCTGGAAGCGGGGATCGCGGAGTGCACCAGAATCGATGGAGACCGGCTCCTGATGCTCGGCCACCCAGCCCGTAATTCCCTGCCCGATTTTTAATCCAAGATGATCGATGACATCGGGATGCGGATTCTTCGAAGCACGCAAAACCAGTTGGGTCTCTTCCAATACGTAGATGAAGCAGGAGTCGCAACGTAACAGCGTTTCAATAAAGGTAAGAATTTGATCGAGAACAGAGTGCAACGGATCGGAAGAGGCCATTCTGCGGCCAATCGCGTGCATCAGCTCAATCGCATTCGACTGCTCCGCACCCTCGGGACGAATGGGCTCAGACAACTTGCTTTTGACGGGAGGCGTCGTGGACTCGGTCGGAGCATCGAGAATCGCCGGGCCAGGCGTAGCTCGCGCTGCGTTCTGTGCCGCTGCATGATACCTCGCGGTCAGAGCGGTTCTGAGCATGGGGCCACGTTTCTTTTCGAGCAACTGCACAGCGCACTCCGAGGCTTCGTTCATCAGAAACCCCATCTTGGGATGGGAGGGTTCGAAGTCCGGCTGGATGCCGTGGCGCTCCAGTTCGGCAGATGTACTCGGTCCGATCGAGAGCACGACCGTATTGCGCATGCCTTCGCGCAGCGCCTCTGCGATGCCCATGTCTTCTGCGACAGCGAAGAGATTGACCGCCTGCATCGCAGTCAAAAACACCACCACATCGACATCGCCCGCAGCGATGGAGTGAATCGAGGTCTTGAGAGGCTCAAGGTCGTCCGGGAGTGCCCACTGGTAGACCGGGACTCGCATCCACTGGACGTTGTGCTCGGTCAGCGCGTTGAGGAGCTCCGCGTTTGGGGTCCCATACTCCTGCACTGCCGCGCGAAGACCGTCCAGCGAAGGGCCAAACGATGCATCGAGGGCGCTAATCATTTCGCGCCAGGTGCATGGCTCGGCCGCAGTGACGGCGACCGACACGCCCAACTCTCGAAGCACCGTGTTCGACTTTGGGCCGCGTGTGGCGATCTTAACTTTCTGAAGAGCCTCGACGATCTGCCGACGCTCATAACGTGTCTCAACGATCTCCATCAGGCGGCGGATTCCAACGCCGGTCAAAAAGATAACCAGATCGAAGTCCCCGTGGAGGAGGCGTCCCGCAAATTCCAGCGCTTCGTGGTTGGATTCAAGCGGAACTTCTCGCATGGCCGGTGTCACGGTTGGCTCTCCGCCGTACGTGCGAATCAGTTTTGCGATCTCCGGAGCGCGACGGCTTTCGAGTGCTAGTACACGCAATCCCTGAAAGTTTCTAATAGCCATTCTCTATTCTTCACCGAAATTGCTACCGTGTGCGACAAAATTTGGCTCTGAACCCTCTCTAACGAAAATTTACATGGCCCCCATAGATATTGCTTATAAGGGACATGCCGGTTCGCCTGTACCGGTTCGCTCATTTGAGCGCGCTGATAGAGGCTCGGCCTATTGGATTCCATTCCCCAGCGTTCTCCCCCAATGGTAGTCAAATTCCACATAGCCATATTGGGAGTCGCGATTCTCCGGATAGATTGCCTCGACTACACTCTTGCCCCATGTGTATCCATAGTAGAAATTGACTGCCGCCGCTCCGGTGAGTTGCCATCCGGCACTGATGTCCGCGATCGATGCCAGGGAGGAATGGCCGTTTGCTGGTCGCCCGACATACCCGAACACTTTATTGTCATAGGCACCCCCGCCTTGATACCACAGGTCTTTGGATGACGTCAGTTGCAGCCAGTGCAGATCGCTGCGCAGAGCGAGCTTCTTCGTGGGCTTCTCCATGACCTGGATAAACTCATCCGTGTTATTCATCAGGTTATAGAAAGGAACCCGTGCATAGACTCGCGGCGTCGGCAGAATCTGGAAGAAGGTATTGTGCCTGCCGTCCGTAGCGTTGTTATCACCGCCGCTGCGGAACCAGCCTGCGCGCAACCACGGGGTACTGGCTGACTTGCCCGGTCGGTAACCACCTTCGGCTGCGGCGGCATTCGCACTCTGATCGAGCGCCCCCCACCTTCCGTTTTGCAGCGCGCCCCAAAACATAAAGTCAAATTGCCCTGCCGCGGTCGGAATGGCAGCAATTAAATTTCCACCGTAGGTACCAATGCGGACGTTTTGGTGGTCCGTTGCCCGCACGGCCAGCGCACGATTGTCGGTTTTCGTTAGACCAGTCCGGCCATCGTGGTATCCGATCGCGAAAGCGCGCATGAGGACGTGCCCTTTCGCAACTGACTTGGTCAATGCGAGATATTGCAAATCAACATTCAGCTCTGGATTGCCATTCATATTGAAGACGCCCTGATCACTGCGGGCCGCCATACCAGTCAAGTCCCATGTTGTACCACCATAGTGCGCATCGACGCCGTCAAAACTGCGCTGTGCGTTGGAAAACCCGAAGTTGCCTACCAGTCGATTCGAAACCCGGTTTGCCTGCAGCCACGCGATGGTTTTATTCTTTGGCTCCGTCTCTTGCCCTTCGACGAACTCAAATCTACCCAGGCGAACATTTTTATCCTTGCCGTCGAAGTGATATCGCAGAAAGCCCTGCTTCAAAAACGCGGCTGCGGGATTCGCATTGTTAGCGTTGGAGGCATAGTAGGTTCCGCCCAGCCCTAATTGTCCCTGGGCCGTTACGGTGGAGACCGCATCGTTTGGCAAGCCGAGGACGGCTGGCTGCGAAAGCTCGAGCCTCCAATCCCAGTGGCGCGTCTTCTGGGCTATACCTAATCGCACGAGTGATTCGACATATCCGTAGGTCTCCGACTTAGGAGGAGCAGCAAACCACTGCCAGGCATCAACGCGTGTGCGGTCGGATGCAAAGACACTGACAGACGAATTGGTCGATGTTGCCTGCTGCGCACGACAAAGCGTGAAAACAGCCATGAGCAACGTCATGGCAAGGGACGCAACGCGAAATCTCTTAGACATTTTTTCTCCTGAACGTCTCTCTAAAGGCGATTTTTGAAAATGAAGACACCACGAGTCGTATCGCGGCAAGCGCGAAACAAACTGAGATGATTTGGGTTGCTCAGCGGAGAGCGGCAAGATCGCTGCGGATCGAACAGCGGACACTGCATGGTGTCTTTTGGAGCTGTTGCGTTCACTGAGCAATAACACAGCGGTTCCGGTATTTCAATCTATTTCGAAAATGCTTGCGTAAATCTTCTTTTGCGCGACATCGTCAAAGGCTGCGAGTCTATCTGAAAATGCATCCTTGTGAAGACTCTTGTTTCGCGCTGCAGGAAGCAGTATCCTGTGTAAGACGCAACGATCCGGCATTGCACCATGAATGCTCGTTGAGACACGCTTCTCTTCTGATTTCGTTGCGGTGGCACCCAGATTCGTGCCACTCACCGGTAGCCGCTGTGCCAACTGGCACCACAGCTCCTTCATTCGCTCCAGGACGAGCCATCCAAAACACCACGCTCTGTATGAGTTGGTTCATGTTGTGTCGCATGAAATTTTGCGCGCAGCGGAACAGGATACGTCGCTCTTCGCCCGGAGGAATTTGCAGCTATGACGACCATAGACATCGTTCCCAAAGAAATCCACGAAACATTCTCGCTTGAACAAAAGGAATATCTGGACGGGTTCCTTCTTGCCGCCGCCAAGCGTGGCACAACGCTCTTTGCCGAACTTCCACCCAATGGATCGGATTTCGCTTCTCGCGCTATCCACGCAGCCGCTCCATCGCAAGAGGAGACCTGCTTCGGCACTCCGGTCGAGGATCTTTGCAAAGAGGAGCGCTGGAAGTATGAGGAAAATGCGCTCGATCTATGGCAGAAGATCCTCGCACACGCGAACGAGAATAGGTTCCCGGAGGCTGCCGACACCTTTCGATTCAAGTTTCACGGCCTCTTCTACGTGGCTCCTGCACAGGACTCATTCATGCTGCGGATGCGCACGCCTGGCGGCGTTCTTACATCGCACCAGATGCGAGGGCTCGCCGAGATGGCGGCGGATTGGGGCTCGGGGGAAGCGCACGTCACCACCCGGAGCAACATTCAGATCAGGAAGTTTCAGCCGAAGGACATCGTGCGCGTCCTGATGAAGATTGCGGACCTCGGCATGTCGTCGCGCGGCACGGGAGCCGACAATATCCGCAACATTACCGCAACACCGACGAGCGGGATTGATCCGCATGAGTTGTTCGACGTTGCTCCGCTTGCCCGTGCGCTGAACTTCTACATCCTCAATTCGCGTGATCTTTATAGCCTGCCGCGTAAATTCAACGTCGCCTTCGACAGCGGCGGAGCCGTGAGTGTTGTTGCCGATACAAACGACATCGCCTTTATTGCTGTTCGCGTCCCAGATCGCCGGAGCGTCCCTGAAGGCGTGTACTTCCGCGTACAACTTTGCGGCATTACGGGTCATCGTCAGTTTGCGAGCGACTGCGGGTTGCTGCTGACGCCCGATCAAACCATCTCAGTTGGAGCAGCCATGATCCGCGTCTTCTGCGACAACGGCGATCGTACAGACCGAAAGAAGGCTCGACTCAAATATCTGATGGATCGCTGGGGTGTGAAGAAATTTCTCGAGGAGACAGAGAAGCGCCTGGACTTTCCTCTGCTGCGCTTTCCGCTGGAAGAATGCGAACCCCGCGGCGCAGTAGACATGCAAGGACATCTCGGTGTTCATCCTCAGCGTCAGGATGGCCTCTTCTACATCGGCGTTGTCGTTCCGGTGGGGCGGCTCAGCGCCGCGCAAATGCATGCCATCGCGTCAATCGCGGATGAATTTGGTTCCGGGGAAATTCGCCTCACAGTCTGGCAAAATCTGATCATTCCCAATATTCCTGGTGAAAAGCTCGAAGCGGCTCGACAGGCTATCGCGATCGCTGACCTTAAAGACTCCGCCGGATCGTTTGCTGCGGCTGCTATCGCCTGCACTGGCAACCAGGGCTGCCGTTTTGCTGCGACCGATACGAAGAGCCATGCCCTCCAACTAGCACAGCATCTCGATGGGCGATTCAAGATCGATCAGCCCCTTAATCTTCATGTGACAGGCTGTCCTCACTCTTGCGCACAACACTACATAGGGGACATTGGCCTGATGGGCACAAAAGTTGGCGGCGAAGAAGGCTATCAGGTATTGATTGGCGGAGGCAGTGATGACCGCCAGGGACTGGGCCGCGAACTCATCTCCGCCATTCGCTTCAAGGATCTCGCTCCTGCGATGAATCGGCTCTTTGACGCATACACCAAACAACGCCGCGAACAGGAATCTTTTCTTGACTACGCACGCAGACACGATATCGACCAACTGAAGCAACAGATTTCGATTGAGGAGGGAGCCTAAGCATGTCTCAGGTACTTATACCGCACATCCCCGGAGATGCTCCGTTTTCACCTGCACAGCGAGAGTGGCTGAACGGCTTTCTCGCCGGCCTCTATTCTTACGCGCCTGTTCAGCCTGCAGAAGCGGCAAAGCAGCTTCGCGTGGCGCTGCTCTATGGATCGCAGACTGGGACCGCCGAAGGATTGGCGCGCAAACTGTCAAAGGAGTTGAAGTCGGCTGGTTTTGAAGTCGCTCTCAATTCACTGGAAGGGTACGTACCGGCCTCTCTTGCGGCCGAGACGCATGCAATCTTCGTCGTCTCGACCTACGGAGAAGGCGAAGCACCAGATACTGCCCAGGCATTCTTTCAACAGTTGTGCGTGGAGCGTTTCCCTCTGCTCGGAGATCTTTCCTACGCTCTATTGGCGCTGGGAGATTCTCATTATGAACACTTCTGCCAGTTTGGCAGAGACCTCGATGCAAAACTGAAGTCGCTGGGAGCAATGAGCATTTTGGACCGCACGGAATCTGGTGTGGATGTCGAGGCCCCTTACGCTGCATGGAAAGTGACGATTACGAATCGGCTGGGAGAGATCACTCGACAAGCTACTGTTGACGCGGGCGCCATTGCTGTCCCAAGCGAATCGGCAACCACGTCAAGCACGCTACCTCCGGCGCACGAACCCTCATCGCTCCACACGCGCGACAGCCCATACCCAGCGCCGTTGATCGAAAGGCGCCAACTCACTCATCCCCAATCCAGCAAATCAACCATTCATCTCGATTTCAATGTTGCGGGCGCGCCCATGCTTTATGAAGCAGGCGACGCTTGCGGCGTAGTTCCTGAGAATCCTCTTAACCTCGTCCACGCTGTATTGGACTTGCTGCCATTCACGGGAAACGAACCGGTTGAAGTTCCAAAAGTCGGTAGTGTGGCTCTCAGCGATGCTCTGCTGCGTCACTTCTCGATAACGCGTCTCACGCGCAAGATGATCACTCACTATGCGGACCTCGCGCAGTGCAAGCAGCTCCATGACATGCTGGCACCTGAGCAACAGGCAGAGTTGGACCAGTTCCTTCACGGCCGCGACCTCGTCGATCTCCTGCAACAGTGCCCCGGGGCGATTCAGTCGCCGGGCGAGCTGCTCGCAATGTTGCCGAGACTTGTGCCTCGTCTCTACTCCATTTCGTCCAGTCCCGCAGCTCATCCTGGACGAATCCACACGACCGTCTCCGTCGTTCGTTATCGCACACACAACCGCGATCGTGGAGGTGTGTGCTCAACCCTGCTGGCGGATCGGGTCGATGTCGGAGATTGCCTGCCGCTCTACATTCAACCCAACAAAAAGTTCCGCCTGCCTGAAGATCATGGAGCTCCCATCATCATGATCGGACCCGGAACGGGGATCGCTCCTTTCCGCGCTTTTTTACACGAGCGGCGAGCCACGGGGGCCACCGGACGAAACTGGCTCTTCTTCGGGGAGCGCAGTGCAGCAACCGATTTTCTTTATCGCGAAGAGGTCATGGCAATGCAAGCCGATGGGCATCTCACTCAGCTCGATACCGCGTTCTCTCGCGATCAGGAGAAAAAGATCTACGTGCAGCACCTGATGATGCAGAACGCGAGACAGCTTTGGTCGTGGCTGCAGCAAGGAGCCTTTCTCTACGTTTGTGGTGACGCCTCAAACATGGCCAAAGATGTGGATCACGCACTGTTGCGAATTTCCCAGGAACAGGGAGACATGACATTAGAAAATGCCGAACTCTATATGCAGACACTGAAGGACGATCGTCGCTATCAGCGAGACATCTATTAGCGACGAGATCGTCTCAGGGTTCGATTCGTGCCTTAGCGTGCCAGGTCGTTCTCAGGTCCTTGAAACTGCGGTGATGTTATCAATGACCACCCTCACGAAGTAGCACCGAGCCCGATGAGGTTGGCGGCGAGAATAATGATCAACATCCCGACCCAGAGCCAGCGCACGGGACGCTTCCCTGCGCCGCGCCACTCTCCAAGCGCCAAACCGATAATGCCGCCGAAGAGGACATACAGGCTCATGTGCAGCATCCAATTTATGTAGAACAGGCGCGATGGGACGTTGGCCTCACCCCATGCGTAGAAGAAGAACTGGAAGTACCAGATGATGCCGGCTGAGGCTGCCAGGCATCCATTGATGAGAAGCGTAGAGCGAGACTGAGACAGATCGCGACGCAGGGAGATATCTTTTCGAAAGCCGAGGCGGGTGAAGCAATAGGCAAAGTTCACCAGCGCTCCGCCGCCCATGATGACGACATAACTGGGCAGCGCTTCATAAAGGGGCTTGACGCCAAGCAGGTGCGCGGCAGCAGCCATGGGCCGCGCGGCATCGATGGCGAAGGACATCCCCGAGGAAAAGATACCGCACAGGATTGCGAGGAAGAGTCCCTTCCTGAGATTGAATTCTTCGACGGTCACGCCCCGCGCGCGTTCCTTCTGATGGCCGGCCCAACTCACAACGGCAATGCCCACCAACGCCGTGCCGATTCCAGCCAGGGTGTACGTACCACTGGAGCCAGACAGGAACGCTATGAACTGACCATGAATGAGCGGTGGCATCAGCGTGCCGACGATGAGCGTAATGCCGATGGCAACGCCAATGCCGAGGGAGATGCCCAGATAGCGCATCGTGAGGCCATAGTTGACGTTTCCTATGCCCCACATGCAACCGAACAAAAATACCGTAGTGAGAACTGAGGGAGAGATGCTTGCGTAGAAGGCACCGAAGTGGGGCAGCAGGATAAGGCTGACGGCAACAGGGAGAATCACCCAGGAGAATATCCCGGCGATGGCCCATGTGGTTTCCCACGACCACTTTTTTACTTTTTCGATCGGGGCGTAAAAAAATGCGCCAGCCGCGGCACCAATCATGTGCCAGCCAATTCCAGCAATTATCGAAGGCATTCACGACTCCAGCAACGAATGAGTTTGGACAATGTTTCAACTAAGATATCAGTTCTATCCGGGAACTTGCGAGGCCAAAGATGGCGAGGCCTGGGAAATTTGCCGGAGCTTGTTATGACGTTCACGCACGGTCGTGCTCTCATCGATCAACCAGAAGTCAATCTCTGTCATCTCCGCACAGTCTTCCAGATGTTGTGCGGGAAAAGCCACGCTGAATCCAGCATTGCTACTATTCGAGACTGCCAATCCATGAAGCGAAGGGTGGTAGGACGAAGTCGTGCAAAGACTTCGTTTGCTCGAGCGAGGGCGCATCGGTCAAAAGCGTCTTTACATTCGTCCCCCTGATTCCTGCTGCCTCGGGATGCAGAGTGATGGTCTGGGTTTTCGCCGTGAAGTTGAGGGCAACGACAACCGCTGGGCTGCCTCCGACACCTTCCCTGACATAGGACAAGACCGAGGGATTATTTTTATCCAGCATGATCTGTTTCCCATTGCGTAGCGCCGGGTCGTCCTTGCGCATCGCAATCAAGTGTTCATGCCAGTTGAGCAACGAAGCTGGCTCCGCTTGTTCCGTCTTTACATTGACGATGGGATAGTCCGGAGCGACAGGCAACCAGGTGGTTGCCGCAGTGCTGAATCCAGCATCCTTTGTATCACTCCATTGCATTGGAGTACGTTCACCATCCCGTCCCTTCTCTTTTGGCCATCCTCGGATACCGATGGGATCTCGTACATCCTGCTTTCGGGTGGGAGTTGTCGTGACCATACCAATCTCTTCTCCGTAATACATCAGTGCGGTGGCTCGCGAGGTAAACAGCATCGCTGCAATGACGCGGGCGATAGCTCCGTCATGAACCCCATCCCCATATCGGTTCCAGCTGCGGGGATTATCGTGGTTATCAAAGACGAAGAGAGGCTGGTTGCCGTCGATCTCGGTTTGGGCCTGGTTGATGCGCTCACGAAAGAGGGACGCATCCATCTTGTTGATGAAGCCAACCTGCATATCCATAGGAAGCTGTAGCTCGTTGTGCCGGGCACCGCCGTACCATTTATCAAGCTCCTTCACGCTCGGCAGATAGGTTTCGCCAATCAGGACGCGATCTCCGTGGTACTCATTGACGAGCGCTCGGAGACGGCGCATCACGTCATGCACCTCGGGAAGATTGTTGGTATAGATATCACTTACTTTCTTATCCCCATAAGCATCGATCCCTCCGATGTATGGCTCATCCCGCAGCTTCGGGTCCTCAAAAAGATTAGGAATCGCATCGAGACGAAAGCCAGCTACACCGCGGTCCAACCAAAACCGCACCGCGCCGAACATTGCTTTCTCAACTTCGGGGTTACGCCAGTTTAAATCCGGCTGCTGTTTGTAAAACTCGTGATAGTAAAACTGTTTCGTTTTGGGGTCGTACTGCCACGCCGAACCGCCAAACAGGCTAATCCAATTGTTTGGGGGAATGGGCTTTCCGTCAGTTCCAATTCCCTTCCCGTCCCGCCAGATATACCAGTCGCGCTTCGGATTTGTTTTTGAACTTTCAGATTCGATGAACCACTTATGTTTGTCGGAGGTATGGTTCATCACCATGTCCATGATGATGCGGATATGGTGCTCCTTTGCCTCTGCCAGCAGTTTGTCGAAATCTGCGAGGGTCCCGTATTGCGGGTCAACATTCTCATAGTCAGAGATGTCGTAGCCGAAGTCGACCTGGGGCGAAGGATAAATCGGAGAGAGCCAGATAGCGTTGATACCAAGTCCCTGCAGGTAATCCAATCTATGGGCGATGCCATTGAGGTCCCCAATTCCATCACCGTTGCTGTCCTGGAAACTCCGTGGATAGATTTCGTAGATCACGGCATGTTTCCACCACGGCCCATCGCCATGATGTGTCGTATCAGCTGAATGACTGGCTACAACCGGAAGGTGCGCTTCCTGCGCAAAGCCAATGTGACCAAGTCCCATCACAGCTGCAAATGCAAGAGCGGGAACAAAGGCCTTGAGGCGTAAAGGTGAGAAGCGAGTTATCGATCCAGTTGAGTTCAAGTGCATCCTCCAGGATTTTGCAACAAATATAGCATCGTCGATGACAAACATGTGGTTTGCCGCAGCGATAGCGCACCGATCGGTGGCTCGGAAGAAAACGAGAGCTTCGTGTTGGTGGAGATGTTCCTGCCCCGTCTATCCCCATGCGCATCCCGTCGAAGGAGACCGGAAGGCGATGCGATCCTCTCTAACAGCGCGGGGTGGTCGCGGATTAGCGGAGGTTGTTGCTGGGTTTGGTGGGCAGCGTGAAGTGAAAGGTTGTTCCCTGATCGACAACGCTGGTGGCCCAGACTCGGCCTCCGTGTTGTTGGATAATGCTGCGACAGATGGCTAGTCCGAGGCCGGTGCCGCCGAGCGCGCGAGAGTCCGAAGCATCGCCCTGCTGGAAACGTTCGAAGATGTGTTCGAGCTTTTCCGGGGGGATGCCTCGACCCTGGTCGCGAACCTCGATAAGCGCTTCGTCGTCGTCAAGATTGCGAGCTGTAAGGTGGACCTCGCTGCCGGGTGGCGAGAACTTGATGGCGTTGGAGATGAGGTTGTTGAGGGTTTGGAGAATGCGGTCCGGGTCTGCCCAGACGTTGACGCCATGAGCGGCGAAGAAGATGCGGATATTGGGCTTGGGAGCGCGAGCCTGCTGAACTGCAGCGGCGCGGCGAAGAAGGTCTTCGGCGCTACAGAGGGTGGGGTGGATTTCGGCCTTGCCGCTGGAGATGCGTTCGAGGTCGAGGATGTCGTTAACAAGGCGGACAAGGCGATCCGTGTTGCTGATGGCGATTTCGAGCATCTGCTGAGTCTTCTCAGGACGCGCAGAGAGTGCGCCGCCGGCGAGCAGGCCGAGGGCTCCGCGGAGCGAGGTGAGAGGCGTGCGGAGTTCGTGCGAGACAGTGGAGATGAACTCGTCCTTCATGCGGTCGAGCGCACGGCGTTCCGTGGTATCGGTGAACGCGACCACCACGCCGACGGTCTTAATGCCGCCAGACTCGGACGAGTGGGTGTCGATCTGCGGACGTGCCACATACTCAACCGGAAAGCTGGTGCCATCTTTACGCCAAAAGACCTCGTCGGAGATACGGACGGTGTCGAAGTTGGTCATCGTTTTACGGATGGGGCAACTCTCCTCCGGATAGGGTGTGCCGTCCCCGCGCGTATGGTGGATAAGCTTGTGGAGAGTGCGTCCAAGGATTTCGTCCTGCCGGTATCCGAGCATCAGTGCAGCGGCAGCGTTGACGACGGTGACCTTGCCATCGAGGTCGATGCCATAGATGCCGTCGCCGACCGACTCAAGGATGGAGTCGGATTGTCGCGTGAGGGTACGAAGGCGGCCTTCGGCCCGTACCTGCTCGCTGATATTGACTCCGAAGCCGAGGACGTAGGGTGCTCGCCCAGGAACGATAATGAGCTTGTTGCGGTAGGCGACGACTCGAATATCGCCGTCAGTATGGGTGAGATGGAGCAGCCCCTGCGCCTCTCCGGTTTCGCTGATCTTGCGGAGGTAGGCGTCCATTGCGTCTTTACGCTCTTCGGGCATGAACTCGGCAAGTGAATGGCCGATTACCTCGTCGACGTTGCGCCCGATGGTTTCAGCGCCGTGGGTGTTGATGGTGAGGAGATTGCCGCGGAGATCGTGGGTGCAGACCATGCCGAGCGAGCCTTCGACGATCTGGCGGTAGCGCGCTTCACTTTCGCGGAGTGTAGCTTCAGCGGCGCGCTGAACGGTGACGTCGATGCCGGTGGCGATAATGAAGGCGACCTGGCCTTGCGTGTCCAGCAGCGCAGTGGCGGACCAGGCAATGCGGCGCAACGTACCATCGCGGTTGAGCCACTGGTTTTCAAAAGTGGTGGGGAAGTTGCCCGAGCGAATACGCTCGAACGTTTCGATGGCATCGGGAATGTCCTCCCGCGGGATGACTTTGTCC
>Ga0208589_1000700_pt1 | contig 15252 bp, 14 predicted proteins | sample NGESurshal092012_2_FD_184486 | JGI IMG/M metagenome (GOLD analysis project Ga0208589, IMG submission 184486) | Arctic peat soil microbial communities from Barrow, Alaska - NGEE Surface sample F53-2 shallow-092012 (SPAdes) | ecosystem: Environmental > Terrestrial > Soil > Wetlands > Peat ... | reverse complement strand
CATTTTACGCTCGGCAAGTCAGGGCGTGCGCGACGTCAGGACGTTGCAGACGATGGCCTTGGTCGAGATGCAGCTTCGATGCGGTGAGAGCGTCTGAGACGAGATCGGCCGACGTCCAGTTCCTGACGCCTGGCTCTTGCACGCCTAAGTCTCTTGTAGACGTCTAAGTCTTGTAGACGTCTAAACCTTGGCCTCGCCACAAGCGCGAATGGCTTCTTCGACGCTGTGGAACGGACGCCCGGTCTCAATCAATGCATTGATGCCGAATTTTTCGATGGCCTGCTGCGCCCGGATCGACTCCAGTCGCGCAATCGCAAATCCAGTTCCGAGGGAACCGCAAGCGTTGATCGTATCGCTCAGGACCTGGGCCGCGGTGAAGTCGATTTCGACAATGCCGGTTGCCTCCAGCACGATCAGGCGAGGCTGTTGCGCCGAGGATTGCACCAGGCCCATCACGTCCCGCCGGAAATGATAGGCATTGAGGAACGATAGCGGTGCCTGAAAGCCCGCGACGACGACGTGAGGTTCGGTCTCGCCGGGAATATGCGGATTCGACGGCCACCAGATCGACGTGCCCGGCACCCGTTCGAACACCGTAACGCGGGCGCGGGTGTTGCTCCAGATGCCGTGCAGCAGCGACAGCGCGATCCCGATCGCGACGCCCTGTTCGATCGGCAGGACGATGATGGCAGCCGCGGTCGCAATCACCAGCAATAATTCGCCGATCGATTGCCGGTAGATCGCCACGATCTGGCTGAGGCGGATGATCCGCATCGCGACGAACAGCAGAACGCCGCCAAGCGCGGCCTGCGGGACGTGGCGCAGCAGCGAGCCGCCGAAAGCGAGCAAGCCTAAGATGATTGCGGCGGCGACCAGCACGGCAAGCTGCGATTTGCCGCCGGTCTCCGCCACGATCGCGGTGCGCGGCGGGCTGGCATTGACCGGAAATCCGCCGATCAGGCCCGACAGGATGCTGCCGACGCCGACACCGATAAAATCGCGGTCGACATCCGGCGGCTGGTTCTTGTCCGAGACGAACGAGCGTGTCGTCGCCGCGGTCTGCACCATGACAATGATGGCGATGATCAAGGCCAGCAGCACCAGTTGCAGCCATCGGCCGATCGGAATGTCGGGTATATCGAGTGCCGGCAATGCTGCCGGGATATCTCCGAGCACCGCAACGCCGCGGCTTTCAAGTCCCAGCACCAGGACCGCGACGGCGGCTGCGATCAGTCCGATCAGCGCACCGGGAATGCGGACGTCGATGCGTTCGGAAATGGTGACCAGCGCCAACACGCCAAAGCCGATGCAGAGCGTAAAGGGATTGGTTTGCGATAGCTGTCCCGCCAGGGTCGCAAGGCGTTGCAGCATCGGGCCGTTCGGGGTCGGCAGCCCGAGAATCCCGGGCAGCTGCGAGATCAGAATATGCACGGATATGCCGGCGAGAAATCCAACGGTCACCGGGATCGAAAGCAGATCGGCGATCCAGCCGAGCCGGAAAATGCCGCCGACCACCAGAACGACGCCGACCATCAGCGCGAGCGCGCCGGCCAGCGCGACATAATCGGGCGAACCGGCGACCGCCAGCAGCGCGAGGCTGCCTGCGAAGATCGGCGTGATGGTCGAGTCGGCGCCGCTTGACAGAAAGCGATTGCTGCCGAACAGCGCAAAACCCAGCGATCCCGCCAGAAACGCGAAGAAGCCGATCTGCGGCGAGAATCCGCCAAGTCGTGACGTCGCCAGTTGCTCGGGGATCGCGATGGCAACGAGGGTGAGACCGGCGACCAGATCGTGCGTGAGATAGGATGGTTGATATCCCTGCAGCGAGCGCAGCACCGGCCAGCCAAACGTTTTTGCGGCAGTCTTCGCGGCACCCGAAACCGGAGACACGGGGGTATCGATCATGAACGCGTCGCCTCGGCAAAATCCTGAAACAAGCCAGCGAGCTTACCGGGAACTCGACCGGAAGCAATCTGGCAAAAGCAGGGTTGGCGAGGGGAGGCGAGGCATAGTCCGGCTGCGCTCGATTATGCGCGACCACGTCTCAACATGACGGAATTACCGGAAGGAAGGCCGGCCTCACTGAACGGTTTCGTGCACCGCGGCAATGGGGCTATCGGGCGCGGCCATGACTTCCGCGATCACACTATAGGAAACTTCAATGCCGCCGGGCTTGGTGGGGTCGGCCTTGACGGATTTGATGTGCAGCGTGGCACGCACCAGCCGGCCGTCGCCCAGGGTGATTTCGGTGACGCCATGGCGGACGGAGGTCACCTTGGTTTCGGGACGCGCTCCGACCTGAAACGAGAACGGCTGTAAGTACCCCAGTTGCATGGCGTCCACCTGTGTTGAGCCCAGCCACTATCAACCTCGTTCGTTACCGAATGGTTCCGGCCGGAAGCGGCGCCCTTTCGCACTGCATTCATCTGGCCGCGATATCCCCGCTGGCTTCGGAACCTCGAACATCCGGGCCCGTGCCGCCGCTTTATTCCGTTCAACTTTGCCGTTTTATTGGACCGCCTGGCGCCCGATCGGCCTTGCACGAGGTGGGCCGCCGATCATAATCGCGGACGGGCAACGTAGCCGGGGCGGCGCTTGCCTTTTTGGGATCGAACAACTCATTTTGGGGGCGAAAATGACGACGACTGCGGTAGGGCAGCAAGGATCGGTGGCATCGACGCGGTGGATTCAGCTACTGCTCGGGCTGGTTGCGATGATGTCGATATCCAGTCCGCAATATGTCTGAACACTTTTCACCAAGCCGCTGCAGGAGGCGTTGGGCGCGACGCTGCCGACGGTTCAGGTGACCTTCACGATCCTGATCGTGCTGCAGACGTGGTTTTCGCCGGTGCAAGTGTAAACGAGGCCATAGTTTATCCGCGAAACACCTCGTTTAGGACGTCTCTGACCTCCTAATCGATCCGCGAATTGGGGCATAGTTCGCCTCCTCCGAGATAACGCGTCTTGTCAAAATCTTTAATTCATCTTATATTCAGTCTGGATCAAGTCGATATTTCGACAGCTTTTACATTGTGTTATGCGGAGTGATTTATGCAGAAGTCGCGTCATCCAGCCCTCGCCATCCGTTTCCTGACAGGTCTGGACAAAAGCGTCTTCGACATCTTGGCTCGAGCCAAGGGCCAATCGCCTACTCAAAGTGAGATATCAGAAAAACTGCATGGCGCAGCAAGTCAATCATCGGTTTCGCGATCCATTACGCGCCTTGTGGCAGAAGGCCTGGTCGAGAAGTTCGGCACCAAACGATTCACCCAATTCAAAGCAACACCCGAGGCTTTGTGGTTCTCGCTACCGTTCAACGCGCGACCAAAAGTCCCGTTCGACCCCAACCGCATCGGCGCCTATTTCTCTTCTCAGAAGCCTTGGCTTCCCGCCGAGGCGGCCGCCCGCATGAAAGCCGCGTCGCCCGTGCTCGCACCCTCGATCGACGCAGCGACGTTTTCCCGTGAAATCGCGGAACGCTTCATGATCGACTTGGCCTACGCATCGAGCGCACTGGAGGGCAACACCTACTCCCACCTTGAGACCGAGGTTCTGATCAAATACGGCGAATCCGCCGGCGGCCGCACCGCCGAGGAGGCGACCATGATCCTCAACCACAAGGCCGCGATCGGCTGGATCATCGAGGACATCGACCGTGTCCGAATCGAGCCCGATACGGCCATGAGGCTGCACGCGCTCCTGATGCGCGGCTTGGTCCGACACGACAATGCCGGGGCAGTGCGCCGCCACGCCGTCGGCATCTCCGGCAGCGCCTACGAACCTACCGTCGATGGCAGTGCTCTATCCTGCGGACTCGCCGAGCTGTGTTCGGCAGTATCGATGCGCGAAGATCCCTTCGAAGCCTCTTTCGGCCTGCTGGCCGGTCTCGCCTATCTGCAGACTTTCGCCGACGGCAACAAGCGGCTAGGTCGGGTCATGGCAAGCATTCCGCTGCTCAAGAACGGCTTAGCACCCCTTTCATTCGTAGGCGTCGATCGATCGGCTTATTCGGCCGGAATGCTGTCCTGGTACGAACTGGCAGACCCGACGCCGCTGGCGGACGCCGTCGCCGAAGGCTACGAGACGTCGGCACCCGCCTACGCTGTCGCCCATGCCGTCAAGCGCGTGCCGCGCGGCATCGAGATACGGGAACGACAACGTACCAACAAAGTGCTGGCCGACTATTTCCGAGCCTACGCCGAAGGGGATCGGACGGAGCCGTTCGACTTCGCGGTCCAGCAATTCCGCGACCTCGCGCTCGACGACAGGGCGCACATGGCGACCTACGTTTCGGAGGTCGTGGAAGCACTGAATGAATCCTCCGCGATCGCCTATGGCATCGACCGTGAACTATACGCGAGCTACGCACTCGCGCGCGATCAGTCCGACGGCCCTCCGTAGATCAACAACAACGTTCCCAAGCGGATCGACTATGCCCTCATTTGCGGATCGCCATGAGGTTCCTGCTGACAAACTATGCCCGCATTTACAGCAAGGCTATCTGGTCGACCGGTTCGGCGCACGCCTCCTGATCGGCGCCGGCTGCCTGCTGTCCGGCCTCGGATGGGTCAGCGCGGCCCATGCGACCAGCCTGACCGGCCTGTATTTGACCTACGGGCTGTTCTGCGGCATCGGGACCGGCATCGTCTATGTCGGCATTATCGGCCTTATGGTTCGCTGGTTTCCCGACCGGCGCGGATTGGCGACGGGGCTCGTGGCTGCCGGCTACGGCTTCGGCGCCATCCTCACCACGTTTCCGATCGACACCATGATGAAGCAGACCGGTTATCAGCACACGCTGGTTGTGTTCGGCATCGTGCTCGGAATAGTCGGCATGGCCGCGGCATTCGCGATTCGTATGCCCACATCGGCCGATATCTTGCCGCCGCCACCGGCGTTGGCGTCGCATGCAGGTACGCCGCCGCGCGAGATGCTGCGCAGCAAGGTGTTCTGGCTGATGTTCTTCATGATGACCATGATGTCCACCGGCGGCCTGATGATCATCTCGCAATTCGCGGCGTTCTCCCGCGACTTCGGCGTCGCCAATGTCGTGGTGTTCGGATTGGCCGCGCTGCCGCTGGCGCTTACGGTCGACCGGCTGACCAATGGATTGACGCGTCCGTTCTTCGGTTTCGTCTCGGACAAGATCGGCCGTGAGAACACCATGGCGATCGCCTTCCTGATGGAAGCTGCGGCGGTCACGCTGATGGTGTTGTTCCGCGACAATGCGCTGGTCTTCGTGATCCTGTCCGGCGTGGTGTTCTTTGGCTGGAGCGAAATATTCTCGCTGTTTCCGTCGACGCTGACCGACATCTTCGGCGTCAAACATGCCACCACGAATTACGGATGGCTCTACGTCGCGCAGGGCGTGGGCTCGATCCTCGGTGGCCCGCTGGCGGCACTGCTGCGTGTGCAGACCGGCAGTTGGTTGCCGGTGTTTGCGATCGTCATCGCGATGGACGCGCTGACCGGCATCCTGGCGCTTGCCGTGCTGAAGCCGATGCGGCGCGCCTACATCGCTTCGAAGGCGTAGCGCGTTTTAAAGCGAAGTGGATACCGGTTCGCGTGAAGAATAACAACTTCCCGATCCCGGGGCATCGCGGCTTTCTTTTGGCTATTGGCGGCTGCGCAGGCGCACCTGATCCGGGCCCGGCTGGATCGAGCTTTGCTGAACCGGACTCGGCTGGTCCGAACCTGCCTGATCCAGCACCTCGTGCCGATCCGCGACCGCGCGGTGGAATTGTTCAAGCGCGAGGCTAAACGCGGAGAGATCGCCTTCTTCGATCGCGCCGTCATCATAGGCTTCAAGCGTTTCGCGGATGATGGCATCGACTTCGTGCTGCATGTCGCGCAACTGATTGCCGGAATTGCCGTCCCGCGCCAGCGACGACAGTGCCAGCACCCGGTCGCGCAGCGCAACGCTCTTGGCCTTTTCGTCCCGCTTCAGATAACTGCGGAACCAAGCGCCAGCGGATCCGAGACCCGACAGCAGCAGCAACACGCCCCAGATATAATCGCTGTATTTTTCGAGAAAGGTTCGTTCCGTCCCGTCGATATAGGCCGCGGCGCCGCGATGTGCCGGCAGGGCGGCGTCCTTGTCGGTGTCGGGCGTTGCGATATTGGCGGCTCCCGGCAACTCCCGTTCCAGCGCTTGCCGAACACTGAACAACTGCCGCGTGAATGCGCCGACCGCGGTCTCGGACACAGCCCGCCGCGCCACAATCAGGTGATTGACGCTCACGGTTTCGATCTTGTCGTCCGGCCGTGCCGGCGACGAGCTGAAGGTGCTGCCGGGAATCTCCTCGGATGCATAGAGCGGATGCTTCTGCGCGATCGCCTCGGAGACATCGACCGGCAGGAATTTCGGCTCGCCTCGTTCGCGGGCGGTGGCGGCGATGGCTTCCGAGGTAATCTTGCTGTCGAGCGGCCCCACCGACATAAAGGCGTCGATCGACATATCGTGCGACATCTCGCCGATCTGGCTGACTGCGAACTGAACCACCGCGACCTTGTCGGGATCGATGCCGGATTCTTTCAGAATGACGTGAAGGAGTATGACGTTGGCCTGCGTCGTTCCGATCACGCCGAGACGATGCCCTGCGAGCTCTTCGAGACTCTTGATTTTCGGCACCGGGGTTTTCTTGGAGCCTTTGGCCGGCAGACCGGAAGGCGACCACAGCACGACGACGTTCTTGCGCAGGATGGCCACCGATTGCGCATCGGACGGCATTTCAAGGTCGGCGCGCGCCACCGCGAGATCGGTCTGGCCGGCGCCGAGCAGCATCAGGCTTTCGCTCGGCCCGTTGGTCGGGATCGGCGCGAGCCTGACGGCCATGCGCTGCTGCGCGAAGGTCTGCGCCAGCGCCTTGATCAGCTTTTGATCGTCGCTGTTCGATGGGCCGACCGCGATGCGCAGGGTCTCGGGCCGCAGGGCGAGGTAAAGCGTGCTCGCCGCCGCGACGAAAACAAATATTCCGATAAATAAAACGAAAAACGAAAACCGATTCTGCTTCTTGCGCAATTGAGGCGCCGCGTCCGGTTCCTTGATGGGGGAAAGGGAATCCATGGGTTCCTTGGCTACCGGGGATCTTGACCCCGGTTTGGCTCGTCTCGGTAGTAATCGCCCGCTACGCCATTGTCACCCTTGACGGCGCTCCGCAGGCAGATTTTCATCAAGATGAACGCGCCCGGCAGGGCGCGGGGCTGCGATGGAACGCTCGCAAGAGGGCAAATCCGGCGGTGAGATCTACAGCCCGCGCGGGGCCTTGATCTTTTCGCTCAGCGCCGCGATGCCGACCGCGCCGATCATCACGTCCTTGCCGACGATATAGCTCGGCGTGCCGTTCAAGGTCAGTTCGCGCGCGAGCCTGGCGCTTTCGTCAAGCGTCTCCTTTACCTCTGAGCGTGTTGGCGTCATCGATCCCGGAATTCGCGCTTTTCAGTCCTTGCTGGATGGCGCCGCAGATCTGATTGACTTCGCCTTGCCCATCGTCGGCCGAGATGCCGCCAAGCGTTCCGGCGATGGCGGCGCTTACGCCGCATCCGACACCGTCCGCGCAGGCCGTGGCACAATTCGAGCCGATCGACTCGGCCGCGTTCGCCAACCCGTTGAGCAAATCATTTACGTCGCAACCGGCGTGTGACGTCGCGACCGACGTGAAGGTCGCGAAAAGTGCGACGATGGCCTGCGCTGCAATACGACGAAGTCTCGTGGGGGTGGCCATAGACTTGCGGAAGCCTGCAAGAAAGCAACGCTACACCTGAACAAACCGGCTTACAATAAAGATAGTAGCTAAGACGCCGCACCAGAAATGTGATAAAACTCACCGACAACGGAGGACGACGAAATGATGGAACCCAGGCTGGAAGTCCCGGCGGAGTTGCGCGATCTGGTCGAAAAGACCATCGATCAGGCGGAAAAGGCCTTCGGGATGTTTTTCGATGCGGCGAATAGATCGGTGACGTCGATACCGACTCCGGGCACGGAGATTTCAAAGCAGGCGCTTACCTTCACCGAACAGAACATGAAGGCGGCCTTCGAGCATGCACGCAAGCTGGTTCATGCCACCGACCTTCAGCAAGCCCTGCAAATTCAATCGGAATTTCTGAGAAGCCAGTTTACCAACGCCGGCGAACATATGCGGCAGATCACCGGCAATGTCATGTCCGCGGCAAAGGATGCATCGAAACTTTAGTTTCGATACAAATTCGTCACGTTACTTGCAATTTAACTGCTCGCAATCGTGGTTGCGTTGCTAATTTGTTTTGGTGTGGTACAAGCGCGCTCCGAAAAAAGAGGAGCCGTTATGGCCAAGAAGAAAAAGTCCGTCAGGCGCGCATGGTCCCCAACCGATGTGCGTGAGTTGAAGTCGCTGGCGAAGAAGAAAGTCGGTGTTGCCAGAATTTCCAAGGCTTTGAAGCGAACGGTCGGTGCGACCGCGGTCAAGGCGCACCAGCTCGGCGTATCGCTCGATACGAGGGGATAAAATACCCGCCGTCCAATCGTCCGTCGTCTGCAAAATAACATGGTTCGGAATTTCGCGGACGTTGGTTGCTCCACGGGTCCTTGACCGGACACGGCCACCGGATCAACCCATCCGCCATCTTCCCCAAATCCCTGTCGGTGTCAGCCGGCAGGGATTTGCCTGTGAGGACTTGGCGTAAGCAGGCTCGGTGGTGCCCGCGACATCCCTGCAGCATTTCGGGTTAAGGCTCTTTCTTTTGGCCCGAAATGGCCACGACCTTGCGCCAACGTTCGGTCTCGGCTGCGAGCATCGCGCCGAACTGGTTGGCGTCACCCGTGATCGGAATCGCGCCGAGTTCGTCGAGCCGGGCCTTGATGGCGGGATCGGCGAGTGAGGCATTGATCTGCCTGTTGAGCAGATCGACGATTTGCTGCGCCGTGCCATGCGGAGCACCGACGCCATAGAACGAACTGGTTTCGAACCCCGGCAGCGTATCGCCGATCGGCGGCACGCCCGGCATCGTTTCCGATCGTTCGCGGGTGGTGACGCCGATCGCGCGCAGCTTTCCCGTTCGCACGAATTCGAACGAGGATGTCACATTGTCGAACATGCCCTGGATATGGCCTGACATCACGTCGGTCAGGCCGGGAGCCGATCCGCGATAGGGGACGTGGGTGAATTGAATCCCGGCCATCGCCTTGAACAGTTCGCCGGAAAGATGAAGCGAGGTCCCGATGCCGGACGAGGCGATGCTGAGTCGGCCCGGATTGGCTTTGGCGTAAGCGATGAATTCCGCGACGTTATGGATCGGAAGCTCGTTGTTGACCACCAGCACCAGCGGTATGCGGGCAACGCCCGCGACCGGTACGATTGCCTTGGCGAAGTCGTAGGGCAGTGTCGGATCGAACGATGCGTTGATGGCATTCGCGGTACTGGTCAAGAGCAGCGTATAGCCGTCCGGCGGCGAATTGATCACGGCTTGCGTGCCGATGTTGCTGCCGGCGCCGGGCTTGTTCTCGACGATGAACGGCTGGTTCAGCCGGTCCGACAGATATTGGCAGATCAAACGCGACAATACGTCGGTCGCTCCACCTGCGGTGTAGGGCACGATCCATCGCACGGGCTGCGCGGGATAGGCGGCAGCCTGCGCCGATGCGATCGGTCGTGTGCGGAGCCAGACACCTGCACCCGCGGCCCAAACAAACAAAGCTCTCCTGCTGATCATCGCACTTCCATGGTTCGGCGACAGCTACGACGGGAGTCCGTTTCGCACTGCACGCTGGTGTGGTGATGTTTGCCGAAAACCGATGCTGCCGTAGTTCTACGGCACCGTAAATTAACCGGCACTAACAACCGCGATGGTATTTATTGCTTATTAGCCTGGAACGTGACCACGCGACATCCGAATCGGACCGCCGGTTACGCACACTAATCTCACGGTCCGATTTCGCCAGGCCACTCGGGCATAATCTAAGATTGAGGGGCTTTCCATGTCATTGCTGGCGCGCATCAAGATTATCACCAAAATTCTGGCCGTCATCCTGCTGCTTGGGGCGGTCGCGGTCGGCACGAGCTGGCTCGGCGTCCGCGCCATGGGCGCGATGAATGAGGATGCCGAAACCATGACATCGACGGCGAAGCGCGCGCTCGAAGCCGCGCGGGCCAGCACGGCCGTCATCAGCCTCAGCGGCGCCGAATTCCAGATTGCGCTTGATCCGCGTCCGGAAAACCGCGCCGTGGTGCGCAAGATCGTCGATGAACAGTTGCAGTTGTTCAAGCAGCGGTTTGAGGATTTCGGGAAAACCCGCGACGAGCAGACCCGGGCCATGCTGCCCGGCATCCGGGACACCATGTCTGCCTACGAAAAGAGTCTGGAAAACACCCTGCGCCTTGCCGACGAAACCAAGGACGTGGAGTTGCAGGAACAGATCGAACGCCTGCGCGTTTCGGCCATGAGCAGTCAGACGGCGGCCGGAAAATTGCGCGCCGACATGCGAACGGTCGTCAAGCAACTTGACGATCGGGTCAACGAGTTCGCTGCACATGCTTCGGAAGAATATCAGAAGACCTCGCGCGAGCTGATCATCGTCGCGGCCGTCGGAATCCTGTTCGGTGTGCTGGCGGGATATTTGATCGGCCAGTTCGGGATTGTGCGGCCGGTCAACCTGCTGAAGGCGGTGATGGAAGCCTTTGCGCGCAACGACTTGCACGCCGAAGTCCCAGGCATCGATCGCCACGACGAGCTCGGCGACATGGCTCGCACTGTCGAGGTTTTCAAGAAGAACGGATTGGACAAGATCAGAATGGAAGCGGAGCAGAAGGAGGCCGAGCAGAGAGCCGTGATCCAGCGCAAGCAGGACATGATCAAGCTTGCCGATCAGTTCGAAGGCGCGGTCGGCGAAATCATCGAAACCGTCTCCTCGGCTTCGACCGAACTTGAAGCTTCCGCGAGCACCTTGACGGCGACGGCCTCCCGGGCCCAGGAAATCACCACGACGGTTGCGGCGGCTTCCGAAGAAGCTTCCACCAACGTGCAGGCTGTAGCCTCCGCCACGGAGGAAATGGCATCTTCGGTCAACGAGATCAGCCGTCAGGTCCAGGAATCAGCGCGGATGGCCGGCGAGGCCGTCGATCAGGCGCGCAAGACCAACGACCGTGTCGGCGAGCTGTCGAAAGCGGCCGGGCGGATCGGCGACGTGGTCGAACTGATCAACACCATCGCCGGCCAAACCAATCTTCTGGCGCTCAACGCTACCATCGAAGCGGCGCGCGCCGGTGAAGCCGGACGCGGGTTTGCGGTCGTGGCGTCCGAAGTGAAGGCGCTGGCCGAGCAAACCGCGAAGGCGACCGGCGAGATCGGTCAGCAGATCACCGGTATTCAGGCTGCGACCCAGGACTCGGTCAACGCGATCAAGGAAATCAGCGGCACCATCGAGCGGCTGTCGGAAATTTCGTCGACCATCGCGGCCGCGGTGGAAGAGCAGGGCGCGGCGACGCAGGAGATTTCCCGCAACGTCCAGCAGGCGGCCCAGGGCACCCAGCAGGTGTCCTCCAACATCACCGATGTGCAGCGCGGCGCTGGCGAGACCGGGTCGGCGTCCTCGCAGGTGCTCTCGGCGGCACAGTCGCTGTCCCGCGACAGTAACCGACTCAAGCACGAGGTCGGCGAGTTTCTCAATACGGTACGCGCCGCCTGATGCGGCAAGGCGTGCCGCGATGGCGCGGGGAGCGCCGTCGCGGCTGGTGGGCCGGTTCGTCCTGATGCCGGCCACCCCGGGGATGCCTTCACATCCTTGAAACCAATTTGATCGCGCTCCGTAACTTTGACTGACGAGGCTGCCCCCACCGATATCTGCGGTGCGCGCAGCGCTGCGTTTGGCCGCCGGAGTTCCGGCGGTGTGTAAGTCAATCAAGGGAGACGTCCATGTCCAATCGCATTCCGCTGGTTTTGGCGGGCACAATCGCCGCGCTCATGATGTCTGCATCTTTCGTCGCGCCTGCCGCGGCAAGGGAAAAGACGGTGATGGTCGGCGGCGCCGCCATGTACCCATCGAAGAACATCGTCGAAAACGCCGTTCACTCCAAGGATCATACGACGCTGGTGGCCGCGGTGAAGGCTGCGGGCCTGGTCGATACGCTCGAAGGTCCCGGACCGTTCACGGTGTTCGCGCCGACCAATGCCGCCTTTGGCAAGCTGCCGAAGGGAACCGTTGCGACGCTTGTGAAGCCGGAAAACAAGGCGACGCTGACCAAGATCCTGACCTACCACGTCGTGCCGGGCAGGCTCGAGGCCTCCGATCTGACCGACGGCAAAACGCTGACCACGGTCGAGGGCGAGCAGCTCACCGTCAGGAACAACGGCGGCCGCATCTCGATCATCGACGCCAAGGGCGGCGTCTCCAGGGTGACCATTGCGAACGTCAATCAGTCGAATGGCGTGATCCACGTCGTCAACTCGGTGTTGATGCCGGGTTGAACTGACGCGAGCGTCACCTGAGTAGCTGGCTGCTAGGGCCTCGATCTCTTCTCCCGAGGAGGTCGGGCCTCTGCCAGTAGCGTCGCTGCCGGCGCCCCTCGCAGCGGCGCTACATGGTGTGTGGCCTATAGCGTTTTCGAGCGAAGCATGCCCTCGGACTTGATCCGTGGGTGGACGCCGGCTCGCGTGAAGAAAACGCGTCAAACAAAAATCTAGAGCTTCGGTCTGATCCTATCAGAACCGAATCTAGGGCGTGACGGGATGTCCGGCGGGCAGGGCAATGCCCTTTTCACCGGCGATCTTGCGCAACATGTCCGGATGATCGGAAATAATTCCATCGACGCCGATGTCGATCATCCCTGCGATGTCTTCCGGCGTGTTCACCGTCCAGACCACGACCTTGAGTCCGAGTTTATGAGACTCGGAAACCAGCGCCGCATCGACATCGCGGAAATACGGCGACCAGATCGCCCCTCCCGCAGCCTTGATGGTGCGGGGAAGCGATTTGCCGAATTCGGCCGGATTGAAGCCGGCTGTCCACTCCGTGGCCTTGTCGAGCGAATTGGTCGCTCCCGGTCCCTTCTGCAGGGTCAGATAGACCGTCGGGATGTGAGGCGCCTGCTTCTGCACCAGTTGCAACGTGCGCCAGTCGAATGACTGAACCATCACGCGGTCGCTGAATTTCTGCTGCTGCAGCAAATCGAGCAGCAGGTTGACAAAACGCTGGGGGTCGGGCGATTCTTCGGGATGGTTGGGATCGATCTTGGTCTCGATGTTGAAGCGCACTTGCAGGTCGCCTGATTTGCGCACGAGGTCGAAGACCTCGATCAGGGTCGGGATCGGCGTGCCCGGCACCGAATGCTGGTCCGGAAACTGTGCCGCATAGGCGCTGCCCGGCCGGATCTGGCCGACATCGTATTTTTTGACCTCATCGAGCGACAGTTGGATAAAGGGAATGCCGGGTGGTGCGACATAGGTGCCATCGGGGGCGCGTGCGAGGTCGGGATTGAGCTTGCGCTCGTGCGAGACGACGATCGCGGCATCCCGGGTGACCCCGATATCCAGCTCCAGGGTGTTCACCCCCATCGAGAGCGCGTTGGCAAAGGATTGCAGCGTGTTTTCGGGAAACAGGGCGCGACCGCCCCGGTGGGCTTCAATATCGAGCGCCGAATTATTGAAGGACATGGCTTCTCCGCTGACACAGACAAGAAAGGCCGCAGCGACCAGCGTTGCGAGACGAAAGATCGCCATCGGTGTGTATCCCCTGGCCCGGAATTACGGCATGTTGCCTGGACGTCTGGCGTGTGGAACGATTTCCGGTCTCCGGTTTATCAAGACGCGACGCCGCATGGCAAATGTTTCGACGGACGAGACACATGGCAGATCGATCCCCGCAAGCCCTTGGCGCCGCTCCGGAGGCAAGACCGATCATTGGCCGCGGAACGCTCGCCGTAACCATCGGCAACATGCTCGAGTTCTACGATTTCATCACCTACAGTTTTTTCGCGATCCAGATCGGCCACACATTCTTTCCCTCCGATAGCCAGTTTGCCAGCCTGATGCTGTCGCTGGCGACGTTTGGCGCGGGTTTTGTCACCCGGCCGATCGGCGGGCTGGTGATCGGGTCCTATTCGGACCGGGCGGGCCGGCGTCCGGCGATGATCCTGAGCTTTGCCATGATGGGGTCGGCCATCATCGTGCTGGCGCTGACGCCGTCCTATGCCACCATCGGCATTGCCGCGCCAATCATCGTCATTGTCGCGCGGATGGTGCAGGGATTTTCGCTTGGCGGCGAGGTCGGCCCCACCACGGCCTATCTGATGGAAGCCGCAGCGCCAGACCGGCGAGGGCTTGCCGTTTCGTGGCAGCCCGCAAGCCAGGAAATCGCGGCGACCATTGGCGCAATGGTTGGCGTGGTACTGACGAGGTCGATGAGCGAGGCCGCGCTGGATTCCTGGGGCTGGCGTATCGCGTTTCTGATCGGCGCGGCGTGCCTGCCGTTCGGGCTGTGGCTGCGCTCGGGCCTGCCCGAGACGGTGGATCTGGATGCAGCCCGGACCCATCTAAAGGAGACTGCCGGCAGACGATTCGAAATGGTCCGCGCCAACGCCCGCATCATCATTCTCGGCCTGATGATTTTGGCGAGCGGCACCATCATCACCTATGTCGGCCAATACATGACGACCTATGCCGAGCACACGCTGCACGTTGCGACCGATCTGGCTTTTGCCACCTCCGTCATGAGCAACGGTCTCGGCATCGTCGGCGCGCTCGGCGGCGGCTGGCTGGCGGACCGCGTCGGACGATGGCCGATCATGGTGTGGCCGCAGCTCGCGGCCTTGTTGCTGACCTATCCGATCTTCCTGTGGATCGTGGACACCCAAAGCGCCTGGGCGCTGCTCGGCGGGTTCGGATTCCTGTCGCTGGTCGGCAGCCTTCCCTACAGCGCGTTCTATGTGGCGCTGGCGGAAGGCCTGCCGCAGAACATCCGCGGCGGCGCTTTCGCAACCATCTATGCAGTGGCGATCGCGACCTTCGGCGGCACCGCGCAACTGATCGTGACGTGGCTCATCCACGTCACCGGCAACGCGCTGGCGCCGGCCTGGTACATGCTGCTGGCGACCGCGGTCGGGCTGGCCGCGATGACGATGATGCGCGAGACGGCGCTGATCCGGGACGAGAAGAGCGCCGCATCCGGCAAATAAAACTAGATAGCGACCTGTCCGTTCCTGCCATCGAAACAGACAGGTCACTCTCGGAGGGCGCTATTTCAGCGGCAGGAAGAGCTCTGCGACCGCTTCGTGTTCCGGT
>Ga0208589_1000699_pt1 | contig 15264 bp, 11 predicted proteins | sample NGESurshal092012_2_FD_184486 | JGI IMG/M metagenome (GOLD analysis project Ga0208589, IMG submission 184486) | Arctic peat soil microbial communities from Barrow, Alaska - NGEE Surface sample F53-2 shallow-092012 (SPAdes) | ecosystem: Environmental > Terrestrial > Soil > Wetlands > Peat ... | reverse complement strand
GGGTTCGGCAGTTCGACGATGAAGGTCGAGAACTGCTTGTGGCGCGGCGCGTCGGGGTCGGTCTTGGCCATCACCAGCGCGATGTCGGCGACGCTGGCGGAGGACGAGAACCATTTCTCGCCGTTGAGGACGTAGTTCGCGTTGCCGTCCTTGATCGCGCGGGTCTGCATGCCGGTGGCGTCGGCGCCGGAGGCCTTTTCGGTCATCGAAAAGCAGATGCGCTTGTCGCCGTTGAGCAGCGGCTTCAGGAATTTTTCCTTCTGGTATTCGGTGCCGTGCTCGAGGATGGTCATCATCGAGGCGTCGTCCGGCCCTTGCGTGTTCATCGACAGCGCGCCGAGCGAGCTTTCGCCGAGCTCCATCTGCACCAGCGCGTTGGCGAGCGGGCCGAGCCCCATGCCGCCATATTCCTTCGGCACGAACGGGCACCACAGGCCTTGCGCGCGGGCCTTCTTGCGCAGCCGGCCCAGCACTTCGTCGAGTGGCTTGCTGTCGAGTTCCTTCTCCGCCGGGATGCATTCGTCCTGCACCCATTGGCGGACTTTTGCGCGGATCGCCTTGGCCTCGGCCGGGACTTCGAAGTCGATCGACATGGCACTTCCTCGGGGTTTGCTGTTGTTGGTTGCGCTTCATCGATGGCATAACTCCGCGAAAGGCCAGCGGCAACGTCAAACAATGTTTAAAGCAATGGCGGCCGCCGCCAGGGAGTGCCAGTGATGCCCGATCTTGCCGATCTGTTTCCCGGCTATGAGTCCAGATGGATCAACACCAGTTCGGGGCGCATTTTCGCCCGCGTCGGCGGCAACGGTCCGCCGCTGTTGTTGCTGCACGGCTTTTCGTCGACCCATGTGATGTGGCACAAGGTGGCGCCGCGGCTTGCCGACAAATTCACGCTGATCATCGCCGATCTGCCGGGTTACGGCTGGTCCGATATGCCGGAGAGCGACAAGGATCATACGCCCTACACCAAGCGGGCGATGGCCAAGACCATGATCGAGGCGATGGAGCAACTCGGTCATGTGCATTTCGCGCTTGCCGGCCATGACCGCGGCGGCCGGGTGTCATATCGCTTGGCGCTCGACCATCCCGGCCGGCTATCGCGGCTCGCCGTGCTCGATATCCTGCCGACCTATAATTACTGGGAGAAGATGAACCGGCTCTACGCGCTGAAGATCTATCACTGGACCTTTCTGGCGCAGCCTTATCCGCTGCCGGAAACCCTGATCGGCGGCAATCCGGACTTCTTCCTCAGGCAGAAGATGGCGAGCCAGACCAGGACGAAGAATCTCGACGCGCTGGATCCGCGCGCGCTGGAGCATTATCTGGCGCCGTTCCGCGATCCCTCGCGGCTACACGCGATGTGCGAGGATTATCGCGCTGGCGCCTATGCCGATTACGACATCGACAAGGCTGATCTCGACGCCGGCAACAAGATCACGATCCCGATGCTGGCGCTGTGGGGCGACGTCGGCGTGGCCAGTGCCGCGACAACAACGCATCTCGATATCTGGAGGAACTGGGCGACCAACGTGACGGGCGCGCCGGTCGAGTCCGGGCACTTTTTGCCGGAAGAAAATCCGGACGTGACGGCGCGGTTGTTGAGGGAATTTTTTACGACGGGGTAACCTGTAGCCCGGATGAGCGAAGCGATATCCGGGGAGGGTGCCGTTGAGAATCCCGGATGTCGCTGCGCTCATCCGGGCTACGGTCTCTACCTCCGCGCCTTGAAAAAATCCCGAAGCAACGTCGCCGCTTCGCTCTCACCGACCGCGGAATAGACTTCAGGCGCGTGATGGCAGGTCGGCTGTGCGAAGAACCGCACGCCGGAATCCACCGCACCGCCCTTGGGGTCGGCGGCGCCGTAATACAGCCGCCGGATCCGCGCCAGCGAGACCGCGCCGGCGCACATGGTGCACGGCTCCAGCGTGACATAGAGGTCGCAATCCGGCAGCCGCTCGCTGCCGGCCACAGCGGTCGCCTGCCGGATGGCCAGGATCTCGGCATGCGCGGTCGGGTCGCGGTCGGTCAAAGTGCGGTTTCCGGCGGTGGCGATCACCTCGTTGTTAAGCACGATCACGCATCCGATCGGCACTTCGCCGGATTTTCCGGCGGTTTCGGCCGCTTTCAGCGCCAAATCCATGAAAGTAGGGGCTGTCATGCCTCGTATTGCCCGGATAACTCTGCTAGTAGATGCGGCTTCAGCAAAAGTGGATACCGGTTTTGCGTGAGAATGCGGCTCGTATTAGGAGCGCGCTTATCACCATGCTGATTGCTTTGCATTTTCATCTGTACCGAAACGAGCCCCTTCATGCCCCGCGACAGCGACAAAAACAACGGTTCCCGGCGTGATCGGCCCGGCGACGGCAAGGGCCGCGCCGGCGGAGGCAAGGGCCGTTCGGGCGTGGCGCGCGGGCCGGACAAGAAATTTGCAAAACGCAGCTTTGCCGACAAGGGCGATGGCGGCGAACGCAAGCCTTATGCTGCAAAGCCTTATGCCGCAAAACCCGACCGCGCCAAATCTTACGACAAGAAGCCCTATTCCGGCACCGGCAAGCCCTACGCCGGCAAGCGCGAGGATGGTCGTCCGCCGCGCCGCGATTTTGGCGATGCGCCGCGTCCGCCACGCTTCAACCGGGATGACCGTCCGCAAGGCGATCGCCCCGACCGCGCGCCGCGCCGCGAGTTTCGCCCGCGCGAGGATCGTGACGGCGACAAGCGCCCTTACACGCCGCGAGGCGATCGTCCGAACTATAACCGCGATGATCGCGCCCCGCGCGGCGGCGATCGCGATGCCCGTCCGGCCTCGCGCTTTGGCGAGAAAAAATTCGGCGACAAGCGGCCTTATACCCCGCGCGACGGCGGCGGCGAGAAACGGCCTTACACGCCGCGTGGCGAAGGTTTTCGCAAGGACGGCGACCGCCCGCAGGGAGATCGGCCGTACCGGGCCCGGCCATCCCGTGACGGCGATCGGCCCGAGCGGAAATTTGGCGGCGACAAGAAGTTTTCGCGCGGCGCGCCGGATCGCAGCCGCGGTCCGCGCAAGGATTTTGCCGGCGATCGCGGCGATTCAAAGCCGTGGCAGAAGCGCGACGATCGTGGCGGCGGCGATTCCCGCCCCTCCCGCGACGGCGCGCGCAATTTCGACAGGCCGCGTTCCGACAAGCCCCGCTACGACAAACCGCGCGAGGATCGCGGCGGTGAGGAGCGTCCGCGGTTTTCACGTCCGCGCCAGGATCGCCCTGAGGGCGATCGTCCTCACTTCGGTCGCCGCGACGAGCGCCCGAAATTCGACCGTCCGCGCGAGCCGCGCAATGACTGGCAGGAGCATCCGCGCAACGAGGGGCGATCCCCGGATAGCTCTACCGATCGTCCGCGCCGCGACAATGAAGACGACAGCAAGGTATTTGCAAAACGCCCGGCGTTCGGCGGCCGCGGCGCCTATCGCGAGCGCGACCAAGAAGAGCGCCGTCCGGCGCGGGCGCCGCGGGTCAAGAAATCCGGCGAGCGCATCGCCAAAGTGGTGTCGCGGGCTGGCCTCGCCTCGCGCCGCGATGCCGAGGAATGGATCGTGCAGGGCCGCGTCAGCGTCAACGGCCGCGTCATCAACTCGCCGGCGCTCGACGTCACCGTCAACGACGTCATCACCGTCGACGGCAAGCCGTTGCCGCCGCGCGAGCGCACGCGCCTGTTCCTGTTCCACAAGCCGCGCGGGCTGATGACGACCCACGCCGACCCGGAAGGGCGGCCGACGGTGTTCGACAATTTGCCCGAGGGACTGCCGCGGCTGATCTCGATCGGCCGGCTCGATTTCAACACCGAAGGGCTGTTGCTGCTGACCAATGACGGCGGGCTGGCGCGGGCGCTTGAACTGCCAGACACCGGCTGGCTGCGGCGCTATCGCGTGCGCGCCCATGGCGAGGTCACCCAGGCGCAGCTCGATGAGCTGAAGCGGGGTGTCGAGGTCGACGGTGTCAAATATGGCTCGATCGACGCGACGCTGGAGCGCGACCAGGGCGCCAATGTCTGGCTGGTGTTTGCGATCCGCGAAGGCAAGAACCGCGAAGTGCGCAACGTGATGGCGCATCTCGGGCTCGAGGTGAACCGCCTGATCCGCATTTCCTACGGGCCGTTCCAGCTGGCAGAACTCGCCGAAGGCGCGGTCGAGGAGGTCAAGACGCGGGTGCTGCGCGAGCAGCTCGGCGAAAGGATCGCAATGCTGGCGGGCGCGGAATTCAACCGGCCGTTGCCGGGCCAGGAAGAGGCCGCTGTTGCGGGCGAAGCGACCGACGCGCCGCAAGGGAAGAAGCCATTCAAGCCCGCCGGCAAGAGTGCGTTGATCGCCGACCGCAAGGGTCGCCGCGTGCTGGTGCAACGCACCGGCAGCGAGGAAGCCCGCGAACGCAACGAGCAAGAGGCCAACGGCTACGGCCCGCCGCGCCGTCCGCAGCGCGGCTATCACGGCAAGCGCGACTTCAAGCCCCGCGACGAGTAGGGCGATAATGTTCCCGTTTGGTCGTGCGACCGATGCAGCTTCACCTCTCCCAGAGGGAGAGGTCGGATTGCGTAGCAATCCGGGTGAGGGGCTGGGATATATCGATAGGCCGTACCCCCTCACCCCAACCCTCTCCCCATGGGAGAGGGAGCGCTCAGTCGGTGTCGCTACGCCCTCGCCTCAAACGGAAGAGTAGCGATGCGTGTCGTCGGGGGACGATTGAAGGGCCGCAACCTTGCCTCGCCGTCGTCGCGCGATATTCGCCCGACCGCGGACCGGCTCCGCGAGTCGGTGTTCAACATCCTGATTCACGCCTATGGCGATCCGATTTCGGACGCGCGGGTGCTCGACCTGTTTGCCGGCACCGGCGCGCTCGGCATCGAGGCGGTGTCGCGGGGGGCTGCTTTCACGCTGTTCGTCGACAACGGCGCCGAGGCGCGCGCACTTCTGCGCAACAATGTCGAAGCGCTGGGCCTCGGCGGCGTCACCAAAGTGTATCGCCGCGACGCCACCGATCTCGGTCCGGCGCATCCGATGGAGCCGTTTTCGCTGGTGCTGCTCGATCCGCCCTATGGCAAAAAGCTCGCGGAAAAAGCCTTGGCTTCGCTGCGCGACGGCGGCTGGCTCGTGCCGGGCGCGCTGTTGGTGGTCGAGGAAGCCAGGGCCGCAGAGTTCGTCGCACCGGAAGGCTTTGAGGAACTGGAACGGCGAGCTTACGATGATACGGAGTTCGTGTTTTTGCGGCTGATTTGACCCTCATCCTGAGGAGCGGCGTCTTCGCCGCGTCTCGAAGGATGGGCCACAGCACGCGCGGCCCATGGTTCGAGACGGCGCCAAGAGGCGCCTCCTCACCATGAGGCGAAAGAATGTGGCGTGCTCAACGCCGCCCGAACAGCTTCTCGATATCGCTCAGCTTCAATTCCACATAGGTCGGGCGGCCGTGGTTGCATTGGCCGGAATTCGGGGTGTCTTCCATTTCCCGGAGCAGCGCGTTCATCTCTTCCGGCTTGAGGCGGCGGCCGGCGCGGACCGAGCCGTGGCAGGCCATGGTGGCCGCGACATGCATCAGCCGCCGCTCCAGCGGCAGCGCCTCGTCCCATTCCTCCATGTGTTCGGCGAGATCGCGTAGCAGCGATCCGGCATTGGCCCTGCCGAGCAGTGAGGGTGTTTCGCGCACCGCGACCGCGCCGGGGCCGAAGGAATCGATCGCCAACCCGAATGACGCCAGTTCCTCCGCGCGATCGATCAGCTTCTCCACCGTCGCCTCGTCCATTTCGACGATCTCCGGAATCAGCAAAATCTGCCGCTGCACGCCGTTCTTCGAAAGCGACGCCTTGAGCTTTTCGTAGACGATGCGTTCATGCGCGGCGTGCTGGTCCACCACCACAAGGCCGTCGCGGGTCTGCGAGACGATATAGGTCTCGTGGATTTGCGTGCGCGCAGCACCGAGTGGCCGGTCGAGCAAATCGGCCGACGGCGCTTCCTGGAAGCGCACGTCAGCGGTCGGCGTGCCGACATCGAACGCGGCCTGTCCGGGTTCGCCAAACGCGGTCGCCGCCGCGCTTTCGAACGCCGACAGGGGGCCGCGCGGCGAAGCACCTTGCGGATAGGCCGGCGAACTCCGCCAGTCCCAATTGCCGGGCGCGGCGGAACGCGGCGCGAACGACGGACGAAAAGAGGCGAGGGCCGCGCCGTCGCTGTTGGCCGCGGTGCGCTTGCCTTCGCGCGCGAGGCCTTCCTTCAGCGCGTGGACGATCAGCGCGCGAACCAGCCCGGCATTGCGGAAGCGCACCTCGGTCTTGGCCGGATGCACGTTGGCGTCGACCTCCTGCGGATCGAGCGTAACGAACAGCGCCACCACCGGATGGCGGTCGCGCGGCAGATAGTCGGAATAGGCCCCACGCACCGCGCCCAGAATCAGCTTGTCGCGCACCGGGCGGCCGTTGACGAACAGATATTGCCCGAGCGCGTTGGCGCGGGTCAGCGAGGGTGCTGCGGCAAAGCCCTCGACCACGACGCCGTCGCGCTCGGCTCGCACCTCGATCGCGGAAGAGCGGAAATCCGCCCCCAGAATATCGCCGAGCCGCGTCAGCCGGCCGGGCGCGCCGGGCAGCGCCGCGGCCCAGGTCACCGGCGCGCGTTCCTCGCCGGCCAGCGTGAAGGCGATGTCGGGCCGCGCCATGGCGAGCCGTCGCACCACCTCGCGGATCGCCTCGGCCTCGGTGCGGTCGGTCTTGAGAAACTTCAGCCGCGCCGGGGTCGCGTAAAACAGATCGCTGACCTCGACATGGGTGCCGTGGCCGAGCGCCGCCGGCATGATCGGCGATTTGTCGCCGCCTTCGACCTGCAGCGACCAGGCATGCGGCTCCGAGGCATGGCGCGTGGTGATGCCGAGTTTTGCGACTGCGCCGATCGAGGGCAGCGCCTCGCCGCGAAATCCCAGCGTGCGGATTTGCAGCAGATCCTCGTCATCGAGCTTGGAGGTGGCGTGACGATCGACCGCCAGCCGCAAGTCGGCCGCGGTCATGCCGCCGCCATCGTCGGTGATACCGATCCGCCGCCGGCCGCCGCCATCGGTGAAGATGTCGATCCGGCTGGCGCCGGCGTCGATCGCGTTCTCCGCCAGTTCCTTGACCACGCTGGCGGGACGCTCGACCACCTCGCCGGCGGCGATGCGGTTGACGATCTGTTCGGGAAGCTGGCGAACGGGCATGGAGTTGGGCGACTCGCGGAAGGAAGGCATCGATATTAGGGGCTTTTGGCCGCCGAAGGGAGGTCGTCGGGGGAAAACCGTCCTGGCGCTCCCCGTTGTTCACGGCCTCTCAGTCGTCGTAGCGGCCGGAACCGCGTCGCGCCTTGACGTCGCTGCGGCGCTTTTTGCCTTCCAGCCGCCGCTGCTTCGAGCCAAAAGTCGGCTTGGTCGCCCGGCGCGGCACCGGCCGTATCGCGGCCTCGCGCAGCAATTCGACCAGCCGGTCGATCGCGTCGGCGCGGTTGCGCTCCTGGGTGCGGAAACGCTGCGCATGGATCACGATCACGCCGTCCTTGGTCATGCGCTGGCCGGCGAGCCGGTCAAGCCGCGCTCTGACGTCGTCCGCCAGCACGACCCGGCGCGTATCGAAACGCAATTGTGCAGCGGTCGAGAGCTTGTTGACGTTCTGCCCGCCCGGGCCGGAGGCGCGCACGAAGCTGATCTCGATGTCGTTCTCGTCGATCAGGATATCGCGGGAAATCCGCAGCATGTCTTTACCAAAAAGCCTCGAAGGATGGCGCGTATGTAGCACATCCTTCGCCGGCCGCGCGATGCGGCCCGCGCTCAGTTCGCGGTCGGCGGCGGGGTCGCAGCCGCAGGCTGGGCCGCGGCTTGCGGGGTGCGGCCGACCATCACGGTCAGCAGGCCCTGGCCCCACATTCGCTCGGCGACCGCCTTGGCCTGGTCCAGCGTCACGGCATCGACGATGGCGTTCCGCTTCTCGATGTAATCGATCGGGAGCTTGTCGAGCTGATATTGCAGCAACCCGGAAGCGAGCTTGGAGGAGGTGTCCAGCGCCAGCATCTGCGATCCCTTGAGGTAGGACTTGGCCTCGTCCAGCTCCTTCTGGGTCGGGCCGTCCTCGGCCATGCGGCGGACTTCCTTGTCGATGGCGTCCACAGTTTCACCGGCGCGGTCGGCGCGGGTGCCGGTATTGCCGACGAACAGCGCGGAGTGCTCCATCCACAACAGCGCTTCATAAATCGAATAGGCCAGTCCGCGCTTTTCGCGGACCTCGTGGTAGAGCCGCGAGGACAGCGTTCCGCCGCCGAGAATATGATTGACGACATAGGCCGCCATGAAGTCCGGGTCGTGGCGCCTTATGCCCGGGCCGCCGAAGGTCACGACCGTCTGCGGCACATCGAGTGGAATGAAAATGCGCTGCGGCGGCTTGGCGGCTTCGATGTCGGGAACGGGTGTCAGGCTGGCTTTGGCGGGCAGGGTGCCGAAGGTGCGGTCGAGCAATTTGCCGAGCGTGTCGGGATCGACGTCGCCGACCACGGCGATCCGCAAGCTGTCCTTGGCCAGCACGCGATGGACGTAATCCCTGAGGTCTGCGGCCGTGATCGTCGGCACACTTTCCAGCGTGCCGTCCGAGGGCCGGCCATAGGGATGATTGCCATAGGCGATTTCCAGGAACTTGCGGCCGGCCAGCGCATTCGGGCTGACGGTATCGTTCTGCAGATTGGAGATCACCTGGGAACGGATGCGCTCGACATCTTCTGCGTCGAAATGCGGTGAGGTCAGCGACATCCGCAGCAGGTCGAACGCCTCGTCTTTGGTATCCTTGAGCATGCGCAGCGAGCCGCGGAAATAATCCCGCGACGAACTGAAACCCAACTGGATGGCGCGGCGCTCGAGCCGCTCATGGAAAGTCTTGGAATCCAGGTCGCCGGAGCCCTCGTCGAGCAGATCGCCGACCAGGCTGCCGACGCCGGGCTTGCTGGCCGGATCCTGCGACGCGCCGCCGGCGAAGGCATATTCCATCGCGATCAGCGGCACGGTGGCGTCCTGCACGAACCAGGCCTCCAGGCCGCCGGGCGAAACCAGATGCTGGATTTTCGCCGCGGCATGCGACGGCGTCGAGGCGAAAGGCGCCAAGGCCAGGCCGGCGCCAGCCATCAAGGCGGCGCGACGCGTGAAAACAACGGGACGGATCACGAGCGCTTCTCCTCGCGCTTCGGCGCCGTATCCTTGATCAAATAGCCGGTCACCGAGCGCTTCTTGTCGAGCCATTTCTGCGCGGCGGCGCGGACCTGTTCGGCGGTCACGGCGCGGATGCGATCCGGCCAGCTTCTGATATCGTCGATGGAAAGGCCCGTGGTCAATGCCGCGCCATACCAGCGCGCCAGCGTCGCCTGGTTGTCCTGGGCGTAAATCGCTTCCGCGATCAACTGGGTCTTGACGCGCTCCAGATCCTCCGCGGGCACCGGGTTTTGCGCTACGTTCGCGATGACGCGGTCGACCACCTGCTCGACCTGCGCGAAACCGACGCCGGGCTTCGGCGAGACCGAGATCATGAATTGGGTGTCGTCGAGCGAAGTGCCCTGGTAGCCGGCGCCGGCGCTGACGGCGAGCGGCTGGTCGACCACCAGTGCGCGATAGAGATAGGAATTGCTGCCGCTGCCCATCAACTGCCCGAGCACGTCGAGTGCCGCGCTTTCGCCGAGCGCCGCCGTGGTGGCGGACGGCACCAGATAATAGCGCGTCACCTTGGGCTGCTCGACGCGCGGATCGGCAAACGTCACCGTGCGCGCCGCAATCGGGGCCGGCTCCTGCGGGCGAATGCGCTGCACCGGGATCGCGGGCTGCGGCGCGACCGCGCCGAACGTGCGCTCCGCCAAGGTGCGGACTTCCGCGGCGTCGACATCGCCGGCGATCACCAGCGTCGCGTTGTTCGGTGCATAGAAGCGCCGGTAGAACGCCAGCGCGTCCTCGCGATTGAGTTTTTCGATTTCATGGTGCCAGCCGATCACCGGCCGGCCATAGGGATGATTGAGATAGAGCGCCGCCATGATCTGCTCGGTCAGCCGCGCTTCCGGATTGTTGGCGACCCGCATGTTGTATTCCTCGAGCACGACGTCGCGCTCGGGCAGCACGTTCTCGTCCTTGAGAATGAGGCCGGTCATGCGATCGGCCTCGAACTCCATCATGGTGCCGAGTTGGTCGCGCGGCACGCGCTGGAAATAACCGGTGTAGTCGGTCGAGGTGAAGGCGTTCTCGTTGCCGCCGACCCGCAGCACGGTCTGGGAAAATTCGCCGGCCGGGTGCTTGCTGGTGCCCTTGAACATCAGATGTTCGAGGAAATGCGCGAGCCCCGATTTGCCGGGCGTCTCGTCGGCGGAGCCGACCTTGTACCAGATCATCTGCGTGACCACCGGGGTGCGATGATCCGGGATCACGACGACCTTCAGTCCGTTGGACAGCGTGAAGCTCGCGGGAGGATCGGAGGTGACGGTGGTCTGCGCGAACGCGTCGGAGGCGGAAAAAACCAGCGCCAGCGCGCCGAGGGTCGAAGCCGCAAAACGGCGAGCAGCAAAACGATATGGGGGCATCGTGACCTGTTTGAAGGCCCGAACAAATGCGTTCGGAATGAAATCGCGGCCACCGTACACCGTGCGTCCGCCGGTGAGCGTCACGAAGCCGAGAGACCGGCTTAACTATTCGCCATATTAATGGCTGCCCTGATTATAGGGATCGAACCCCTTGTTCAGCGATTCCTTGGGGCCGGTGCCGTAGGCGAAGTTCGGCGATGGCGTCTGATAGCCGGGCGGCGGCTGGGTCAACGAGTCCCGAGGCGGTTCAGCGGTGAAGGTTGCGGACTCGGCGGTGTTGCCGTGGAACATACCCATCAGGCCGCCGGTGTAGCCGAGCTGCGACGGGCTGAGCGGATTAGAATTGGCGGCGCCCCCTGGCGTCAGGGTCTCGGAATCGCGCGTGCTGCCAGATGTTGCGGACGTCCTGGCGACATCGAGTTCACTCGGCTTGAGGACGCGCGCGGCCACGGAAGGATCCTGGGAGTCCATCCTGCCGCCAGTTCCTTTCTTGCGAGCGGCGATCATCTTCTTGCGGCGCGCTTCGTCGGGGTCCTTCGGCCAGTTCGGAACGTTCACTTCGGCCGCGGTGGAGGCCGGCGGCGGCAGGTTGAGATTTGGCGGCACCACCAGCGGCGACCGCTCGCGATAATCGATGCCGCGGTTTTCCATGTTGGTGGCGCCGATGCCGGCCATCAGGTTGCCGATGATCTTTTCCTCGAAGGTCCTGTCGTCGTCATCATCGTCCTGGGCCCGCGCGACCCCGGTCGTCATCACAAAACCGATCCCCAGCATGACGGCGGCGACTTTAAGCGCGCGCACCGGCAAGCTCGAATTCCGCGGCAACCAAGTATTGGCTTCGGTCTTGCGCATTACTCTGTTCCTGTTCAACATTTCCGCGGGAGCGGCCCGGTCGGGCACTGCGCCGCGCCTGCAGTAATTTGCAGCCCAGAGGGGTCCCTATTCAGCCGGGATCAGGGCGCTTTTGCGGCGGGTACCCCCAGCAGGGAATCATACAATAGGGCGGCCACACCGGCAACAATGGCCACATCGGCAAGGTTAAAGACGTACCATTCCCACCTGTTTCCGCCGATCTGGAGGTGGAACAGGGCAAAATCGACCACCGCGCCATAGGCAAAGCGGTCGATGGCGTTGCCGATCGCCCCCCCGATGATCAGGCCGAGCGCCAGCGTAGCCAGAAGGGTGCGCGACCGAGCCATCCAGATCGCCAGCACGATCACAGCTATGGCTTTGATCGTCATCAGCACGATCTGGGCCAGCGTGCCGTCGTTCTGAAACCAGCCGAAGCTGATCCCCGGATTCATCGCCAGCACCAGGTCGAAAAATGGCGTCACGCTGACCGCGCCCTTGTGGGCGATGTCGAAGATGAACAGCAGCCAGAGCTTCGATGCCTGGTCGAGCGCCAGCACGATAGTGGCCGCGATCACGCCGGTCCGGAGGTGAGAGTTCAAACCGCCACTCCGAGCGCCTTCCACTCCCGCAGCGCTTGCGCGTCGCGTGGCGAGACATCCGGATATTCGGCGTCTTCTCCGACCGTCGGCAGGATTTTCCAGGAGCGCGCGCATTTGGTGCCGGTGGCTTTTTCCACCACCACGGCGACGCCGGGAATGCCATCGAGGCGGAACGCTTCGGCGGGCGCATCGCCTTCCTGCACTTCATAGCTCGACGTGATGCAGACTTCCGCGAGATCGACGTCGAACAGCGTGGCCAGCATCGCGCGGTCGGACACGTAAATCACCGGCGCTGCTTCCAGCGACGAGCCGATCCGCTTGGCCGCGCGTTCGACTTCCAGCGCACCAGTGACGACGCGGCGGACATTGCGGATGATGTCCCATTTCGCGGCGAGCTTATCGTTTCGGAATGCCTCAAGCCCTTCCGGAAATAAAGTCAGATGCACCGACGGCTCGGCATCGGGCCGATACATCCGCCACGCCTCTTCCGTCGTGAACGACAGCACCGGCGCCAGCCATTTCAGGATCGCGTCGCAGAGCATGTCGATCGTGGTCAGCGCCGCCTTGCGCGTCGCCGATGACGGCGGGTCGCAATACAGCGTGTCCTTGCGAATGTCGAAGTAGAACGCCGACAATTCGGTGTTCATGAACGCGGCCAGGCTCGCGACCACGGTCTTGTAGTCGAAGTCCGCATAGGCTTTGCGCACGATGGCCGCGTGCTCGGCGAGCTGATGCAGCATCAGCCGTTCCAACTCGGGCATCTCGGCCGGCGCCACCGCGTCTTTGGCGTCGAAGTAATGCAACGTGCCGAGCATCCAGCGGATCGAGTTGCGCAGCTTGCGGTAGGTCTCGATGGTGTTTTTCAGGATTTCCGGACCGATGCGCTGGTCGTCGGCATAGTCGGTGGCGCAGACCCAGAGCCGCAGGATGTCGGCGCCGGAATCCTTCATGACCTTTTGCGGTTCGACGGTGTTGCCGACCGACTTCGACATCTTGCGACCGTTCTCGTCGAGCGTGAAGCCGTGGGTCAGCACCACGTCGAACGGCGCGCGGCCACGGGTGCCGCAGCTCTCCAGCAGCGAGGACTGGAACCAGCCGCGATGCTGGTCCGATCCTTCGAGATACATCACGGTGTCGCGGCCGCCATCGACCTTGCGCTTGATGCCGGCGAGACCCGGAAAATGCACGGGGTCTTCCAGCACGAAGGCGTGCGTCGATCCGGAATCGAACCAGACGTCGCAGATGTCGTCGACCTTCTTCCATTCCTCGTTGGCGAGCGATCCGAGAAAGCGCTCGCGCGCGCCGTCCATATACCAGGCGTCGGCGCCTTCCTTGACGAATGCCTCGGCAATGCGCGCGTTGACGGCTTCGTCCTGCAGGATTTCGGCCGAGCCGTCGCTCTTTTCGCGCACGAACACCGCGATCGGCACGCCCCAGGCGCGCTGGCGCGAGATCACCCAGTCGGGCTTGCTATTGACCATGCCGTTAATGCGGTTCTCGCCCGACAGCGGCACCCATTGCGTCACCGAGATCGCATGCAGCGCACGACCGCGCAGCGTGTCGCCGGATTTAGAGTTGCCGCTGCCATCGGCGATGTCTTTATCCATCGCGATGAACCATTGCGGCGTGTTGCGGAAGATCACCGGCTTCTTCGAGCGCCAGGAATGCGGATATTGATGCTTGAGCCGACCGCGCGCCAGCAGCATGCCGGCCGCGACCAGCGCCTTGATCACCGCCTCGTTGGCGTCGCCCTTTTCGCCCTTGTCGTTGATGACGCGCTTGCCCACAAAACCGGGAGCCTGGTCGGTCAGCGCGCCGTTCTCGTCGACCGTATAGGGGATCGTGGTGTTGATGCCGCGCTGCGCCAGTTCGCGCGCGTTCGACATCCAGACGTCGAAGTCCTCGCGGCCATGACCGGGTGCGGTGTGCACGAAGCCGGTACCGGTGTCGTCGGTGACGTGGTCGCCTGCCAGCAACGGCACGGTGAATTCATATCCTCCGGCAACGCCGCGCAAGGGATGCGCGCATTCCACCACGTCGAGCGTATCGGCCGGGATGTCGCGGACCTTTTCATAGGCCGTGACGCGCGATTGCTTGAACACGCTTTCCGCGAGCGCATCCGCCAGGATCAGGAGGTCGCCCGGCTTGGCCCAGTTGTCGGCGGGCGAGTCCGTGACCTTGTAGAGGCCGTAGGCGATCTTCGGCGAGAAGCTGATGGCGCGGTTGCCGGGCAGCGTCCACGGCGTGGTGGTCCAGATCACGATCGACGCGGATGCCAGCGCGCCATGCGCGGGGTTTGTGACCGGAAACTTCACCCACACGGTATCCGAGGTGTAGTCCTCGTATTCGACCTCGGCTTCGGCCAGCGCGGTTTTTTCCACCACGCTCCACATCACCGGCTTGGAGCCGCGATAGAGCGTGCCGTTGGCGGCGAATTTCATCAGCTCGCGCGCGATCTGCGCTTCGGCGAAATAATCCATCGTGGCGTAGCGGTGATCCCAGTCGCCGATGATGCCGAGCCGCTTGAATTCCTCACGCTGCACGTCGAGCCAGTGATTGGCGTAGGCGCGGCATTCCCTGCGGAACGCCACCATCGCGGCCGGGTCGCGGAAATCCGGCTTCTGCTTGCCCTTGGAGCGATAGTTCTCTTCCTCGATCTTCCATTCGATCGGCAGGCCGTGGCAGTCCCAGCCCGGCACGTAGTTGGAATCGAAGCCCAGCATCTGCTGGCTCTTGGTGACGACGTCCTTGAGGATCTTGTTCAGCGCATGCCCGATATGGATGTTGCCGTTGGCATAGGGCGGGCCGTCGTGCAGGACGAATTTGGCGCGGCCGGCGGCATCCTTGCGCAGCCGGTCGTAGAGGCCGATTTCGTTCCAGCGCTTGAGGATTTCCGGCTCGCGCTGCGGCAGGCCGGCGCGCATCGGGAAGTCCGTCTGCGGCAGATAGAGGGTTTGGGAATAGTCTTTTTCGGACTTTTGCGGCTTTTCGGACATGAAGGCTCTGGTTTGGCTTGAAGGGCGCTGAAACGCTGACAATCGCGGAGGAAGGAAAGTCCCGGTCTTGCGCCAAGCCGAAGCTCAGGCGGAAGCCGGGCCGCTAATGCGTATGGTGCGCCGCGCAAACATGGGGCTTTCCATAGCAGGGGGAGGGGTAAATCGCAAAGCCTGAAAGGCCGGTCACGTCCCCCGCGGCCGGGCCGGATTTCCCATCACGATAGCGCCCTCCGCGACG
>Ga0208589_1000698_pt1 | contig 15292 bp, 13 predicted proteins | sample NGESurshal092012_2_FD_184486 | JGI IMG/M metagenome (GOLD analysis project Ga0208589, IMG submission 184486) | Arctic peat soil microbial communities from Barrow, Alaska - NGEE Surface sample F53-2 shallow-092012 (SPAdes) | ecosystem: Environmental > Terrestrial > Soil > Wetlands > Peat ... | reverse complement strand
AGGCGGCCCGGCTGGTGATGCACACCTCACCCGGGGCCGACGCGATCTTCTGCGGCAGCGACCAGATCGCCCGGGGCGTCTCCGACACCCTGCGGCTGATCGGCTGCCGTGTACCGGAGGACATCGCCCTGGTCGGGGTCGACAACTGGAGCCCGATGGTGCTTGGCGCCGACCCCCCTCTGACCAGCGTCGATATGTGCCTGGAAGACATCGGCCGGGTGGCCGCGGAACACCTGCTGCTGGCCATCAACGGTGAGCCCGGGCACGGCCCGCACACTGTGCCCTGCCGCCTCGTGGTGCGGGCCTCGACCGGGGCCGGGGGGCCATGAGCGGCCCGTACCGGGAACGGCCCGGGACCGCCGGGGCTCGCCTCCCCGTACCCAGCTTGACCTGCGGGTATGTGAGCGGTCACAATCCGCCCGGGCATCGAACCGGAATCCGCATACTTGTATCTAGCAAGTGGGTACACAAGGTGTTATCTGTGGCTATTGAGTCTGGCCACGGCTGAATACGGTAGGGCAGGGGCAAAAAACTCCCGCCTGGCGCCTGCCCGGACCCGGGCAGGCGGCGGGCGGGAGCGGGCGGGCAGAGCGGGCGGGCAGAGCGGGCGGGTGGCCTCAGGCAGCCGGCCCCGCTGGGCCCTGGATAACAGAAGAGCAAGCGGAACTGGCCGGCGGAATCTGGACGGGTCGAGGCAGCGGAGCCCCGGGCGGCGGGACGAGACGGCGGAAGGAGGCGGTACGTGGCACTTCCCGATCGCGGGCGGGGCCGCCCACCGGTCATGACGGACGTCGCCCAGCTGGCCGGCGTTTCCCATCAGACCGTGTCGCGGGTCCTCAACAACCATCCCAACGTCCGCCCGCAGACCAAGGAGCTGGTCCTCGCCGCGATCAGCGAGCTTGGCTACCGGCCGAACGCCGCAGCCCGGACCCTGGTCACCCGGCGTACCCACACGCTGGGTGTGATCAGCTTCGACACCACCCTGTACGGGCCGGCTTCCATGCTCTACGGTATCGAGCGGGCGGCCCAGGACACCTACTTCGTCTCCATCGCCAGTACCCCGACCCTGGACCGGCGCTCGGTGCTGGGCTCGGTGGAGCGCTTCGTCGGGCAGGGCGTCGAGGGGATCATCGTCATCACCGCGCAGGTCTCCGCGGTGGAGGCGCTGGCCGACTGCCCGTCCGACATCCCGCTGGTCGCGGTGGGCTGCCGGACGGCCCTGCCGCTGCATTCGGTCGCCGTCGACAACGCCGGGGGCGCCGCGCTGGCCACCCGGTACCTCCTCGGGCTGGGCCACCGGACCGTCCATCACCTGAGCGGGCCACCCTCCTGGCTCGACGCCGAGGCCCGGGTGGAAGGCTGGCGGGATGCGCTGCGTGAGGCGGGGGCCGTCGAGCCGGAGCTGGTCTCCGGCGACTGGTCTGCGGCGTCCGGGTACGAGAGAGGGCAGCAGATCGCCCGTGACCCCAGCGTGACCGCCATCTTCTGCGCCAACGACCACATGGCGCTGGGGCTGGTCCGTGCGCTGGCGGAGCAGGGGCGGCGGGTGCCCGAAGACGTCAGCGTGGTCGGGTTCGACGATGTCCCCGAGGCGGCCTACTTCCTCCCCCCGCTGACCACGGTGCGGCAGGATTTCGGCGAACTGGGCAGGCGGGCACTGGACTCGCTGGTCGGGCTGATCTTCGACCGTGACGTGGCCCCGCCCGCCGAGCCGGTCATCCCCGAGTTCGTGGTCCGCTCCAGCGCCGCACCCCCGGCGACCTGACCGGGCCGGACCAACCAGCTCCGGCGGCTAGCTCCGGCGGGGCGTCAACCACCCAGACCAGATCGAGCAGGCAGAACAGGACAACGATGACTGTTAGCGCTCACGACAGCGACGAAGGGCCAGGCGGCCAGGAGGACAGCTACGTCGTAGGGGTGGACTACGGCACCCTGTCGGGCCGCGCCGTGGTGGTGCGGGTCAGCGACGGCGCCGAAGTCGGCACGGCGGTCTGCGCCTACCAGCACGCGGTGATGGACGCCAAGCTGGCCGCGACCGGCGACCCGCTACCGCCGGACTGGGCCCTGCAGGATCCCGAGGACTACCGGGACGTGCTGCGCGAGGCGGTTCCGGCCGCGGTGCGGGCGGCGGGCATCGACCCGGCCGCGGTGATCGGCATCGGCACCGACTTCACCGCCTGCACCGTGCTGCCCGTCCGGCGCGACGGCACCCCGCTGTGCCAGGTGCCCGGGCTGGAAGGCCGCCCGCACGCCTACCCCAAGCTGTGGAAGCACCACGCGGCCCAGCTCCAGGCGGACCGGATCAACGCGCTGGCCCACGAGTGGGGCGAGCCGTGGATCGGCCGCTACGGCGGCAAGATCTCCTCGGAGTGGCAGTTCGCCAAGGGCCTCCAGCTGCTGGAGGAGGATCCGGACATGTACCGGCAGGCGGATCGCTGGATTGAGGCGGCCGACTGGATCATCTGGCAGCTGTGCGGCACCGAGACCCGCAACACCTGCACCGCCGGGTACAAGGGCATCTACCAGGACGGCCAGTACCCCACGACGGAGTTCCTCGGCCAGCTGAACCCGGGCTTCGCCAGCTTCGCCGAGGACAAGCTGGCCCACCCGGTGTCGCCGCTGGGCAGCCGGGCGGGCGGCCTGACCGCCGAGGCGGCCGGCTGGACCGGGCTGCCGGAGGGCATCGCCGTGGCGGTGGGCAATGTGGACGCGCACGTCACCCCGCCCGCGGCGAACGCCATCGCGCCTGGCCAGATGGTGGCCATCATGGGCACCTCGACCTGCCACGTGATGAACTCGGCGACGCTCGCCGAGGTGCCCGGCATGTGCGGGGTGGTGGACGGCGGCATCGTCGCCGGGGAGTACGGCTACGAGGCCGGGCAGAGCGGGGTAGGCGACATCTTCGCCTGGTTCGTTGATCACGCCGTCCCGGCCGACTACCGGGACGAGGCCGAGCGGCGCGGCGTGCCGCTATTCGAGCTGCTGTCGGCCGAGGCCGCCAGCCAGCCAGCCGGCGCGCACGGGCTGATCGCCCTGGACTGGCTCAACGGGAACCGCTCGGTGCTGGTGGACGTCCAGCTGTCCGGCGCCATCGTGGGCCTGACCCTGGCCACCCGTCCGCCGGACATCTACCGGGCCCTGGTGGAATCGACCGCGTTCGGTACCCGGGTCATCATCGACGCGTTCTCGTCGTCCGGGGTCGAGGTCACCGAGTTCGTGGTGGCCGGCGGCCTGCTCAAGGACTCGTTCGTGATGCAGGTCTACGCGGACGTGCTGCGGCGGCCGCTCAGCGTCATCTCCTCCGGCCAGGGCCCGGCGCTCGGCTCGGGCATCCATGCCGCGGTCGCGGCGGGCGCCTACCCCGACGTGCCGGCCGCCGCCGCGGGCATGGGCAGCAAGCACGAGGCGGTGTACACGCCTGACCCGGCGAGCGCCGATGTGTACGACGAGCTATACGCCGAGTACGTGCGGCTGCACGACTACTTCGGCCGGGGGCCCAACGAGGTCATGCACCGGCTGCGCGCCCTGCGTGACCGGGTACTCAGCGCCGAACCCGGCGCCCCGGACGAGGACGCCCCCGACCAGGACGCCCCGCAACCCGCAGCCGCCGGATCCGGTACCGCGGAATCAGGCCATCAGCAGACCCCCAGCCCGGAAGGCAGCCAGCGATGACCACCGACCACGCGGCGCTCGCCGCGATCACCCGCGCCCGGCACCACGTCTGCGCCCTGCACGCCGCGCTCGTGGAGAACAACCTGGTCGCCTGGACTTCGGGCAACATCTCCGCCCGGGTGACCGGCGCGGGCCCCGGCGGCGAAGACCTGATGGTGATCAAGCCGAGCGGTGTCGCGTACGCGGACCTGACCCCCGAGTCCATGGTGGTGTGCGATCTCGACGGCAACGCCGTGGACGACGGCTTGAGCCCGTCCAGCGACACCGCGACCCACGCCTACGTGTACCGGCACCTGCCCGAGGTGGGCGGGGTAGTGCACACCCACTCCACCTACGCCACGGCGTGGGCCGCCCGGGGCGAGGCCGTGCCGTGCGTGATCACCGCGATGGCCGACGAGTTCGGCGGGGAGATCCCGCTCGGGCCGTTCGCGCTGATCGGCAGCGACGAGATCGGCCGCGGCATCGTCAGCACCCTGACCGGCCACCGCTCCCCCGCTGTGCTGATGCGCAGCCACGGGGTGTTCACTATCGGCCGTACCGCGCGCGACGCGGTCAAGGCCGCGGTGATGTGCGAGGACGCGGCCCGCACCGTGCACCTGGCCCGGTCCTATGGCGAGCTCACGCCGCTGGCGCAGGACCAGGTGGACGCGCTGCACCGGCGGTACACGGAGGAATATGGCCAGCAGGCGAAAGGAATGTGATGAGCGAAAGCAAGCCGCGTATCGGGATCCTGGGGATCATGCAGGATCTCTACGACGACATGATCCCGGGCATCACCCAGCGGCAGGAAGGCTACGCGGCGGAACTCGCGGCCCATCTCTCCGACGTGGGCGAGTTCATCCCGAGCAAGCCGATCAAGTACCGGGAGGACGCGGAGCGCGCCATGCGCGAGTTCGAGGCGTCTGACCTCGACGGGCTCATGGTCGTGATGCTCACCTACGGGCCCGCGATGCGCGTGGCCCGGCTGCTGTCGGAATCCCGGCTGCCGGTGCTGCTGGCCAACATCCAGCCCGAGCCGAACGTCACCCCAGCCTGGGACATGGCGGACATGACCTACAACCAGGGCGTGCATGGCGCCCAGGACACCGCGAACGCGATGGTGCGCGGGGGCAAGCGGTTCGTGGTGCTCACCGACGACTGGAGGAGCGATTCGTTCCGTGAGGACGTGAACCGGTGGGCCCGCGCCGCGGCCGCGGTGACCCGGTGGAAGTCGCTGAAGACGGCGATCTTCGGGTACGCCATGAACGACATGGGCGACATCCGGGTAGACGAGTCCGCGCTGGTCAGGTCGCTCGGCCCGGAGATCCTCGCGGTCGCCCCCGGCGACATGTACCGCGGCATGCTGGACGTCACGGACGCCCAGGCGAACGAGGTCATCACGTTCGAGGACGAGAACTTCGAGATCGATCCGCGGCTGTCCGCGGAGGAGCGGGACGACCACGCCCGGATGCAGGTGGCCATCGAGCAGATCCTGATCGACCGCGGGTTCGGGGCGTACACCGCCCACTTCGACGCGATCAGCGACGACGGCCGGTTCAGCCGCCTCCCGCTGGCCGCCGCCTCGTCGCTGATGGCCAAGGGTTACGGGTACGCGGCCGAGGGTGATGTGCTGACCGCCTGCCTGGTCTCGGCGGGCCACACCCTGATCGGCAACGCGCACTTCACCGAGATGTACGCGATGGACTTCCCGTCCGACTCGATCCTGCAGAGTCACATGGGCGAGGGGAACTGGAAGATCGCCCGCGCGGACCGGCCGGTCAAGCTGATCAAGCGGCCGCTCGGCATCGGCCGGCTGGCTGACCCGCCCACGTTCCTGTTCCAGTACCAGCCCGGGCCGGCCACCCTGGCCACGCTGGTTTCGCTGGAAGGGACACGGTTCCGGCTGGTCTGCGCCGAGGGCGAGAACCTGGACAGCCAGGAACTGCCCGCGCTGGAGATGCCCTACGGCCAGTTCCGGCCGGCGTCGGGCGTCCGGGCCTGCCTGAACGGCTGGCTGGCCGCAGGCGGGCCGCACCACGAAGTGATGAACCTGGGCCACCACGCGGCGGACTGGAAGGTGTTCTGCCAGCTGGCCGGCATCGAGTTCGTCCAGGTCTGAGCTTCTCTGCATGCTGGCCCGCGGGACGGCCCCGGTCTCGTGAGCGCCCCGGCGGGCCAGCATGATCGCGGGGGCCTAGCTCAGCTGCGGGACGCGGACAGTTATTGATCACGATCATGAATGCTGGCCGGCGTGGCGGCGGCACGGCTGCCGACGTGGCGGCGGCACGGGGGTTTCCGTACAACGGACTAGCCAGATGATCAGCGTCATGCCGCCCGCCAGCCCGGTGAACCTCTCCCGCCTATGTGCGCGGCCAAACCGGGGATAGCGCGCCGGCCACGGGGCCCCGGTCATCCGGCGCGAAGGCAGACTCCGGCGGGCTCCGGGTCCGCAGGGGCTCGTTCCGCACGGCGAGGCCCATGCCAAGGGCGGGCCGGATTCGGCGCACGGCGGCCCCTAACCTGCGGCTGCACTTCGTCGCCCCGGCCAGCGGGACGGCCATCAGCTGACCCATCCGCCGGTCCAGACGGCACCGCGAGACGGTCCGCGCTACATTCGGTGGTGTGACGGTTACGGGGGGACCTCACGGTTGTGCGTACCCCGGCCCTGGATGGTTGCCCATGACAAACCGCAGCAAGGGATGGCTGTGGACTCGTGAAGTGGTGAGCCTGCCCGCCCGTAACCAGGAACCGTCTGCCGACCTGGAGTGGGACTGGACCTTACGGGCCGACGGGTCAGTGTGGTGGCGGCTGACCCGGGTCCACGGCCGGGACGAGCACAACGACTGGCAGTGCGCCGGCCAGCTGGACGGAACCGCCTGGAAGGCGCTGGCGGCGGGCCGGCTGACACCCGCTGACTTCCTGGAAGCCTGCGCTCGCGACCACGGGCATCAGCTGTCCCTGCCGCGGCACCGGTCGGACCGGCGGGAGAAGTGCCCGGCCTGCGGGGCGCTGGCCGCTCAGGAACCCGACGGGACACTCATGCCGCACCAGCGACCCGCCCAGGACTGGCCGGCCAGGTTCGTTCCCTGCGCTGGCCGGCCCCCGAAACGACGGTGAGCAGTCCTCCCGCACTATCCGGCCGCATTACCCGGCCGCGCGCCTGGCGCCGTGCCATTAGGTTGCTGGCATGGACCGCGCCAGCTCGCCGAGCGGGTACTCCGGCACCCCGCTGCCCGTGAAACTGGGTGTCAAGCCCGGCCAGGCCGTGGCCGTGCTGGGCGCTCCGGCCGGGTTCGCGGAGAGCCTGGCCGCGCAGGCCGGCGTGGAGGTCCGGCCGGACCTGGACGGTGGCACTCCGTTTGATGTGATCATGTTCTTCGCGCCGTGGCGCGCCGACCTGGAGGCGGAACTCGGTCACTTGCGCGAGCACATGGCCCCGGCCTGCGCGCTGTGGATCGCCTGGCCGAAGCGCGCCGCACGGGTGCCCACGGACATGAGTGACACCGTGGTGCGGGAGGTCGCCCTGCCGACCGGGCTGGTGGACAACAAAGTCTGCGCCATCGATGCGGTCTGGTCCGGCCTGCGCCTCGTCATCCGCCGCGAGCTGCGGTAAGCGGAACTCGCCGGGGACGCCCCCTGGCCATCACCGATCAGCTCGCCGGGGACGCCCTGGTCCTCAGCCGATCAGGTGGTGGCCCTCGAACTCGCCGAGGTCCTCCCGGTACAGCTCCAGCCCGACCCCGTTGGGGTCACGGAAGTAGATGCTGTCCTCGACGCCGCGGTCCGGCCCGAGGTAGTCGATCCCGGCCTCGTCGAACTTCTTCCTGGCCGCGTCGTACTGGTCCTGCGGGATGGAGATGGCCAGGTGCTGAACACCGCCGATGGTCTCCTGCCAGGCCGGGTGATCGTGCCCGGGGAAATCGAAGAAACCGAGCATGTTCTTGTTGCCGATGTCGAAGAAGAAATGGCTGGAGCCCGCGTAGTCCCGGTTCTCCACCAGCTCGACCAGCGGGAAGCCGAGGAATTCCTGGTAGAAGCGGATGGTCTCCTCGACGTCACGGCAGATCAGCGCGAGATGGTGGACGCCACGGACCGGGGTGGCGGGCCGCTCGCCCACCGGGCGCAGGTACCGCTCGCGCAATTCCTCGCGCCGGGCCCGGACCTTTTCGAGTTCGGCTCCCTGGGGCTGTGGCATGACCGGCCTCCCTGCGTAGACGCCCGCGGCCGTTCCCCGGCGGCAGCGCCGGTTCCGGCCAGCCCCAGGCTAGCCCAGCCCGCCGGCCCAGCCCAGCCCGCCGACCCCGCGCCGCCGCCTAGCCGGCCTGCGCCGCGCTCAGCCCGCCCGGCCCGCCCGGCCCCGCGCTCAGTCCGCCCGGTTCCCCGGCACGATCACCACCGGGCACAGCGCGTGGTGGGTGACCTGGGTGCTGACCGACCCCATCACCAGCCGGGCGAAGCCGCCCGCGCCGCGTGCCCCCACCACGAGCAGGTCCGCGTCCGCGGAGGCGTTGATCAGCTCGTCGGCGGCCAGGCCGCTGAGCGCGCGGACGGTCACCGGCACGGCCGGCGCTTCGCCGCGCCGCTCCACCGCCTGGTTCACCAGTTCCTGGGTGGCCTTTTCCGCCTGAGACCGGCTTTCCTCTTCGACCGGGTAGTAGTCGGCGGGCGCGTACCCGGGACCGTAGATGCCGGAAACGATCGGGCTCACGCTGATCACGGTCAGCGGGGCCTTCCTGAGGTCGGCCTCGTTCAGGGCCCAGTCCAGGGCGCTGAGGGAGTGTTCCGAGCCATCCACCCCGACGATGATGCCTGGCATCTTCTGGTCTCCTTCCGCCGCCTGCCCTGTTCTCCCGTGCCTGTCCTCTCCAGGCTAGGAGTACCCAGCCGGCCGGGCCGGACCGCCCTTCCCTCGGACCGGGAGCTTTCGGCTGCGCGGCCATTGCGGTCACGGGGCATTCAGGACACCGGGCATTCAGGACACCGGGGAATCCCGGCCCCGCACTAGGACTAGCCAGCGTGTCCAGGCTTAGGCTATAAGCGGCAAGACGTGCGTATTTGCGCAGCCCGGCCCTCCCCAGCGGGCCTGGCCTGGCGGAGGGGCATGCCACCGGTGGACGACGCGGGCAACGGCACGGCGATCCGGGTATTCCTGCTTGACGACTACGAAATCGTCCGGAGAGGGGTGCGTAACCTCCTCGACGCCGAACCCGGTATCACCGTAGTCGGCGAAGCCGAAACCGCCGCTGCCGCCCTGGTCCGCATCCCCGCCCTCAAGCCCGACGTCGCCATCCTCGACATCCGCCTCCCCGACGGGGACGGCGTCACCGTCTGCCGCGACCTGCGCTCGAGCATGCCTCAGCTCGCCTGCCTGATGCTGACCAGCTACGCCGACGACGAAGCCCTGTTCGGCGCGATCATGGCTGGCGCCGCCGGTTACGTCCTCAAGCAGATCCGCGGTAACGACCTGGTGGCCGCCGTCCGTACCGTCGCCTCCGGACAGTCGCTGCTGGACCCTGACGCGGCCGGCCGCGTCATCCGCCGCATGCGCGACACCGCCGCCGCGGCCGATCCCCTCGCGGGCCTCACCGACCAGGAACGGCGCATCCTCGCGCTCATCGGCGAGGGCCTCACCAACCGCCAGATTGGCGCCCGCCTCTTCCTCGCCGAGAAAACCGTCAAGAACTACGTCTCGGGCCTGTTCGCCAAGCTCGGCATGCAGCGCCGCGCCCAGGCCGCCGCCTACGCCGCGCAAGTGTTCGACTGGCGGCCCGGCCCGGACGCCCGCGGGCAGCCGGGCCGCGGATCGGTCAGCTGACCGGCACCCGCCAGTCGAGCTGGGTGCCGCCGCCCTCGGCCGGCTCCATGGTCAGCTTGCCGCCCAGCTCGGTGGCGCGCTCGGCCATGTTCGCCAGCCCGCTGCGCCGCGTGGTCGGGCCTATCCCGGTGCCGTTGTCCCGGACCCGCAGGACCAGCTCGGCGCCGACCTCCACGGTCACGTCCACCCGGCTGGCGGCGGCGTGCCGGGCCGCGTTGGACAGCGCCTCGCGCAGCGCACTGAGCATCTGCTCACCCGCGTCCACGGGCACGGCCTCGTCGAGCGGGCCGACGAGCCGGAGCGCCGGGGCGAACCCGAGCGCGGCGGTCATCTGGTCCACCACCTCGAGCACCTGCGATCGCAGGCCCTGCTGCTTGGTCTCACCCCGTGACTGGAGCGAGAAGATCGCCGAGCGGATCTCCCGGATGGTCTCGTCGAGGGCGTCCACCGCGCTGCTCACCCGGGTCACCGCCTCGGGCCGGGTCAGCAGCGGCATCGCGCCCTGCAGCGACATCCCGGTGGCGTAGAGCCGCTGGATGACCAGGTCGTGCAGGTCCCGCGCGATCCGGTCACGGTCGGACAAGATGGCCAGCCGCTCGGCGTCCTGGCGGTGCTCGGCGAGTTCCAGCGCGATGCCCGCCTGCGCGGCGAAGGTCTGCACCATCTCCACCGCCTCCGGGGCCAGCGGCATCCCCCCGGCGTCGCGGCCGACCGTGAACACGCCACGGACGTCGCCGGGCGCGCCGAGCGAAAGGACGATGGCCTGCCCGAGCGGCATGTGCGCCCGGGCCGCACCGGCCACCCGCTCGTCATTGATGAAGTCATGCAGCGTGACCGGTTCACCGGAGGACAGCACGTCGCCGGACACCGAGGCGCTGACCGGGAGCACCAGGCCCAGGGCCTCCGGCGCCCCGGCGCCGGCAGCGTGCTGGATGACCAGCTGCTGCCGGTCGGGGGTGGGCAGCGCCAGTGCGACCAGGTCCGCGCCGGACATTTCCAGCGCCTGCTGCGTGACCAGGGCCAGCACGTCATCCGGCGCGGCGCCGGACAGCAGCCTCCTGGTCACCTCGCTGCTGGCGCGCAGCCAGCGCTGCTGGCGGCGGCCCTCCTCGTACAGCTTGGCGTTGTCGATCGCCACGCCGGCCGCGGCGGCCAGGGCGACGAGCAGCGCCTCGTCCTCCTCGTCGAAGTCGGCGCCACCCTCTTTCTCGGTCAGGTACAGGTTGCCGTAGACCTCTTCCCGGACCCGGACCGGGACGCCGAGGAAGCTGCGCATCGGCGGATGCCCGGGCGGGAAGCCGCTCGAGTTGGGGCTGGCGGAGATGTCCGGCAGCCGCATCGGGCGCGGGTCGGTGATCAGCGCGCCGAGCAGACCCCGGCCCTCTGGCCAGTGATGGATCCCCGCGATCTGGTCGTCCGCCAGGCCAACCGGGACGAATTCGACCAGCCGCCCGCCTTCGCCGATGATCCCCATCGCTCCGTAACGGGCCCGGACCAGCGTGATCGCCGCCTCGACGATCTGCTTGAGCACCATCTCCAGGTCGAGGTTGGTGCCGACCGCGACGACCGCTTCCAGCAGGGTGTACACCCGGTCCCGGGTAGCCAGCACGGCCTGCAGCCGCGATTGGAGCTCGGCGAGCAGATCGTCCAGACGTAGCTGCGGCAGGGGCAGGTGCGGATCCGTCGGCTCCACGTACTTCTCCAGGCATACTTCAGGATGTGGGTAATCTCTGAACCAAAGGTAGCGCCTGGCCGTCATCCTATCTGTGGTGGCTCGGCGTTCCCAAGCCTCGTGATCTGCCAGGGAAAACGCTCCGGGAGCGGGGAAGGAATTCCCCCCGGACAGTAAGCCCAGGACAGTAAAGCCGGGGTGTGGTTCGGTGCGGTCCGGCCAGAGGTGATGATGGTGAGCGTGACGCGGACGCTCAAGCGCTCGGTCGCAGCGCTTGGCCGGCGGATAGGTCTGGATGCCAACCCGCTCCGGCGGGGCTGTGACCGGACCGAGGCGTGGGTGCGGCTGGGGCTCGTGCTGGTCTTCCTGATCGCCAGCCCGCTGGCCGCCATCGGCCTGGGCCATCTGACTAATGATGCCTCGATGCGGGCCGCGCGGGCCGAGGCGGCGACGGAGCACCTGATCCCGGCCGTGCTGCTGCACAAGGTCTCGCATAACTCTAACGACCCGCTCTACAGCGCCTCGGAGCTGGCCTGGACGCGGGCCACTTATACCGCCCCGGACGGGCGGAAGCACACCGGTGAGGTACCCGCCCCCGTGGGCAGCCGGGCCGGAGCCACGGTGAAGATCTGGGTCAACTATGCCGGCCAGCTGGTCTACCCGCCGATCGGGGAGGGGCAGATCGCGAGCCGGGTCATCGCGGTCGTCGCCCTCACCCCGGCCGTCCTGGCGATCATCCTGCTGGCGGTGGCCTCGCTGACCAGACGGCTGCTGGACCGCCGGCGGCTGGCCGGCTGGGCATCGGAATGGTCGGCGGTCGAGCCGCTGTGGACCAAGCGGACCCACTGACCGCCCGGGGTGCCCCGGCTACCCGCGGGCTTCCGGCCGTGACCGGCTCGCCTTGATCGCCGGACGCCGGGCGGTGCGGCGGACAACGATCCCCCGGTGCCGCATGACCACGGTCACGTCGGGCATCGGCCGCCCGGTGAACAGGTACCGCGGCCCCAGATACCGTGCGGCCCGGTGGTTTACCGCAGGCTCATAGCCGTCGGCGTACAAGGCCCACGCCAGGCCGAGGGTGACGTTCCGCTCGTAACTTCCGTCACTCACCACCAACATCTCCAGCCGCTGGCGAGGGAACATCTGCTCGATGCGCTGAGCGGCGAGGCGGGTGGCGCTCAGTTCCCGGGCGGATGTCGAGATGGCCAACACCCGTGCCTGCTGGGCCACTGCTAGCCATGACCCCAGCCCGATGAGGGCCACGGCCACGAGCCCGATGACCCGGACACCCCAGCGCTCCGCCGTTCCGCCCGCGGTGCCCGGGGCGCCGCGTGGCCGCCAGCGCCCTGCGGCCAGCCCGCGGGCCCGGCCGGTCACCCGCCGTGCGGCGAGCACGGCGGCCGCGCCCAGGGTCAGCCAGGCGAGCAGGCCTACCGGGAGCAGGACGATCAGGAGGTAATTCTGGTCGCGGCGGCCGAGGTTGTGCACCGGGATACCCCAGTACGTGGCCAGGACGGCGCCGCTGGCCAGCAGGCTGACCACAGCCAGTGCGGCCAGCCGGCGGGACCGCAGCGGGCGGACCGCGACCGCCAGCACGGCGACGGTGAGAACCAGCATCGCCACTCCGAACGCGGGCGTGCGACCGCTGATCTGGCTCGCGATGCCCTCGGAGCGGAACGCCAGCGACGGTTGCCACCACACCGTGGGCGGCAGGGCTGACGCGGTGAGCGCCTTCAGGGCGAACGCGGGGCCCGCGGACTGCCGCGCGCCCAGGCTCCCGATCAGCAAGCTGAGGTTGCCGCGGCGGCTGGTGAGCTGCTGGATGAACGGGGCGATCCAGCAGGCCGCGCCGGCCATCAGCCCGAGGACCGCCCACCAGTACCCCGCCCTGGCCCGGATGGTGTCGGCCAGCCCGGCCACGAACGCCACCAGCACGAGCACGGCCGAGGCGAGCGCGAACATCAGGTGAACCTGGGCCGCCACCGATGCGGTGACGACGAGCACCGGCCACCAGCGGCGCTGCCCGGAAACGACGGCCAGGCCCGCGGCGAGCGTGGCCAGGAAGAAGATCACGCCGAACCATGGGTTCCAGTACGGCTGCGCTGCGACCAGGGGCTGCCACGCCACGGTGCCGATGATGATCCCGCTCGCCGCCAGGGCGCCGAACGCGCCGAACGCCGACCGGGCCGCCTCGATCGCGAGCGAGGCCGCCAGCATGCACCACAGCGCCGCGCCCCACACCACCCCGGTCCGCGGATCAATGTGGACGGGGATCGCCAGCAGCCAGTACTCCAGGGGCCCAGGGTCGAACGCGCCGTTGCGCAGCTGGGTAGCCTGCCCGACCAGGGGGCCGTAGGGGGTCAGGACATCCCAGGAGCGAAGCGCGATGACCGCGCCGTCGGCGATGACCGTGGAGCCTTGCTGGACCGAACGTATCGCGCCGATCGCGAACGGTATCCAGGCCGCCAGGTGGGCGGCCAGCCGGAAGACGATGGCCAGGGCACGCGGCATGACCGGCCCTCGTGCAGCGGGAAGTCCAGCCCGGTCCGCCACCAAGGTGGCTGGCGACGCGGCATTTTTGGTCATATTTCTTTATTATCCGGTGGACGTGTTTCCGGTTTGCGCCGCCGGGCCCGCTGCCCCCGTCCTGCCCTGCACGCTGGACGAAGCGCCGATTCCGGTGGATATCGACGCCACGATAACACCGCCAGCGAGCACGCCGGGGTGGAGACCCGCGGCCCGTGAACCCGGCCATGACCCGGGCCAAGACCATCAAGACCGCGAAACATCGAGGCTGGCGCCTGTTTTCTGCTCTCCAACGGTTTGACCGGGGCTCTTCCCTACACAGGGACCAAGGTCCCAATGGCCGGTGACCGATAACCCTGCTGGGCTTCTGTATTTCGAGGCAACCTGGGACGTCATCAGTTTTCTGGCCGTACAGGAGACCGCCATGAGCCCGCCGAAGTACCTGGCTTCAGCCCCGATTAACCTTGATCACCCCGGGACCTATCTGCACTGGTCCATCTTCACCGTTTCGGTAGCCAACCTGTGCCTGATCGGGGTCATGGTGGTGATCTTCGGCGCGGCGCTGCTGCTGCCCTTCCCCAAGGGGCGCGTGTACCCGCCGGCGCCGACCGAGGCTGTACCGCCCGACGGTGGTGAAGATGCGTCGTCGGCAGCGGCCGACGAGGACGCGGACATGTGGACCAACAAGGTCCGGCGTTCCGCCACCCGGATCCTGCCGCCCGGCAAGCTGCTGCCCGACCGCCAGCCCGCCTACGTGGCCTCCTGGGTGTATGTGTTCGGCGTAGGCAGCCTTGTCGCGTTCGGCATAGCCGTGGTGTCCGGCTTCGCGCTGGCCCTCGGCGGGCCCGACTGGTGGCACTACAACTCGCTTGGCCACTTCTTCAACAGCACGCACATGTGGAGCGTGGAGCTGTTCATGGCCCTGCTGGTCATCCACTTGTGGGGCAAGTTCTGGATGGCGGCCTGGCGCGGCAAGCGCGCCTGGACCTGGATCACCGGGGTCGTCGCCTTCGTGGCGTCGGTCGTGGAGTGCTTCACGGGCTATCTTTCCCAGCAGAACTTCGACTCGCAGTGGATCTCCGCCAGCGGGAAAGACGCATTCAACCCGGTCGGGCTCGGCGCCTTCTTCAACATCATGAACCTCGGTCAGATGCTGATGTGGCATATCGTGCTGATCCCGATCGTGCTGGTCGCCCTTATCGGGGCCCACGTCCTGCTGGTCCGGGTCCGCGGCGTCTCGCACCCGCTGCCCGCGACGCTGTCCACGCCCGGCCGGGGATCCCCGCGGCAGCGCCGCCGCGCGCTGGCCCATGCTGACGCGGCGCCGTGGCGCGGCGCGACCCGCCGTTACGACATCCTCAAGGAAGGCACCATCGCCGGCGTGGTCATCCTCGCGCTCACGCTGGGCCTGGCCGCTCTGCTGTCCTCCCCTGACGTGCCGTCGGTCACGGTCCAGTCCTGGGCCAAGGTGGCCCCGGCCGATTTCCTGGCCACCGCGGCGACCGAACTGAACGGCACCAGTGAAACCGCCACCTACGGGCCGCCTTACAACAACGGCACCGGCAGCGTGCAGAAGCTGCTGTTCTCGCCGGCGCAGCTTGTGGGAGTCCGCCAGCCGATCTACCCGG
>Ga0208589_1000696_pt1 | contig 15319 bp, 14 predicted proteins | sample NGESurshal092012_2_FD_184486 | JGI IMG/M metagenome (GOLD analysis project Ga0208589, IMG submission 184486) | Arctic peat soil microbial communities from Barrow, Alaska - NGEE Surface sample F53-2 shallow-092012 (SPAdes) | ecosystem: Environmental > Terrestrial > Soil > Wetlands > Peat ... | reverse complement strand
GCGGTTTCGCTTCCTCGGGGTTGCCGACGGCATCGTCACGATCCTCGTCATCGAGTGCTTGCGCCTGCACCGTGTCGGGATTCGCGCCGTTCGGAACGGCATCCTCATGGCGGCGCCGGCGGCGACCGCCGCGACGACCACGGCGGCGACGCGACTGGCTGCCATCGGCATCCAGCGCGCTGTCGTCGGACTCCGGTGCGGTCGATTCCATCGGCGCTGCGAGCAGCTCCGCTTCCTTGGCAGCGTCGTCCAATGGCGCGGCAAGCGGACGCTCGTTCGTGGCGGCGCGTGGCTGACGTTCGGCCTTCGGCTGCTGCGGATTGGGATTGGGTTTGCGCTCGGCGCGCGCCGGCGTGTTTTCGGCAGCCGCCGGCCTGGGCTGACGTTCCGCCCTGGCCGTCTGGGCTTGTGCCTGCTGCGGCTGACGCGGCGGCGTCTCGTTGTTGCGCTGACGGTTGTTCCTGGCTTGCTGCTGTGCGCCGGCTTTCGAGGCATTCTGCTGCGCCGGTTCGCGGCGCGGCGGGCGCGTCGTCGAAGATGCGTTCTGCGAGGTGTTGCCACGGCTCGCGCGTTCGTCACGACGACTGCCGCGCATGCCGTCATTGCCATCGGCGCGTGGCTTCGCGGCCGGCGTCGGGGCAGCAGCTTCGGCACTGCGGAACAAACCCAGCAGGCGCGAGACAAGGCCGCCCGAAGGAGCTGGAGCTGCGGCGGCAGGTTGACGTCGCGGGGCAGCAGGCTGTGCCATGGCGACTGGTGCGGCGATTTCCTCGCGCAGCGGAGCAGGGCTGGACGGCACGATGCCGCTGACCGCCGGCTGTTCGCCGCTGCCCAGTGCCTGGCCCATCTTCGGCAGATCGGCCGTTTCCACGGTGGTCAGCCGTTCGTAGCTGGGCTTGCTGTGCTCGCCCATGTCCGCTTCGCGGATCCGCTGGATTTCGATATGCGGGGTCTGCAGCTTCTCGTCGGCCACGATCATCACGTGCACCTTGTGGCGCAGTTCGATCTCCACCACGCTGGCGCGCTTTTCGTTGAGCAGGAAATTGACGACGGTCGACGGCGCCTGCACCAGCACCTGGCCGGTGTTTTCCTTCATCGCGTGTTCCTCGATCAGCCGCAGGGTCGACAGCGACAGCGATTCCACGCCGCGGATGTGGCCGTGGCCCTCGCAGCGTGGACACACGATCTGGGTCGCTTCGCCGAGGCTAGGACGCAGGCGCTGGCGCGACATCTCGAGCAGGCCGAAGCGCGAGATGCGGCCGATCTGCACGCGGGCGCGATCGAGCTTCAAGGCGTCCTTGAGGCGATCTTCCACTTCGCGCTGGTGCTTCGGGCTGTCCATGTCGATGAAATCGATCACGATCAGGCCGCCGGCATCGCGGATGCGCAGCTGGCGGGCGATTTCCACCGCCGCCTCGCAGTTGGTATTGAATGCGGTCTCCTCGATGTCGCTGCCCTTGGTGGCCTTGGAGGAGTTGATGTCGACCGCGGTCAGCGCCTCGGTCTGATCGATCACGATCGAGCCGCCGGACGGCAGGCGCACTTGGCGATCGAACGCGTTCTCGATCTGCGTCTCGATCTGGTAGCGCGTGAACAGCGGGGTGTCGTCCTTGTACAGCTTGAGCTTGCGCAGGGCGTTCGGCATCACCTGCTGCATGAAATCGCGCGCGTCGTTGTACAGCGATTCCTCGTCGACCAGGATCTCGCCGATGTCGCTGCGCAGGTAGTCGCGCAGGGCGCGGATGAACAGCTTCGATTCCTGGTAGATCAGGAACGGCGCCTTCTGCGACGTGGCAGCGGCGGAGATCGATTTCCACAGTTGCAGCAGGTAATCGAGATCCCACTGCAGCTCTTCGGCATCGCGGCCGAGACCGGCGGTGCGCACGATCAGGCCGACGTCGTCGGGTACGGTGACATGGTCCAGCGCTTCTTTCAGCGCCTGCCGATCCTCACCCTCGATCCGCCGCGAGACGCCGCCGGCCTTCGGGTTGTTCGGCATCAGCACCATGTAGCGGCCGGCCAGGCTGATGAACGTGGTCAGGGCCGCGCCCTTGTTGCCGCGCTCCTCCTTCTCCACCTGCACCACCACTTCCTGCCCTTCCTTGAGCAGCTCGCGAATGGTCGCCTTGTGCGGATCCAGGCCCGACGTGAAGTAGTCGCGGGAGATTTCCTTCAGCGGCAGGAAGCCGTGGCGTTCGGCGCCGTACTCGACGAAGCAGGCTTCCAGTGAAGCCTCAACTCGAGTGATGCGGCCTTTGTAAATATTGGACTTTTTCTGTTCCCGCGAAGGGATCTCGATGTCCAGGTCGTACAGGTTCTGGCCATCGACAATGGCCACACGCAACTCTTCACGCTGAGTCGCGTTGATCAACATACGTTTCATGGTGGTAATCCTCGGCTTGCCGCGCGTCGCGTGCCTCGGTGGCGCCGGAATGGCGGCCTGCCGGGGATCGCGCCGCTGCGGTTAAGCGGCAAAATGACGGCACCGTTACCGGTGTCGGGTTGATTCGGTCAGCTGCGCCTGTCGCCCCGATACCTCAATGGCAGCGGACAAACGACAGCCCGAACCGTTACGATGAAAGGGAGCCGCGACCGGTAGCCAAGGCAACCGGCGCAATCCTCGCCGACGTTACGGGCGGGCACTCGACCCGATCCAGACATCGATGGGCAGAATGTAGCGCCCGCCGAGTATCCTATTTCAACAGGTTTTTTTCAATGCAGACGGTAACTTCCCCCGACGCACCTCACGGTGTATGTCAAGTCGAGATCGGTCCCGAACGGGATGGCCAGCGCATCGACAACGCCCTGGTGACCATGCTCAAGGGGGTGCCGAAGAGCATGATTTATCGCCTGCTGCGCACCGGCCAGGTGCGGGTCAACGGCAAGCGGGCGAAGCCGGATACGCGTCTCACGGCTGGTGATATGCTGCGCATTCCGCCGGTACGGGTGGCCGAACGGCCTGAAGGGAAGGGGCCAGCCAGCGGACTGCTGGCTTCCGTGGCTGACGCCATCATTTTTGAAGACAAGCACTTCCTGGTCATCGACAAGCCGTCCGGCGTAGCCAGTCACGGCGGCAGTGGGGTCAGCCATGGCGCGATCGAACTGCTGCGCGCGGCGCGGCCGCAGGAACACCTGGAACTGGTACACCGCCTGGATCGCGATACCAGCGGCGTGCTGGTGTTTGCCAGGACGCGGACCGGGCTGACCGGCCTGCAGGCGGCGATTCGTGCCGGCGAAGTCACCAAACAATACCTTTGCCTGATGCTCGGCCATCCGTCCAAGGCGAAGTTCGACGTCAATGCGCCGCTGTTGAAATCCGTGCTGCAGGGCGGTGAACGCATGGTGCGGGTGGCCGACAACGGCAAGCCGTCACTCACGTTTTTCCGCGAAATGGAGCAATACCCCGGCGCGCGGCTGATGCAGGCCACCTTGGGTACCGGGCGTACCCATCAAATCCGCGTGCACGCCGCGCATATCGGCCATCCGCTGGCCGGCGATCCGAAATACGGCGATCGCGAGATGAACAAACGCTTCCGCGAGATGGGGCTAAACCGGATGTTCCTGCACGCCGCGCACATGAGCTTCGAGCTGGAAGATCGTGCCTACAGCTTCTCCACGCCGTTGCCGGATGATCTGAAAGACTTTCTCGATGTGCTCGCCGTGAAGGGCAAGCGGCTGGTCTACTCGCGGGACAAGTCGCGCACGGATTTCTGATCAGCGCGTCAGCAAGGCTTCGACGCGGGCGGCGCAGATGAAGTCGTTCAAGGACAGGCCGCCCACATCATGAGTCGACCACAGCAGATGGCAATGGCCGTAACCGGCTTCGATATCCGGGTGATGATCCTCATGGTTGGCCATGAAGCCGACTGCGTTGATGAAGCCCAGCGTGTGATGGAAGTTGGCGAATTTGAAATCCTTGACGATGGCCTTGCCGCCGACGCTCAAGTGCCAGCCCGGTACTTGCTGCAACAGTGTCGCTATTTGCACGGGGTCCAAGGCGTGCTGACTGCCTTTGCGCGGCTGGCAATGCAGGACAGCGAGGTCGATCGTGTTCATGCAGATATCCATGGTTGAAAGCTGAAGGCGAAGCGTCGAAGTTGCGAGCGCAAAAGTCAAAGCGCGCATCCGTATCGAAACAGGACTAAAATGGTTCTGATTCGCCTGCGCGGTGCGCAGACGTCAATCTGGCGACACTGGAGCAGGCATGATCGATATTTCCGAGCGCGCGCAGCAACATTTTCTGCGGCTTCTTTCACAACAGGGCATCGACGACCTGAGCATCCGCCTGCGTGTGACATCGCCCGGTACGCCGGCGGCCAGTTGCGAGCTGGAGTTCTGCGAGCCAGCCGATCTTGCCGGTGGCGAATGGACGATCGAATGCGCCGGTTTCAACTTCCACATCGATGGCGCCAGCGCCAGCTGGCTGGATAACGCCACCATCGATTTCGAACCGAACGCCACCGGTGGCCAGCTCAACATTCGCGCACCGAAGATCAAGGGCGACGTGCCGGGTGCGGAAGCGGGCTTGATTGAGCGCGTGCGTTATGTACTGGAGGCCGAGATCAATCCGCAGTTGGCTTCGCATGGAGGTCGGGTCACGTTGCTGGAAATCGATGCCGACGGCGCGGTGCTGCTGCAGTTTGGCGGTGGCTGCCACGGCTGCGGCATGGTCGATGTCACTCTGAAACAGGGTGTCGAAAAAACCTTGCGCGAGCGCGTGCCAGAAATCACCGCGGTGCGTGATGCGACCGATCATGCCGTCGGCGAAAAGCCCTATTACAGCAAGGCCGGGGGCAAGTCCGCGATCGGCTGAAGCAGCTGTGTTGATGCGTCAAACACAAAAACAAAAGCCCGCCAGAGCGGGCTTTTGTCTTGATGGGGTGCATGGACTTGCTCAGTCGCCCTGGATGTGGCCTTTCAGCGTGTCCAGCTTGGTCGGCAGGCTGGAGAAATACGCGGCCACATCCTCGATGTCCTGATCGGACAGGGTGGTCACCATGCCCTTCATGATCGGATTGTTGCGCTGGCCGTCCTTGTATTCGTGCAGCACGTGCACCAGGTATTCGTCGTACTGGCCGGCCAGACGCGGATACTGCGGATCGACCGCATTGCCGTCGGCACCGTGGCAGGCGAAGCAGGTGGCTGCCTTCTGCTTGCCGTTCTCGATGTTGCCACTGGCCAGCAACTGGGTGGAAGCGAACGCCAGCATGGCGCCGAATGAAATCAGGGTAAGCGCACGTTTCATGCGGAGAATCCTTGGCTGCTACTTGGCGAGGCTGGAAAGATAGGCGGCGATGTTCTGGATGTCTGTATCGGACAGACTCTCAGCCTGCGCATCCATGGTCGGATGCGTGCGGTCGCCACTCTGGTAACCATGCAGCGCGTTGATGATGTACTGCTCGTTCTGCCCGGCAATTTTCGGCACCGGGTATTGCGGATAGGCGTTGGCATAACCGGGCACGCCATGGCAGCCGGCACATGTATAGACCAAGGTGCGTCCAACCGCCTTGTCGCCTTCGGCGTGCGCACTGGCAGTGGCGAAGAGGGCAGTGGCCGCGGCCAAGCCAAGCAATTGCAGTCGAGTCATCGAGATCATTCCCACGAGTGCGGCGGGTACAGGGTGATATAAGTCGGCAAGTATAGACGTTGCGTCGGGGCGTGAACAACACTCCGCTCGCGTACGCACCATGTCTGATCCATGTCTGGTGAAGCCACAGCAGTACTGCACATCGTTGCGTGTGATGCATTGTGGATTCGCGTTCGCGAACAGGCGCTTGCTGTTCTTCTCGATGAAGCTTTCGGCAGGAGTTGCGGGCAGTTCCGCGCCCACATCGGGTGCTTCATGTTGAAGAGCTACTTGCGTCCGGTTCGCGTGGCTGCATTGCTGATGGGTCGTCGGCCCCATATACTTGAAGGGTCAAATCGGTTTCCCCGGGGGTGTTCTGGCTTCGACGGGGGTAGTGAGATGACTTGGTGCATGCCGAGGGGGCAGCTTTCCTCGTAAATCCAGCAGCAAATTCATAGTTGCCAACGACGACAACTACGCTCTCGCCGCTTAAGGCGTAAGCCCCGAACCCACTTGTGCTCGTGCTCGTCGGTGTAGGGTCATAATCACGGGATCGCCGAAGACTGCCGCCTGGCGGTATCAGGTCAAATCAATCAGGCTGGTTCCGCGGTGCGCTTTGCCCATCGTGCTTGTCGCGGAACGAGATCGAACGTTGAGCTAAGCATGTAGATCCGGGCATTGAACGCCTTCGGACGCGGGTTCGACTCCCGCCACCTCCACCAATGACAAGCCCTTGATTATCAAGGGCTTTTTTATTTTTGCGAGATTGAAATTGATTCAAGCGGCACGATTGTGCGAACGCATGGTGCGCTGTTTCTCGATCTGCCAGTCGCGCTGCTTTTCGGCATCCCGCTTGTCGTGTTCCTGCTTGCCGCGGGCGAGGCCGATTTCGACCTTGACCTTGTTGCCCTTCCAGTACATCGCGGTGGGTACCAGGGTGTAGCCCTTGCGCTCGACGGCGCCGACCAGTTGGTCGATCTCCTTGCGATGCAGCAGCAGCTTGCGGGTGCGCCGATCCTCGGCGATGACGTGGGTGGATGCACTGATCAATGGCGGAATGGAAGTGCCGACCAGGAAGATCTCGCTGTTCTTGACGATCGCGTAGCTGTCGCCGAAGTTGATCCGCCCGGCGCGTAGCGCCTTCAGCTCCCAGCCCTGCAGCGCGACCCCGGCTTCGTGGCGCTCATCGATGTGATATTCGAAACGCGCGCGTTTGTTGAGCGCGATGGTGCCGCCACCCTTGCTGTCCTTGTCCTTCGCCTTGGTCATGTCCGTTAAACTCGGGCCTTGTGACCCTGATGCTGGTTCGACCGCATACCGGGTCGAACCAAGCGTGATGTGAAGAGGCTGCCGTGATCGAAATCCGTCGCAGCGCCCTGGTGAAGTATTCGCCGGCGCAGATGTTCGACCTGGTCAATGAGGTCGAAGCATACCCAAAGCGTTTCCCCTGGTGTGCCAGTGCCGAGATTCTCGAGAGTCAGAAGGATGCGCTGGTGGCGCGACTGGATCTGAAGTTTGCCGGATTCCATCAGAGCTTTACCACGCGCAATACAGTCGATCCGCCCAGGCGTCTGCGGATGGATCTTGTCGACGGCCCGTTTCGCAGCCTCGAGGGAGTGTGGGATTTCATTGCTCTGGGCGATGCGGGCTGCAAGATCGCCTTTGCGCTGGATTTCGACTACGCCGGTCGACTTGGCGGCAATGCGTTGAAGCTCGGTTTTCAGGGACTGGCCGGCCGCATGGTGAGCGATTTCTGTCATGAGGCCGAGCGCGTGTATGGCTGAGCGCACGATTGCCGTAGAAGTATTTTATGCGGGTGCCGAACAGCAGATCCTGCGTCGGATCGAGCTGGCTTGCGGCAGCACCGTGATGCAGGCGATCGAGGCTTCGGGGATCATCGAGGTACTTCCGCAAGGTGCAGTTGACCAGAATCGTCTGGGCATCTTTTCGCGGCGGGTATCAGCGCAGCAGGTGTTGCAGGCCGGCGACCGGATCGAGATCTACCGGCCGCTCACGCTGAACCCGATGGAGGCGCGCCGGCGGCGCGCCCGCGAGGACTGAAGATCGCCGGAACAGATCGATCGGATCAATTGCCGCCGTTGCTGCCGCTGTCCATGCCACCATCACTCTTCTTGTCATCGCTCGGAGTCGTGTTCTTGTCACCCTCGGTTTCATTGACCGGATAACTGGCGTGATACTTCTTGCTGTCCTTGACCAATTGCTGGGCGTCCTGCGCAAAGAAATCGCCCTGGGTACGGACCAGCGTGTCGTTGTTGAAGGTCAGCGTGAACGTACGCAGCTTGATCGCGCCGCCGCGATGTTGCTGGGTGGAAACGTAGTCCCAGCGGCTCTGATCGAACGGGGTGCTGACTGAAGGCGTGCCCATCAGCACCAGTACCTGGTGCTTGGTCATGCCGGGCTTCAGTTGGTCCACCATGGTCTTGTCGAGCAGGTTGCCTTGCTGCACGTCGGGTGTGTAGACGATGTGACAACCGGTCACCGAAAGCGCCAGCAGGGCCAAAACCAGCAGGTTGATCAGCTTTTGCATGCGTGTTGCGTCCAGATCGTAAAGGTGTCGGATGATACACTACCGGCTTAGCAACACCGTGTGCGTGGAGTGGGCGATGGAACAGGAAACCAAAGAGCTGCGCAGGGTTGGCCTCAAGGTGACCCATCCGCGCATGAGTATCCTGCAGATCTTCGACGAGGAAGGCGTGCAGCATCTCACCGCCGAGGACGTCTACAAAAAACTGCTGGCCCACCAGGAAGACATCGGCTTGGCCACGGTGTACCGCGTGCTGACCCAGTTCGAGGCAGCCGGCATCATCGTCAAGCACAATTTCGAAGGCGGCCAGGCCGTTTACGAGCTCGACCGCGGCAAACATCACGACCACATGATTGATGTGGACAGCGGGAAAGTCATCGAGTTCGTCAGCGAAGAGATCGAGCGGCTGCAGCACGAGATTGCCGCGCGGCACGGTTATGTGATCGAGGATCACAGCCTGGTGTTGTACGTGCGCCCGAAACACCGGGTGCGCAAAGCCTGAATTGCGGGTGCAATGATGGCTTTGGTGATCGGTCTCTCATGATGCGCTGAATGACGCGCATAAAAAAGCCGCGGGAGGACTCCTGTCCACCTGCGGCTGACACCCTATCTGGCTTGCGACGCCAGCTAGCGATTAAACGGCATCCTGCCGTAGTTCAGAGCCACCGTCCCCACGGCGACTCTGTGACCCACCATCTTGCGATGGCGGCTCCCCCACATCGATGGGAATGATCGTAACGAACCCTTTACGTTTTCGGTATCGGAAAAATTCCTAGTTCATGCGGCTGATATCCGCCAAGTTGCTGTTGCTGCGCAGCAAAATCCGCAGATGCACACCGGCATGATCGGCGCGCAGGCGAAACTGTCCGCCGAGTGAGGTAACCCGATCACGCATGCCCTGCAGGCCGCGACCGCCGCGCGGCAGGCGGCTGGGCAGACCAGTGCCGTTATCGCGCAGATCCAGCAACGCAAGCGCGATGCCCTGACGCTCGCCGATGCGCAGGCGCAAACGGAACTCGCTGGCCTGCGCGTGTTTGACCGCGTTGGTCGCACTTTCCTGCGCCAGCCGGTAGATCGCGGTGCGGGTATCGTCGTCGAGCAGGCGCGGATCGCCATGCAGTTCGGTGTGATAAGCCACGCCGGCGGTGTTCAGCAGATCACGGATCGGTCCTTCATCAAGCGCCCGCAACAGTCCGAACTCGTCCAGCACGGCCGGGCGCAGATCATCCAGCAGACGGTGCAGGGCACGCCGCATGTGCGCGAGGATGGTATTGATCGAGGTGCTGATGTCTTCCATGCCGGCCTGGCGCAGGCGTGCCTGGGCCAGCTTTACATGGGTCTGGATGGCGGTGATGTTCTGGCCCAACTCGTCGTGCAGTTCGGCGGCCAGATGCCGGCGCTGGTTTTCATCCGTCTGCAGATTGCCGCGGGCGGCGCCGCGCAGTTGCCGGGCAAGCTGATCCAGCCGGCGGTTGACCGCACCCAGATAGACATTCTGCTCGGCCACCCGCTCGCTGCTTCGGCGCAAGGCATCGGTGGCCGAGCCCAGCATGATCGCGCCGGTACCTGCCACGGCCAGAAACAGATAGGCGGCAGCAGTCGACGGGGCGTGCCCCAGATGCTGGTCCACCAGGGTCATGCCGAGGCTGGAAATGATCATGGCCAGGCTGGCGCCGCGCCAGCCATGTCGAAACGCGAAAAACAACACCGGTGCCAGCGACAATACCCGGGCAAACTGCGGCTGCGGCGCAGCCTGTTCGGACAACACCAGCAAGATCGTCATCGCTGGCAGCATTACCAGCAGACCATCCATGGCCAGGCTGGCCAACACGCGGTGATCGAAACGGGTACGCAACAGCATGATCATCAACGGCACGATCAGCAGGATGCCCAGGTAGTGGCTGAGCAGATCCTCGCCGAGTACATCGATCATCAGCGCAGGCGAGCTCGGCGCATGGATCAGTGCGAGCAGGGCAGCGTCCACAGCGGTAGTGGCTGTCACAATCAGCAATACCGATAGCAGCAGCCGGGTCACCTCCTGCGGACTTTGCAGGCTGGCGTGGAGATTGAAGTGTCGCAACAGCCACAGGCCGGCTGCCATCACGAGCGGTTCCGGCAATTCGGCGATCATGAAGCCAGTCCAGTTCAATGGCATGCCCTGGACCAGGTTGATGCCGGCGTTGGCGACAAATTCCGCTCCGAGCAGCCAGCCCCAATAGCGCACCGGCGTAAGCAGCAGCGCGCCAAAGCGCAAGCCATACGGCAGCATCCAGTACGCCTGCACGGTCGGCCATAGCAGCAGCCATAGCAGCAAGTAGCCTGCACCCAGCAACGGACCCGAGTCAGGTAGATGGAGCGATTTCAGGCGCATGGGCAGATGGTACATGCGCGATCTGCGCGGATGCTGCGGTGCGGCCGTCAGCAGGGTGGTTGCGACGGAGCATCCTTAGCCGCAGGTCCATGTGTAAAGTAGCGGCATGTACAGAATTGTTCTGGTCGATGACCACGCCATCGTGCGCGAGGGTTTCAAGCGCCTGATCGAACTGGAGCCGGATCTCGACGTGGTGGCGGAATGCCGCAGCGCCGATGATGCGGTGGAGGCGGTGAGCCATTGGCGTCCCGATCTGGTGGCGCTGGATTTGTCCTTGCCCGACGGCAGCGGCCTGCCGTTGATCGAGCATCTGCTCAGCATGGCGGCGGAGACGCGCATCGTGGTGCTGAGCATGCACGACGGCGAGCCGTATGTTTCCGAAGCCTTGCGCCGCGGCGCCAGCGGCTACGTCACCAAGGGCGTGGCACCGGAAGAACTGGTGGCTGGTCTGCGCGCCGTGATGCAGGGCGAGTGCTTCCTGAGTTCGGATTTGCGCCAGCGCCGTGCCGAACGGCCCAGTTCCATGCTTGATCCGATCAATCGGCTGACCGCGCGCGAACGCGAAGTGTTTCTGCTGCTGGCCGGTGGCCGTACGCCCAAACGGGCGGCGGCCGAGCTGGGAATCGGCCAGAAAACCGTCTACATCCATCGCGCCAGCCTGATGGGCAAGCTGGGTGCGGGTTCGGAACTGGATTTGTACCGTATGGCAAGCGAACGTGGGCTGTTGCCGGTCAAGAGTTGAGTTGGGCGCCTTGTTCCGCTCAGGTGGCCTGTGCGCGTTCCAGCATCTGTCTGGCGTGCGCGCGGGTTTCGCGGGTGATTTCAACGCCGCCCAGCATGCGTGCCAATTCATCATGGCGGCCGCTGGCGTCAAGTCGGTCGATCCGCGTGTGGGTGGAATCGCTGTCGCTGTGCTTGCTGACGCGCAGATGCGCATGACCTTGCGCGGCTACCTGCGGCAGATGGGTCACACACAGCACCTGGCGTTGACCGCCCAATGCACGCAGTTTCTGCCCGACCACCTCGGCCACGGCGCCACCGATACCGGCGTCGACCTCGTCGAAAATCATGCTGCCCACGGTGTCCTTGCCCAGCGTGGCGACTTCGATCGCCAGGCTGATGCGCGCCAGTTCGCCGCCGGAGGCCACCTTGCGCAGCGGTCGCGGTGGCTGACCAGGGTTCGCGCTGACCAGCAGTTCGCAGCGTTCCTGGCCCTGCGGGTCCGGTTCATGGCCTTCGGTCGGCTCCATTTCGATCTTCAGCACACCGCCAGCCATGCCCAGCTCGACCATCAGCACGCTGACTTCCTCGCTCAAGCGGGTGCTGGCAGTTGTCCGCGCCTGGCTCAGTTGAGTCGCCGCGCCGGTGTGATCGTGTTGCAGGCGTTCGCGCTGTGCGGCCAGTTTTTCCAGCGCATCGCCGGCGCCTTCGAGTTCGGCCAGTTCAGTGCGTAACGCGGCGAGCCGGTCATGCAGCTCGGCGACGGGTAAACGATGCCTCCGCGACAACTCATGCAGGCGACCCAGATGATTGTCCACTTCCGTATAGCGTTCCGGGTCGAGATCGACATCCTGCGCGTAGTGGCCGAGCCCATCGGCGACTTCGCCGAGTTGGATGGTGGCGTTGTCGAGCAGTTCCAGCAGCGGTGCCAGCTTGTCGTCGAGCGCGGCGAGCTTGCCCAGTTCGGCATGCGCACGACCGAGTGCGCGGCGCAGCGCGAACTCGCTGTCGCCATCGAGCAGATCGACCACACCGGCGGTGCCTTCGGCCAGACGTCCGGCGTTGGCCAGGCGCTTGTGACTCGCTTCGAGCTCGGCCAGTTCGGCCGCCGGTAGCGACCATTTCTCCAGTTCGCCGAGTTCGTGGCGCAGCAGCTCGATGCGTTGTTCGCGATCCGCGCCGCCACTCAACCTGAGCATGCGCGCACCGAGTTCGCGCCATTGCAGCGCACTGTCGCGCACCTGTGCCAGCAGCGCATCATGGCCGGCGTAGGCATCCAGCAGGGCCAATTGATGCGAGCGTGACAGCAGCGCCTGATGCTCATGCTGGCCATGGATCTCGACCAGCAGCGAAGCCAGTTCGCCGAGTTGTCGGGCATTCGCGGGACGACCGTTGATCCATGCCTTGGAGCTGCCTTCGGCGCGGATCACCCGGCGCAGCTGGCAACCGCCGTTTTCGTCCAGTTCCTCGCGCTGCAGCCAGTCGCGGGCCGCGGGCAACTCGGCCAGATCGAACTCCGCCGCCAGTTCGGCGCGATCGCTGCCGGCACGTACCATGCCGCTGTCGGCTCGGGCGCCGGCCAGCAACATCAGGGCATCGACCAGCAGGGATTTGCCGGCGCCGGTTTCACCGCTGACCACGGTCAGGCCCGGGCCGAACGCAATCTCGGCGGCTTCGACGACGGCAAAATGACGGACGTAGAGCGAAGTGAGCATGGGCAGAAAACTGATGAGGTCGACGGAAATTGTAGCGGCAGCCTGATGGCGCCATGAGCCTGGGTGGTAGAAATGTGTAAACCCGGCAGGTTGTTCATGACGTCAGGGATACGAGAGTTCCTCACGTGGTCGGGCCTGACGCCCGCGCGTTTGCTGCGGACAGACCGGCGCCGTGGCACGCCAAACAGCCCATGCCGGGACATCAGTCGCGCCACCCGGTTGCGGCTGGCCGTCTCACCGGCATAGCTCAGTTCTCGTGCATCCGCGGCATGCCCATCACGTGCCCATCACGCCATCGCTGGCCTTGTGGTACTCGTGAATCCGCCACCAACCGTATTGGTTGTCGGTCTTGCGGGTGCTCGCCGGCCGTTTGCTCCAGGCATGGAAGCCGCTGGTCGATACCTTCAGGCATCGACCAGCGGCTGGAAGGATAGAGATCGCGACAGCGCTGGATCGTCTGATACTTCAGCTCGATTCCCTGGCGAAGAACGCTGCCGCATCGCGCAAAAAATCTCTCTTCTTCTTCACCCGGGCCAGTTCACGCTTAGAGTGGCCATGTCTTGGTCAGAGGCACACCCGAACCGGTGTATAGCCCATAAGGTATAGCTCATAAGTTGTTTGGCGTCGCAATGCCCAAAGCTGATTAAAAACGTGAACTTATCCGCACTATTGTGATATAGATGCGGTCCGATTTGTGCTGGGTAGGGTCGAAGAGGAATGGCTGACAGAAGGATTCGTCAGTAAGGGGAGGTGAACATGTACAGATCGTTCCGATACGGAGTCCGCTGGCAGTTGCTGCTGGTACTGGTCGAGTTTGTGCTGCTGGTAGGGTGTGTTTATGCCGCAGTGGTGCTGCGTTACTGGGAGCATGGCGGCGCCCAATCCGCGTTCGTCCATTCGATGCAGTTGCGCGCGCTGCTGGTGGCGATGGTGCTGATTTTCTCAATGGCCTCGCTTGGTTTATATCAAGTTCACCTGCGCGCGCGTTGGTTGGGGCGGCTTATCCGACAAGGCGTCGCGTTCGTGCTGGGCGGTGTAGTGCTTACGGTGCTGTACTACGCGCTTCCTCCCTCGTATCTGGGGCGGGGGGTTCTCGGCATTGCGTTGCTGCTCGGCTATCTCGTGGTGGCATTGTGGAGAGCGGTGTTCCTGAGTTTGGTGGACGCCGACTTGTTCAAGCGCCGCGTGATGATCCTGGGTGCCGGCGAACGCGCCGCTGAGTTGATCCGCATAATGCGCCGCAAGACCGATCAACGTGGGTTCAAGATACTGGGCTGCGCGCCCGTCGGTACCGGTTCGGTGTCCATCCCCGCGCCTCTGCTGCTGCACCCCGACGAGGCCTTGTGTGAATGGGTGACGGAGCTCGGCGTGGAGGAAATCGTAGTGGGGCCGGACAACCGCCGCGGTACCTTGCCGGTGGAGGCGCTTTTGGAATGCAAGCAGCGCGGCATAGCAGTGACCGAGCTCGCCGAGTTTTTCGAGCGCGAGGCTGGCAAAATCATGATGGAACTAACCAACCCGTCGTCGTTGATATTTTCGGATGGCTTCAATATCTCCCCCGTGAGGCTCGCGATCAAGCGTGCTTTCGATGTAGTCACTGCTTCGCTGGTATTGCTGGTGACATGGCCGTTCATGCTGCTGACGGCCTTGGCAATTCGGCTGGAGTCGGGCGGTGGCGCGCCGATCCTGTACTACCAGGATCGAGTCGGTGAAAACGGCAAGCTCTTCCGGGTCATCAAGTTTCGCAGCATGGGCGCCGACGCCGAGCGCGATGGCGTGGCACGTTGGGCTACTGAGCACGACAACAGGGTCACCAAGGTCGGGCGCTTCATCCGCAAGGCCCGGCTAGACGAGTTACCGCAGCTCTGGAACGTGCTGCGTGGCGACATGAGCATCATCGGCCCGCGACCGGAGCGGCCGCAGTTCGTGGACAGTTTCAACAAATGCATTCGCTACTATTCATTGCGGCATTGCCTGAAGCCGGGGCTGACCGGCTGGGCCCAACTGCGCTATCCATACGGTTCATCCCTGGAGGATGCCGAGGAAAAACTGAAGTTCGACCTCTTCTACGTGAAAAACCATAACTTCGTGTTTGATCTGGCCATCCTGGTCCAGACCTTGGAAGTGGTGTTGTTCGGACGTGGCGCCCGCTGAAATCAAGGAGAAGGACGAGTGAAACGACTATCGCGAGACTGCATTTTCTGGCTGATGATGGTGGTTGGTTTGCTGCTGATTGGCGGTTGCAGCACTGCGCCAACTGTCAACTCGCTGGCTGCGGATAACCCGCAACCGGCGGAGCACTACATCATCGGGCCGGGCGATTCGCTGGAAATCTTCGTGCGCGACAACCCCACGCTGACCACCACCGTGCCGGTGCGTCCGGACGGACGTGTCTCGATCCC
>Ga0208589_1000695_pt1 | contig 15319 bp, 16 predicted proteins | sample NGESurshal092012_2_FD_184486 | JGI IMG/M metagenome (GOLD analysis project Ga0208589, IMG submission 184486) | Arctic peat soil microbial communities from Barrow, Alaska - NGEE Surface sample F53-2 shallow-092012 (SPAdes) | ecosystem: Environmental > Terrestrial > Soil > Wetlands > Peat ... | reverse complement strand
CCGCGCCGAGCCGGGTCTGGCTCGCCGATATCACCTACATCGAGACCGGCGAGGGATGGCTCTATCTGTCCACCGTCATGGACCTGTTCAGCCGCAGGATCGTCGGCTGGGCGATGCGCGATCATCTGCGTGTCGAATTGCCGATTGCGGCATTGCGGATGGCCATCTCGGCACAACGGCCCGGTCCCGGCCTGATCCATCATTCCGATCGAGGCGTGCAATATGCCTCCCATGACTATCGGTCGGCTCTGGCCATCGGTGGAATCACCGCCTCGATGAGCCGCAAGGGCGACTGCTACGACAACGCGCCGATGGAAAGTTTCTTCCACACGCTCAAGACCGAGCGCGTGCATCACCGGCAATACCCCACCCGCGCTGAAGCCCAATGCGATGTCTTTGCCTACATCGAGGGCTTCTACAACCGAACCCGGCGCCATTCCGCAATCGGCTACATCAGCCCGATCGAGATGGAGCTAAAAGCAGCTTAACCGTGTCCACTTTTTCGGGGGAAGATCACCTCGCGTCGTCCCACGCAATCAACTACCAGGCTTTGCGCTCACAGGAATATCGCTTCACGCCCAATCCTGGGCATATCTTTTAGTTACGTCCCCACGTCACTACGTCTCCCATCGAGAACGAAGCCTATCAACTCGAATGCGCCACGGGCGCACAAATTTCGCGCCTGCAAGCTCGATCCGAAGCTGTCCCCAGGGCGCAGGCGTCAGTGAGACCAGATGTCGCATACCACCCTCCGCCAAGGCACTCTCGTCCGATATGCCTTCATTCGCCAATTTAATTAACTGTTTCGCCAGCGAAGTTCGGGCAACGGACTCCGGAATTGCGACCCTTCTGCCAGGTCGGTAATAGCTGTTCCAGGCAAGGTCAAAGGCTCGAGCAAGACGTAATGTAAGTTCGTCGTGATCAACCGGTTTGGGCATTACTGGATAGCTCACAACTTACTTTCCAAGTCGTATCGTCACTGTCGCGGCGGGGATTACGGACTAAATGGGCCGCGTGTTGCAGGCTGATACCAACGATCACCGTCGAGCCGCCGCGCACCAGCCGCGTTGCATAACCCTCCATTTGCGAATTTTTGTGTGACCAATCCGTACCTGTTCCCGGGCGATCCACAGTTTAAGGCTTCCACGCTGTTCCTCCTCAGCATACGCTCTAATCGCGAACTTGAGAGCTACTGCGACCGATTGCTCTGCGTGTTCGCAGCTGAAGCATTCGCCGACTGGTTGTTCGTGTATTCCGGCGGGCCACGTTGCAACGACGACGCATCCGGCTTTTTGGCCCATCAATTGGACATCGAAGGTAAATTGAAAATTTGACACTGCAGCGCTTCCTCGGGCAGCAAATGTATTCCACCAAAAATATAACCAGGGTGCCCGCAGTAAGGAATTGGAAACGCGCCAAAGAGCCGATTTCCCGTAGTGATTTAACGCTCCCTGTAGTGAACGCTGTGGCCCTGTCTCTTCATCGCCGAAGACCACGACCGCAAAGCGCACAAGCGCCCCGAAAGTCTGGCTTCGTCGATCGCTGCATTAGCTGTCCAAATACGTCCAGCACGGACTTATAAAAACTTACCGGCCCGGGTTATGCCTGGTTGGACTTTAGCTGCACTCACATGTCGATTTCGCCGCGATTCCTTCTGTTTTCGCCAAGATGGCGTTCGACGTGTTCTCTGCTATCTTCGAAAGCTACCTCCTGCGCGGGGGAACCGCCGCGAACCGGAATCAGAAAAATCAGTCCGCTGAAGAGAAAAGCCGTTCCGCCGACAACCAGCGCTATGCCCACGTTATCCATCACAAGATCCCAAAACATCAGTTTAGCGGGCAGCCAAGTCCTCCGCAACGTCCGGGATCGCCCCCTTAACCAATCCTCTGGCTTCGCGTCGAAGCGCGCGATCGGCACGGCGCAGGGCTGTCTAAGCAACTTTGCGACTATCGTCGCTGACCGAACCGCTCTCGACCAAAGCATCATTGTCAGGCATGATTGCCGGCGCGCCGAGATGTTGCGGGTGCTACCCGATTGGAGCACAATTCTCGGGAGTTGAGCGTATAGGAGTTTGCATTGAAAGATTTTCATCTGATAAATTGGACTATGGAGGTCGCGAAAGATCTGACGGCTTCTCGAACTACCAGGGCTTTTTCGAACGATGGCAACGTCCAGGACAATGCAAAGTCCGGTGGAGTGCAAGCTTCTGGTGACGCCGCAGAAATAGTTGGCAAGCAACCGGAAATCCATGCATCCAACGAAGCATCTGGATTCAACACGGAAACGGTGACGGCGGTCACAAATTCCTCGTCGCTTCAGGCAATCACCGATCCCAACGGCTACACGAGTAGCGCCGATCGCGACAGGGCAATGGGCCTCCGCTGGGTGCTTCGGGACATAGCGGCCAATCGTTTGAAACCTTCGCCGGTAAGCGAGCTGGACCTGCAAGATCTGGTCGAAATGAAACTGGTCGAGCTGAGAGATGGCATCCCTCATCTTACGATTGCCGGCGTCACCGCCATCATCTAGTCGAGCTAGACGATTGCCCCGGAATACACGCTCGGGAATTCGCCTGTGCTCGGCCGCTCTTTGAAAAAATCTCACCAGGGAATATTCCACGCACTGGTCATCGTGACGTCGTGAAACTGCCGGTAGACGGAAATTACTTCAGGACACCGCTGAGGCGTTCGCAAACCCCCGCCGCCAGGGAACACGGGAGCCCATGACGGCGGCGCGCCCGGCGATGGCTGTGGGCGATCACCGGCCGTGCCCCTCGACGGCTGGCTCGATGGTCCTGCGTGATCCGTCCCGGGCTATTCCGCTATTCCTTGGCAGGAACATCCCGGGTCGGCTTTAAAATTACATACTGCGTCTGCATCTTGGCCGTGATCGTTGCCAACGCGATGTCGCACTTATCGCGCGGGGCAGCACCATACTTCACACCCTTCAAAGCCCACCCCGCACCTGCTTCGTTCAGTTCGCATTCGGTGATAAACGCCCCGAGGAACTTCGCGCATGCCGGATCGCTCCTCTGGACCGCCAAAGTGATCGCCGCCTCGATTTCGGATTTTAATGCTGGCCGCAGCAGCGAACGTTCCACGGGCACTTTCCAGTTTTCTATAACACCCCATTATAATGCGCTATTTAAGCAGAGAGCGTTTGCGAAAGCCAACTTTGCTTTGTTGTTAAATGGAACAGCGAAAGTTGTTTCCCCTGCCGAACCCGGCGCTGCCTTGACGCCCCGTTACTACTCCCGCAGCCCAGCCATTTACCGTGGGCCGCCCGCGAAGAGCGCAAGCGGAACAACATCAAGCTATGACACGCTCTCCCGACGCTATGGATTTGGATTGGGCGTCCGCATCCTTCGCTCAGTGATCGAACAATGCGGTAAGACTGCCGTGGAAGAGCTTGAATAACGCATCGGCAAAGGGTTGCTGAAAATGTAACGCGATCGTTCAATTGTCGCAGGCGATTTGAGACTGATCTAAAAACTTTAGACGTATGCAGACCGCGTCCAAACCGGGACCGGGTCTTACATGAAGATTGCATCCACGTTCTCACAAAGTGCTCGCGCTGCAAGGGCGACGGGTTGATATGCGTCCTGCACCGCGAGCGTCCCTGGAACGGCCCGGGCGCCTGAGTTGCGGTCGCGCCGGCGTTCCTTGTCCGAGCTGCAATGCGGCAAAGGGCGATGACCTGCCAAAAATGCCCCAGGGTTTCAAAGCTACGGAAGTCTCAGATGAATCACTCTTTTCACAGTGCTGATCGGGCAACCCATCACCGGGTGATCGGCTCGGCTTGCGTGGCAACACTTGTCTTTTGCCTGTTTGGTATCAGCGTCTTTGCCAAATCAGAGCACCACGCAACATCGGCATCTGCACTCCAGGCGGGCATGCCAGTTACGACGTCGGACGGCGGTTACGCCACCATTCGGTAACTGCCACTCACAGGTGCGCTCAGCGCGAACTTCGTCGTTGCAGTTCCTGCAATTCGTCTTCCCCGATCCGAAACTCTTCCATCTTGTGACCCGACTTGAGCTGAGTGACCAGCCAGAGTGGCTTTTTACCACGCCCCGACCAACTTTCGCCGGGCTGCTGCGGGTTTCGGTATTTTGGCAAAACACGCGGGTAGGGGCGGCGCTCGCGCGGGCTGCGGGATTCGGCTAGACGAATGTGGGAGCCGCCAGAGAGCCGCCGCAATCGCTCCTCCAGCTCGCGCTTTTCCGCGGTAATTTTAGCGGTCAGAAGCTGGGCCACAACCTCATGGAGGGCCCACAGTTCATCGGCGGACATTAATTTAAGGTCGGATTTTTTCATAAGCGACGTCCGGTTTTAACCTGCGAATCCAAATGCTCGACCAGTTGACATGCTGCCGCACCGGCCCAATGCGCAAGTCCGGGCAACTGCGGGGATTCGCGGGGTCCTACATCCATTTATAATGCGGGATCTCGTTCGCAAGTTGGCCAACTAGCCTTTTTAAAAGTTTCCCCGCTCCCACCCGTCGCCGGCACTGAAAGGATGAAATTTCCTGATTGAATACAATGACTTATTGTAACATTTGCCTTGCGAGAACCAGGTCACGGTTGCGAAACCGCCTCAGCTTAGTGGCGCTGTTTCCTGGGATATTCCGCGAAACCACGATTTCCTTGCTACTATAAAAAGAAATAACAAAATTTATCTCCTTTAAATTGCAGTTGTCCCTTAAATAGCCAACAAGCCCGATTTTCCCGATCAGACGAATCGGATTTGATCGGCCGGTCCCCGCAGCGTTGCTCATTTGTGAACAACCTTTCCAAGCCCCCCATATTTCCAGGGTTCGCCGAAGGGCCGTGGACAACGATTGGGTTGTTTAGACGGTTGTAGGCCCGTTGCGGAGAGCTCGGCCAGACGGCTCGCTCTGGCTCACCAATCCCCTAAGCAAGCAATACGGCAGTGGTCCACGGGAGCGCAGAAAACTTTCACCAAGTCTGTCAATCCGTCGACAACCAGGTTTCCTAATCTAGCGGAAAGCCGAGCGTGCTACCTTCAGAGGAACAACGGGGAGCAAAAAATGTCCATTGTCATTCGGATTCTCGTCATCGTAGCCTGTGCATATGCTGGATCAGCCGTGGCCACCGCTCAGTTCGCGCCCTGTCCAGTCGCCAAATCACAACCGTAACCCCTAAACTGCAGGCCATGTCCTTGGCCGAAGAAATAATCTGGTGCTTCGGACTCTAATCCGCCCGGAGCGCCGTCCGCCACATCAATTTTCCGCCGACGAGGGGCTCTCTGCGACAGACCCTGGTAGGCGAGCCTAGTAGGCGTTGCGTTTGCGTAACACTTCAAAAAAAGTCTTCAAAACAATCTGAATGTCCAGCCACAAGCTCCAGTTGTTGATGTACCACAGGTCCATCTTCACCCGGCGCGAAATGAGGTCGATGGTGGGCGTCGCACCGCGCAGGCCGTTGACCTGCGCCCAACCGGTCATACCAGGCTTGACGTGGTGACGGAACGCATAGTCCTCCAGGACTCTTTCAAAATAATTGTCATGAGCCAGAGCATGCGGGCGGGGTCCGATCAGTGACATCTCACCACGCAGCACGTTCACAAGTTGCGGCAATTCGTCGATGCTTGAGGCGCGCAGCAATTTGCCGATGCTCGTCACGCGCGGGTCGTTGCGGGCCGCCTGGGTAACGGAATCGCCGTTCTCCTGAACCGTCATCGTGCGGAACTTGAACATCACGAACGGCCGGCCATTAAAGCCCTTGCGGTTCTGTCGAAAAATGACAGGACCAGGCCCATCAAGCTTGATTGCCAGTCCGGCCAACGACATAATTGGTAAAAACAATACCAATGCAACCACGGCCAGCACCAAATCGACGATCCGCTTCACGAAGCGCTCAGTCATACTTAGGGGCGAACGCTGGATTTCGATCGACAGCACACGCTGGCGTGCTGAAGATGCATAGTTCGTAAGCGTTCTTATCTGGCTGTCCGGAAGAAGCCTAACCGACAACGGCAGCAACTTGACTTGCTCGCGCAAAAAATCAATTCGTGCAGTGTCTTTCCAGGGAACCGCAAGCAAAATCTCGGAAGGGTTGTTGTCCCGCACAAAATTTGCGACCAGTTTCAGCGTTTTGAAATCGCTCGACTGTCGCAAGATCGGATCATCAGCTTCAACAAGCGGAAACCGGTTGACCTCGCCCGCCCCGACAATTGCCAGCAGGTCTTGCCCTTCCAGTGCCTTCAGCTCGGTCTGGTCGCCAATCAGGACCATGTCTCGCCGGCCTATGGCGCCGCGCGCAACAGCGAGCTGAACAAGCTGCTTTTGCAGCCTCCGTCCCGCCAACAGGCCGGCCGGTGCAACGACGATAAAAACCAAAAAGGACCCGCGGGAAAACGAAACTCCGATCTTGAACAAAAATGCAAAAAAGGCGAGCAGCAAGGCGGTGCTGAACCAGCAAATCAGTACCGGAACGATCTCTACGCCCGGCGTCGCTACCCGCTCAAAATCGTAGTAGCCCTGCCCGCCCTGCCGAGCGATATGGATAAAGCTCGCGATCAGACCGAGCGCAAAGTAGGCGTCCAGGTCCGGCACCGGGGTTTCCGATACCCAATGGTAAAACACGGCCCCGAAGACGCTCGCAAGCAAGATGACAAGAGCGTCGGTGCTCGACACAAGATATGGAACTGTATCGTGGGAAAAACTGGCCCGGGGCGGTTCAAATCCCGCGCTGATATTCGATCCTTGGTCGGTTTCGCTTCGAATCGACATTTACGCCATCCGTGGCCCCGGGAATGGTCGGGAAAGACCACAATTCAACACCCAAGCCAAGCGCCTCAGTAACTTTTCGTTAATATGCGCAAGCCTAAGCTCTACTCTGCCGCGTTGCAACAGATAATGGCTGCACACCCGGCTCGAACGGGAGCGCTCTAGTGACTTTATTGATCGTGGCCGCTCTGGCAGGCGTTTTTTTTGGTCTTTACTATAAATTTTTGGTCCTGATTCCCATTACGCTGGCCGCTGCGATTGCCAGCAGCGCCGCAGCCTTATGGGCAGGCCACAGCGCGTGGTCAGCACTCCTGGCGATTATGCTGCCGGCCATCGGGCTCCAAGGAGGATACATGATCGGCCTAACCAGCCGTGACTTTCTGGGCCAAATCCTCGCCCGTAACGACGGTGTCCAGTCCAAGCGGATTTAACCACCAAACGAGATTTTGATCGGCCAGGAGCAGGTCAGGATCGAAGCCTCACCGCGGACGCTGTGATCCGGGGCCCCGCTGCGTTGGTTTTTGGCCGGTTCAACCCCGATTATTGGTGGGATCACTCGGCGTTGGCCAAGATTTGAGGATCAGCGCCTCGCTCGCGGCATGCTTATTTCATTCGAAATCGCAAAATCCTCGATTTTGCTACCGGCCTTCAACGCCGCAACCAACCAGCGCGGCCGTTTGCCTCTTCCAGACCAGGTTTCGCCAGGATCGGAAGGATTCTGAAACTTTGGCAAAACCAGCGGGTATTTTCTCCGCTGGCGCGAGCCGTTCACTCGACCAGGTTTGAAATCTACCACCTCGCCGGGAATCGCGCCCAAATTCAGCTGAAGCAAGCGCTGCTCAAGCTCATGCTTTTGCGCAATAATCTTTGTCGACAGGAGTTTGGTGATCTGCTCGTGGAGCGACCAAAGCTCGTCCAGCGGCACGTTGTCCAGGTCCAATTTATCCATTGGCTTTGCCGGTAACGGTTAAATTGATTCGCGCTTCAAAAGATATATTGATTCCGAATAGTTTGACCAGCTTCAATAAAAAGAAAAACCTGCAATTCAGGCTGGCCGTGCAGTGTGCGGGACAAGCAAAGAGCCTTCACCATCCATTTGCGAAGTTAACGGTCGATTGTAGCAGAAGCGCCGAATTCGCGCCGGTCCGGCGGCCAAGCAACGCCGGCAAACGTTCACTGCAATTGCCGCGACGCAGCGCCATTTTCAATTTCGGCCGCGAACTCGGCCAGACCGTTGCCCTCGCCCGGCCGTAACGCCCTTGACATTTTGGCGGTTCGGCGACGCAGAGCGGGGGCGACTGCGCCACGCATTGCCAGGCATTTCAGAAGCCAGAGTGGAGCGGACCTCACCTAAATAAAATAGAACAAGATCGCACAGCTTGAGTTGATAGTTAACCGCAGCAATCGTCGATAAATCGACCTTGGGAACTGAGCACCGAGATCGCGTCAATTTGAGTTCGGTAAAGCAGCGTACAAGGCTGGCGGTCAGATCCAGATCGTTGAATCGACCAGTTGACTTAATCGATTGTGTCACGTTCGGCTCCGAAACAATCTTTAAGGATGCAACGTCTCAATGCGATTGGTATTTGTTCATGGCGCATAGCAAGATGCGTACCACACGCAAATGACGGCCAAACGGCACTGTGGGGCAGCAAGATCGTGACCGCTGCCACAAGCAGGATTTGACCACAGGAAAACGCACTGCACCCGCTACCATTAGTCGAAGAATATTACGGCCGGTTGATAGTTTAACTCCCTTTAATCCTAACGATGAACAAGATTACTGTTTGTCTCTGCCGGAATTGTTCACAAACATGACCGCTTGGCGATGGCCGAATAACCGCGCCTCGAAGGGGCAGTTAACGCTTGCGCTGCCGATCGGGATTCACCCAGTTTCCATAAAGGCATGCGGCCAGCTGTATTCCCGCAGTTAAAGTGCTAATGATTAGCTGCCAGATGGGTTTCATCGTGAGTATGGTATGAGGATCGAGCGGTTTAAAATCGAGGATATTTTCGTAATCGAGCCGTCCAAACACAGCGACAGCCGGGGGTTCTTTTCAGAAACATATCGCAACGATTTCCTCCATGAGCAGAAAGTGGACGCGGAGTTCCTGCAGGACAATCATGTTTACTCGGCCCAACGCGGCGTCTTGCGCGGATTACACTTTCAAATCCCTCCCCACGCTCAGGGTAAGCTCGTGCGATGCGTGAGAGGTGCGATTTTGGACATCGGCGTGGATCTCCGCGCCGGCTCGCCAACCTTTGGCCAACACGTGGCTGTCGAACTCTCTGCGGCCAATTGGAAGCAGTTATGGTTGCCGCCCGGCTTTGCGCACGGTTACGTCACGCTGGAACAAGACTGCGAGGTCATTTACAAAACGACTGATTATTATGCCAAGGATTGCGAGCGCGGTCTGGCGTGGGACGATCCCGCTCTGGATATCGACTGGCGGATAGCTAAAAGCAGCCTTGTGATCTCGGATAAGGATCATACAAACCCCCGGCTCGCGGACATTGAGCCGTTTTTTCATTACGATCGACGGAGCGCCTAGGACGATGCGCGTACTCGTTACAGGAGGTGCAGGCTTTATCGGCTCTGCCGTGTGTCGACATTTTATTCTCGACCTCGGATATGAAGTCGTGGTGGTCGACAAATTGACCTACGCTGGCAATCTATCTTCACTTGCCCCCATCGATGGAAATCCGAAATATTCGATCGAGAAGTGCGACATTTGCGATGCGACAAAAATACGCGATGTCTTTTCAAAGCATCAACCAGACGCAGTTGTTCATTTGGCAGCCGAAAGCCACGTCGACCGGTCTATTTCGGGATCGACCGTATTCGTTCAAACCAACGTGGTTGGCACCTATACGCTGCTGGAAGCTGCTCGTGCTTACCTGCAGGCAAACAAGGCACGCACCGAATTCCGATTCCTCCACGTCTCTACCGACGAGGTCTACGGCTCGCTAGGAGATAGCGGCCTGTTCAAAGAAACAACGCCATACGATCCAAGTTCACCCTACTCCGCAACGAAGGCTGCTTCGGATCATATTGCCAAGGCATGGCATCGAACTTACGGTCTTCCCGTGATCGTCTCGAACTGTTCAAATAATTACGGGCCTTATCAGTTTCCTGAAAAACTTATTCCTTTAATGATCCTGAACGCGCTGCACGGTGAAACGTTACCGGTTTACGGTACTGGCAACAACGTGCGGGACTGGCTATTTGTCGAGGATCATGCCCGCGCGCTGGGATTAATTCTCAGCAACGGAGTGATCGGCGAGACCTATAATGTCGGCGGGCGTAACGAGCGTCGCAACATTGATGTTGTACGACAGATCTGTGTTTGCCTCGATCAGCTTCGCGGGCTTGCTTCGCACGATCGTCTTATCACCTATGTGGACGATCGACCCGGCCATGACTTGAGATACGCGATTGATGCATCGAAACTGGAGACTGAACTTGGGTGGCGTGCCCGGGAAACCTTCGAAACAGGCATAAAAAAGACCGTCGAGTGGTATTTGGAGCGATCTGATTGGTGGAAACCGCTTCGTGAACAGGTCTATCGCGGAGAGCGTCTGGGTCTCTACGGGAGTCGATAATGCGGATCTATGTTATTGGAAACGAGGGTCAGATTGCACGTTCTTTGCGCGATCTTGCCAGCCAAAATATAGACATCGAAATCCGTTGCAGCTCGCGCCCACATGTCGATGTTTTACGTCCTGAATCTGTCGAGCGCGCATTAAATCAATACTCCCCCGACGTCGTGGTAAATCCGGCGGCATACACTGCAGTCGATCGAGCAGAAACCGACTCCAATCTCGCCTTTTCCATTAATCGCGACGGAGCAGCAAATATAGCACTCGCTGCAAGGCGGCTAAACGTCCCGATAATTCATCTATCAAGCGATTACGTATTTGACGGGAAAAAGAGCAGCCCCTACGTTGAAACAGATCCAGTAGCGCCGCAGAGCGTCTACGGTCGATCAAAATTGGCTGGCGAAGTTGCGGTTGCTGCCGCCAACGAACGCAATATTATCCTGCGTACCTCGTGGGTATACGCGCCGTTTGGCAGCAACTTTGTCCGAACCATATTGCGGCTTAGCTCCGAACGAGATCGTTTGCGAGTGGTCGACGATCAAATCGGCTGCCCGACATATGCACCGGACATCGCACAAGCGATTGTCACTATCGCTCAAACAATCAACTCTTCGGGTTGGCACCCCGATTTTGCTGGACTAACTCATCTGGCCGGCCCCGACCGGACCACGTGGTTTGGGTTCGCACGGCAGATTATGCAACTGGTTGAGGCGAAAGGCGCTCGAGCAGCAACTGTTGACCCAATAACAACCGCCGACTATCCAACCGCGGCTGCTAGGCCCGCGAATTCTTGTTTGAATTGCGATCGTTTGCATTCAATCTTCAAGGTACGGTTGCCTGCTTTGTCGGTTTCCATAGAAACTTGCCTTGAGCGTTTACTAAGTAATTCCTACCTGGCGGAGAGTAGATCTTGAAGGGTATTATTCTGGCCGGCGGCAGTGGTACCCGCCTTCATCCGATGACCTTGGTAACGTCCAAACAGCTTCTTCCCGTCTACGACAAGCCGATGATCTACTATCCGCTTACGACACTGATGTTGGCAGGGATCAGGGAGATCCTGATTATATCAACCCCTCAGGATCTGCCATCTTTCCAAGCTTTGCTTGGTGATGGCAAGCGGTGGGGCATCGCACTGTCTTATGCCGCACAATCGAGGCCGGAGGGGCTGGCACAAGCTTACATTATTGGCGCCGATTTCGTCCGGGGGAGTTCGTCTGCACTTATTCTTGGCGACAACATTTTCTTCGGTCACGGCCTGACAAATCTTCTTGCAAGCGCCGTTGACCGTACCGTCGGCGCAACCGTCTTCGCCTATCATGTGGCAGACCCCGAGCGGTACGGCGTCGTTGGCTTTGACTCAACTGGTCGCGCTACGTCAATCGAGGAGAAGCCCAAAATACCGAAATCCAATTTTGCCGTCACCGGCCTCTATTTTTACGATCGTGATGTCGTAGAGATAGCAGCCCGAATAAAGCCATCTGCACGAGGCGAACTTGAAATTACCGATGTGAACCGCGCGTACATGGAGCAGGGGCTTCTCACGGTCGAACAAATGGGCCGTGGTTTCGCCTGGCTCGACACGGGCACGCCTGAAAGTCTGCTTGCAGCCAGCGATTTCGTGGCAACCTTGGAGAAGCGCCAAGGGTTTCGAATCGCCTGCCCCGAAGAAATTGCGTTCAAGCAAGGTTTTATTGATCGTGATCAACTAGAGGTCCTCGGGGCATCTTTGGGCCAGAACGACTACGCCAAATATGTCCAGGCCATCGTTCGGACCGGATAATCCCAAATCCTCGGTGACTATGCAGCTGACTCTTGGGTTCACGTAGAAGCACTGCTGGCTGCCGCCGCATGGTCTGCGCCGCTGCGGATCACCTAGAACCAACTTGCTCCAGACGCTGGTCGTAACAAATCAGTTTCAAATGTCATGTCGAAATCGACCATGAGGAAAACCAATCAGCGGAGGCCGCGATGAAGTTCGTTTTAGCCGCAGTTTGCGACGCCCCGGCAGACGTGGTCTACATCAGAAAGGTGCGGGTGGCGGACAGCTCTGACGCGCGTTTGGCAAACCGCGCGCGAGTCAAAATGCGTCAGGCAAACGTGTCTGTTCAACGACGTTCAATACACCTTGTCTCCGCGCCGTGACAGCCTGCGCCGGCGGCGCAGGACCAAAGGGCGTTAGATAGCGCTAACTCAGGTGATCAACCGCACTCCCATGAAGTCGCTCTCGCGCCAGATTAGGCGGCACTTTCGTATAGTACGGAAATTGTCGAACGAAAGGTCAAAGTCGAGTGGCACAATCTTCAAACCGTTAAGCCGGATCCCGGCGCCCAGGTTGGTCACATCGCGCACGCAGCAGGCATGCACGCTCGCCTGACCCGACAGGAACATCAATGCATTACGATTGATTGAAGTGCGACCGAGCGAGCGTCGTTCACCGCTGTTTCGCTGAAGGATCTCGTGGAGACTGCTTGGCATCTACACCGCTCTTATTTTCTCTCGCAGATTTGTGCAGCATCTCCGCCTTGGCTACTTCGGCCCGCAATGTCTTGAGTTGCCGAAACTGCTCTGCGAGATCCTTCGGACTGTATTCTTTTCGACGCATCATGAATGGGGTCACTCTGGACTTCAGGTCCCCTTGCAGCTCCGCCAATTGAAGCTGGACGCAGGGCATTATTTCGTAACGCCGGACGGTAACCTCCGCAAGCAGGCTCGCTTGTTAAGCTTGACGTCCCCAGCGCAGGTTAATGTTGGAACTTTTTTAAAGCTTCGCCGCAACAAGGCAACCCACTAGACGCCCGCAATCTGCTAAGCGGGAAGGTGCCCTGCTGATACGGTTTGTGGCACCCGTTGAAGGGATGGTTGTTATCGCCATCAACCTCGTCATCGTCCCGAACAATTGTGCATATTGCTGTAGGGCCGAGTCTCGGATTGATAGCTGCCGAGTTAACGGCTGGCATCGCCGCTTGCATCTTAAAGCCGACTGGAAAGAACAGTATGTTGCGTGGCAATTGCCCCGTTGGTGTATCCTGCGATCAATAACGGATGTTCGCCACCGCCATTTCACACGATTAAGGCTTCGATCGGGACGACGATGCAAACGTATCTCTCACCGCAGCAGATAGCTTGGACCAGCCGCAAGCCAGCGAGTTGTCCGCGCAACGCGGGGTTTTTGTTCGATCGGGCAGTCGTTTCAACGCCTGCGTAGGAGGATTTTTGGGCGTCAGTATCAACGGTCGGCCGATTGATTGACTGGCTCTCTCTGAATCAAGTCGCTGCTCCTCGTCGTGCTTTTTGGCCAATTCTGCCGAAATCCTTTCTCGCCGTTGCATGTCAAGGAAATTGAGGTAGTCGCGGTCAATTCGGCTGCGCTCTGCGGCTGTCGGATTTGGGCCAGTAATATCGAAACTACGATCCTGCATAAAATCGAAATAGGTGTAGCCGCCGCCCGGTTTGCGCCGTCCCGCGAACCGCGCGCTGCAGTCCGACAATGAACCGCTATGCGCATTGTCCGGTCTTAAATGCAATTCTCGCCAGGAGGTACCAGCCGCAATAGCTGCTACGCATTCTTCATAATCCCGAGCCGTCTCAACGGCAGGGCCTCTGAAAGGAAGCAAGAACAATAGTCCGGCGGCGGCGCTCAGTACAAGCGCCCCTCCTCCTGTCCACACAACAACACTCATTTTGAGATTGCAGGTCGGTAAACCGAACATGGTCTGATTCCTACTCACCACATCCACTAAGTGGCGGAAATATGGGTTTTTGCAGGCGTCCAATTCGGACTACCACCGTCATGCCCGGGGCGCTCTTATAGCGATTGAGGCTGTTTCGATTATTTGACGCGGCTTTTCAACCTTACCCCTCACCGGATCAACCAAGGTTGTTCAATCTAAGCTGTTATTGAAGTATGCAAACCCTCCGTGACGATCTCAATCCGGAAGCCTAATGCTATCTGAGGCGCTGGCGACGCGATACTTTGGCTTTTGACCTGCACGGAGCTTTTTCGGCTGTACCGCCGCAAAGCTGGTCGAGCTCCGCAACTTACGAAGGGCGAGGGAATCCGTGGGCATTTCGGTTGAAGCAGCGAATAACTAGACCACCCACTGAAACAGCGCGCGCCAGCCGATCGTTTGCTGGCCAGCTGCGCAGCTATTTAGCTCCGCCACGGCTTCCTCGCCGGTTTCTGCCAGCGCAATCTGGCCCACCCGACCGCTCCTCGCGCAATCTTTCAGCCTGTCGGCAATAAATCTTCGAGCTTCGGGCGTATCATTTTTCAGTTTCTTGCAGCTCTGCTCAAGCGAAGCTGTCATGAATGCAAGTGTATTTGTTTCAAATTCGAGCATACAGGCACTATTCCGCACGTGCGTTTCCACGAGAGCCTAATCTCCGCCTGCTTTTTTATTGGTTATGTCCGGTCGTCTCATAGAGTTCCTGTCCAGCACAAAGCCGCCGTTGTCCCCTTGACCACGGCCTCTGCGTAAAAGAGCCGACCGGTCCGGGGCCATGACGACATTGGGGCAACCGGGTTAATCTGTTATTACCCGCCGACTTGCCTGGCCAGGTCAAAGCAAGGGCTGACTCACGTGCGTGCGTCAGGCGTAGGAGCCAACGCGTGCACGTCGGGGGTCTTTAAAATTTTAATCTTTTTTGTAAGCGAATTACAGATGTGCGGACCTATGTTGATCGGACAGCAAGGAGTCCCGCATCATGAAATATCTTGAAGATCACGGTTTGCCGCTTGTGCAACTAAAGGAACTGCGTCGCGAATTGATCGTCGCATTGGCGGGACGCAACGATCCAATATCAAATTTTGAGATTGCACAGATCGCTTCGCTTCAACAGGCCATTGCAGCTATGGAAGCCGTCGTTGATGATCTCGATTCTCGAATTGAGCCCACCACGCCAGCGAGAAAACCCATTTATGGCTTTGGTCTTGCAAGGGCCCGAGCCGCCGGGAAACCGGAGTTTATCT
>Ga0208589_1000694_pt1 | contig 15338 bp, 14 predicted proteins | sample NGESurshal092012_2_FD_184486 | JGI IMG/M metagenome (GOLD analysis project Ga0208589, IMG submission 184486) | Arctic peat soil microbial communities from Barrow, Alaska - NGEE Surface sample F53-2 shallow-092012 (SPAdes) | ecosystem: Environmental > Terrestrial > Soil > Wetlands > Peat ... | reverse complement strand
GATCCCGGCCTTTTCGGCCGGCGTGCCCTTCTGCACGCTCTGCACGAGCGCGCCGCTTTCGACCGGCAAGTTCAGCGCTTTCAGCGAGCCGTCGATCGTCAGCGAGGTCAGGCCGATGTACGCGCCGCGGACAGTGCCGCCTTTCTCGAGCTGCGCGATCTCGGACTTCGCCGTATCGATCGGCACGGCGAAGCCGATTCCGACGCTGCCGCCACCCGAGCCGCCAGTCTCGATCTGCGAGTTGATTCCGATCACTTCTCCGGCCTCGTTGAGCAGCGGCCCGCCGGAGTTGCCTGGGTTGATCGGAGCGTCTGTCTGCAGGACGTTGTCGATCGCGAAGCCGTTCGGCGCCGTGATCTGGCGCTGCAACGCCGAGATGACACCCGTCGTCAACGTCCGTTCGAGATCGAATGGATTGCCGATCGCGAGCACCGGGTCGCCGACCTGCGCAGCTGCCGAGTTGCCGAGCGTGAGCGGGTGCAGAGTGAGCCCGTCTGGATGGATTCGCAGCACGGCGAGATCGTTCGAGGGGTCTTTGCCGACGACCTGCGCGTTGACCGTCTTACCCTTTTCGAGGCTGACGGTGACCTTGATCGCGTTCTCGACGACGTGGTAGTTCGTCAGCACCGTTCCGTTGTTATCGATCACGATGCCCGAGCCGGTCGCTTGGCCTTGGCGCTGTTGTTCGCCACCGAACAGGTTGAACGGCGATTCGCTCTTCTGCACGATCGTCGACGTGACGAACGCGACGCCCGGCGCATCTTTGACGTAGATGTCGTGCGGCGTCAGGCCCTTGCTTTGCTGCGAGGCGTTCGACGGCGCGATCGGCGCGGCCTGAACGGTCGTCACCGTCTTCTGATTGCCGTCCAAGCCACCTGACGCTGCGACGACGGCCACGACGATGCCTCCCCCGAGGAGGGCAGAGATGAACGGGATGACGAGTGCACGCTTCATGCGGGGAATGATCGGCGGGACCGATGAAGGGGATCTAAAGCCTACTGTCGGACTCGATAAAACCGCACTGCACGTAGCGCCTGCTCGGCGCGATCACGGCGCTGCGGCAGTTTCTGACTTCGTGGGCCCAACCCCGATCCAGTAAGGATTGCTACGAGGCTAGGGCATGCTGACGCGCATCAGCGACATCAACACTGTCAGGCGCGGCTTGCGTCAACTCCAGGCACTTCGCCGCACGGTCCGGCGCCTGCATGAGAGCGCTTCCGATCAAGGCACCATCTACTTGCGAGGCTTCCAGCTCGTCGAGCTCCCTGCGTTCGGTCAAGCCAGACTCCGCGACGACCGTAACCGTCTCAGGCATCCCTTGGAGAAGCTTGATTGTGCGGCTCGTATCGACCTCGAAGCTCCGTGGCCGACTTGGGCGCGTTTTAAGGTTGCGGTTATTGATCCCAATGAGATCGGCCCCGAGCGATAGCGCCCGTTGGAGCTCAGTCTGGCCGCGAACCTCCAAGAGAACGTCCATTCCTAGGGTTCGCGCCAAGTCGTAGAGAGTGCTCAGTTCATCGTCTTTCTCAAGCACTGCGGCTATGAGCAACACTGCATCGGCGCCGGCCTGAGCAGCCTCATAGACCTGGTACTCATCAACGATGAAGTCCTTCCGAAGCAGCGGAAGGGTAGTTCTGCGCCGCGCGGCGCGCAGATCTTCCAGGGTCCCTGAGAAAAAATGACCCTCAGTCAGGATCGAGAGAGCGCGCGCACCGCCCCGGACATATTCATCGACGTATGTCTCGATCAAAGCGTCGGGCGGCGCCAGAGCGCTCTTCGAGGGGGAGCTACGCTTGAACTCCGCGATGACAGATATACCCGGCTCCCGCAGGGCGCGGAGGAACGAACGGTCGTCGCTCTTGATTGGCAGCGACGCTCGTAGTTCATCGAGCGACTGGTCTTCCCGACGCTTCGCTACAGCCTGCTTCGTCAGAGAGACGACTTCTTCAAGAAAGCTCATGTGCGCCCATTTCTACCCGAGTGCTTCCCGGCATAACCGTGTCTCGGATGTATCGAACAAAGGCAGAAGCGCGACCGCGAAAACTCAACAAATCATGCCCCCCACGGCTCGAAGCATAATACGAAGCGACGAGACCACGCGTTACGCGCCTGAGAAATCGCGATCACGAGGGCATCGTAGCTGCGGCATGTTTTCGACTCGTGCGCACGTAGCGCTCAAGCGCTTCGGCGGCTGCGCCGCTCGCAAGCGCCGCACGCGCGGCCTCGACACCGTCGGCGATCGTGTCTGCCTCGCCGGCCGTGTAGATCGCCGCACCGGCATTGATCACCGCGAGCTCGATACTTGCGCTCGGCGGCTCCTCACCCGCTTCATGCCGGTCGCCGGCGAGGATCGCGCGCGTAACGGCAGCATTCTGCTCGGGCGTCCCGCCGGCGCAGTCGCGCTCGAACGAGTCAGTCGAGAACTGCGCGACGCCGACGTCGCCGGGCGTGAGCGTGTAGCGCGTGATCTCCTCGCCGTTGACCTCGACGACTTTCGTGCCGGCTGCGACCGACAGCTCGTCGAGACCGTCCTCGGCAGCGACGACGAGCGCCCGGTCGACACCCAGGCGCGCGAGCGCACCGGCGATCGTCTCGAGGACGGCCGGGTCTGAGACGCCGATCAGCTGCCGGCGTGCCCCGGCCGGATTCGTCAGCGGACCGAGCAGGTTGAAGATCGTGCGCACCGCGAGCTCGCTGCGCACAGGCACGACGTAGCGCGTCGCCTGGTGATGCGCCGGAGCGAACATGAAACCGAAGCCGGCCTCGTCGATGCAACGCCCGACGGCCTCGGGGCCGAGATCGATCCGCGCGCCGAGCGCCTCGAGCAGGTCGGCCGAACCCGATGAGCTCGTCGCCGAGCGGTTCCCGTGCTTCGCGACCGCGCAACCGGCGCCGGCGGCGATCAGCGCGGCTGTCGTAGAGACGTTGAAGGTCCGCCGCCCGCCGCCCGTACCGGCCGTGTCGAGCAGGTTCTCGCGCGAGGTCGAGACGTGCGCCGCAAGCTCGCGCATCGTCCGCGCGAGCCCCGCGATCTCATCGACCGTCTCGCCCTTCGTGCGCAGCGCGACCAGGAAACCCGCTATCTGCGTCTCGGACGCGTCGCCGTGCATGATCTCGGCGAGCACTTCAGACGCCTCGTCGGCACTCAGGTCGCGTCGCGAGGCAAGCGCGTCGATCGCGCTCGTGAGGATTGGGTTCGGCATCAGCGCTCGCCGAGGAAGTTCGCCAAGAGCGCCTTGCCCTCGGCCGTCAGCACCGACTCCGGGTGAAACTGCACACCCTCGGCGGGCAACTCACGATGGCGGATTGCCATCAAGACTCCCCCACCGCGTGCCGACTCCTCCAGGCAATCGGGCAGCTCTGGATCGACGACGAGCGAGTGATAGCGCCCGACCGTCAGCGGCGTGCTGACGCCAGAGAAAATCGTGCGCCCGTCGTGCTCGATCGTCGTCGCCTTGCCGTGGACCGGATTGTGCAGCCTCACGTGTCCACCAAACGCCTGTGCGAGCGCCTGGTGGCCGAGGCAGACGCCGAGCGTCGGTACGCCGGACTCGGGCATCCGGCGCACGAGCTCGAGTGTGATGCCCGCATCGTCGGGCGTGCAAGGGCCGGGCGAGACGACGCAGCGGTCGTAGGCGGCGTCGAGCAGTTCCTCGACCGTCGCACGGTCGTTACGTACCGTGTGCACCTCAGCACCCAGCTCGCCGAGGTACTGCACGAGGTTGTACGTAAACGAGTCGTAGTTATCCAGAACGAGGACTCGGCTCATGCCCACGTCTCCTGGTCGCAGGCGAGCTCGATCGCACGTAAGGCTGCGCTCGACTTCGCAACGGACTCCTCGTACTCATACGCCGGCTTCGCATCGGCGACCGTGCCTCCGCCGGCCTGGACGTGCGCGACGCCGTCCTTGATCACGACCGTGCGGATATGGATCGCAGTGTCAAGATCGCCGGCGTAGCTGAGGTAGCCGATCGCACCGCCGTAGCCGCCCCGCTTGACGGGCTCGAGCTCGTCGATGATCTGCATAGCGCGCACCTTCGGCGCGCCCGACAGCGTCCCGGCCGGCAGTACCGAGCGCAACGCGTCCATCGCGCCGACCCCCTCGCGCAGCGTGCCCGACACCGAGGAGACGATGTGCATCACGTGGCTGTAGGTCTCGACCTCCATCAGCTCGTCGACGACAACCGTCCCGTACTCGCAGACCCGGCCGAGATCGTTGCGGCCGAGATCGACGAGCATCACGTGCTCTGCGCGCTCCTTCTCGTCCTCGAGCAGCTCGGCCGCGATCCGGCGGTCCTCCTCGGGCGTTGCGCCACGATGGCGCGTCCCGGCGATCGGCTTCGTGCTGACGTGGCGCCCCTCGACGGTCAGCAGCGGCTCGGGACTCGCGCCAGCTACTTGGAAGTCGCCGAAGTCGAGGTAGTACATGTACGGGCTCGGGTTGACGGCGCGCAGACCGCGGTAGATCGAGAACGCCTCGACGGGCACGGGCGCAGACCAGCGCTGCGAGGGCACCACTTGGAAGGCATCGCCGGCGTAGATGTACTCGACGATCCGCTCGACGATCGCTTCGAAGTGCTCACGCGTCATGTTCGACTCGAAGCGCGGATGTTCGCGCGAGCGTTCGGGGCGCTCGGCTCGCGGGACCGGCCCCGCGAGCTGCGCACGGATCTCGGCGATCGACTGCACGGCGGCCGCATAGGCCAGCTCGATGTCCGGCTCCGCGTCGAGGTCGGCGTTCGCAAGGATCGTCACGGTGTGCTTCAGGTGATCAAAGACCACGAGCAGGTCCGTCAGCATTAGCGCCATGTCCGGGAGCCCGAGTGCATCCGGGTTGGGTTGCCCGAGCGGCTCGACGGTGCGCACGAGGTCGTAGCCGAAGAAGCCGACCGCGCCCCCGGCGAACGGCGGCGCGCCGCTCAGCGGCGCCTGACTGAAGCGTGCGAGATCCTCAGCGGCGAGCGCATACGGATCGCCGCCGTCGCCGAGTGACCAGCGCATCACCGCACGCGGGCGCACGCCGATGAACGAGTAGCGCCCGACGCGCTGGCCCTGCTCGGCGGACTCGAGCAGGAACGCGGGCTCGCCCGGCGCAAGCTCGCGCAGCTTCAGAAACGCCGAGACGGGCGTCTCGCAGTCCTCGATGAACTGGTGGCGAAGAGGAATCAGGTTGTGACGCTCGGCGAGCACGCGCGCCTCGGCGAGGCTCGGCTCGATCCGCGGCGCGCTCGCGAGCGCGTCAGCTGCGACGCTCATCGAGCACCCGCTCAGCGTCGCTCAACGACCGCCCCCTGCCGCGCATGAGCACGAGCAGGTGATAGATGACGTCGGCTGCCTCTTCGTCGACGCGCTCGTCTGACTCCTCGCGCGCGGCACGGGCGACCTCCTCGGCCTCCTCCATCACCTTCCCCCCGACGAGCTGAGGGTTATCGAGCAGCTCGACCGTGTAGGAGCCCGCTGGGCGCTCCTCCGCGCGTTCGCGGATCGTCCGCTCGAGCGTCGGCAGCACCTCGGCTGGCGCACTTTGCGAGAGCTCGCCGCGGTGGAAGCACGTGCGCTCGCCGGTGTGACAGGCGGGGCCGGCCGGCTCGACGAGCGCAAGCACCGTGTCGCCGTCGCAGTCGATTCGCAGCGCCTTGACGAGCTGCACGTTGCCGCTCGTCGCGCCCTTGTGCCAGAGCTCATTGCGCGAGCGGCTGTGCAGGTGCAGCTCGCCCGTCTCGCGCGTGCGCGCGAGCGCGAGCTCGTTCATGTACGCGAGCATCAGCACCTCGCCGGTGCTCCAGTCCTGCACGACACACGGAACCAAGCCGCGCTCGTCGTAGACGACGCGCTCCTCGATCGCCTCATCTGCCAGTGGTGACGTGCCCATTCGCACGATTGTAGGTCGAGCCGCGCGCACAGGTTTGTACGCGCGGGTTTGATAGAGACTTCAGGCTGATGACCTCGGTGTTCGATCGCGAGCTGCTCGTGGTGACCGGCAAGGGCGGCGTCGGCAAGACGACGCTCTCAAGCGCACTCGGCCTGCTGGCGGCCGAACGCGGTCTGCGCACGATCGTCGTCGAGGTCGGCGAGCAGAGCCGGCTGCCGCTGCTGTTCGGTATCCCAGCACCAGATCCGGGTGACGAGGCGGAGCTCGAGCAGAACCTCTCGAGCATGTCGATCGACCTCGATCGCGCACTGATGGAATGGCTGCAGTCGCTCGGCGGGCGCGTATCGGGACGCGTGCTCGCGTCGAGCAGCACGTTCCAGTACTTCGCGGCTGCGGCGCCAGGCGCGAAGGAGCTCGTCACCATGGTGAAGATCTGGGAGCTGACCCAAGGCCGGCGCCGGCGCGGGCGCGGGCGCGACGGTGGCTACGACCTCGTCGTGCTCGACGCGCCGGCGACCGGACACGCACTCGGCATGCTCGACTCGCCGCGCACGTTTGGCGCGATTGCCCGCGTCGGGCCGATCGCCGGCCAGGCCGATCGCCTGCGAGAGCTGCTGGCAGACCCTGACCGTTCGAGCTATCTCGCCGTCGCACAGGGCACCGAGATGGCGATCACCGAGACGCTCGAGCTGCAGCAGAAGCTCGACGAGCAGCTCGGCCGTGAGTTGCACGCGGTCATCGTCAACGGCATGCTGCCGCAGCGCTTCAGCGCCCCCGAGCTGCGTCAGATCGCGGCACTTGGTGACTCGCCGGGTAGATCGGCAGCGGCGCGTTCGGCAATCGCGGCCGCGCAGGCGGTCTCAGAGCGGGCGCGCTTCCAGCACAACCAGCTCGCCCGCCTGCGCCGCCGTCACTTCGAGGTGATCGGCGTGCCGTTCCAGTTCACCGCCGAGCTCGACTTGGGCGCGGTTCGCCGTATCGCCGAGCAGTTGAAGCGCAAGCTCTGAGCGCCCCCCGCCGGCATTGCCCGCCCCGCCGCGCACGTGGCGCGCCGCCGGCCGGCCTATTGCGCGATGAGGCGGTACTTGCGGGTGCCTGGATTGCGCTCCAGCAGCCCGACCGCCAATAGCGTCGTGACATAGCGGTGTGTAGTGCTCGTGTTCATGTCCAGCATGCGCGCGAGTTCGGCGATTCCCAGATATCCCCCGTCGGCCGGGAAGCAGGAGAGCACGAGCAGTCCCGAGAGCAACGACCGCGACAGGCGGCGGTCGTCCATCTGGGCCGGGTAGGCCCACTCCTCGGAGTCGAGCGAGAGAGGCCACTCGGGGTCTCTTACAGCCGAGAGCAGCACGGAGAGGGTCCCCCCCTGCCCGGCGCTGCGGACAACCTGGTCGACCTGCGACTTCGACAGCTCGATCATCACGGCCTCGCCGCCTGGCTCTCCCTCGGTGCGAGCCGAACGCCGCGAGGGGCGTCCGGCTCGCTGCCACTGGCGAGACGACGCGGCTTTGGATGCGGCCCCCGCAGCACCGGCCTTCGCGCGCCGCGGACGGCGCGACTTCTCTCTCCTTGCCGGCAGGACCCCGGTTCCGTTGTCATCCATCATCGCGTGGACAGATCATGCCGATTGACTCAGTCCGCAAAAAGGCTGTCCTGAATATTCAGTTCTGACTAGTGTTCGCAACGGCGGTCCCTACTACGCGTTGGACTGCGCGGAGGCGATTCGCCACAGGCGAAGGACCGGAAGCAGCACTCGCGTCAATGTACCTCCGGCGCGGGCGATGCTCGCGGTGCTCGCACGCATCTCGGGAGTCCGAGCACTGTCCTTCGAGAGGTACATCGCAACCATGCATGCCGTGATCACCGCGTGTCGATGCCCGTTGCGCAGGGCTCTTGCCTCCTGGGCGGACCGCGCAACGAGGGCCCTGACACGCTCGCCTGCGAGCGCCATGCTGCCGTAGTGCGCGACATAGCGATGGCTCCCGGTCGCCTCGTCCTCGGCCTGGTCGACGTAGCTGTCCAGCATCGTCGCCGCGCCGGAAATCCACGGAAAGTACGCGCCACACGCGTGGCGGACGTCCGCCTCGGTGCACGAAGGATCTGCGGCGAGCGCCAGAAACGCATGGACGGCAAGCGACGCAGTCGCCGCACTGCTCAGCTCGAACCAACTGAGCTGCTGATCCTCGGAGAATTCGCGCGCAACCCACTCCTTCAATGCCCTGTCGCGGTCGGTCGGGTTGATGTCGTGGTTCAGTGCCTGGACCTGCGCACGCGTTGCTTCACGTACGACGAGCGCGCGGACCTGCCCGTAAGCGGGGAGTGCTGCGCAGGCGTCGCGGCATGCTTCGACCAGCGAGAGCAAATACCCACCGTCTTCGTGCCATGGGTGGTACAGGTAGTAGTCGGAGATCGGCGCGACCGGGTCGAGCGCCTCGATCAGCGCCTTATGGAGCTGGAGGCCGTTCGTCGTCCCCTCGTAGGCGCCACGCTCGCTGACGCTGTCGAGGAAGTCCCAGATCAGCTGGTACGCCACGAGCAGACGCAGCAAGTTCTTATCGCGCCGCCGCGGCAAGATCCAGAACAGGGCCGCTCCCGCGGCATTTCCGCTCTTGCGCTCCAGCGAGCCGAGAGCATCCTCGCGGTTCGGTCCGGCAGGCATTGTGAGCGCACGCAGACGCCATGTCTCCACCTCGCGCGATACTGCCCGCAGGCCCCAGAGCAGCTCGCGAGCGACCGCCGAAAGGAGGACCCAAACCTGCCGGGGAGAGAGTGGAAGCGCGTTCGGCATCTATCCATGAATCAGAATTCTCCCGGAGAGTAGAGAGCAGGTCGGTCGGATTTTCTTTTTTTGGACGTATTACTCAGGCGCTCCGATCGTGGGACGAACGCGGGCGGCCGCGTAGCCGGGAACAGCGACGATCGCAACAGCGACCGCGGTGATCAACGCGAAGTTGCCGAGCGCCGCCGAAAGCGGCGGAGCTTCGATCACGGGAAAGCCCGTCACCGCAGAGAGCGCGCGCGTCAACACCAGCTGGCCGTACAGTCCGAAGATGGCCCCGAGCGCGCAGCCGGTTCCAACAAGGATCGCGCTCTCCCACAGCAGCGCGCGCCAGAGCACTACCCGGCCGAAGCCATCAACCTTCATGTCGGCGAGCCTGACCCTGCGCTGCCAGATCATTGCGCCCATCGCAGCGGCCGTCGCGAGCACCGCTGCGATCAACACGAGGTTCCTGATCTGCGACAGGCGAGAAAGCGCTTGCGAGGCGGTCGCATACTGACGCCGCTCGCGTTCGCCCGTCGTTTCGACACGCAAGCCCGACTGTGCGCCAAGCGTGCGCTCGGCCTCGTGCGCGACGGCTGCCGTGGAGGCGCCAGAGGTGAGTTGCAGCTGATAGGCACTCGGGTCCGTGCTGTTCCACGCGCGTGCATAGTCGTCGGCGTTGAGAATCGCCGCTCCAGGCGGCCAACCGAGGTTCGTGCTCAGTGCGGCAACGCGAAAGCTCATCGCATGAGTCGTCGGCAGTGTGACGGTGTCGCCGATCTGCAAATGGTGTTCGGATGCGATCGCGCGCGAAAGCACGATCCACCCGTGTGTGCGCAGGCGTGCAGTCGTCAGCGCGAGATTCCCTTCCACGAGCTGAACAGCCGCTAGCGGATGCTCGTCGGCGCGCGGTTGGGCGAGCGTCCAGATCCGTCGATCGCCCCAATCCAGAAAGCTGCCGCGGTAGAGCTGCACGGCGCGTACGCCCGGCAGTCGCGCGAGGGCTTCGCCGGCTTGGTCCCTGAACGACGTCGTCGAAAGTGAGTTGGACGTTCCGGCCGGCGTGATCCATACGTCGGCGCGAGAATCGGTAGCTCGCGCCGAAGCCTCCAGCCCGCGTTGCAGGCTACCGCGCGCACCTTGGATCGAGACGCTGCCGAAGACGGCGATCGCACCGGTCGCGGCGATCGCCAGCGAGCGCGCGCGATTCGAGCTTGCGCGCAGCTCGATCAAGGCCAGGTAGGAGGCGACCCCAGCGAGCAGGCGCTGCAGTCGCTCGCTGATCTGCACCGCAAGGATCAGCAACGCAGGCAGACACAACAGCACCGCGGCCGTGAGGCTCACAACTCCGAGGATCGCCGCCTGAGGTGCAGCAAGGAGGATGATCGTCGTGGCTGCGAGACAGACAGCCGCCGAGAACAGCAGCCACCCGGAGCGATTGCGAACCGGGCGAACGGGACGCGCGAAGCTGGCGGCCCGTTGGGTGATCTCGGCGCGTAGTGGCGCGAGCACGCCCGTCGCGGCGGCGAGCATGCCTCCACCGACGGCGAGCGCGATGCTCGTCCAACTGATGATCCGCTGTGGACCGATCGGGAACGCGAAGGAGAGATAGCCTGGATTAGCGCTAAACAGCGCGACGGAGAGCACCTCGCCCAGCGCGAGACCGATGACGGAAGCGAGCACCCCAAGCACAAGTGCGTCCAGCAGCAGCACCTCGACGATCATGCGGCGCGTATAGCCGTCGAGCCGCAGGTCGTGGATCAAGCTTCTGCGCTGCGGGACCGTGAGCAGCAGCGCGTTGAAAGCGAACAAGAAGCCGACGAGTGCGCTGAGCGCCGAGAACAAGCCGGTCGACTGATCGACGGGACCGGCCGCGCGCCGGAACAATCGCGACGTGATGTCGGCTGGGCGCACGTTCAGGGTCGGGCCGGCAAGCCGTTCGAGCTCGCCTTTGACCCGCTCGTCGAGACGCGGCGGATTGCGCACGTAGATGCTCGTCACTCGCCCGGGCAGTCCAGACATCGCTTGGACGCTGCGCAATGGCGCAAGCGCGAGTGGACTTTCACCAAGCGTCAGGCCGGAATGCCGGAGCAGTTGCGGCACCAGCAGTGCGCTGACCTCGCTTGCGCCAATCTGGATCTCAACTGGGCGCCCCGAGTGCACGCCAACCTTCGCTGCAAGCGGAGCCGGCAGCGTGAACACTCGCCACCCGGCAAGCGGAACGCCGCGGATGTTCTGCGCGATGCTGCCGCCGAGGCGAGCCAGCCGCGTATCGGTGCCGACGAGATCGACTGACTGCTCGCCGGCAGGCCCGACGACATTGGCGTTCTGCTCGAGTACAGGCGCGACCGCGCTCACCCCCGCCAGCCCGGAGACCTTACGCGCGAGCGCGTCGCTGAAGCCGCGGCTGTCGCGCGAGGCGATCTCGAATCGCATGTTGCCGACGATTCCCGTCGTCAGACGCTGCACCGACCCATCGAGACTCGTATTGGCGACCTGCGAGGCAAACAGCAGCGATACGCCGATCGCGATCCCGAGCAGCGCGAACAGTTCCTGCGCGAGCCGGGCACGCAGGCGGACGCGATAGAGGCGCACGATGCTCGAGAACCTCAACGTTCCGCCTCTTTTTGGTCAGCTTGCCTTGAGCGGCGCACTCGTCTGCGCCGGGGCGTCCTCGATCAGCCGCCCGTCGCGCAGCGAGAAGACCCGATCGGCAAACGCAGCGGCTTGCGGGTCATGAGTCACTAGCACGACCGCGACGTTGCGCTCGCGACACGTCTCGGCGAGCAGCGCGAGAACCTGCCTCCCACGCTCTGTATCGAGGCTTCCCGTCGGCTCATCAGCGAGCAGCAACTTGGGCTCAGTCGACAGTGCACGGGCGATCATCACACGCTGACGCTCGCCCATTGAGAGCTGCTCGGCGCGATGGTCGCGTCGCGCACCCAAACCGAGCTTGTCGATCAGCGGCAGGATCCGGCGACGTGCCTCTCGCGCCCCGATGTCGGTGCCCATCAGCTTCAGCGCGGCGTTGTCGAGCGCCGTGGCGCCCGGTATCAGGTTCAGCGACTGCCGCACGAAGCCAAGATCATGCAATCTGTATCGTGCCGCTTCGTCATCGCTGAGCTTCGACACGTCGCGTTTCCCCAGGAGCACAGCGCCCGCGTCAGGCTGCAGCAATGCTGCGATCAACATCAGCAGCGTCGTCTTGCCCGATCCGCTCGGCCCGTAGAGCGCGACGAACTCTCCCGGCGGCACCGATAGCGAGATGCCGTCGACCGCGCGCACAGGAGCACCCGGGGCAACCGGGAAATGCTTGACCAGCTCCCGCAGTTCGAGCATCTAGCCGGCCGTCCTGCGGAAAGCGGTCTTCCTGCCTACCCCTGCTCCTTCGCGCATCTAGGCTGAGCGCTGATAGCCGGGAAAATCGATCACGTTGTCCTCGTCATCCGGCGTGACGGGGGGCGTCAGCAGCCGTCCGCCGCTGAGCGCCCTGATGTGATGTGAGCCGAGCGCAGTCGGCATATCGGGCACTGTCATCAACACGGCCAGGTTCGATTCCTCCACAAGCGAGCGGAGCAGCAGCAAGATCTCCTCGCGCTCGCGCACGCCGAGGTTCGCCGTCGGGTCGTCAATCAGCAGCAGCCGCGGCGCGCGTGCGATCCCGTGGGCGATAGCCACGAGCGCGCGCTCGCCATCAGACAGGCTCTCCCAGCGCTGCCCCGCGCATTGGGCCATGCCGACACGACGCAAAGCACGATCAGCGCCGCGGTTCGCCTCACGCTGACCATGCTCGATCAGCAACGGCAGCGCAACGTAGTCGAGCATGCACAGTTCGCTCTTCGGTCCCGACCGCCGCACCCAGCCGACCTCGCCGCGGCGCAGCCGGGCGTGAGCACGTTCTGAGAGCGTCGCAAGATCCTCGCCGTCAAAGCGAACAGTGCCACGGTCGGGCGCCTCCAGGCCGGCGGCGATTCGCAGCAGAGTCGTCTTGCCGGCGCCGCGCCGGCCCCAAACGCCGGTGAACTCGCCTGGGTGCACCTCGAGGGACGCGTCAGCGAGGACCTTCACCTCCGACGGGCCACGCCAATAGCTCTTGCTGACGGAGCTCAGCGAGAGCAGGGCGTCGGTCATCAAACCCTCCGCAGTCGGTGCACCTCGCCGACGCCGACGGCAACAGGCCGGTCTGGGCCCGCCAACTCGCGTTCGTCGCGCAACTGTTCGAGCAGCTCTCGCGCGCTCTGCAGCCACTCGATCCGCGCATCCCAGAACGCGATCTCAGCCTCGGCCGCGAGCACGCCCATCAGCCTCGACCACTCGCGCGACGCCCCAGGCACATCGTGGACAACGACCTTCAGATCGCTCAGCCTGCCCAGGCAGACGATTTCCTGACCCGCAATCATCTCGATCAGGCGAGGCACGTTGCGCGGGCGACAAAGCGCGATCTTCATGTGCAACTCGTCGCGCAGCGGTGGCATCGGCGACGGATCGAGCATCCAAGACTCGAAGTGGTCGACGCCCTCCTCGGTCGCCTCGTAGATCGTGCGCGGAGCGGCGCGACGAGCAGGCCCCGCCCCCATCTCGCCCGCGCTGCGGACGAACTCGTCGCGACTCAGCTGATCGAGCGCCGAGTAAACGCCCGACGGCGCGAAGCCGGAAGATCCGAAGCGCTCATCGAGCCGTTGCGCCAGCTGATACCCATATCCGGGACGCTCGATAACGAGTCCCAATACCGCATGCTTCGCCGACATTCTTGCCCTTCCTGGTCAACTGGCGTCCATCCGAACCGTACTCGAATCGACGCCCGGGTGCATTCCAATCACGCCATGAATCACGCCCGATGGAATGTTTGCTCCAGTCGACGGGATAGGCCTATCAGGACATCAGGACGTCACGCGAAGCTTGCCAGATCGACGCTGCGCTGACGCACTCACGTGATCCCAAGGCGGTCGAGCAGGCTCTCGTCGGCTCGCCAGTCACGACGTATGCGCACGGATAGGTCGAGGTGCACCTGCTCGCCGAGCTCGCGTTCGAGCTCGCGTCTCGCAGCGGTCCCGATCGCCTTGATCATCCGGCCTTGGGCGCCAATCAGAATCCCCTTCTGAGAGGCGCTTTCAACCCAGATCAGCGCGCGCACACGGCTCAGGCCTTGACGCGGCTTTTCGACCTCTTCAACGACAACCTCAACCGCGTGCGGGACCTCCTGGAAAGTCCTTCTGATCACGGCCTCGCGCACCAACTCGGCAAGCAGCACCGCTTGCGGCTGGTCGGAGATCGACTGCTCGCCGAACATGAATGGCCCGGCCGGCATCAGCGCCGAGAGGTGCTCGACAAGCGCTGGGACACCGGCACCTGTGCGCGCCGAGATCGGAAAAACCTCGGCCGAGAGCTCGAGCTCTGAGGCTTGCTGGAGCGTTGCGACAGTCTCCGCGCGCGAGAGCCGGTCGATCTTGTTCACGGCGATCGTCGCCGGGACAGATGCCTCGGCGAGTGTCGCGGCGATGAAGCGGTCTCCCGGTCCGACGCCCTGCTGACCGTTTAGCACGAGCAGCACTGCGTCGGCATCGGCAAGCTCTTGCTTGACTCGGCCGGCCATGCGTGTCGTCAGCGCATCGCGCGGGCGCTGCACACCCGGTAGATCCACCAGCACGATCTGGCAGGCCGCCTGCGTGAGCACTCCGCGAATCGCTCTCCTCGTCGTCTGTGGGCGATCGGAGACGATCGCGACCTTGTCTCCAACTACGGCATTGACGAGCGTCGACTTGCCGACATTCGGCCTACCGGCGAGCGCGACGAAGCCGCTGCGCGTCACGCCGGCGCCCTCACGCCGACACCGTCGCGACGAGGATCGTCACGTCGATGACCGCAAGAGCAACTCGCGCTGTAGCGCGAGCATCTCTCCGTCGTCTGTCTCATGGTCCATGCCAAGCAGGTGCAGTACGCCGTGGACGATCGCCTCACTGGCGTCGCGCGTGTGCTCGAGGCAGATCACGACATCGCCCAGCTCGCGCTCGCCGCCTGCGGGGCCCGTGCCGTCGACCGGAAACGAGAGCACATCCGTCGGCTGAGGTTTTGACCGGTAGCGACCGTTCAGCTCAGCGATCCGTCGCGCGTCGACGAACTCGATCGCGAGGTGACCGTCCGCGATGCCGGCCGAACCGGTCGCAAGCGCACACAGCCGGCGAACCTCCTGCTCCGGCGGCACGCGCGCGCCGTGCGCCCCGCGCCGGCCGTCTGCGCCAGCAGAGTCGAGCTCCGCACCGAGAATCTCGACTTCGATCATCGTCGCTCAGGCGCGGCGATCGGCGGAGCGAAGCTCCGGCGCGTCACGCTGGGCGTGCACATCGTAGGCCTCGACGATGCGTTGCACGAGCTTGTGCCGAACGACATCGGCGCCGCCGAAGCGCACGAACTCGATGCCCTCGATCTGCTCGAGCACGTCGCCAACGACGACGAGCCCCGAACGTTGGTCGCGCGGGAGGTCGACCTGCGTGATGTCGCCCGTTACGACCATCCGCGATCCGAAGCCAAGCCTCGTGAGGAACATCTTCATCTGCTCCGGCGTCGTGTTCTGAGCCTCGTCGAGGATCACGAACGAGTCATTCAGCGTGCGCCCGCGCATGAACGCGAGCGGCGCGATCTCGATTACGCCGCGCTCGATGTGCTGCGAGACCTTCTCCGGGTCGAGCATGTCGTGCAACGCGTCGA
>Ga0208589_1000693_pt1 | contig 15409 bp, 13 predicted proteins | sample NGESurshal092012_2_FD_184486 | JGI IMG/M metagenome (GOLD analysis project Ga0208589, IMG submission 184486) | Arctic peat soil microbial communities from Barrow, Alaska - NGEE Surface sample F53-2 shallow-092012 (SPAdes) | ecosystem: Environmental > Terrestrial > Soil > Wetlands > Peat ... | reverse complement strand
TCTGAAACCCTACGCCCGGCATCGCCCAAAATCCGTTCTAAGGAGGCCTCTCCTAAAGAGCTGCATGTGCCAATTCGCAAGACTGCCAGAACAGCGGCGGCAACGGTTCCCGCTGCTCCTCCGCCTCCGGGGACCGACCAGCCTCAATGTTTGCTGAACCTGTTCCGTTGCGGCCCGCACCTCCGGTGAAGCTATCCTTGGGGTGTTCAAGTCCGGGAGATTTTAAGGGTCTGGCGTGTCGCTTCCCAGGTTCTCCAATGGTGGCTGATGTGGCCGATACGTGCGCTCACAGAAATGTTGCGGACCTGCTTTGGGGCCGCCGCGGATTCTGACCAAGTTTGAGAACAGGAGTGAACTCTCGTTGCCACTGCGCGAGGCCGTCATTCGTGAAACCGAGTCCTAACTTCGACCCGAACTCTTCTGGCCGTCCCAAATCTTTGGCGATAGAATTGCCAGGAGGCCGTTTCGGGCTATTCAAAGTACGCTTGCGTCCATTTGTTTTCATCGGAGTGAGGTATATGTCCACTGAGAATTTCGGGATCGTTGAAGTGGAGAAACTCGCCACCCTGAGACCGGGCGACCATACCGTCACGATCCTATTGGCAGAGGGCGGCACATGCTCGGACTCGTACTGCTAGGACGGGGATACAATTTGATCGTCGCCGGGGATGGTCGTCAAGCACTCGAGCTGGCAAAAAGAGTTGGAAGAATCGATGTGCTTCTGTCAGATATACAAATGCCTGGTCTCTCCGGCCCCGATCTCGCTCAGGAACTCCTACGGTCCCGACCCGATCTCAAGGTCGTGCTGATGTCGGGATGGCACGACGCTTTCCGCAATGCCCTGGCCGATTTCCGCTTCAGGTGGTTGCAGCGCGATGCGGGTGGCAACGTCGTTGTCGTCGCAATCGACACTCCGTCGATCGAGAAGATCGGGGTCTGGCCGTGGCCCCGCCGGTTGCATGCCGAATTGCTCCGTCAGCTGGAGAAGGCGGGTGCTGGCGACATCGCCTTCGACGTCGATTTCAGCTCGCCATCGGATCCGGCGTCCGACCGCGACTTTGCCGGGGCTCTGCAGGACGGGGCCGGCTCGGTGATCCTGCCGTCGTTCCAGCAACCCGGTGCGGATCCATCCAATCCGGCGGCTCTCCATATCAATCGCCCGCTGAAACCATTCGCCGATCAATCCTGGGCGGCGCTGGTGAACATTGCGGTCGAGCCCGATGGCCGCGTGCGCCGTTACCTGTTTGGCGACAGGCTCGGCGATGAGTATGTGCCCTCGATGGCCGCCATGCTGGCCGGGCAATACACGGGCAAGTCAGCGCCTTTCCTGATCGACTTCGGCATTCGCGCCAGTTCCGTGCCGTCGGTCTCTTTTGTTGACGTGCTGCGTGGCGATGCCGCGACCCTTGCAAGGCTCAAGGGCCGGAAGGTCATTGTCGGCGGCACCGCACTCGAGCTCGGCGATCGCTTCAGTGTTCCAAACGGTCATCTCCTGTCGGGCCCCGCCGTGCAGGCACTTGCCGCCGAGTCGATTCTGCAGCACCGCACCCTGCATTGGACATCCGATCCTGTCACGCTGGCCGGAATCGCGCTGATTTCGTTCGCCATGATGTTCGCATGGCGACGATTCAAGCCTGGCCCAAGGGTACTGATGCTGGCCTTCACGAGCGTGGCCGCCGAAACCGCGGCGATGCTGTTGCAGGCAAAATGGCCGTTCATTCTGGATACCTCGTTGCTGGACACGGCGGTCGTCGCCTATCTCGCGGCGATGGCGCTGGATGAGATCGATTTTCGCGGGCTGCTCGGCCGCATCGCCGAACGCCGTTTCCACCGGATTGCGATGTCGCTTGGCGACGGTCTGGCTTGCACCGACCAGAACCATCGAATCACGTTCTGGAACCGCGGCGCCGAGGCGATTTTCGGATATTCCGCCGCCGAGGTGATCGGCAAGCCGATCGATTTCATCTGCGCCGGCAACATCGCGGGCTCGAGCCTCATGATCAGCGATGCGACCGCACCGGCGTGGCTCGCGCCCGGTGGCTCCGTCCTGGAGTTCGAGGGACTGCGAAGGAATGGAGAGGCGTTTCCGATCGAAGCGTGCTTCTCGGCGTGGCCTGGCGCGGACGGACTTCAGTATGGCGCCGTCCTGCGCGATATCACGGTGCGCAAGCGCGAGGCCGAGCGCATCCGCTATCTGGCGGAATACGACACACTCACCGGCCTGGCGAACCGCAACACCCTCCAAACCCGCCTCGCAGCGATGATCGCCTCGACGGAGAAATCCGCCGACGGGATCGCTCTGCTGGTGCTCGGCCTCGACGGATTTCAGAATATCAATGACCTGTTGGGTCACTCTTACGGCGACCGCGTGCTGCAGGCCGTCGCGGAACGGCTAAGACAGGAGGCCGGAGAAGATGGCCTGGTGGCGCGTCTGAGCGGCGACGAATTCGCGGTAGCAATCCCCCGCGCAGCACTGGCCTACCCCGCCGGTGAATTCGCCGAGCGCATTGTCGAGGCCTTTGACCGGCCGCTTCTGGCGGGTACGCGCGAGCAGCGCGTCAAGATCAGCACCGGCATTGCCATCTATCCCGAAGGCGGCAGCGACGCCGAGGAGCTTCTGAGCAACAGCCATCTGGCCTTCTGCCGCGCCAAGGGGCCGCGGCGCGGCGGTCACGTGATGTTCGATACATCGATGCGGCGGGAGCTCGAAGCACGGGTCACGCTGGAAACCGAACTTGCGCTCGCCGTCGAGCGCGGCGAGTTCGAGCTGTTCTACCAGCCCCAGGTTCACCTTATCGACGGCCGCTTGAGTGGCGCCGAAGCGCTGATCCGATGGCGCCATCCGACGCGCGGTTTGGTGCCGCCGATACAATTCATGCCCGTCGTCAACTCTTCCGCCATCTCGGAGCCGCTGGCGGTGTGGGTGATGGAGACAGCCTGCAGGCAAGCACGGAAATGGGAGCTCGCCGGAGCCGGCGTGCGCGTGGGCATCAATTTGTCACCATCGCAATTGCAGTCCGGCGACCTGGCAAGATCGGTCGCCGAGGTGCTCGATTCAATCGGATTGTCGCCGAGCCTGCTTGAAATCGAGGTCACCGAGGACATTCTGCTGCAGGACGAGGCGAGAGTCCTGGATACCTTCCAAAGAATCCAGCGGCTCGGCGTGCGCGTGGTATTCGATGATTTCGGTACCGGCTATGCGAGCCTCAGTTATCTCAAGAAATTTCCGCTCGACGGGCTCAAGATCGACAAGTCGTTCGTGTTCGATCTGCTGACCGATACCGACGACGCGGCGATCGTCAATTCGACGGTCGGATTGAGCAAGCAACTCGGCCTGTCGGTCATTGCGGAAGGTATCGAGAACCGCGCCAGCGCCGATCTGCTGATGACCATGGGATGCGAGGAAGGCCAAGGTTACTTCTTTGGCAAGCCGATGCCGGTCGCAGAGTTCGAGGCGAAATACGGCCTGCTGCGGGAAATTGCGGCGGCCGGCTAGTAGCGCGGCATCTTTCGCAATTGGCCGCTTCACAAAAGGCGAAGGATCGAAAACCTGCTTGATGCAGCCGTCCTTGTCGCGGTTGCGTTGGAGAGCTTCGGGCCATCATTCAGTTTCGGGTGAGAAAACCGCCGTTGCATCCCTGCCCAACATGGGTCAAATGGCCTCTCAACTCACTCGTTCGCGGCACTAATTCCAGCACACGGACAAACGACAAAGCGTCACGGGAGCGAACTCGTTATGGAAGACGGCATCTTCGAAGGCCTCAAGGTATTGGACTGCGCAAGCTTTATCGCTGCTCCCGCGGCCGCAACCGTGCTGTCGGATTTCGGCGCCAGCGTGATCAAGATCGAACCGCCGGGCGCGGGCGATCCCTACCGCAATCTGCCGAACCTGCCGGGCTATCCGCGCAGCGAGCACAATTTCGCGTGGCTGCTGGAATCCCGCAACAAGCGCAGCCTGGCGCTCGATCTTTCGAAGCCGGAGGGCCAGGCGGTACTGCGCCGGCTCGCGGCCGAGGCCGACGTCTTCATCACCAATTTCCCGCCGGCGGTGCGCGGCCGGCTTGGCATTTCCTGGGCCGAGTTGGCGCCGCTGAATCCGCGGCTGATCTATGCGTCGTTCACCGGCTACGGCGAAAAGGGCGAGGAAGCCAACAAGCCCGGTTTCGACAGCAATGCGTATTGGGCGCGCTCCGGCCTGATGGACCTGGTGCGGGCGGAAACCTCGACCACGCCGGCGCGCTCGGTCGCCGGCATGGGCGATCACCCCTGCGCGATGGCGCTGTATGGCGCGATCGTCACCGCGCTGTTCAAGCGCGAGCGCACCGGCAAGGGCTCGCATGTCAGCTCCAATCTGATGGCCAACGGCGTCTGGGCCAATGGGGTGCTGGCGCAGGCCAAGCTGTGCGGCGCCAAATTTTCGGAACGGCGGCCGCGCGAGCACGCGCTCAACGCCGTGACCAATCACTACAAATGCCGCGACGGGCGCTGGCTGATCCTGTCGCTGCTCAATGAGGAGCGGCAATGGCCGGCACTGACAAAATGCCTGGGGCGCGAGGACCTCGTCACCGATCCGCGCTACGCCACCAAGGCGGATCGCCATGCCCGCTCGCTGGAACTGATAAAGCTGTTCGACGAGATTTTTGCGACCAAAGACCTCGCCGAATGGCGCAAGCGGCTCGACGGCAACGGCCTGGTGTTCGGCGTGGTAGGCATCCTCGACGATATCCCGACCGACCGGCAGATGATCGACAATGATGTGCTGCTGCCGTTCGAGGGCGACACGCTGATGACCGTCAACAGCCCGATCTGGATCGACGGCAGCCAGAAGACGACGCCGCGGCGACCGCCCGGCGTCGGCGAGCACTCGGACGAGGTGCTGCGCGAAGCCGGCTATGACGACGCCGCGATCCGGCAGCTGCGCGCGGCAGGTGCGGTAGGCTGACGCGGCTGTTTGCGGGTCTATCGCGTATAGAGCAGGAACACCGAAGCGCCGGATAAGAGCGCCGCCGCCATGAAGAGAAGAACGGCCGGCAGCCCCGCGAACGCCGCCACCGCGCCGGTGATCGATTGCACCAGGGCCGCGCCGAGGAAGAAGGCCAGATTGATCGCGGCCAGCGCCTTGCCTGCCGTTTGCGCGTCGACCAGTTGCCGGGACATGCCGAACAGCAGCGGCTGCGCCGAAGTTGCCAGCCCGATCAGCACGAAGAGCGCGAGGTCATATTGCGGCGGCATCACCGCAACGCCGAACAATGCCGAAACCGGGTAGTGCGGCGCGCCGAACGCCATCAAGACCAGCAGGAACGCCGCGATCATGTGCGTGGAGGCCACCAGCTCGCGGCGGCGGCCGAGCTTGCGGTCGATCATGCCGATGCAAAGCGGACCGGCGATCATGGCGAGCGTGAACGCGCCAAGCTGGTTGCCGGCCTCGACCCGCGACAATCCCTTGACGTCCATCAGCCAGGGCCCGGCCCACACACCGCGCAGGACCAGCGAGGTCGCGAGCGAGACCAGCGCCAGCGCGATCAGGCCGCGCAACGGACGCGACAGGCCGAGCCGCAGCACCGCGACCATCTGCGCCAGCGGCGTGGAACTGTCCTTGTGCTCGGCGGATTGATTGGGAACGAACGCCAGGACCGCGAACGCGACCAGGATGCCGGCGGCCGCCGATATCCAGAAGCCGGCGCGCCATCCATATTGATCGATCACCAGCGCGAGCGGGCTCGACGACAGCAGCATGCCGATGTTGCCGATCGACAGGATGGCGCCCGACCACAAACCGAATCGCGCCGCGGACAGATTCTTGGCCGCGAGCGTCATCGGGCACATCAGCATGCCCGAGGTCGAGACGCCCAGCAGCAATTGTCCGAGCGCGAAGCTTGCCGGTCCAGAGGCAAAACCCGCGACAACGGACCCGATCACGGTGCCGCCGAGCAGGCTGAGCGATACCGGGCGCACGCCGAAGCGATCCATCGCCGCGCCGACCGGAATCTGTGCCGCGGCAAACGCGAAAGGATAGATCGAAGTGAGGCTTGCCAGCGCCTGGGGCTCCAGATGGAAGTCCGCCGCCATCAGATCGAGGCTGACCGCCGGGATCGTCCGCAGCAATGTCGAAAGCATATGACCGCACGCCAGCGCGAGCAGCGCCAGGACGAGCGATCGGACACTCGTTCCCCCTTCATCACTGGCAATCGCGTGCATGAGCGTTCGATCCCGACAAGCTTTTCGATGGCGTTACCTCATTGCAGGTCGCGTGCCAACCTCGAACGCCGGGTGACCGTCGACAGCCGATTTCGGTCCGGTGGATTTATGGTAGGCCTTTCCGGGGGCGGATATGCCCGTATGATCCACGCGCCATACGCGCCCTTGGAGAGGAACCGGCATGACGACCTACCGGTTGCATTATTTTCCGGAATCGGGAAACAGCTACAAGCTGGCGTTGATGCTGACGCTGTGCGGCCAGAGCTTCGAGCCGGTGTGGACCGATTTCGGCGGCGGCGTCACCCGCACGCCGCAGTGGCGGCGCGACGTCAATGCAATGGGCGAAATCCCGGTGCTGGAAGTGAACGGCGAACGGCTGACCCAGACCGCGCCTATCCTGCTAAACCTCGCCGAGCAATTTGGCCGGTTCGGCGGCGAGAGCGAGGAAGAACAATTCGAGGTGCTGCGCTGGCTGTTCTGGGACAACCACAAGCTCACCGGTTACATGGCGACCTACCGGTTCGCCCGGACCTTTACCCGGAATCCCGACCCGCAGGTGCTGGCCTATTTCCGCAAGCGGCTCGACGATTTCCTCGGCATCCTCGAAGCGCACGTGGCGCATAACGCATTCGCGATCGGCGCGAAGCCGACCGTCGCGGACTTTTCGATGATGGCGTATCTCGCGTTTCCGGCCGACGAGACCGGCTATGATTTCGCGAACAGCCATCCGGCGGTGCATGCTTGGCTGCAACGCATCGCAGCGCTGCCCGGCTGGCGTTCGGCCTATGATTTGCTGCCGGGCCAGCGGCTGCCGCATTACGCGTAGGCCTAAGCACGAGAACAATTTTTCCTCGTCATTGCGAGGAGCGTCAGCGACGAAGCAATCCAGGGCCGCACATGGAGCACTGGATTGCTTCGCTCCGCTCGCAATGACGAAGACGCGCGCCCCGGAATGACGAAGAAACGACGGCTCTAGTGATTATGCAGCATCACCCAGCCGACCGCGGCAAGTCCGACAACGACGGCTACCGCGATCGCCCAGGTCGAGACGCGGATGTCGCCGGTGGTTTGCCGCTCGGCTTCGTTCTCGGCGATCTCGCGGTTGCGCGCCTTGTCCTCGTCCGCGTGATTCATCGCCCGCCCCTGCCGGTCCGCGGCGCCATCCGGCCAGCGCCGCACCGACAGAGACTACCCTACGCGCCCGCCGTCGTCGATGGACGCAACGCGCTTTCGAACGAAGGCTGCGGCTCCGCGGCGCTGCCGCCCATCCCCGCGAGCCGGCTCAACGCAAGCGCCGCCAGCGCCGCACACAGCGCCGCCCCGGCCGCTGTCACAAAAACTTCAGCCGCGCTCCATTTCAGGCTCAACAGGATGCCGCCCACCAGCGGACCGATGATCGAGCCGACCCGGCCGATCCCGAGCGCCCAGCCGACGCCGGTGGCCCTGACCGCGGTGGGATAGAACGCCGCCGCCAGCGCGTTGGCGGCGATCTGGCCGCCGACCACGCAGAAGCCGGCGACGAAAATCGCCAGCGTGACCAGCAGGGCCGAATGCCCGAACTGACCGATCGCGCCCACCGCGAACACCGCGATGAAATAGACCAGCGCCAGCGCGCGGAACGAGAAGCGGTCGATGATGCTGCCGAGCGCGAAAGTGCCGACGATGCCGCCGACCTGCAGCATCGAGCCGATCAATGCCGCTTCCGAGATCGAGGCGCCGAGATCGTGGAGCACCGTCGGCAACCAGTTGGCAAGGAAGTAGATGTCGAGCAGGCTCATGAAGAACACCACCCACAGCAACAGCGTGGCGAGCGTTCGCCCGCTGCGAAACAGATGCAGCACGGGAATACCCGGCAGCGCCGGCTCATGCACGACGAACCGGGTCGCGGCGGTAACACCCGATTGCGGGCCGATCAAGCCGAGCAATTCCACCACCCGCCGCGGCTCGCGCCCGGTCACTACCAGGAAGCGCACGGATTCCGGCAGCCGCAGCATCAGGATCGGAGCCAGCAGCAGCGGCACGATACCGCCGACCACGAAGACCGAGCGCCAGCCGAAATGCGGGATCAGCACGGCTGCGAGCAAGCCGCCGAGCGCGGCGCCGACCGAGAAGCCGCAGAACATGACCATCACCATGGTGGCGCGGCGGCGGCGCGGATTGAATTCGGACATCATCGCGACCGTGTTCGGCATCGCACCGCCGAGACCAAGCCCGGTCAGGAACCGGACCACCAGCAACGCATCGACATCCCGGACGAACGCGGTCGCCAGCGTGCCCAGACCAAATGCCAGCGTCGAGAAGATGATGATCTTCTTGCGGCCGATCCGGTCCGCCAGCGGCCCGAACACCAGCGCGCCGATCATCAGGCCGAACAGGCCGGCCGAGAACACCGGGCCGAGCGACGCCTTGGTCAGGCTCCATTCCTTGGCCAGCGATGGCGCGACATAGCCGATCGCCTGGGTGTCAAAACCGTCGAGGAACAGCACCGCCGCGCAGGTCAATAGCAGCTTTAGCTGGAACGCGCCGACCGGCTGCCGGTCGATGAACTCGACGACGTCGATTGCCGGCGCCGTACCCTGATTGTCCGAAATTGCCATGTGTCCCTCCCCCGATGCGCCGCGCGGGTCTTGCTGCCCGTTGTGTCGGCGCGATTGAATTAGTTGTCGTCGTTGTAGTTGCCGTCATTGCGAGGAGCGCTTGCGACGAAGCAATCCAGTCTTGCTTTGTGGCTCTGGATTGCTTCGCTATCGCTCGCAATGACGATTTCAACGCCCAAATCCCTACCCGCGCAATGCCTCCTTGGAATAACCCGCGATCCGCTTGTAGCCTTCCGAGAACGCGACCAGCTCGTCGCGGCTGATGACGTCGTCGATGGCGGCGAACGGCTTGTCATGGGTGCGCTCGAACACCTCGCGCAGGATGGCATCGGGTGGATTACTGCGGTTGGTCAGCACGATGCGCGTGGTGGCCTCAAGCCGCTGCTTTTCGTAGGCGGCAAGCGCTGCGGCCGGATCGGCGTGTTCGAGCAGCGCCGAGGTCAGCGTCCGCGCGTCGAGGATGGCCTGGCCGGCGCCGTTGGAGCCGCGCGGCACCATCGGATGCGCGGCATCGCCCAGCAGCGTCACCCGGTCAAAACTCCAGCGCGGCAGCGGATCCTGATCGATCATCGGGAATTCCAGCACGCTGTCGGCGGCGCGAATGAAGGCGGGCACGTCGAGCCAGTCGAAATGCCAATCGGAAAACGGTCCGATGAAATCGTCGATCGAGCCCGGCCGGTTCCAGTCGCGCTTGCGATACACCGGCGTTTCGATTTCGGCGACCCAGTTGACGAGCTGCAAGCCATCGGCGCCGGCGGCGCGGATCGGATAGATCACCATCTTGCCGTGCGACATCCATCCCGCCCGCACCATGCTGGCGCCGGACAGCATCGGAGGCCACCGCGTCACGCCGCGCCACATGTTGATGCCGGAATAACGCGGCTCGCCTTCGTCCGGGAAAAACTGTTTGCGGACCGCCGAATTGATGCCGTCGCAGGCGATCGCGGCGCGGCCGCGCACGGTCGTGCGGTTGGCGCCGCCCGGCCCGTCGGAAAAATGTACGCTGACGCCAGAGGAATCCTGCTCGACACCAATGCAATGGTGGTTGGTGACGACGCGGTCGGCGCCGGCGCGGGTGCGGAACGCATCCAGCAACGCCATCTGCAGATCGCCGCGATGGATCGAGAATTGCGGTTGCTCGTATCCGGCGGCGCGGCCGAGCGGCTCCTGATAAATCAGTTGCCCGAAGCGGTTGAAGAAGGTCGCGTCCCTGGTCTCGATCGCGATTTTAGCCAGCGCCGGCTCAAGCCCGAGCGCGGCGAGTTCCTTGGTCGCGTGCGGCAGCAGATTAATGCCGACGCCGATCGGGCGAACTTCCGCCGCCGATTCGAAGATGCGGCAGGGGATGCCGGCGGCGTGCAGCGCCAGCCCGAGCGTCAGGCCGCCGATGCCGCCGCCCACGATGAGAATGTCGTCCATGGTTTCCGTCCCGGTGCCCGCCTGGGGCGATCATTTGACCGGATCAAACAGATTAGTAAGCCTACTGTCAATCTCGGTAGGCACGCGCTCCCGCTCTTGCCGGAGTTCAAGAGCTACCGCGTGCTGACAAAACACATTCCCATGCGCGAGGGTTTGTCGACGATCTGGCACGAAAGCCCTGCGGCGCAGGTCCAGGGCGTAAAGCTGCGGTCATTGTCCGCGGCGGCTGGGTTCGGCGCGTAGCAATGCGCGCCCCAGCCATCGCCATATTCGGTGCCGGCGAGTTCGGTTGAGCCGCGCCATTGCGGCCGGGTGGAAAAGCCGCGCGAAAAATCCGGCGTTCGGCCGTCGCGGATCGCGGCGAGGATGTCGCGGCGGCGGACCTGGTCGCCGAAGAAATGCGGCGAGCCCGGCACGATGGTCGCATTGGACGGCTTTGGCGCCAGCCAATCGACACCCGGAAAATGAAAGCCGCCAATGCCGCGGGTCTGGTGGCAGCCCGAGCAGGTGGTGTCGTTGAGCCGGCGCTCGAAGCCGGCGACTGAACGGATATTTTGCGTGGGCATACCACGCTCGGCGGCCTGCTTCAGGGCTGCGACCACATCGGGCGCGCTGAATACCGGTTTCCCGCTGGCATCGTCACCTTCCGTCAGGCCGAATTCCGGCTGCAGCTTCGAGACCGCAAACCCGACCGGCGTGATCGCAATCGCGCCGGTTGCCAGGAACTTTTCCGGGATCACGATGGTGCCGCGATCGAGCTCGCTGAAATGATCGGGCTCCAGCAGCCACGCTTTGAATTCACGCCTGAGGTTTTCATCTGCCATGATCCGCGCGCGATCGATCTGGTTCTCCAGCGGCGCTTGCTCGAACGCTTTTGTCCCTGCGCTATAGTCGAACACCTTCAGCAGATAATCGGTGCGGAAATCCCGCGTCGATGATTTCGTCACATGGGCGATCTGGATATTGGTCTCGAGACGAAATACGTCCGCCGGATCGATCAGGTCGAGAGGGCCGTCGTTTGCAATCAGTCTTTGCGCCAGCGCGGCTCCGCTGAGCGGGAGATCGCCCGCGGCAAGCCATCGCCGCGCGATCTCCGCGCAGATAATGGTCGCACGGCCGCCCTTGGCCTTGAGCACTACATTGAGCGTCATCGGCAGCCGCGGCGAGGCCAGGCTGTCGGCGGCTTGCGCGGCATCGGTCGGGATCAAGCGATAGATCAGCCTGATCTCGCCGCAGCTCTCGGGCGAGACAAAAGCGCGGTCCATCCGGTTGACGATGCCCGACAGCACGAAGCGCGTATTGGCCGAATAAAGCTGCGCGCGATCGAATAATTGAAAGTCGAAGCCATCGCCGACGCCGATGGTCGCGTTCGGCAATTGCGCCTTGTGGGCGGCGATGTAGCGATCGAACTCGGCGTCGATCGCGCGGCGGACCGGCGCCATCGACGGCAACGCGAACAATTCGCTGTCCCTGAGCGGGGTATCCAACGATCGTTCCGGCAGCATGATGCGGGCAAGGCCGAACCGGCCGCCATCGAGTTCGCGTAAAGCCCCGGGGTCGGTGATCGCCGCGCCGCGCTCCAGCGCCGCGCTCGGCTCGGCGAGCGCCGGTTGCGCAAAGCACGCGGCAATCATCATCGGCAACAGAGATCGCAGCAGGGATTGCGGCAGAGATTTGGGACTTGGGCTCATACCGGGACTAACACCGCCTCACGACGCCTATTCAAGCGTCTTGCGGTGCTGTCTGGAACCCGAAAACAGCCGAAAAACGGCGGCGCTCTTTCTAGCGCGCGACGATCAGGCCGCGGCTGGTGACCACGACCCAGCGGCCGTCCTGGCGGCGGACCGCATCGATGCGGCCAAGACCCGGGATGACATCGCCCGCGTAAACTTCGTAGACGCCCTGGCGGCCTTCGATCAGCGCGCCGCCACGGCTGACCTCCTGCAACACCCAGCTTTCGATGACCGGCATCCGGCCGACGTCGGATTTGACCTCGGCTTTCGCCGGAGCGGCGGCGGTCGCGACCTGGGCCGGAGCGGCGGGCGGCGTGATCGAGCCGGTGACTTCCTTCGCTGTCGCCTGCGGGGCGGCCGAAGCGACCGGCGTCGCCGGCGGCGTGACGTGCAGCTTTTCGACGGCTTCGCCGAGCTTGGCGAGTTTTGTCGACGACTCCACCTGCGCCTTCTCGAGTCTGTCGAGGCGGTCGCTGGTCTTGTTGAACTGGCTCATGCCCATCTTGGAGGTGTGCTCGACGCCGGCCTTCAACGCCACGACGTCGGCGTCGATCCGGGCCACCGAAGTTTCCAGACCGGAATTGCCTGTTGGCGCGACGACTTCGTTCGCTGCGACATGCTGCAGGCTGGCGGTCGCCATGGCGCCACCGAGCGCGCCGGCAATCGCCGCAAGCGCCGCGACCGCTGCGAGCGCGCCAAGCCGGCGCTTGCCGAACAGGCCCGGCTCGGGTTCCGATTGCGCCTGCGGACCGGCATCATCGTGGGCCCAGCCGCGGTCGGCGGGCGACATGATCAAAAGCTTGCCCGGCTGCCGCGGCGCCTCCGGTTTGGCCGTCTCTTTGACGGCTTCCGGCTTCGGCGCACTCACCTCAGGCGCCGCATCGGCGTTCTGATCGGGCACCAGGCTGGCGGCTTCCGCGCTGACCGCCGCCGGCTCGGCGGCCGCGGGCGCGCCGGAACTGGACGAATTGGGAACGATCGGCCCGGCGCCGGTGGAACCGGTGTCACCGCTGGTCTGCTCGGTCTGCTCGGTCTGTTCGCTCACGGCGCATTCTCCAGAATGGGTTGACCATTTGGTAACTTTCATTGCTTGCCAAATCGTTACCGGCGCTGGACTTACCGAAATTTTAGGAACTCGTTCGGGCCGCCTCCACTGGGACCGGCCGATGCGGCACTGCGGCAAGCCGCCGAAAGACGCGTTTGCGCGGTCAGGTTTCCCGATTAACATGGCCCGAGCCAGCGAGACGGCAGGGGACGCCATGGCGATCGAAAAATGCATCAACGAATTTGATGTCGGCGACATCGTGTTCGAGGAAGGCTCGACCGGGCGCGAACTGTTCGTGGTGCTCGACGGCAGGATCGACATCGTCAAGCTCGACGGCGCCACCAAAACCACAATCGTGACACTCGGCAAGGGCGAATTCTTCGGCGAGATGGCCGTGATCGATGGCTCGGCGCGTTCGGCCACCGCCATCTCTGCCGCGCCAAACACCCGCGTGATGCGGATCAACCATGCCCGCTTCGTCTACCTGGTCAGCCAGCAGCCGGCGTTCGCGCTGATGGTGATGGACGCGCTCAGCAAGCGGCTGCGGGCATCCAACGCGCTGCATTTCCGGGCCGCCGCGTTATGAGCGAACACAGGCCAAGCCCGTTTCCGGTTCTGCGCGACAATGCGATCTGCTCGCTGATCCAGGCGGCCGAGGACGTCTATCAGATCCGCTTCAAGAACCGCGCCGCCAACGCCTATCTGGTGCGCGGCAAGTCGCGCACCATCATGATCGACGTCGGGCTGTCCTCGAATTATCAGGCGCTGCTGGAGTGCCTCGAACATCTCGGCTGCCCGCCCGACAAGATCGACATGGTCGTTCTCAGCCACGAGCATCTCGATCACATCGGCGCGGCGTATCATTTCGCCGGCCGCACTATCATTGCCGCGCACCGGCTCGCCGCCAACAAGATCATGCTGCGCGACGATTTTTCGATGCTGCGCAAGATGTTCAACGAGCCGGACGTGCCGATCAATGTCGACATCTGGCTGGAAGAAGGCAATCTGATCGACCTCGGCAATTTCCGCCTCAGCGTGATGTACACGCCGGGCCACACCTCGGCCTGCATCAGCCTGTTCGATCACGAAAAGGGATTGCTTTTCGCAGCCGACACGCTGATGCCGGGCGGCGTGATGGGCGGCGTGTTCGGATCGGGCAGCATCAGCGACTACATCCAGTCGCTGGAGCGGCTGAAGGGGTTGAACTCCAAAATCCTGCTGTCGGGGCATGGACGGCTGTCCGACACGCCGCAGGACGACGTGCGGATTGCGATCCAGCGCTCGCACGGGCTGTTGTCCGACACCGCGCAATTGTTCGACGCGCTCGACGCGCGATCGAATTTCGAGCCGATCATGCAGTCGGTGCGCGACCTCAACAAGCTCGATGACGGTTGACGCGGCCCTCCCCCGTTTGACAAACCGCCGCACACGCTGTTCAAAAGCAGCAACAAGACTGGGAGCGAACAATGAAACTGTACGACTCGATCGGGCCCAATCCGCGCATCGTCCGCATGTTTATGGCGGAGAAGGGCATCGAGATGCCCCGGCAGACGGTGGATCTGCGCAAGGGCGAAAATCGCGAGGCCGACCATCTCAAGCGCAATCCGCACGGCCAGATGCCGGCGCTCGAGCTCGACGACGGCAGCTATCTGTCGGAGATCACCGCGATTTGCGAATATCTCGAAGAGAAGAATCCGAAGCCGCCGATGATCGGGGCGACCGCCGAAGAGCGCGCCGAATGCCGGATGTGGACCCGGCGGGTCGATCTCAACATCGCCGAGCCGCTCGCCAACGGCTATCGCTTCGGCGAGGCCCTGAAATTCTTCCAGAACCGGATTCCCTGCGCGCCGGAGGCCTCGCCCGGCCTCAAGATGATCGCGGCCAACCGGCTGCAATGGCTCGACGGCCAGATCGCGGGCAAGGACTATCTCTGCGGCAAGCGTTTTACGCTCGCCGACATCCTGCTTTATGGCTGGCTCGACTTCGGCAATCAGGTCGGCCAGCCGATGGATACGGCTAACACCAACATCGTGTCGTGGTTCGCGCGGGTCGGCGAACGGCCATCGGTGAAGGCGTAGGACGGGCAGGCCAAATACAATCTCCGTCATTCCGGGATGCGCCTCTTTGCGCAGGCCCGGAATCCATACCCCCGTGCTCGTGTTCAGCACGAAACCGTGTCACCGCAGAACATCACCACAGGGAGTATGGATCCGGACAGCCGCTGCGCGGCTTCCGGAATGACGGCGAACTACATCACCACCGGCGCGTCGGGCAGTTCGTTCGGGCCCTTGCCGTGCGCGGGATAGAACCGCGCCAGCTCCCGCGACACGGCTTGGACGCCACGGACCGAGCCGGTGCCGAAATTTCCGTTCCTGAAGTCGGTTTCCATCTCGGCGCAGATTTTCGCCCAGCCGCTC
>Ga0208589_1000692_pt1 | contig 15414 bp, 21 predicted proteins | sample NGESurshal092012_2_FD_184486 | JGI IMG/M metagenome (GOLD analysis project Ga0208589, IMG submission 184486) | Arctic peat soil microbial communities from Barrow, Alaska - NGEE Surface sample F53-2 shallow-092012 (SPAdes) | ecosystem: Environmental > Terrestrial > Soil > Wetlands > Peat ... | reverse complement strand
CTTCCGGCGGCTGCACCGGCCCGCCAGGCCCTGGCGGGCCATCTCCCGCTCCACCGCTTTGTGGTTCACCGTGATGCCCTCCCGGGCCAGCTGGGCCGTCACCCGCGGCGACCCGTACCGGCGCCGCGACGCGGCGTGGACCCGCGCGATGTGCCCGGCGGCGGCCTGCCTGGCCGCCGCGGCCGGTCCCGGCCCGGCGGCCAGGCGAGCTGCGTATGCGTAAAAGCCCGACGCCGAGACCTTGCAGACGCGGCAGAGCGTGCGGACCGGGAAGCCGGCCTTCTGGGCAGCGACGAACGCGAAGATCCTCACGCGCGTGACTCCTTCACCCAGAAGGCCGTGGCTCGTTTCAGGATCTCGCGTTCCACCTCCAGTTCCGCCACCCGGCGGCGCAGCGCGGCGTTCTCCCGGGCCTCCGCTGTCTCGGCCTCAAACCGGCCCGGATCCGCGACGGTGCGGCTCTCCCTGTCTTTCTTCAGCCAGTAGCTGAGGCTGGACTCGCCGATGCCCAGCTCCTGGGCGATCGCGGCGACCGGCCGGCCCGACGATCGCGCCAGCGCGACCGCATCAGCCTTGAATTCCGGCGAGAACTGCCGGCGTTGCTGTCCCATCGGGACTCCCTCCGCCAGGCACAGCCTGGCAGGCCAGGTGTCCACCACACGGGGGGAGGCTCACCCCGGCCCGGATCACCCAAACCGTTGCCTCCGTACCCCGTTTACCAACCGTGACCCGGTTCCCGGCGTGACTGCTAAACCGGGGCGGTCAACGCGGTCGTACATCGTCTGCTCCTGTCCAGCGGCTGGTCTCAGCCACACCGGCGTCCTGGTTACCCGCAGCCTGTAAGGGCTGTCCTTCTCTTGGCAGGAGTCAGTCCCGGCAAGATGATCACCGAGGCCGATGGTGTGGAGTGACGCGGAACTCCAAGCCCCTGACCACCGCAGAGCGCGCCGACTCGCGGCGTTGGCCACCCCGTCTCCGGAACCCGGCGGCGCGCGCCGTCGGCGCAACAGGGTCTTCGTCAACCACAACTCGACTACCGCCGTGTGGGCGGTGGTGAGACGCGCAGCCAGCGGTCGAGCTCGTCGAGGATGTTCTCCACCATTGGATACAGCCTGTCAGCGATCTCGGCTTGGCTCTGGCCCTCGCGGGTGCGCCGGCCGGCCTCGCTGATGATGATCTGGAACACGGCGGCGAGCGCGATCCCCTGCAGCCTGGCGACCTCCGGCGCCACAGCGGTGGTGTCGCTGATGGCGGTGGCGAGGGCAGCGGCCTGGCGGTCGGTCAAGTCCAGCACCAGCCGGTGAACGGTCGGACTGATTGCCGCCAGGTAGCCGAGTTCGCCACGCCAGATCTCCGGCGGGATGCTCCGAATTCCGGCGAGGGCTTCCTCGAGGACGAAGTCGCGGATCGCAGCGGCCGGAGTTACGCCGGGCAGGCGAGAACGGATCAGGTCGCACAGCCGATCCTGAACCTGCTGCTCGCGATCAGTAACCAACTGTTCCTTGGTCGGAAAGTAGTTGTAGACCGTTTGCTCGGCGACCTCAGCCTCGCGCGCCACGTCACTAACCGCAACACGTTCGTAGCCGCGCTCGGCGAAGAGGCGGGCCGCGGTGTCGGCGATGAGCCGGCGCGTGCGCGCCTTCTTAAGATCGCGCAGTCCGGTGGTCGTCATCCCTACAGTCTAGCGGATTTACTCCAAGCTTTGACTCCACACTAGAAATCGACTCAGGTCTATCTATCTTGAGATGAGCCCGCCATGCCCTCCTGGGCGAGAGGAAGTTGGGCTGGACCGCCATACGCCCTCGTAACGCACGCTCCGGCTCCGGCGCGCCGAGGCATGCTATAGTTAGGGTGAACTCTAAAATTAGAGTCAGCGCCAACGGGACCCCTCGGCGGCGGCCTAGCGATCCGTGACCTGACGAATCACCGACAAGAACAGGAGCCCTCATGGCTACCATCACCGACACCAGCCGGACGGCACACCTCCTCGCGCTCATGAAGCAGGGCGACGACGGCTTCAACAACCGTGACTTCACGGTGCTGAACGCGATTCACCACCCCGACATGATCGCGTACGTCACAGGCAACGCAGAGCCGATCTACGGATCGGCAGCCCACGCCGCGATGGTGCAGCAGATGTTTCGCATCTTCCCTGACGTCCACGTCGACAACGATCCGTACCCGGTCCAGTTCGGAAGCGGCGACTGGATCACCGTGGTCACTCGGACCACTGGAACCTTCACCGGGGAAATGGTGCTGCCCGACGGCACAGTGATTCCGCCGACAGGAAAGGCCTTCGACCTCGACTTCGGGCAGACCAGCAAGTGGCAGGGCGACCAGCTCATCGCTATTTCCGCGTTCTGGGACTCCGCGCTCCAGGCCAAGCAGATCGGACTCGGCTAAGCCCGAGAGGCCAACCGGCTCGCGGCGATCCGGCTCGCGAGCCGGCCGACCCGCCCCCGATCGGCCATACGGGCGCACTCCGAAGCGGGACACGCTTCTACCGCCCGGGCTGGCAGTTCAGCTCGGTGCCCATCCACGTCTGGCATGATCGTGGCGGGCCAGCCAGCAGTCTTATCCAGTTGGCCGTCGCGGCGGCACGCGCCCCCGGCCAAGCTAACGAGCGACTAGCCGTGTGCCTGCTACGGCTGAACGATCCCTAATCGGCGGCGGCTCTCCGATGCGCCCGTCATCGGCCGCCAGCAATCCCCCGGGCCGTAGGCAGGGCCAGGCTCGGCCGGGGTGAGCCCGGTCATCTGGCTCTCCCGCCTTGACAACCTTCCAATCGATTGGGTCGTGCTGGCAGTCGAAGTGGCGGTGGCCAAGCTCAGCGTTGCTCCGGGTGGTTCCTACTGCGGGGTTTGCGCTGTCTGAGGGCATCCTCAGGGCTGCTTGCCGAGCCTAGCTCCGCGAGCGCCGCTTGGATCGCTGGGCTGGCATTGGCGCTGCGCCGCCACGCCGCGTGTACCTCGCGCTTCGGTTGCCGCAGTAGCGGCCGGGCGACGAGCCCGCCCAAAGGCGGGCGAGCAAGGCGAGGGATCAGGGCGATAACGTCACCTGAGGCGACCAGCGACAGCTGGGTGGCGAAATCCTCAATCAGATGACGCACGTCGGGGTCTTCGGGCACGTCTGCGAACAGTCGTCGGAACCACTGGTGGCACACCGAGCCAGGCGGGCTGGTCACCCACGGGTGACCGACAAGGTCGGCCCCGGCGAGTGGCGAGTCGAGCCGCGCGAGCGGATGCGTGCGATTCATCACGACGTCGCCGACGTCGGTGTGCATATGGCGCTGGGTCAGGGACGACGGCAGAGGGGCCGGCAGCCCGTCGGCGTCGTGGACGAGGGCAAGGTCGGCTGTACCGGCATCGACGCTGTGGAGGGCGTGGTCGGGGTCCTGCTCGGTGATGTGCACGCGTAGGTCCGGGCAGCGCGTCGTCAGTCGCGGAATAGTGGGCGCGAGCAACCCGCGGATAGAAGTCGAGAAGGCAACCACGCGGAGTATGCCGCGCGGCACGCCCTCCGAGACTGACTGGGCCGCTCCGGCGCAGCGCTCCAGCGCCTGGAACACTTCGGGCGCTGAGTCGACGATGGCCTGCCCGGCCGGAGTGAGCACGACCCCGCGTCCCGCCGGCGCAAGCACAGGAGTACCGACCTGGCGTTCCAGTCTCTTGATCTGCTGCGACACCGCCGAGGCCGTGAACCCGAGCTCAGCGGCCGCCCGCGCCAGCGTCCCGAGAGCAGCCACCGACCGCAAAGCCCGCAACGCCCCGACATCAATCATGAAGAGAGGCTACGCAATACTGGTAAGAAAGCATCGCTGGACCACAGTTATCGGGCCGGGCAGGATCGAACCATGACCGACCCGCAGCACCCTGCTGACCTACTCTTCGGCTCCAACCTTGTTGCCATGGTGACCCCGATGCACCCCGACGGCGCGATCAGCGAACCCGGGCTCGCTAACCTCGTCAATCACCTGCTGAGCACAGGGTGCGATGGCATCGTCGTTGGCGGGACCACCTGTGAGTCGCCCACACTGACCGATGCCGAGGCAGCCCGGCTCGTCCGTGCCGTGGCGGCCCAGTCGAAGGACCAAGCCCGGGTGGTCGCTGGTATCGGCACCTACGACACGGCCGCCAGCATTCATCGGGCACGCGAAGCCGAGGCTGCTGGGGCGGATGCGCTGCTGCTCGTCTGCCCCTACTACTCCAAGCCGACGCAGGCCGGGGTGGTGGCCCACTGCGTGGCAGTAGCCGACGCTACTGAGCTACCCGTGATGCTCTACGACGTCCCCGCACGCACAGGTATCGCCATGGAGGCGCCCACGCTGATCGAACTCGCCGGCCACCCCCGGATCCGAGCGGTCAAGGACGCCAAGGGCGACCTGTTCGAAGCGATGTCCGTCATGACCCGCACGTCGCTGGCCTACTACTGCGGCATCGATGAACTCAACTTGCCCTACCTCTCGTGCGGCGCCACAGGTGTGCTCAGCGTCGTGGGCAATGTTGTCGCCGACCGCAACTCCGAGCTCATACGAGCGGTCCGCAGCGACGACCTCGAGTCGGCGAAGACGATCCAAGGTTCGCTGATTCCCCTGGTGGACGCCATCATGCGCACATCCCAAGGAGCCGTAATGGCCAAGGCCGCTCTAGTCGGGCTCGGGATCATCCCGCATGCGACGGTGCGCCTTCCGCTGCTCGAGCCGCCGCCGCCTCACCTCCAACGGCTAACGGATGCTCTGGCAACCATCACCGCGCCTGTCTGACCGAACCCCCGCCAAGCCGCGGATCAGGATGCGCGACGACATTCGACGCCTAGAGCCAAACGCCTCACGCCGAATATTGATCCCGTGATGGCTGCCGCTGGGCGAGCCGTCGCAGTGCGGACGGGACGGACAACGGCCAAGCCGCCAGCAGCGGCAAGGTCAGCTGCAGCACGAGGGGCGTACGGCGGCGACGTCAGAATCCAGGATCCGAATCCACGCCGGAAGAGGCGTCTTCTCCCTGCTCGGGCCTGGCCACCTCGTCTGGCGAGAGCAGGCCGGATACCTCAAGATAGAGCTGTTCTGGGTAGGGGAGGTGCCTGACCTTGCGGAACGCCTGGCGCCGGCCTGAGGATGCGACGTTAAGCGAGCCGTAGCCAAGCAAGCGGCCCATAACTGTGCGCTGAAGCGTGAGACCCGTCGCCTTATCTAATGGCATTGCCGCGACCGTGCGGGAGAGCGGCCCGCGGATGACGAGCATCCGTTCACTGGTCACGACGAAGTACGTTACCGGCCAGGCTGCAACCCGGCGAGAGAAGTCCAGCAGGAGAAGCAGGTACGCTCCCCAGACGATGTCCGGGCGCTCTGAGCGGCTGGCCAGTTTCCTGGCCGCCACCAGCCCGCCAGAGATCACGATGAAAGGTCCGGCCAGCACCGCCGGATGCATGCGGACCGTAATACACGAGCGTTCGTACGGCAGCAGGTACCTGTTCACTGACGCCGGCCCCATCCTCGCGGAGCTTACCTGTCTCATTCGTGCTCCCACGGGCTCGTCCGGTTAATGAAACTGCTGAGCGGGGTGCCCGCCAAGCTCTGGTCCGTATTCATTCGTCCTCCTCAGCACGCGAGAACGTTCGCCGAGCGCATCGGCACCCGGTCGCCCGCCAGGGACAGGGACAGGGACAGGCGGGGCGATTGTCAGTTTGACGGACACGGCCGGATACCGCTAGACCAACGCGGCTCGTCAGCTGAACGGCGCCTCACCGCATCTGGCGGGACCTCTGCACCAACGCCGAGCCCAAGCCCGCGAATTCATTCTGGGCGCGAACGACGATGGTGGCGCAGATCAACATCTTCGGCGCGGCACTGACCGCAACTGGCAGGCCGCGAATTGGGGCGCCGAACGGCGGCTCGGTGGGCGCGGCTTGCAGCGCATGGCCTGTGCAGTCCGGCCAGCCGCGAGCCTGTGAAGCTGAAGCAGCTACTGACGTCACCTGCGCTCGCAACCGAGATGGCCGACAGGGTACGATCCAGCGCATGCCACCACCGGAGTCCGGTCTTCCCGGCAACATCGGAGCGCCAGCAACTCGGGCGCTGACCGCGGCCGGATACACCGAACTCAGACAGCTGGCGAACGTGCCAGCCGCTGATATGAGAAAGCTACATGGCGTGGGACCCAAGGCTTTGAGGCTGCTCCAGGAAGCCCTCGAGCAGCAGGGCATGTCCCTCAGCTAGAACCGTGCCGTCAATGCGGCATGACAACGCACAGACTTGGTGGGCCTTCCGGCGCATTTGTGCCGACTCCAGGCCAACCGTGATCCGCCTGCCGCCTCAGCCGGACAGGAATAGACAGAACGGATGCCCCACGGGATCAAGATAGACGCGGACGTCATCCTGAGGCTGATATCCGGCCAGAACCGCCCCGGCCGCGATCGCGTGCTCGCCCGCTGCCGCCACGTCCTCGACGGCGATATCGAGGTGCACCTGCATCTGCTGGCCGCCCGGCCCGGCAGGCCATTCCGGCCGCAAATACGCTGACTCGTCCTGGAATGACAAACCAGGGCCGCCGTCCGGAGCGCGGAGCTTCACCCAGCCGGGCTCATCCTCCTCAACCGCCCATCCGAGCAGCCGTCGGTAAAAGCCTGCAAGCGCGCCAGCATCCGGGGCGTCCAGGACCACACCCGACAGCACCAGCCTTGGCTCCTGACCCACCGCTACCTCCCCGCATGCGACGACCCCGGCACGTCCAGCGTAAGCAGCGGTACCGACAGGCCAACTGACCGACGACACATCGCGGGAGATCCGGGCGTGTCTTACCGGCTGTGTAAGTGACGTGGTCTGACGATGAGCCGCAGGAAAGGCGGCTCGCGGGAGGACACACGATGACTGAGACTGCGAAGGTGGCCCGCAACACTGAGGGCGGCCGGCCGGGCCGGCCGCTCGTCGATGACGACCTGGCCGATCAGCTGCTCGGCAAAGCCCGGGCTGAGGGTGCGGAGCCGCTCGGCCCTGACGGGCTTCTGTCCCAGGTGATCAAGGCCGCCCTGCTGACCGATGTGGCTGCGGTGGACCTGGCGGTGCCGCGGGACCGGGCAGGGATGTCCGGGCCGCAGATCGCCCGCAAGGGCCAGACTTGCCTGGAGGAGTTCAACGACCGGATCATCGCCTTGTATGCGCGGGGCACACCGGGCCGTGTATGTGGCGATCGGGATCAACTGCGAGGGGCTGCCAAGAGGCAGCCGGGCCGACGCGCTATCGGGCGGGGCGGTCACCGTGTAGCTCGTGATGGGGGTGCCCCCATCGGTAGGCGGGTGGTGACCAGGTCACCGTGGCTGACGACCCTGACAGGCTTGCGGCTACCGATGTTGGGCGCGCTCGGCGCGGATGGACTCTGGTAGTAGCCGACGGCGGCGATCTGGACGTCGATTGTGCCGGTGCTGTTGTTGGTGATTTCTTCCTCACCATGATTCGGCCCAGGACAAGGTGATCATCCAGACGGTAGAGCACACCCCGGGTTACGTCGTACCGACCCGGCTCGGGACGTGCCTCACCTGGATCTACCTCCCCGCCTACCGAGCGTTCCTGAGCCACCTGCGTGGACCGGACGTAAACGGCTAGGCCCGGATCTCCTGTGGGGTTCCAGAATGACGTATAGACAGCTGGCCTGCAGGTTCGCCTGCGATGAACGTTGTGGGTCTGCCAGGATCGCGGGTTCATGACGGCACGGGATGCTGCACCTGATGTTCCGGGCCCATCCGGTCCGAAAGGCAACCGCAGGGCCTCGCGATGCCGTGCGCCGTAAATCCGGGACGTCCGCGTGCCGGCTCCGGTGGCGGGCTGAATCTCCGGTGCCCGAACGGGCGCCCTGCGAGCTGCAGGCCCGATACCAGGTACATGGCGAGCCCCTTTGTGCATCACCCATTAGCCATTACAGGACTTGCCGAAGAACGATAGCGGTATATGGATTGCTGGTGCTGTACGGCTTGCTGGTTCCTCACTCCGTACATGGGGCTTCGACCTCCTCGGTGGTGAGCTTCCCCCGGCCCGTCATCAGATTCCCCTCGAGAACCCAGCTCTGCCAGTGTAATAACACCGGCTAAACCGCTGGCTCCTCACATACCTGTCTATATCGGCCGTGGACTTCTTAACCGCATAGATTGAAGGCAGGAGATAAAGAACTCCCGGGGGAATCAATGGAGATCAGGAAACTCACCGCAACGCTAGGCGCAGCCTTCCAGTCCAACAAGATGTTCCTGGTGGCCAGCGATCCGAAGGCGATCGCGCCCTACCTCAGCAGTGCCGACTCCCAGGTCTTCATGGGGCTCGACCCGTCCGAGCAGTGGCAGTTCAACCTCGACCCGCAGCAGTGGAGCACGCACGGCACCATCGTGCTGCCGACCGGGGAGGCCGGCTTACGGATCCGCGGCCCCGGACCGGGCGGTCCCGGGCAGCCGTTCTCCATATGCCGCTGACCAGGCCAGATCTGGCCCACAGCAACCGGGAACGGTCTACAGAACCGCTCCCGGACACGCATCAGACCCGGCCTCCGGGAACACCGGCACCGTGTCTGACCTGGGGTTTTGAGTGGAAGGTGTTGGGTTCGAACCAACGTAGGCTAAGCCGACGGCTTTACAGCCCGCCCATTCTTGCCATCCGAATGGCCGCTGACCTGCGGTTTCCCTATTCCTCGCCGGTGAAAACCGCGTTCTGTCCGCGTGGCGTCCGTTACTGCCAAGTGCCCCTGGTCAGCGCGACACAGGTTCTGGATCATGTCCCATGAAGTCCAGCTGAGTCCACTGCATCTCACTGTCCTTCTACTGACGGGCAGGCGTGGTGTGCTTCATGCTCCTGGCTCATGCCAGTGGGGCCGCCTTGCCTGCGGGGACTGGTGTGTGCTGCGGCATCGCCGACGGGTGGCGGCGGCAGGCCAGCAGTCCGCCTGCCAGGCCGACCGGGCCAGCGGCATCGCCGGGCAAACATGCCGGTGCTGGCGCTTGCTGATCACCAGCCCGGGTGTGTCGTCCCAGCCGAGGATTCTCATCACGGTGCGCAGCGGCCCAGGAACCCCGTGCAGAACAACAGGCAGGCCTGCGCCAGCCAGCTGGAGGATGGAGTGCAGTCCGGCGACATCACAGGATTTCACGGCGGACAGATCGACGTGCACACCGGCGGGGTTCCCGGCGACCTTGAACAGCGCCTCAATCAGAGCGGAATATGATTCCTCGTCGATGTCGCCCCCCACGGCCAGGCCCGGCGGGTAGCTCATCGCCGCCGTCCGCAGCGCCCCGTGAGCTTGCCATGGTCCTAGCTGCCGGTTTCCCACATCAACCTGCCCGCCTGCATCAGCAGTCGGGCAAGGTATCGGTCCAAGCCGCGTCGGCCACCGCTCACCACACTACGCTGGACCGCGGCGGCGGCGGTCTGTCATTTAAGCGCAGCTGCTAGTTTCCCCAGCCCGCGGGTCAGGGCCTGCCGGTCCTGCGGGCTCATCGATTCCAGGCCGCGCGCGCGAGCGGCGCGGCGCTGATCCCGGACCCAGACCGCGAGCCGCTGGCCAGCGGCCGTGATTGCCAGCGTGATCTCCTGGCCGCTGCCATTTCTCTCCCATGCCGCCAGACCGGCCCCCTCCATCGGGTCACCAAGCCTGCCGGCCCCTGAGCTCGACATCCCCAGAGCCCTGGCCAGCCGGGGCACCGGCACGGCACCGGAAGCATCGAGGGCTAGCACCGCCCACAGCTGGCTCGCCGGGACCGACCCGCCAAGCTCGTCAAGACTGCGTTCCCACCGGGCCCACACATCGGTGAGCGCAGCCTCCGCCACTGCCACGTCCAGCTCCGGCCTGCCAGCCCGGGTTACGTCGGGTTCCACCAGGAGACCCCCCGCTGTCCTGCGCCCTGCCGCCGAGGCGGCCGGCCCGGCCCTGTGTCACTGCACGGCAGGACTGCACCGCGCTGCGCTTCTCCATTACCTCTCACCGCGTGCACCGGATTCATGCAGGTCCTGTACGGTCAAACTCCTTCCGGTTCCAGACCTGCCGCTGGGTGTACCGCGGGTTGCCCAGGATCGCCGCCACCGTTTGCCCAGCGTCCACATCGCACCACTACGGTGCGAATTTCGGATAGGTTCAGCAGCCGACGGACATGGGATCCCGGCGTCGTTCAAAGCGCGGTGATCCGGACCACGCTGTGCCCGGCCAGGCGCTGGGCGAGCATCCACCCCACGACCGGCGCGGTCACCGGCTCCTGTTCCAGCCGGTGCGCCCGGCCGGCGATGTACCTCCGGTGCACCTGGCATTGACCCCGTGCTGACCTGCGTCATGGGCTGGCGCACGCCGGGGATCACTGGGCGAGGAGAACCTCATCCAGCCCCAGGACCCCGGTCACCCTCCGTACCGCCCGGCTGGGTGCCCGCAAGGTGAGCGACCCGCCAGCGTCCACAGCCAGCCGCCGGGCAGCGAGCAGTTCGCCGATCCCCGACGCGTCTATGAACGTGACCGCGGACATGTTGACTTCCAGGTGGGCCTGGCGGGGGCCGGCTGCCAGGGTCTCCCGCATGGCACGGCAGGTGGCGATGTCGATCTCGCCGGAGATGATGACAGTGACTACACGTAGAACCGGGATGCCAGTCACGGGTGGCGCCTCTCGCACTTGTCTAGCGCGGTGGCGGCGAGGTCCTGACCCCCTCGGCGGAGACTCTATATCTTACGGGGAGTACGCGGATGGTAACAGAACGCAAAGAGCACAACGAAAAGACCGAGTCGCTCCTGACAATCAGTCATCAGCCAGAAATCACCGGAGGAACTGGGCGTCGTTGAGGTGCCAGCCTCCTCTACCTGACCGGCAATGCCGGTCAGGTAGAGGAGTGCCACGGATCGCGGCCCCGGACAGCCGGTCCCCCGCACCCAGGCCCGACGGGGGCTGCCAGTGCGGCCGCCCCCATCCCATGGGCGCGGGCCCGTGCCAGCGTCGTCCAGCGTTTTAAGGCACGTGCTGCTGGATGGTGTGATCTGCGCTCTGGCCGGCGTGCCTGTCCTTTTCCGGCAAGGGCGTGGAGGGGATCCGGCCAGCTCACCCGGCTTCTGTCTCGCGCGGCTCCCATCGGGCACCGGCGACACCCGGATGCCATGCCAGGCACCGCGGGCTTATCCATGCGTCCGTCCAGCCGCACTCGGGAATCCCCTGGCCGCGCCGGCGGCGTTCCCGGGCTCAGCGGCGGCGGCCTCGCCGTGGACGGGCGCGGTCGCCGTCGGGCGCGCGCGGGTCCTGCACGGCCTCATCCCATGCCTCCGCCCGGTTGGGGGTCGGCCAGGCTCCTAGCACGTGGGGGGGCTTCTGCCGATGCCAGATCGGTGGGTGCGTCATCGCGGAGCCTGGCCGCGAGCGCCGCTGAAGGCACGCGCATCGCCATCCGCTCATCCCGGGTGGTTCCGCCCCACACGCCGTCCTGCCCGGTACTGACGGCGTAGGACCGGCAGCTTGCCTGGACGCCGCAGCGCCTGCAGACGGCCTTGGCCATGCTGACCTGGTGTACCGCCGGGCCAGTCAGCGAGATCGGGAAGAACAGCTCAGGGTCCTCGGTCCGGCAGGCACCCTGTGACATCCAGTCCACGGAAGCCGCAGGGGTCTCCGTGGTCATGCGACCGTGCGTGCGTGGCCGCGTGCCAGGCTGGCCACGGAGTGCGGCGCGTGGCTGGCCCGCGGCAGGTCGCCGGTCCGGCACAGTTCCGCGTCGATGTCCCGTAGCTCGAGGTTGATGTGCTGGGAGACCGGGCCAGCACCGCGAATGCGGTGTCAGGGGTCATGCCGCGGCGCTCCATGATGATGCCCTTGGCCTGCTCGATGATGCTGTGGGTACTTAGGGCCTCGCGGAGCTGCTGCAGTGACTCATTGCCGGCGACTGCGATTGCTGCATGCTCGGCGAACAAGGCGGCCAGGTCCTGTGCCTAATCATCGAGGGCCCCCGCGGTCCCCGAGGTCAGGCACAGGGACCCGATAACGGCCGGGCCGGCCGTCATGGGCGCGAAGAGCATGCTGAGCGCCCCGATTTCGGCGGCGCGGCTGCGGAACAGCGGCCACCTGTACTCGTCCCGGATATCCCGGATCCAGATCTGGGTGGCCGGCATGACAGCATCCAGGCACGGTCCTTGCCCGGTCTTGTTGTGCAGATCGATCACTGCGCCCGGCAGGGCGCCATGCGCGGCCCGGGTGCCCAGTGTCCCGTCCGGCGCCGCGATGACGACCGCGGCGCAGTCCGCTCCGGGGACGACCGCCGCGACGGTCTCGGTGATGATGACCAGGCTGCCGGTCATGGTCATAGGCTTGCGCCGTACCAAGGCCGCCATTCCGGCAAGCCAGACGCCGCCAGTCCGCTGAGTGTGATCGCACGCGGCGGGATCACTGAAAGGCTGCCTGCCGCTCTGCCTCCGGTTAGATACCGAAGCCCGGTTGCGGGAAAGGTGCTAATCAGGATTTTCTCCCTGCAATCCCCGGCCACGATAGGGACACCTTTGAAGCTTTACAAGACGTCCCGAGCATTATGAGTCCGCGGCCCCTGCTCCTGACATTTAAGGGAGCAGCCGGCCCCACCGCGCGCCATTACCTGTGGCCCAGCACGATCAAGTGGAACACCGCTTCTCCCTCGGCGAATGACCGGCTCCGGTCCGACGGCCACGCTAACGCCATGGGTGCGTCCATTTCGGACCTGAGGGCCAGGCTGTTGCGCTACTGCGGTGTCGCCCGGCGGTCGGAGTTAAGTGGTTGTACGGTCACGGTCAGTCGTAGGCGGCCACTCGACCACGATCCAGACCTGCTTTGCGGGGCTCAGCCCGGTGCAGGTCGATGTTGGCTCAGTGCCGCACGAACCGGGGAAAAGGCCCAGTCACGATTTGAAGAACCGCGGCCTGACTCCCCCATCGGCCAGTTCCCCGCCGACCTCCTGCAAGAGCCTGCGCCCCAGTTCGGCGTGGTCGTCCCCGCCATCCATGACTGCGATCTTCACGAAGGCCTGGCCAAGGAGAATGCGGAGTTCATATGGCGCCGGGCGCGTGCAAGCGGGCGTTGGCGACCAGCTCGTCAACCGCTTGGGAGCCTTGCCGGCGGGCCCGGCGCCGATCTGGGGGCCTGATCGTTGCCCGCCTAGCTCGCCAGGCGGCCCGGATCGTCAGGCTCCACCTGGTTGCGGCAGCTCCCGCCGACGACGACCAGGAGGTGCTCGTCAACCCAGGAGACCTCGGGGCCGGGCAGGCGGCCCAGGAACGTCGCGATGGACGAGCGCAACTCCTCCGGCGTGTAGAGGGAGAACGTCGAGTAGTGGCGCCCCTCAGCCTGGGCCCTGAGCCGCTCGGCCGTGCTCAAGCGCGGATGATTGAAGGTCTGTGTTGCGACCACCTTGAGCCCGTCAGTCCGCCTGACGGCGTCCCGGAACGCGGCCTCGCTGTGCAGGCGCTGCTCGTGCTCGGTGAAACCCGGGAAGTAACGGCCCCAGATCGTTCGCGCATTCTGCTGCGGGGTCCGGGTGTAGATGAACAGCTGGCCGCCGGGCTGCAGCACCCGGGCGACGGCGGTCAGGAAACGACCGAGGTCGAAGTGGTGAACGCAGTTGAACGCAGTGACCAGGTCGAGGCTGGCGGTCTGCAACGGCAGCTCTTCGGCAGTTGATAGCAGCGGCACCACCCCAAGGGCGTGGTCGTGGTTGTCGGCCTTGAGCTCTGCCAGCATGGCCGCCGAGACGTCGCTCGCGACCAGCAGCGAGCCGTCCGGCAGCAGCCCGCGCAGCAGCCGCGAGTACCGTCCCGTCCCGCAGCCGGTATCGAGGGCCGTGACGGGGCGGTCAGGCAGGAGCTGGCGGATCCTGCGCACCGGCGCCTCGTCAGTGGTGCGAAGCGATTCGTAGACGGCGGCTACCCGCTCGAAATGATCGCCCACGGTCACGTCCGCCACCTCCCCACGCTGGGTCTGCTGGCGACCATCATGCGCTTGCCTTGCTCAGTTCACACACTGTTCACCCGCAAGACAGGCCAGCAATGTGGGCACGCCCCTCGTTTCGGAGCTCACCGCCACCCACCTTGGAGGTGCCGCTAGCTCTGCGTATCGCAATCGTGTCCGGCGAACTCGGCCAGGCAGTCTGAGGGCACTGTTGCGTTGGCCGATCGTGGGAGGCTGGAGACTGGTCCGGTGACTGCGCCTGGCACGGCCTCGGTCTTTGCTGGTACAGCGGATCACTCCGGAGTTCATCGAGGCGGCCCGGCCGGCCCGCCACGCTCCCGGGAACCGATGGTTCGTCGACGAGACCTACCTGAAGGTCGCCGGAAACTGGACCTATCTCTACTGGGCGGTCGATGAGCATGGCCAGGTCATCGACGCCCTGACGGCCGCGCGGCGCTTCCTCAGCCGAGCGCTGCGCACCGGCGCCATCCCGGCCGAGGTCACCATCGACCGCGCAGTTGTTTACCCGAGGGTCCTCGACGAGCTGATCCCCCGGCGCTGCACACCGTGGAGCAGTACGCGAACAACCCGGTCGAGGCCGATCACGGGCGGCTGAAAGCCCGGCTCCGGCCGATGCGGGCCTGAAACGGCACCGGTCAGCGCGGATCCTCGCCGCCGGCCACGCGTTCGTGCAGAATCTGCGCCGCGGCCACTACGACATCGCCACCGGCGTCCCCGGCCACCACCGGCCCGCGTCGCCTTCGACGACCTCGCAACGACCACCTGACCCGCGCAGGATTCAGGTGATCATGCCCTGACCTTGCCAGGGATGGCACAACGCAACAGTGCCGCCCGAACATCAGGTCCACCGCCGGGCGATGAAAGGTGCCCAAAGGCCTGCACCCGGCCGGTAACCCTGCCGCAGCTACGCCTGCATGCGTGACCGCCGCCTGCCACGACGTGGCAGGCGGCGGTGGCCACCGACTCCCGCCAGATGATGACTAGGGCACTTCATCGGGCCTCGCCCCCTGGGGTCGTGCGCGGGCCAGGACGAGCGCCCCGGATCGCTTGCTCCCGGGGCTCACGCAGCTTTCCTGGCGACGGGGGGCCGCCGGCCTGCGCGCAGGCCGGCCGGGCACCAGCGACGATCCTCCCGGGCGGAGCCAGACCAGCCATCCGCAGGCCCCCGATGCACGCCAACACCGCCGGGCAAGCGATCCTGCGCAGCGCTTGGCTCCGCCCTGTGGGTGCCGAGAACCTCATCCGCCTCACGCGACCAGGCGATACTCGTTGATCAGACCACCGACACGAGCCTGTCTTCGGACGCAGTACTGCTCAAGATCGACCTGTTCGGGCAGCGGTTTCAGCGGTGCCGCGCCGTGCAGGAAACGGTAAGGCCGGTGCTGGTTGTGGTGGGTCTCGTACTGGTTCAGGATCTGCCGCAGATGGGCCTGGTTCCAGATGAGGGTGCGGTCCAGGAGCTCGCGTCGGCATCCCCCGATCCAGCGTTCG
>Ga0208589_1000690_pt1 | contig 15444 bp, 14 predicted proteins | sample NGESurshal092012_2_FD_184486 | JGI IMG/M metagenome (GOLD analysis project Ga0208589, IMG submission 184486) | Arctic peat soil microbial communities from Barrow, Alaska - NGEE Surface sample F53-2 shallow-092012 (SPAdes) | ecosystem: Environmental > Terrestrial > Soil > Wetlands > Peat ... | reverse complement strand
AGAACCAGAAAAAACAGTTAATTTAGATCTTTAAAATACGCCCTTTTTCGGGTGGCTCACTTTCACCGGAATAGTGGCTCACTTTCACCGGAATATCCACAGTTGATGCAATCTCATATTGAAGCCTGCAAAGAAAGTAGCCTAACGGTGCGAGCCTATTGCCTGGAGCATCAGATAAAATCTTCCAATTATTATTATTGGCAAAATAAATTACAACTACCAGCACCTGATGGAAAATTTATTCCCGTCACACCACTTTTATCAACTGTATCTGTGAGCATTACTTTTACAAATGGCAAACGTATAAGTTTCGAAACCATGCCACCAGTTGAGTATGTAAAACAATTAATGAGTTAGCATGTTACACCTCAGTTCTAATGAGCGGTATTATTTTTACAATCAAATAACAGACATGCGTAAGGGTTGCTATGGCCTGTGTGGTATTGTACAAAATGAGCTTAAGAAAAATATTTTATTAGGCGATGTATTTGTTTTTATCAACAAGCGGCATAATCAAATTAAATTATTGCAATGGGATAAAGATGGATTTGCACTGTACGAAAAACGCCTGGAGAGAGGCAGCTTTGAGCAACCAGCAAATACCCAAAACGGAACTGAGATTTTGCTTACCAATCTGCAATTACAGCATATTTTGCAAGGTGTTATTTTGCAATCTGTCAGGCATAAAAAAAGATTTGCAACAAAGGCTTGAAAGTATTATAAATATTGGGTTACGGGGTTTATGTGGCATAATAATTGCCAGGTATTACACATCAATTCCACTGTACAAAATATCGATTTTAAAAGCTTATATGAGCAATCATTATTAGCCAATATCGCTCATCAAAAAACAAACGATGAGCAGGCTCAACAAATAAATTTACTTCGTTTACAAATCCTCGAATTACAAAAATTTATTTTCAGCGGTAAGCAGGAAAAGTTTAAGCTTACCCCCAACAGCAACGAACAACAAATAGCCTTATTTGCAAATGATCAGGTAGCCGAAGTTGTGGTGGAAAATATCAAACATGTCAAGGCGTATGATATAAAAAAAACCGTTGTCCGTGTAAACCATCCGGGCCGAAAACCCTTACCGGCACATCTGCGCCGGGAAGAAATAATTTTAACGCCTGTAGAAGATGTAACAGGTTTACAACCCGTAGGCGAAGAAGTAACAGAGATATTAGAATACCAACAGGGCGAGCTGTATGTAAAAAAATACATCCGCCCCGAATATATACGACCAACTGAAGATGGCACACAGGCAAAACGTGTAATAGCCGCATTGCCCAATATGCCCATCGCAAAAAGTTATGTAGGTGCTTCTTTACTATCGCACCTGATGGTAAGTAAATATATTGATCACTTACCCATTTACAGGCAACTGCAAATGGTTACCCGGCAAAAAATAATAATAGAAAATAACACTGTTAATAATTGGTTTAAGCAAGGCTGCAATTTAATAGTGCCGCTCTTTGAGGCGCATGCACGGCAAGTGCTGCAAACAAAATATCTCGGGGTAGATGAAACACCCCTTAAAGTGCTGGACAAAACTAAAAAAGGTACAACGCATCAGGGATATTACTGGGTGTATTACAACACGCAGAACAGGCAGGTATTGTTTAAATACCAAACAGGCCGGTCGGCAGAGTGGCCAAAAGAAACATTAAAAAATTACCAGGGCTATCTGCAAACAGATGGGTATGCTGCCTACAATCAGTTTGATGGTGTGGAAGGCATTTCCACCTTAAATTGCTGGGCACATGCAAGACGTAAATTTATAGATGCACAAAACTTTGATAATGCAAAAGCAAGTGAAGTGCTTACGCAAATACAATTACTGTATGCGGTAGAAAAACATTGCGTAGAAAATAATTACACAGCAGATGAAATAAAAAATTATCGGCATTATCACGCTGTACCTGTATTAAAAACACTGCATCAAATACTACAAACACAGTTAAACAACAGCTTGCCCAAAAGCCCGCTTGGCATAGCATTGCAATATACACTTGCCAGATGGGATAAATTAAACGTGTACACCCAGGATGGAAATTTACGCATAGATAATAACCTGGTAGAAAACAGTATTCGCCCAGTGGCCATTGGCCGTAAAAATTATTTATTTGCAGGCAATCATGAAGCCGCAGAGAGAAGTGCCATGCTGTATAGTTTATTTGCCACCTGCAAACTACACAATGTAAATCCTATCCAATGGCTTACATACGTGTTTGAAAATATCAACGACCATAAGATAAATGCGATAGAGGAACTGCTACCGCAAAATTATACCGCATTATTGAATAAGTAATGAAGGGGTTAGTGGAGAGGATACATTTTATCAACATCGCCTTTGTCATAAGCATCTACCAAGGCCTCATAATCTTCTTTCGGGAATTTTGAATCTATCGGCAACCAAAGTGTTTTCTCCAAATTATTGCCATGTGGCATTTTAATAGCGAATTCTACAACGGCACCACTGCCCATTTTCGTTTTTACATTCTTCTCGTATTGCTCGTTGGTCAATAAATCTTCAATAATGTTTTGTAACTGATATTCACCCAAAACTCCTCTCGACTTTACATTGCTCATTACTTTTTTCAAATCGCCTACACTAACTGCCAAAGTTTGCATTTCACCCAAACCTTTGTGAACAGCTTCTAATCGGTCGCTTACTTGTTTAAACGATTCACCCAGACGTTTTTCCAAAGTTTCATTGAGTTTTTCATCAACTGTTTTTCGCATTTCTTCTAACTTCTTCTCATTGCCTTCCTGCATGGTTTTCACCGATTTTTCCAAAGACAATTTGAGTTCCGATGTTTTTTCGCTGTTGGCTACATTTTGCGTTTTCTGACTTCTTTCAAATTCGGTGAACTGTTCTCTCAAGCGTTCTTTGTAATCCTTCAAAGCATCATTCAACTCCTTTTTAAATGCTTCCAGATTTTGTTTCAATTCGGCTCTGCTCTCTTTGCTGTTACTGTCAATGCCCTTTTGAAAGTCAATCAATTTTTCTTCAAAGGTTTTGCGGATGGCTTCTAACTTTTCTTCGTTAGATTTCGTTAGATTTCCCAATTGCTCGGAAAATGTTTGAGTGAATTTGTTGAGTTGATTTCCTATTTCGGTTCTTAAACCTGTGGCAGTATCAGCACTTTCTTTACGGTTTGTTACAAATTCATCCTTTAGGTTTTTCTCCGTGTCTTTCAGGTAGGAAGTAAGCGTTCCGATTGAGGATTTGATTTCAGTTAATTCATTGCCAGCTTCTTTCTTACCTGCTTTGACGGTAAGAAGGATGTTTACGATTAATAGAATCACAAGGGCTGAAAGGAATATGTATATGAGTATCATAAACTATCCTCTAAGTTTTAGAATTTCTGCAACAAAATTGTCCCACACTTCGACTGTTTGAGTTAGTTCATTTTTTGCCTTATTCCATTTATACAAATACCAAAAATTTTCATAGCCGATTTCTTTTGCCCGCTCTTCAATTTTTTCGTCGCTTTTTGGACCGCAACATTCTGCAAATAGCCAAATCCTTTCAACATACTTCAACATATCTTTGCAATAGTCTTCTTCTATTGCAGATGTTGTTAAGAATGATTTACAACTAATAACAACTTTTGCTGCACTGTAGGGAATAAATCGAAAATCCATTATGTGTCCACCAGCTCCATCACCATCCCATTGCCTTAATGGAATATTTTTAGAATGAATTATTATATCACACTCTCTTGAGCAAAACTCATTGTTCTCATCAAGTATATGACCCCAATTTGCTGTTAGGTCACTGCCATCCAACAACTGGCGTATTGCATAAGTCAACAAAGAAGATAGGTGTAACCCTCTTACAAAAGCCAATATAATACCCTTATTATCACCTTCTTTGGCTTCTGCTTGTCTTATGAAAGTATCAATTCGGTAGTTGGACATACCTGAAATTATTTTGTGATACTTTTCTCTATCTAAAATTTGACCGTAACCTTCTGACATAGTTAATTAATAATTTTATTTATGAAATCTTGAAAGGATAGTTGCTGGCCTTTTGCCGCCTCTCGAATGATTTTCTCACCTCCAGCAGTAATTTTTAAATCAATGTTTGAATTTGAACTAACAATCGCCAGTAAATTTTCTTTCCCAATTAGTTTTATAACCCGTTCTTCAAGTTCTGATGATTTGCATTTTAAATTTGATTCTGAAATACGAATTACAGAAACCTTTATGTTTTTTGAATCTAAAACACGTTTAACAATATTATTAATCGGTTCATTCAAATTTTTTCTTCTGAATGGCAGAATGATTCTCAATTCTTGACTTGTCAATCCTTCTTTTAATACTAGATGTGCTAATTGAATAGCATCTTTATCATTGAATTTTGAAAGGGTGTGAGCTATTGAAACACTTTCAATTTTTCTTTGCTTAATTAATTCTAAAATTTTTGTGGGCAATTTGAGAACACTTAAAAATTGATTTAGCATCCCTGTGGTAATTCCAATTAAATTGGAAACATTGTTGATACCATCCAATTCATTTTTTAGGAATAAAATATCTGATGCAATTTCATAGAGTGAATATTGTCTAGACTTTCTTTTTGTAGAAAGTAAAATTCGTGCTGTTGCTTCATTTACTTTATTGTTATCCATTAGCTTCAAGTAAAAAATCATTTGTTTTTAACCAGTTCACCAACACATCCATAGCTAATTGCTCTGCGTCAATTAAAAGTTTTTCTGTTGCTTTTTTGACTGCATTAGAAATTTCAGTTGGCAAATTGAGAATAATTGTCTCTTCCCATTTTGGTTTCTTGGCCTCTTTTACTAAATCAGGAACACTAGCTTTCGGATTTTTATTACTGGATTCGACTAATCTTTTCTTTTCGTACGTTGTGAGTTTCATTATCTCATCAATCAAAGCATCAGCTTTTTCCTTGTCACCCTGAGCCGCATCAATAGCTCTTTTTGCATCTGCCATTGATAGCCCTTTTTTAAGTAAATCTTTTATTTTTTCAGTTGCTTGTTCCTCAATTCTAACATAACTGCGAATCATGCGAATACTGAAGCCTGTATGTGCTTGAACTTTTCTTTCATCATTTTCATAATGCTTGTAAAGAGTTGTAATTGCTCTTTGTGTATCCTCATAGTTCATCTCTTGACGGCACATATTTTCTGAAAGTGAAAGCAATAATGCGTTCATGTTGTCAATTTCACCAGAAAATGTTGCTTTAATGGACTCTGCCTCCAATACCTGATGTGCTAAAAATCGTCTTTGACCAACAATCACATCATAAGGTGGCTTTCCATACTCACCACGTAAAACAATAGGTTGAAGCAACCCATTAACTTTTATATTTTGAGCAAGTTCTTGAAGGTTCTCTTGTGAATTAGGAGAATCTAAATCACTCCGCACATTCGACCCTTGCAATTTTATATCCTTTAAGGGAACTGATAATACGTTGGTAATATCCATAAAAAATAATTTATAATGCTTTAAACAATTCTCCAACTTTAAACTCCTTCAGGTTAGATACCAATTGATATTTCTGAATTTTTTCCATGCTTATTTTTAGTTTCTGCCCATCTTTATCTCCAATCCCTAAAAACTTTTGCATCATTTTTAAATTGGTCTTGTCTTTAATATCAAAAAGAAAAGCCGTTTCGCACATGCTGCTAAAATCAAAGGAAGGTTGATTGAATTCTTCAATACCCTGCGAAAGCAATACTACTGAAACACCTTTCGAACGTATCTCACGAAGTATTTTTTCTAAAAGATCTTGGCTTTTTTTCTCTTTAAATATTACATGCGCCTCATCAATTAATAAAACATATCTCATACCCTGATACTTTCCTTCAATAGGCGCATTGTCCATATTCATGAAAGTATTATAGATGTAGTTAATTATTAAAAAAACCGAAGTGAAACGAACATTACGTGGTAAGTCTCCACTTAAACTCAGGTAATAGTTTTTATTTAAAAAACTATTCTTTAAATCAACCTTCGTTTCAAACAAATCTAGCTCGCTCAAACTTTGAAGTATTTCTTTTAAAGTACTTGCTTTTTCTCCTTCAATCTCAATTACTTTATCATAAATTTCTTTGAACGATGGATATTGGCCGTTTTTCTTAGAAGCAAAAACCTCCCTGGTTGCATCTTTTAATGTTTGTTGTTGATTCTTACCTATGTTACTATAACTCGTAATTATATCAACAAATTTGCTGACACCCATTATTTTATTTTTCTCGTTCACATTATCAATGAATGAAAGCGGATTAATAGGAAAAGGTTTATATGGCGCTTTAATTAATTCCGTTCTTGTTTCACTAAAGAATCCACTATTCCTTTTTTCATCCTCATCTGTAATCCCTTTAAAATCTAAAAAAATGAAATTTACTTCCCCGTCAGCCTCTTTGGCAATTTGCTTTAATAAACTGTTAGCAAAATAAGTTTTCCCGGTTCCTGTATTTCCGGCAACAGCTATATGAGTATTATTGTGTATTGAAGTATCATTCAAATGAAAGAAGATTTGTTCATCTTCAAAAGTCTTACCCACCAAAAGTTTGATTTCATTTGCATAGTAATCTTTATCAGTTACCCTGTTTCGTCTTGTTTGTTCATCAAATATTATTGCATCGTTGGTGACATCATTTTCTTCCAACTTCTCAATTCCTCTTTCAATGTTTTCTAAAAGGAAATCAAGGCCTGAATAATTTTTATTTTCCTCAAATAATTTATTCATTAGACCCAAGCCATGATCAATATGCATCTTAATATATTTCCCGATGTCCTTATCTGACTTATATAAATTGTAATGCTGGCAGATCATGGCAATATAATAGTCACGATATTTCCCGAATAAAATATCGTCCTTGTATTCTTTGCCTTTGCTATCTTCTAAGTTTGATTCTAAGTTTAATTTGATTCCCTTTGAAAGAGAATATGCAAAAGCTATCCTTGAAACTACGTTCTCAGTTCCAAGATTCAATCTTCTAGTTAAATCTTGAACTACCGATTTATTAGCTTCAGATGTTCGAATATTAATTAGCATCGTTGTACATTCTATTGTAGGTTTCTATAAATTTATCAGGCTCAACTGGTAAGAATTCACTTTTATCTTCATGCACATTATTAATCAGAAATGTTTGCGCAATATGACTAGAAAGAATTTCATATTCTCTCTCATTCAATTCTTTTCCTATTAGCGGAAATATAACAACCTGATCTGAAATGTTAGGATAAAAATATCTAACGATATTTTCAGCATGCTGTTCATCAAACTTTTGCATAGGAGAATCAATAAATACAGGAAATTGAATATCACTTTCCTCCACAAGCCCCCTAAGTAATGCAGTAGCATACATTTGTTGTTCACCTTTACTAAGAGATTCCTTTTTAATTTCTTCACCGCGAGCATTTCTTAATATTATATTTATATCATCACCTATAATTTCTACTTCTACCTTTTTTATAAATCCTTTTTTATGTAATAAAGTATTTAAACCATTCAAGATTTGTTCTTCTAATGATTCTTTTTTCTTTGCCTTAAATTTTGCAATAAAATTTTTGAGATTACCAATATTTCTGGAAATAATAGCATCTTTCTCAACATTATTTTCAGAAACTTTTAATTTTTTTGATAATGTCTCAATAGATTTGCCTTTTTGAGTTTTATCATTCATCAATTCACCAATTTCTCTATCTAATGAGCTAATCGTGTCTTCTATTCGAATTACCTCTTTATCCAAACTATCCTTTTGCCTTCGATAATCGGCGATAATTGGATCTTCTTGATTGGCTTCTGCATTTTTGATATTTCGACGAATAATATTTAACTCATTCCTGGTTTGATTGTAGTCTCCATTGATTCGTTTAAAAGACTCACGAAATGATAATTTGAGATTACTGAGAACAGCTTGAAGCTCATTTTTTTCCGAATCTGAGAATTCATGAATGATTTTAAAATCATCTGGCAAAGGTTCAGTATCCGAAAAGAAATGTTTTCTAATTAGATCTTTAAATGCATTCGCATAAAACTCGTGAACCTGGTGATCAATTGCAAGTTTTGGTGGTTTCTTTATGTTTAGTAAATCGGTTAGGATTTTGTTGGTTACGTCGTTGACATTTTCATCTTTAAATTGAGCTACTCGGTAACTCGCTTCGTTTTCAAGTTGTTGATACACATCGAGGAATGTCTCTCCAGCAATTGCAAAGGGAATTATATCATAAGAATCTTTTAATTCATTTTGTAATTCATTTTGTTGTTTAATAAGTTTGTCCTCTCTTGTTCTAAGCTTCTGAAGTTCCTCAACTGTAATTAAACTTCCCGCTTTAATTAACTTTTCCTGTATGTCTCTCGATTCTTTATTCTTTTCACTTTTTTTCTCTCTTTGTTCTTCAATCTTATGATGATTCTCCTTTATTCTTTCTTCAAAGGTTTCTACCTCAGCTTCTAACTGTTTTAATTGACCTTTCTCAAATGCGGTGGCAGATTCTTGCCTAAGTTTAAGTTGTAAATTCTCTAATTCATTTTTTATGTCTTCGTATTTACGTATTCCCAACACCTCAGAATATGCTCGACTTAAATTCTTTCTCTGCTCTAAAGTATTTACTTCAGCCAAACTCACAATTTTCTCCGCATCAAAAAAGAAAAACTTAGCGATCTCGATAGGCATAATAAATTCTCGAATAAAAATTTCTTGCCCTACTTCTTTAGCTAATTCGCTAGGATAGCCATCCATTAAAACTTCCACTTCATCCGCTATACTAGTTTTTGCGTTATAACTACGCCTAACAACAATTTCTTTGCATGGGACTTCGGGAATATTTACATCAGTAAATGAAATTGAAACATGAAAGTTGTAATCTTCTTCAACTTTAGCCAAACGATTTAAGGAGTTTGCAATGTATTTGCTATAACCGCCCTGGTCTACGATTTCCTTTTTATATAAATCATCAACTTCTTGCATGTTCTTTCCAAATAAGCACCAAACCATCGACATTAGAAAAGTAGTTTTTCCAAAACCATTTCGGCCGCTTATTATGAATATGTTCTTTTTATCCTCAGTAGATAAGTCAATAACATTTTCTCCTTTATAAATACGAAAATTGTAAAGTTCAATTTCTTTGATTATCATTTCCGTGTATTAGCTTGGGTTTTTTAAATCTTCAATGAATTGATTAAGGCGATTGTCAATATCTGACTGCAAGCCTCTTTTTCGAATCATCAAGGTTTTTGTTTTTTGCAAAGCCAAAAGATCCTGAATTAATTGGACATCTTTTGGTTCGACGTAGCAAGCTTTTTGTAATAACTCTGTTTCTTGCTTGAATTTTTCTTCTTGTTTACCCATATCAATTTGAGTTTTAAAGATTTTATTATATACCTGTGAAACTTTAGTTTTAAAAAAGCAATCCCTGAACCAATGATATTGGATAAGCACCATTTCCTGGTGAGTAATAAGTTCAATACCTTCTGTTTTTTCTATTTCTTTTTGCGCTAAAAGAATCCGTTTTAAAATTTCTACTCTTGTGCTAAACTTATAAGGCCCCCATAAATTTTCACTTATTTCTCCATTTCGTCTGCGCTTTTCTCTCCACTTCTCCGGATTATCTCGCGTTTCAATTAAAAAATTTCTAATGTCTGCCAATGGCTGCATCCATTCTTCACCATTATCAATTAATCCCTCCATTGATTTGTCTTTATTTACGACTGTACAAACCCAGCATCCAAAACGGCTGTTGCCGCAACTTGGTGTGGTATCATCAATTACTAAAGGGCAATCACCGGAATTCGCGTTACGGTAAAGCGTAACTAATTCTTTATGGCTTCCTCCCCAAGGGGGCGGTACTTGATTCAGGTACTGCCATAATTCATTGGTAGTAATATCTTTTATTGGAGCATAAACAAATGCATTTGGCAAAATATGCTTGCGAAGGCGTTGTCCTTTTACTTCGTGCCTTTTTATTGAAGCTGCCCTATTGGAACTTTCATCGCTTCTTGTACCCAGCAAAATTATTGCAGATCCGTTTTCGCTAATCTTTTCAGTTATTAATTTCGTAGTTGGATTAATTTTTAATCTTTCAGTACACCAACGATAAAATTTGTTAGGCGCAGGATAGCCAAGCCCAATTAATTTGACCCAAAAACTATCCTCTAGATTTGGTGTTGTTTGTTTTACGATTATTGGAAAACTATTTAAATTTGCCGCTCCCTGAATTTTTGTAAGCGTCTTGTTGATGAACTTTACTATCCTGGGATTTTCCACGAGAGTATCATTACATACCACATAAATCTGTCTCGTCAGAAGAATCGGTTCAATTTTTTTTAGAGCATTCCACACAACTTGTAATAGCATTGTGGAATCTTTGCCTCCACTAAAACCAATAATCCAAGGTCGCGTTGTATCTTCATCATATAGATATTGGTCAATTATTTCGTTTTCTAAGTATGATATGTTTAATGACATTCTAATTATGGTTTTTAAAACTCTAAAGTCTTGTGTTCAGCAAAATAACTATATTATGTCGAATTGCTTGTAATTTCAAATTGTAGGAATTAAAGCAGCTATCTTATTCAGGATATTTTCAATTAGTTAATTCTTAGGATAGAATTTAGGTTCAAATATACAGTGAAATAAATTTAAATAGAATTTGATGAAATAAACTAAAATGCAATAAGGAGTCTGCTCTATATAATTAATTACTTAACTGTTCCATCCCAATCTTTTTCAAATACTCAAACGTCTCATCATAATATACGCGGTTCCTAATGCCATCTTGTATGGCTCCTTCCGGTCGAACAATTAACTTCCCATGCGTTGCTCTGGTTATTTGTAACCGATTGTTTCCGTCTGTCAGTCCATTGCCAAACCCGTCAGGAGTTCGTTATTGTTTAATCAATTTTTAAATTATGTTTATTGATGACAACTTCTTTTCCAACTGGATTGGACTTTCAAAATGTATTCCGTATAAACCAATTTCTTCAGCGGTTTTGATATTATGTATGTTGTCGTCAATAAAAATGGAACTCTCTGCCATTAGATGGTACCTGTCAAGTAATAAAAGGAAAATTCTTTTATCAGGTTTTATCATTTTTTCTTCTCCTGACACAACTATTCCGTCAAATTCTTTAAAAAAGGAAAACCTTTTATACGCAATTGAAATTGTTTCGACAGACCAGTTTGTTAAACCATAGAGCTTGTATTTCTTCTTTAGTTTATATAATAAGGATACTGTTCCTGGTATAACATCTTTCAGCATGGTTTCCCATTTGTCGTAATAAAGTTGTATTGCAGAATGAAATTCAGGAAATTGCTTCTGCAGTATAATAGTTCCTTCTGACAACGAACGCCCTTTATCTTGTTCTGCATTCCATTGGTCTGTACAAATGTGTGTAAGAAAATGTTCCATTTCATTTTCATTTCCAAAGTGTTCTTTGTAAAGATATCTCGGGTTCCAGTCCACTAAAACACCACCAAAATCAAAGATTATATTTTCTATTTTCATTTTAAATTTTTAATCAGAAACTTCTGAATAATTTTCTTCCGGGTTTAAAACAACGTTTTCATAATAACCATCGCCTGTTGTTCCCGGTTCACTAAAAATTCTATAACCGTTGGTTCTTAGTAGTTCAGTAAGTTCATTTACTTTTTATTTTCTGCCAACTGAAATTGAGGAATGGACAATTCCAATCCGGTTTCTAAAATATTCTTACAAAAAATGAAAGAAAAATTATCAGCAAAATAAAATCTACCCAATCAACTATCTAAAACCGCTAACCTAAATGCTATGAAATATAACGTAAAACCATAAACGCAAAACCTTTTCAACTCAAACCCCCTAGCCTCCAATTATTCAGTCACGGGTTCTCCCAAAAAGAATCGGAAAAGGCTGCAACATGGGACTTCATCTATGCCCGTCCATCATGCGGGGGAGGCGCTTCGTGCCCAGGGGAGCCTTATTTGTTATGGATAGGTTTTCTATTACCTTTTTAAATCGTATCACTTAGAGGGCATGAGTCTTATTTTCGTTTGGGCAATGATTATTTTAAAAAGCTTTAAACGAAAGTTGAGGTTCCATTGCGGGAATCTTGGATGCTCCAAATGCTCACTCAACATAATAAAGGTCACAATCAGCATGGCTAAGATGTGCCCTTCGGGCAAAAGCATTGGAAACAACATTAATGCCCAGCCAGATCCGATACACCACAGCCCGTGCATAATGCCAAAGTATAGAGCATCGCGGGAAGCGATCCACCCAAAGGCGGGGAGCATGCGATGGTCACCGCCTAAGTTCAAAAAACGCTGCTTAATGGGCGAAAATTGCCAGATTACTGCTATAAGTAGTACCCCTAATGCAGGAATGTATGAAATTGGCATAAGCACGTTCAATTCAATTATGACTGCAATCATTAATATACCAGCTATCATCCACGCTGTTATGTAACCCAGTACAAAAAGAAAAGAATGAAAGAAACGGTAACGCTTAAAGCTTTGCATATAAATCAACTGTATCGGAAGTATAAGTTTAGTCTGCATCATGGCAACCACCATTAGCCCCCAGCCAAGCAGCTGCATTGAAATGGGATTCATCTTTAGTAACATTTCATTTGAAACACCAGATGAGCATGAGTCTGATACATGACAATGTTCCATTGTCATAATATGGCCGGGGTTTACCAAAAGCAATACCCAGACGAGAATACTCATGCCGATTATCACAAAGTTAATTGCAATACGATTATTCCGTGAAAGCTTCATGCTACAATCTTAATTTATTTTATTGACCTAAACGGTAAACACTTATACGCCCTATTCTAATTTCACTACCTTTAGGTATAGCGTTTCTGGTTTTGATCTGTACATTCAGAGACTTAACATCAATGTTCCGACTCAAGTGTAAATTGTCAATGATGTTTGTAATATTAAATTTAAAAGTAAGTCCGGAACCGCCATGAGCGCTGTTTTTCATTGATGCCATACGAATTCCGAAAAGTGCAACCGATTTGACGAATGTATCATTTACATATAACGAAAGGAAATTGGCATTGTTGGTACCTGTAACATTTTCGAACTGCAAATAAACTTCGTCAGGTGGTGCCGTAACAGAAGCTTTTAAAAGGCTTTCCGAAACCGATTTCCAGGCGGTTTGGTCAAGTTTTACAGTTGTTTGTGTTGCTCCGCTATTTAGTGTAAGTGAATTGCTGATTGCTCCAACTAATTCGCTGTTTTTTTGGGTTGCCATTTTAATACCTTCTTCGATTTTTGTTACACCAAATTTAGTCAATCGTTGAGCTAAATTCTCACGTATTCCAACTGGTGGTGTTATATCGTATGAAGTTAAGGAAGGATCGTCATACATGTAAGAATAAACAGCTCCGTTATAGTATTTTAAGCTTGTAGTACTTTGAACATCTTTCGGTGAATAATACCACGGTGTACCGTTTGAGTCTAAAGGCATGGCGAACTGCGAATTTCCATTGGCGGAAGGTCCAGCCAGCCAGTTAGCATCGGTGGGATTTCCATTTTGTCCCGTTACATTCCATGCCGCCCACATGCGGTCAATATTTGCATGATGTAGGTAAAAAATAGGATCAAGACCTGCTACTCCTGGGTCAGACATCAGACCTTCTTCCGAATTCAAACCACCCACCATAATGTGGACGAAATTGTGAGGATTTGATTCAAGATCACCAAAGCCGCCATTACTATGGCTGAATCCTGTTTCTTCACCACCATAAAAGAAGCCATCTAAATCACTTGGTCCAGGTTGGGATGCAGGTGATGATTCGCAGTAAATAGTATCCCATTGGCATTCATCATTTGCTGAAGGATCGGTTTGGGCACTCTGACCTACCACAACGTAGACTTTGCCATTGCCATTGGGACCATATCTTTCAGGAATGAACAATGGGTTGGTTGTTCCATCGGGTAGAGTGAGAGCTGTGAAAGCGGGCGGAATCTGGTATTCATTGTATGATTTGGATTGGTTCAGATAATTCCAGTAAGGCAAAGCCCAGGTAGCGGGGCCATTAAATTGCTTTGTGATAATATCACGAAGGATATTTTCAAGCGCGACTAAATAACCTCTGTGCCATGGAGGAAAAAACCAAGAACCATGCTGACACTGATCCCAAAAAAGTTTCGTCAATTTTTGGGAAGGAGGTGCTTTCAGATTTGCGGCCGGTGGTATAGATCTAATCTTTGTCCAGTTAGGATAATCTGAAGGTGCAAGACCAGAACCGTCATTATTGATAAGATATTGTCCATGAATGGCAGCGTAGAACCACCAACTGGTAAGATCTCTGATTGGTTTCGATTTCATTACCTGTACCGCTTTTGCATACCAGTAAAGGTCGGTGTAATTACCGGATTGATCTTTGAATTGCCCGCCGTTGGTGGCATCCCAGGCATTTTTTCTAACAAAATTTATCATAATATTAATTCCTTGTTTTGCTTGATATCCTACTCTTTTTGCTTTTCGGTTTTGCCCCGGTCTTTTTATTGGATTCTGGTTTCCACATTTCTTTGTTATATTTTATTTTTGTCATAGTGGGTGGTCAGCTCCTTCTGAACAGTGTCTTTTTAAACTTCTGACTAACGTTTACGAATTGGTAGGGTATTCAATGAACTTTTAGCTTTCAGCCGATTAAAGAACTAAAGTACAGAAAATGTACAAAAGAACATTAAAGAATTTGGTCGGATAGGCAAGAGCATTTCAGCCCTAGCCCTCCGCAGGTAGGGTCAAGCAGTGGCGCATTAGATTAAAGTCTATGTTTTCACCACCCGCCTTTTCAAACGCAGCGTGCGCATTATTTATAAAATTATGGGATTGAAGTTGTTAATAAAAAAAAGATGAAAAAAATACTTTATTAAAAGCGGTCCTGAAATGCAGGATGATTTCAGCCAGCGTTTATTGGAATCTTACCAAATGATACATATTATCAAAGCGTTACAGGATTATAATAAATTCATTTTTTTAGAAACGAGAAAGTCAAATGGGACAGGGCATTTCGGGGAGATACTCCAAGCAATCAAAAATAAATAATCAATAACATTTAATTATTATAAATATTGGGTAGATATTGTCAGAGAAAAAACAGTTCATCCTTTCGCATTAAATGAATCCCAGGACCGTTGGTATTTATTTGCCGTTGATCCCAATGACAAGAATCTTTAATGTTTTAATGGGTTGTAAGAAAATTTGAAAAGGGTCATATTAATATTTTAAATTCTCAGGCTCTTAACTTTTCGTTGATATATTTCTTTTTTTGGTAATAGACTTTTTTCAGACTTTAATTTCTGATAATCCATTTTTATTACAGGCGCTTCTTTTATTTCAACCGTATTATCATCTGTTGCATTTTGCTGTTTCATTTGATTCTCCTGAATTTTTATTGAAATTTCCCTTTCTAATTTTGAAACATCTTTTTTCAATTGAGCCAGTTCTTTTTCTTTTTCAAAT
>Ga0208589_1000689_pt1 | contig 15454 bp, 18 predicted proteins | sample NGESurshal092012_2_FD_184486 | JGI IMG/M metagenome (GOLD analysis project Ga0208589, IMG submission 184486) | Arctic peat soil microbial communities from Barrow, Alaska - NGEE Surface sample F53-2 shallow-092012 (SPAdes) | ecosystem: Environmental > Terrestrial > Soil > Wetlands > Peat ... | reverse complement strand
GCTTGAGCTAGGCGTCCAATGGATGTACGACGCTGACCAGAGCCTGCGACGTCCCTACCGAAGCGATCTGTCGGCCCTGCTGTTCGAGCCCACCTTCCAAGCTTTGGTGGATTCAAAGATCCGCACGAAGATGAATATCGTTCGAAAGAAGGGTAACGCAGCGATTCACAGTAAGAAGCCAGTGACCGGGGACGAGGCCGAAGCCATCGCGCGTGAACTGTTCCACGTGCTGTACTGGCTCGCAAGGACATACGCACGCGGGCCGGATGAGAAACCGCCGCCCGATCTCGCGTGGGACGTTGCCGCGCTGCAGTCACCGGTAGCTGCGCACGGCACGCAACTGGCGCAGAAGGCACTTGAGAGACTGGCAGAGGAACACGCGGCGAGGGACAGGCGACTCTACGAGGCGCGGGAGAAAAATGCCGCGCTTCAAGCCGAATTGGTCGAAGTGCGCGAGGAAGTTGCCCAGGCCAAGGCGCGTAACGACGCACGTCCTGACGACCACGATTACGACGAGGATGCGACGCGCGATCTGTACATCGACCTTCTCCTCAAGGAGGCGGGCTGGCCACTCGATCAGACCGAGGACAGGGAGTTCGAGGTCCAAGGAATGCCAAACAACAACGGGGTGGGCTACGTTGACTACGTTCTTTGGGGGGACGACGGCAAGCCGTTGGGCATTGTCGAGGCGAAGCGCACGCGCCGCGACGCGAAGGTCGGGCGAGAGCAGGCGAAGCTATATGCCAATTGCCTAGAGGCGCGCTTTGGGCAGCGTCCTATCGTCTTCTACACGAACGGCTACGACTCTTGGATCTGGGACGACGAGCGCTACCCGCCTCGGTCGGTACAGGGGTTCTATGCGAAGGACGAGCTGGCACTCCTTATCAACCGGCGAACCGCAAGGGGAGTCCTAGCGGACACAGAGATCAGCTCGGCGATTGTCGAGCGTCACTATCAGCACCGGGCCATCCGGCGCATAGGAGAGGCGTTCGAGCAAGACAATCAGCGCGGCGCGCTAATCGTGATGGCCACCGGTGCTGGAAAGACACGCACGGTCATCGCGTTGATCGATCTGCTCATGCGTGGCGGTTGGGTGAAGCGAGCCCTCTTTCTTGCCGACCGCGTAGCGCTCGTCAATCAGACAGTCGGGGCATTCAAGGCGCATCTACCCAATACCGCGACGGTAAATCTTGTGACTGAGCGGAACGAGGAGGGCAGAGTCTACGTCTCGACATATCCGACGATGATGGGGTGCATCGCGGATGCCGAGGCCGGAGCAGAGCGACGCTTTGGTCCGGGTCATTTCGATCTGGTGGTCATTGACGAGGCCCATCGGTCCGTCTACCAGAAGTATCGGGCGATCTTCGCCTATTTTGACTCGCTCCTAGTAGGTCTGACGGCGACACCGAAGGACGAGGTCGATCGAAACACCTACGGGCTGTTCAACCTAGAGCCTGGGGTCCCGACCGACGCCTATCCACTCGATCAAGCGGTCCTCGAGGGGTTCCTCGTCCCGCCCCGTGCCGTGTCAGTCCCGCTGAGGTTTCCGCTGAGGGGAGTTCGCTACGCGGACCTAGCCGAGGAGGAACGCGAACAGTGGGAGGAACAGGAATGGGACGAGGACGGCCAGATTCCCGAGGAGGTTGCTGCGGAGGCGGTCAACCGCTGGCTATTCAACGCAGACACCGTCGACAAGATGCTTGAAACGCTCATGACGCACGGCCACCGAGTGGCGGGCGGGGACCGCCTGGGAAAGACAATCATTTTCGCGAAGAACAACGAGCACGCGGAGTTCATTGCTGAGCGCTTCGACGCCAACTACCCCGAGTATCGAGGCCACTTTGCACGCACGATCACGTATCGCGTCGAGTATGCCCAGAGCCTTGTAGACGACTTTTCGATAAAGGAGAAGGCACCGCACATTGCCATCTCGGTCGACATGCTCGACACGGGGATTGACGTGCCAGAGGTCGTAAACCTCGTTTTCTTTAAGACTGTGCGATCCACGACAAAGTTCTGGCAGATGGTTGGACGTGGCACGCGCCTTTGTCCGGATCTCTTTGGGCCCGGAGAGGATAAGCGCGACTTCTTCGTCTTCGACTGTTGTGAAAACATCGCGTTTTTTAATCAAGAGATCGAGGCGGCACCCATCGCGCTCGGGCAGCCTCTTCGTCAACGAATCTTCGCCAAGCGACTCGAACTCGTCACGACGCTCGCTGAGGCAACCGGTGAGGGTGACGGGACCGTCAGCGAGGGTGGGTTGCGAGCGGACACTGCCGCACTGCTCCAAGAGCAGGTCGCCGGGATGAACCCGGACAACTTCTTGGTGCGTCCACATCGCCGTCTGGTCAAGCGCTATCGGGAGCCAGACGCATGGAGGGAGTTGGGCGCGGAGGAGGCTAAGGAGGTTGGCGCTCAACTCGCGGATCTTCCCACGACCGTGCGCGACGACGACGAGGCAGCAAAGCGATTCGATCTAGTCATGCTCCGACTCCAACTTTGCAAACTACGACGTGACGCAGGTCAGGAGCGGCTACGGAAGCAAGTCCAAGAGATCGCATCTGGCCTCCTTGAACAGACTTCGATACCCGCGATTCACGAGCAGCAAGGGCTTCTGGATGAGCTGGCGAGCGAGGACTGGTGGGTCGACGTAACTGTCCCAATGCTGGAGGGTGCGCGCCGGAAGATCCGGGGCCTCGTGAGACTACTCGAACGCCGCAAGCGCGCGCTCGTCTACACCGACTTCTCAGACGAACTTGGCGAAGTCGCCGAGATCGAGCTGCGCGGGGTCCCAGCGGGCACCGACTTCGTGCGGTTCCGTGAGAATGCCCGGACGTATCTTCGCGCTCATGAAGATCACGTTGTGCTCCAGAAGCTTCGCCGCAACAGGCAGCTAACGGCAGCCGATGTCGCCGAGCTGGAGCGAATGCTCGCTGATGCCGACCTGGGAGATAGAGCCGACCTTGAGCGCGCGCGAATCACGGCTCACGGCCTCGGACTGTTTGTCCGCTCGCTAATCGGGCTTGATCGGGATGCCGCGACGGAGGCGCTTGCGAGTTTTATCGACGGGAGGACCCTAAGCGCGAATCAGCTCGACTTCGTTGGGCTCATCGTCGACCATCTGACGCAGAACGGAGCAATGGAGGCGGCTCGGCTCTACGAATCGCCGTTTACTGACGTTGCTCCACAAGGGCCAGAGGGGATCTTCGCTGAAGCCGATCTGGACGAGCTACTCGCCGCGATTGCGGTCGTTCGCACGCACGCTGAGGCGAAGGACGAGGCTGCGTAGGGAAGCTCGTGCGGAAGGCCAATCGGGTTACGCGCAGCCACAACGCGACACCGCTGAGCGGGTTGGGCTAGGTCATGCACCTGCTCGCTACTCCGGTTCCCGCACGGCTGTAGAAGTCTCCAAACGCACCACAGGAAACCGAGCCTTCCGAGTCTGCCCAACAAAAAAGCCTACGATTTGCAGGCTTTTTGCGAGTGGGCGATACTGGTCAGGAGGGCGCGAAATTTGGCTTGGTGGAGTCGATCGCGGGGTGGGCTGCGAACGCGTGCGCAGAGTGCAGGACGAGTTCTCGGACGCGCCGTTAGCCGAGGCTGTCGAGGAACACGCGTGGCGTCAGCACCGGCGGGCGCGGGTCGCTGAGCTGGGTGAGGTGCGTGTCGCCGGACACGATGAAGTCAGCATCGCCTGCCTGCGCGAGCGCAACGAGATAGTCATCACCCGGGTCGGGTGTCGCGCCAGGCTGTGCCTGCGGATCAGCAACTTCGATGCCGTCCTCGGAGAGCGAGCTCACGTCGACATGAACCGCTGGGATCGAGGGGCTGAACTTGCGACGCCTAAGCACATGCTCGAGCTCAGCGAGCAGCAGAGGGCTAACGATCACGTCGAACTGGCCGTCGCCCCATCTCTGGAGCGTCTGCGCCGGGCTGCCGGACGGCGCGAGCAGCGCCGAGACGTAGACGTTGGCGTCGAGAACTACTCGTCGCACTCAGCGGCGGGAGGCGTGCTGCTCTCGGACCGCGATCTCCATCGCCTCGTCCTCCCCCATGCCCTCTGCGGACGAGCGACGATCAGTCAAAATCGCCTTGATCCGTTCACGGCCACTCAAGAGTGCCAGGTAGCGCTCGTAGGACAGAACGACCGCCTCGGGGCGTCTGTGCGCACCGATTACAACCGGATCAGCCTCCGCGCCGTGAGTTCGGAACCCGGCCAGCATCGAGGGCAATTTGGCGCGGGCCTCACGAGTCGGTAGCACCTCATCCACTCTCGGATTCATGGACACAGCCTAGCTATAACGTGTACACGTTTGGATACACCGCTGCGTTTTCGCGCACGCCGGTCCTAGGTCCCATGTTGGGATCATGCAAGTACTAACCATCCGAATACGATGGCGCTCTGGGTGCAACTAGTCAATACGGTGCGCATCGCCGTCGAGACAACTTCCGGCTCGGTCAACCCGGCCGCCTTCCTTGCGGGCAACTCGTCGCGCATTTTCGGGTGGAAACCGATACCGGCCCCGGACTATTGTCAGCTCCTCGAACACCCAAGAGCTTGATTTCTGCGGCATGCATCTGCTGAGCGCGCTCTCCGAAGAAGACATCTCGGACACCTCTAGCGTCTGCGACGGTTGCAAAGCCCTCCACGGCTCCGGGTAAGTTTCGATCCGTGGCTGAGCGGCCGGCGATCCCTAGCCCCGTGAAGCGTCTCCTGCGGCAAGAGGCGGCCTTCGGATGCTGCCTCTGCGGACACCCGCTGATGCAGTACCACCACATAGTTCCGTACAGCGTCGAGCCGCATTTCCGGCCAGAGGACATGATGGCTCTTTGCCCGAACCACCACGAACTAGCGAACGATGGGGCCCTCCCGATTGATCAACAGCGAGCGGCGAAGGCGACCCCGTATAACCGGCAGCACGGGCACGTCAAGGGCCAGCTCTACGTCAATCAACTTGGGACGAAGCTATGCCTTGGAGGCCAGATATTCGACTCAGCCGCCGGTGATCTACTGCGTATAGACGATGAGATGCTGATACGCACAGCCATCTCGGAGGATGGGGCGCTCTTGCTCAGCGTGCGCCTATTCGATGAGGGCGGGACGTTGCTTGCTGAGATCGACGAGAACGAGTGGATCAGCCATGAGCCGCTTCCCTGGGATATTGAGCACGCACCACAACGACTGAGCGTCAAAAGCGCAGAGCGGAAGGTCGCGCTCGACGTTAATTGCAAGGTCGAGCCGGTTTTGATCCGTGGGGAGCTGTGGTATGGCGGTCAGAACCTCAAGGCGAGGAAGAACGCTCTGATCTGTGGTGGTGCGACCATCCAAGGCGGCGGGACCTTTGTGAACGGCGCAATTCAGCTTTCGTCGGACGAGGGCGGCGTATCGATCCTCCCGATGCAGACTCGGCCGCCGACGAAGCTTGAGCAGGTCATGGCGCAGGCGCGCGAGAGGCAGGCCCGGAGTGCAAGCAAGTCCAAGCGACGTAAGAAGCGCTGAGCCCGGACACTCCGCTCATGCGTCTAGATTTGGTCGGCTGTGAAATGGACGGAAGCACTCAATGCGAGGGAGTGGGCGGCCTCCGCATCCGCCCACGGCCCGAAAGCTCTCGGGAACGCAGCGGCGAAGCTATCTGAGGCGATCATCTGTCGCGCCACGGAGTAACCCTGTGCGAAGCCTCCTGCATCCCGTGCGGACTGGCGGCCGAACCCTGTTAGTTCGACTTGCACCGGACGGCCGCCTCCCGTGAGGTAGGTCTTGAGAAAGCCCTCGTCTCTCAGCTTGATGAACATACGAGCGAACTCCAGCCCTGACGGCACGCCATGGCCAGCACGGTGAAGCTGATCTTCGATCGCCTCGCCATCAGTCTCGCCGTAGCCGTCAGGCGTCAGACGATCAACCGCTTGGAGGATGGCTAGCTCGAGGTTCGTCAGCACGGAGTCGGAAGTCTAGATCCCCTTGCTGGAGGACGGTCAGGCGTTACTCCACCGCAGCCCCCCCTGCGGACGAAACTATCCTCACGCCTCCCCATTCGTCTTGCGGCTAGAGGCTGCAGGCGATCCGCAGAGCAAGGCGCACCGAGTCTGCTTCCTGGGCCGCCGCTTGCAACGCGTCCGTAGGGAGTCGCGATCCTGCGGGAGGGTTGTCTGTGATCAAACGCTCCAGGGCTTGGGTGGCTTTCGGCCTCAGCTTCCTCAGCGCGGCTCGGACCGCTCGCTCGGTAGCCGGAGTCAGTCGCCCTTCGGCCTCGATGCGGGATTCGAGAGTCGCGCGGACCGATGAACTGTCAATCTCAGCCAATAGCTCCGCCACGCCCATGGGTTCAACCTCCACGCGCCGCGAATAACGAAGGCGGTGCCAGCCTCCCGTCGCAACAGGGATGTACGTTCGGCTCACAATGCCGATCTCGACTACTGCGTCCCTATCGCCGTCATCCCGGTCGACCAACAGGCAAACCATGCGCCGCGGCCAGTAGCGAGTACCGCCTCTCGTCATCGTGGTGAAATAGCGCCGCGTTTCCAGCGCCTCGCGCTGCTCCTCGTCTAGCGTCATTACTCCTAGAGGCAAGGTCATCTCACGCGACTCAGGACTTCCCAACGCGGCCGGTGAGGCCATCCAGACGGACGCGGTATCTCCAGCCCTCGGCTCGGTCAACGACCTCTTGGCCAGATAGCGTCAACCGTTCTGGGGAACCCACGCCTGCCCTCACTGCCGCGATGTTGCCGACGATCTCAAGCCGCCACTTGGAATCGCTCCGAGCACGGTCGAGCTGCTCGGCGTTTACGTCGGCCGGATAGCGGAACTCGTCGCCGCCCCGGAGCGGCTCGCCCCAGCCCTTGACCTCGATGCGGTGAGCCGCCCCGCCATCTGGAGGCCGACTGAGGATGTCGCAGCCTTCTTCGCGCTGCTTGGACTGCGACAGCAGCTCGCTTGGGTTCCAACCCTTTGCGATCTCCGCCTTGCGGACGATGTCAACGGCGCACTTCTCGGTATTGTCGTAGTCGCCTCGAGGCACTCGAACAACCTACCTCGCAAGCGCGCTGCCGATGTTCTGAACTGTCCTCCAGTCAAGCGTCTGCTTCAACCGGCGTTCGCGAACAAGATGCGTTCCTCGACGCTAGCGCGCACGGTCTGGGCTACGCGTGTGCCAGCTCGCGCATCTCGCGCACCGGATGACGACCCAGTGTGCTCGACGTCGCGTAAGCAGCAATGTGCCCGTGTGGCCTGTGCGTGACGCGCACACGAACGCACCCACGCAGCCGGTCTACGATGCTGCGCGGAAACGGGATCAACATCAACTCGGTCTCATCGTCCACAACGACCGTGGCGCGACACTCATCAGCCAGGTTGCGCCACACGACCTCATCGGCCCAGTCCTGGTCGCCAGGAACGAACGCGACATCGTCCGGGTAGCCGAGGCTGTCGTCGCTCAGCGTGGCGGCCATGAACAACTCGTCGGTCTTCTTGTCGATAGCGCTCATCGTGTTGATTCCCAGCTACGAACGATATCGCTCCAGCTCGTCAATAGCTTGATCTCTGCTGCGTGCATCGCGTCATTCGGCGGACCATGCGAGATGATCGGACGCTGCTTGTCCGACCCCACGTATCGATGCTCATGATTCTCATCGGGCGCGTGCGTGTTGTCGAAGGTGCGCACCGTGTGCCACACGCCATCTTGCTCGACCAACAGCACAATCGCGTATTCCACGGGATGAGTGCTTGAGCGCTCAACGATGATCTGCACATCACGAGCCAGTTCGCGTCGCCGAGTTCGATCCTTGGTCACGGCGCCGATGATTCCAAGGCCAACCGGCGACAACAGACCCGAGTTGGTGATATCGCGGAGGAATTGGTCGCGCTTCACTACGACGGCGAGCGCGGGTCGTTCAGTCAAAAGACCTGGGACGTACGAGTCGGTAGTGAGTTTCTCCAAGTCAAGGCGCTTCGCCGCAATGAGAGTGGGAAGCGTAGGAACCCGGTTCGCTCCGACGAGGGCTATGACGCCGTCATCGTTGTGGTGTTCGCGGAAGATCTGTACGTCGAGAAAGCTATCCGGATCCCACGCGATGTCGTCAACGAGTTGTTCGAGCGACGACCATACGTCAACGGAAGGATCATCCATCTGACGGATCGACTCATCGACCACCCGTGTGTTGAAGCGATCCGGCTCTCCGACGCCTCGCTCGACGGATGACCGCAGCGCGACGGACCGGCGACTGCTCCTGGGCGCTGGCGTCCTAAGCTGGCGACATGTGGCATCCGACCACATGGAGTCGTGTTGAGGCTCTCCTCGGCGACGCCGAGGAGACAGCCACGCTCGACTTCAAGCGCGAGCTGACATCGAACGCCGAGATCGCGAAGGACATAGCCGCGATGACCGTAAGCGGCGGCGTGATCGTCTACGGCGTTGATGAGGCTGAGGGCACCATCACTGCGGCCACAATCGTGGCGTTCCCCCTCTCGGGTGTAGAGGAGAAACTGCGCAACGTCACCGGGTCGCTTATTGCGCCCGCGCCTTACTTCGATGTCTATCCGATCGCAAGCCCAGATGACGGCGACATCGGCGTTGTTGTTCTCGCCATTCCCGCTTCGTCGCTAGCCCCACATCAGGTAAAAGGCCGCTACCCCTACCGACGGGGGACAACCACCGACTATCTCGACGAGCGCGCCGTCGAGCGCCTATATCGTCAGCGGCACGAGCTATCGGGTGCCATCCAGCCGACGAGTCTTTTGTTGGAGCAGGACTTCGTCGGGACCCTCAACGGGCTCGAAGTACGAAGCGGCACAGGGAGCTTGAACCTAGTGGTCCGCCCGACCGCCGCTGACGCCGCCCATCCCGCGGGAGCATGGCAGCAGCCCGTCCTCAAAGATGCGGTGCATCGCGCCGCCGGCGCACAGTCGAGCCGCTTCAACAACTCGTCGCTCGTGCGCGCCTTCGATGCTCTATCGAACTGGGAGCCCTGGGGCGCGCTGGGATGGCGGGCAACGAACGCGCACATCCCCGACGCACCGTCCCTGAACTACGCGCCGGACTTCTACCTCGCGGCTAACCTCGCATACCCAGCGCGCCTGTCGTTCGAAGGCCTTTGGGCACTGACCGTCCCGGGTAGCCACCCCGTGCCCGACTATCTCTGCGCACGCGAGATCGACGTCGCGCGCGAGCTCATCGCAATGCTCGCAATCGCCGGTGAGTATTTCGCGAGCGTGGACGGCGGCGGACACCTGATGGTCGGCGGCCGGCTAAGCGGATTCGACCGCAGCCGATCGCAGTTCGCGACAGAACTCGAGCCGCGCGGCTTCGCCGCAGACCTGCCCGGCGCTCCTGATGGTGTCACTTCCAGCGCACACACAAGCGCGCTCGACCTGCGCGATGCTCCCGAGCAAGTCGCGCGGACGCTGATCGACCGGTGGTTGCCAGCCTTCTTCACAGACGTACTCGGGGACCGAGACCTATTCGCAACGCTAGTGCCGTAGGGCCCGCAACCGACATCGCTCTGCCATCCGTCCCCAGGCTGCAGATCCTACGGCAGCGGGCATGCATCGAGCCCGAGCGGCACCGTCGGCCTGCGACGCGAGCGCCCGCCCACGACAAACAGAACCATATTGGAACCACGGAACCCTTCATCAGAGCCGAAATCCACTGATTTGCAGGCTCTTCGCGAGTGGGCGATACTGGGCTCGAATGCGTACGTGGTGCAGTTGTAGGGCGTGTGGCCCGTGCTCAGGCGCCTCACGTGCTCTGAGGTGCGCTCAGATTCGCTCAGATTGTACCCACGAATAGACCCACGGGCCTACAGCTCTTCAAACATCGGCGTGTCGCCATCGCGGAAGCGCTCAACGTTGAAGAGCATGTTGTAGCCGCACATTTCGCACTCGACTCGGACCATGAAGTCGGTCATGGAGTCGGGGTGTTTCTTGCCGCCGAGCGACGGCATTGGCCAACCACCCGCACCCGACTGCAAGAGCACGGGTTTTTCCGCGATCCCAAGGATGCCAGCCTCGCAGATCGGGCATTTCTCCAAGCCAAGACGCACAAGATGCGCCCTGACCTCCTCTTGGATAGGCGGCGCGAATTTCACGTGCCCGCCTCAGCATCCGCAACACCGGGTCCGACATCTTCGTGCGCCGCGCTCTCGAACTCTTCCCGCAGGCCGCCGAACTCGTTCTGCCAACCCAGAATCCGCCGCTGGAGCACATTCTTCATCTGAAGCGCAAACTGCCGCGGCGCGGACGCCCCGAACACGGTCAGGCCATCCACCTCCGTATAGAACTTCTCCTGTAGAAAGCGAGGATCAATCTGATAGCCATGCTGCTCGCCGGCCTCGATCTGCGTCGCCAGCATGAGGACGTTGTGGTACGCGACCATGCGGTGTTTGAAGTGATCCTCCTCGATCTGCCTGTGTAGCCGCGCAGTCTCCTCGCGCGCCACGTCGAGATCGCCTTTCGCCTTCTGTTGTCCGCCGACATAGCCGCCGACGAGTCCCACGACAGCTACACCGATGGTCGCCAGATCGCCCATACGGGCACCGTACACCCGCCCTCAGATGGCGTGTACGGGCTCGGCGGCGGGTTCTAGCGGCTCCGTCTTGAACGCCGCCGTGACCTGAGCGGCCTCGTTCGGCTTGGGCGCGTAGTCGGCGTATATCTGCGTCGTGGCAATGTCCCTGTGCCCCATCCACTCCTGCAACGTTCGGAGCGGTACACCGGCCGCAGCCATCGCCGTGCCGAACGTGTGGCGCAGGTCGTGGAACCTGTGCTCGACGTTGAGCTTGGCTGCCTTCAGCGCACGCCGGTATCGGCGCATGAGCGCCCCACGTCGCAGCGGCTCTCCCGTGTACGGGTCAGCGAACACAAGATCGTCCTCAGTGGTGTACGACGCCGCCTTGAAGAGCCGATCCAACTCGCCGCCTACGTCGTCGGCCATCGGCACGCTGCGCGTCGATCGCTTGCTCTTCGGTTTGCCGTACTCGCCCAACACGAAGTTCTGTCGCACGCGGATGCTCGACGCCGGCCAATCCACGTCCCGCCAGCGAAGCGCTAGCAGCTCTCCCTGCCTCAGTCCGGTCATCGCAGCGGTGATGTAGAGGGCGCGGTCGATCGCCTCGTACGCGCCGCTCTGCGCAGACCGCGCCAGCGTGTGTACCTCTTCCGGTCGCAGGAAGTGAATGTCGTCTGAGGTGTACGTGTCCTTCGCCGGCAGCTCCACGTCAACACAGGGGTTCGTCGGCGCCAGCTTCTTGCGCACGGCGTACTTGAACATGGCCGACAAGATGCCTACGTAATTGCGGATCGTCTTGTTCGACAACTCGTCGTCTTCGAGCTTGGTCACGAACGCCTGCACATCACGCGGCGTGTACTTCGCCACGGCTTTGTCCTCGAAGAAGGGCACGATGCGTGTGTCGAGCACAGACCTCACCGCCGTCACGCTCGACAGACGCAGACCGCGGCGTTCGGCGTCGCGCACGTAGCGCGCCCCCAATTCCTGAGCGTTCAAGCTCTCCGACACAGGCGCCCGCCGTGGCGTCTCGTGCATGAGCCTGCTCAGCTCCCTTTCCGCCTGTAGTTCGGTCAGGCCATCACGCGAGCCCGGCGTCCGCTTGAGCCCGAGCGCACGGCGCGTTGGCGAGCCAACTGCCCACCACCGCCCGTACCACGTCTCGCGCCCGGCGCTGTCCTTGCGGGTGTACAGCGAGCCGGTGCCATATGACCGGCGAGTCTTGTTAGCTTCAGCTTGCATACGAAACGTCCTTTCGTGTGCCACGCCCCCGGCTGTTTGCGCAGCGCGGGGGCACTTGAGTTGTTGGCACAGGATACACGCTCGGCGGGCCTAAATGTCCGAGTGGACGTGGCCGCGCATACGCACCGGCTTGTCGAACTCCTCGGCGGAATCGCGGATCGTTTTCGCGGCCTGCGCCCGCTTCGCGTCGTTGGCCTCGCGCAGCGGCACGTTCCGCACGCCGGATGCCTCCTCCTGCTCCCGCTTTGACTCGGCCGTCAAGCCTCGTGCGCGCTCCGCGTCTGTCAGCTTCTCGTCGTCATGCATTTTGATACCTCACTTGTTGTCTGAAGTGAATGCCCTGCGCGACGGCCAGAACGGAACCGCCGCGCAGAACAAACACCGTTCACATGAACCTGCTCACTACCTACTTCACGAAGGCGCCCGCACGGTGGCAAGAACTGCCAACCACCGCGCGGGGCGCCTCCGCTCGCCGTGCTGTACACCCGTGCGCGGGCCTCACGTTGCACGCTCACGGGCGGCACTCCGTCTGCCTCGCTAGCACGGAGGAGCACCGGCAAGTCTTCACCCCCACGCGGCGGCCACAATCAAAGCCGCCACGCAGGGGCGCTCCCGCCCCGGCGGGCTCTGCACGAAGCCCGCGGCGACCTCTCATACGCAGCACGGTCGCGCGGCGGGACAGGAAGGGGATCACGCCGCTTCACTCTCCTCGGGCTCGTGAGCGACGCTCGGCGGGCGTGCCGGAATCGTTGCGCGTGCAAGTGGGAACGGCGGGACACCTTTCACTTCCGGTCGCCCTTCACCGCCCAACGCGCGACACAGCGGCGCCCATGCCTCTTGTGCTCGCCGCCAAATCGGTTCGGCCTCCGCGATGCCCGCGTTCATTCGCCGCAACGCCTCCTCGGCGTGCTTGCTCAGCTTCAGAGCGTGCTTGGCGAACACGTCGAAGTTGTCGGCCAAGTGTATCTTCAACTCTGCTTCTGACACTTCACGGGCACGATGCGCAGCGGTTACTCTCACCTTGGTCGTCTCGATCGCCGCCGCCGCGTCGGTTTCACGCTTCGCCGCTGCCTCAACATCCACGCCGAGTATGCCCTTTGCCTGCTCGACCATTGCGTCCACGTGTGCAGCTTTTGCCTCTGCGAGCTCGTTGATCGCTCGGTTTCTCTCACCGCCCGCGGTTGTGAACGCTTTCCGCGCGTGTGTTACCTGCTTTTCAAGCTCTGCGCGGCGCTCGATTATCTCCTTGTCGGTCACTCGTCATCACCGTCCCCGTCGTCGCCGCCCGCATCGGCGTCGGTGTTCCCGGCAGGCTGGCCTTTCAGCGCCGCGCGCACCTCTGGCATCCGATCCACGATTTCCTCCTGTGACATCTTCTTTATGTCGGCCACAGTCAGTGGTTTTTTCTCGTCCACCAGCTCCGTCGCCTCTTTCACGCCGGCCTTGAACGCCGCCTTCTCGGCCTCAGACTCAAAGTCGCTTGCTGGCACGGCTATTCACCTGCTTTCTTTACGCTTGGCGCCGGGCGTGCCGGACTGCCGGGTTTGCCGCGTTCGACGCTGCGAAGCCCGCGGTCGATGCTGTCGGCGCGCTCTTGCGCCGCTGTCTTGGTCAACTTCTGAAGCTGGCCGTGTGACGGGCCGCGTATGGCGGGCGGGCCAGCCGGCCGCTTGCCTGATTTGTTGGGTGTAAGACGTTGTGTCACTCCGCTGCTCCTATCGTTTGATGATGAAGTCGCCGTGACGCTCGATATTCAGCGCCTTGGCGACTGGCGGGTCCATGCTGATTGCACTCACGTCACGCCCGCCAACCGACTGAAATGCGCTCGGGTCGTCCTCGCACACTGCGGTCGCGGACTCGATCGGGTCTTTCTCTGCAAGCCGTGTGATCGCGGTGCGCCATTCCTTGTTTTGCAGTTGGAACGGCCCGAGCGCCATCGCCAGCGCGTCTGCGATGTCGTCGTGACCGCTCGACGCCTCGATGCGCTCGTTGCCGGTAGGTGAAAGATCGACTCGCAGCATCAACAGCTCGCGGATCAAGTCCTCGGCCTCGCGCGGGATGAGAAGCTGTTGCTTGTCAACAAGCAGGCGCAGAGCCGAGTACGTCGCCGCCTTGGAAGCTGCGGTGACGTGGTAGGGGTTTGTGACCGTGGTGAACTCGCGCGGGCGAAGAGGTGAAGGCGGCGGCGTGTAGCGTTTTTTGGCCGGCCGCGCGCCCATGTCGGACGCGTCGATGATCTTGAACCGGCTCCGGTTGCCGCCGCCCGCGAACTTGTCGCGCTCGCGCCACAGACGGATCACCTCTTGGCACAGGGGCAGGCCGAGCCCGTTGGCCTCCAAGGTGAGGGTCTGTATGTGCGCAGGCGTGTGGACGATTTGCTGCGTGACTTCACTGAACGGGGCGCCGGCAAGCCACCTGTGGGCACAGACGACGGCGAAGACGTTGGTGTTCGGCACACGCCCGATGGCCGCGAACACGCTGCGGTCGTTGGAGCCGCCCCAATCGACACCCGCGTTCACACGTGCAGGTCCGCGGAGCCCGTCGAGCGGGTGCAGGATGCGGTCACACAGCACACGCTCGATGGCTTGGCGGCTGAAGAGGGCATCTTGTCCCGACGCAAACACGCCCATGTACTCGGCGTTGAAGCGCAATTCGGTCATGGAGTCGCGCGCAGCCGAGATCACAGACGGTGCGATCCACGTGGCGTACGCGAGCTGCCACCTGTACGTGCGGACGTGCTCCGATCCCGCTTCGCCGCGTACAGCGTGGTCGTAGAACGCGCCTGTGGCGCTCGTGGCGGAGCTGGCGAGCACAATCCGGGCATCCGGTCGCGCGGCCGTTGTCGGCAACGCAGCGCCGAGCAGGAGATCGTCGGGTACAAGTGCTGCCTCGTCTACAAGAAGTAGATCGGTTGACCAACCTCTGATCGCGCGCTCTGAGGCGGGAACGCTTCTGATCTCAGAGCCGTTTGTAAGTGTGAGCAATCCGGCCTGCTCGTCCACCGCGGACGCACGGAGCATCGGCGAAGCGGACACGATGGCGCGTATTTCACTCAACAACCGTCGGCTCGCGTCCTCACCGGCCGAGATGATGAGTACACGCTGTCCTTTTGTTCGATACGCCCACCACAGCGCGAGGACGGCCAGTGAACGTGACTTGCCGGACTGACGTGGTGCGACGATCGCGGTGATACGCGCGATGAGGTGTAGGGCGTCCACCTGCCAGTCCGTCAGCGGTGTACCGATCGCCTCTGCGAACGCTTTGAGGTCGTTGCGGAGTGTGCGTGCGTCAGGCATCGTCCACCACCTCTGCGTCCACCGGCTCATCCATGCCGCTCATTTCACGTGCGAGGTCACGTGTACGCACGAGGTCAACACCGATCGCTGTACGTGACTTGGGCGTCATGCCAAGCTCGGCCAGGTACGAGCGAATCTCGTTGGACAGGCGACGCTCAAGGTGTACGGCTGGACGCAACCGGCCACGACGATCGTGTATGCCGTTCTTGGCGAGCCATGCGCGTAGGTCTTGCCAACGACACACCGATGCTGCGAGCAGCGACACCATCAACGCGTCAGCGGCAGGCAGCTCACCGTCTTCACGCACAGGTGCGCTCTCAGCAAGGCGCTTGGCTAGGTGGCGCTCCACCTTGTTCAACCTCAGCGGGTCGATCTCGGAGTAGCCGCCGTGTTTCTTCGCACGCTTGTTCGCAGGCGGGG
>Ga0208589_1000688_pt1 | contig 15469 bp, 9 predicted proteins | sample NGESurshal092012_2_FD_184486 | JGI IMG/M metagenome (GOLD analysis project Ga0208589, IMG submission 184486) | Arctic peat soil microbial communities from Barrow, Alaska - NGEE Surface sample F53-2 shallow-092012 (SPAdes) | ecosystem: Environmental > Terrestrial > Soil > Wetlands > Peat ... | reverse complement strand
GCGCGTCAGGCACCGGCGCGTCAGGCACCGGCGCGTCAGGCACCGGCGCGTCAGGCACCGGCGCGTCAGGCACCGGCGCGTGGGGCACTGGCGCGTGGAGTACCGGCGAGCCGGTCTTCACGGAAGATGTCGAGGGGTCCACCCGCCCCGCGGCGTACTACCTGGCCGAGTCACGTGACGGGCTGTACGTGCCCTACGTGCTGCGCACCCCGGCCGATGAGGGGCGGTTCCCGTTCGTCTTCCTCGCCTACGGCAACGGCGGGGGCGGGATCGGCTGGCTGCGGCAGTGGGTGCACACCCGCCCGTACATCATGGAACGCCTCCTGGCCGCCGGGTACGCCTGCGGGTGGGGGCGGTACCGAACTGAGGTCGACCTCGGCTTTAATCGCGGGGGACCGCTCAGGGTCGATGGCCGCCAGGGCATGGAGGTCATGAACCGGTCGCCGCTGGAGTTCGAGGACGAGGTCGCCATCCTCGAGCACGTCCGCCGGCACCCGCGGGTGGACGCGGGCAACCTGGGCCATATCGGTGTCAGCCACGCCGGCGAGATGCTGTTCAAGCTGGCCTCCCGGTACCCGGGGATGCTGCGGGCGGGTGTCGCCAGCGAGCCGGCGAACCACGAGTTCCTCGACCTGAGGCTGGGCGACGCCGCGCCCGTCAACCCCGCGACGGGGCTGCGGGACATCGAGGAAATGCAGATGCAGGACCCGGCGTGGGTGCGGGCGCGCACCAACATCCCGCTGGCCCGTGAACGCATCGCGCCGATCGACGTGCCGATGCTCGTCATGGGGCGGGACGACGATCATCTCCAGGGGATCTTCCGGGTCAGTTACGAGCTCCTCGACGAGGCTGGCAAGGACGCCGGGTGGGTGTCCTGGGATCATCCGCTGCACGGCTACCTCTTCCCGGTGGCGGCCGGCGGGACACCCGGTCCCGATCAGGTCCAGGAGCGCGCGATCGACGGGGTCATCGCCTTCCTCGACCGCTACATGAAGCCGCGCGGGCACTAGAAGTACCGGCAGCGCCCACGGCGACCCTGGGACGGCGCATCACAATGAGACACCTGACGCGGCACTAGGCTTGGATAATTCGTTGTCTTGAACCGTTAGCGTTTATGAATATAGGTTGGCGGCATGACCGCATCCCAGCCCCCGACCACCGCGGAGGAGTTGCGCGGTGCCGGCCTGCGGGTGACGGCCGCGCGCGTCGCACTGCTCGAGACCGTCCGGGACGGTGACCACCTCGGCGTCGAGGCGATCGCCTCGGGGGTGCGCGATCGCGTAGGCCATGTCTCCCTTCAGGCCGTGTATGAGGCCCTCCACGCCCTCACCGCGGTGGGGCTCCTGCGCCGCATCGAGCCGGCCGGCAGCCCGGCCCGGTTCGAGGGACGCATCGGGGACAACCACCACCATGTCGTCTGCCGGTCATGCGGTGTCGTCGCTGACGTCGACTGCGCGATCGGCGAGGCGCCCTGCCTGACCGCATCCGACGACCACGGCTTCTCGATCGACGAGGCCCAGGTCATCTACTGGGGCCTGTGCCCCGCCTGTTCCACCGCCCGCAGTTCCTGAGCAGTGTGATCTGCCTAGCCAGGAAGGATTCCCATGTCCGAGAACCATGATCCAGTAGTCGTCGAAGACGCGACCCCGGAGAGCGGAGGGGAATGTCCGGTCGCCCACGGTGGCCGGGTGCACCCCACCATGGGTGACGCGAACACGCAGTGGTGGCCGAACAAGCTCAACCTGAAGATCCTGGCCAAGAACCCCGCCGTGGCCAACCCCCTCGGCGAGGAGTTCAACTACGCCGTGGCGTTCAACAGCCTCGACCTCGCGGCCGTGAAGCGGGACATCGCGGAAGTGCTGACCACCTCACAGGACTGGTGGCCGGCTGACTTCGGCCACTACGGCCCGCTCATGATCCGGATGGCGTGGCACAGCGCGGGCACGTACCGCATCAGTGACGGCCGCGGTGGCGCCGGCGCCGGCCAGCAGCGCTTCGCGCCGCTCAACAGCTGGCCGGACAACGTCAGCCTCGACAAGGCCCGCCGGCTGCTCTGGCCGGTGAAGAAGAAGTACGGCCAGAAGATCTCCTGGGCCGACCTCATGATCCTCACCGGCAACGTCGCCCTGGAGTCGATGGGCTTCAAGACCTTCGGGTTTGCCGGCGGGCGCCCGGACGTCTGGGAACCGGACGAGGACGTCTACTGGGGTCCCGAGACCACCTGGCTCGATGACGAGCGCTACACCGGCGACCGGGAGCTCGAGGAGCCCCTCGGCGCGGTCCAGATGGGCCTCATCTACGTCAACCCGGAGGGCCCGAACGGCACCCCGGACCCGCTCGCCGCCGCCCGCGACATCCGCGAGACGTTCCGCCGGATGGCGATGAACGACGAGGAGACGGTCGCCCTGATCGCGGGCGGTCACACCTTCGGCAAGACCCACGGCGCGGGCCCCGCGGAGAACGTTGGCCCCGACCCCGAGGCCGCCCCGCTCGAGCAGCAGGGCCTCGGCTGGAAGAGCACCTACGGCACCGGCAAGGGCGGTGACGCGATCACCAGCGGGCTCGAGGTCATCTGGACACCTACCCCGGTGGCGTGGGACAACAGCTTCCTCGAGACCCTGTACGGCTACGAGTGGGAGCTGACCAAGAGCCCCGCCGAGGCCTACCAGTGGAAGCCGAAGGACGGCGCCGGGGCGGGTACCGTCCCCGACGCCCACGATCCGTCGAAGAGCCACCCCCCGACGATGCTGACGACCGACCTCTCGCTCCGCCTGGACCCGGTCTACGAGCAGATCTCGCGGCGCTTCCTGGAGAACCCCGGGCAGTTCGCGGACGCCTTTGCCCGGGCGTGGTTCAAGCTGACCCACCGCGACATGGGCCCGATCGCGCGCTACCTCGGCCCGGAGGTCCCGGCCGAGACGCTGCTGTGGCAGGACCCCATCCCCGCAGTGACGCACGAGCTTATCGACGCCGGGGACATCGCCTCCCTCAAGGGCCAGATCCTCGCCTCGGGCCTGCGGGTGTCCGCGCTCGTGTCCACGGCATGGGCGGCGGCCTCGTCCTTCCGTGGCAGCGACAAGCGCGGCGGCGCGAACGGCGCCCGCATCCGGCTCGAGCCGCAGAGCGGGTGGGAGGTCAACAACCCGGACCAGCTGGCGATGGTGCTGCGCACCCTGGAGGGGATCCAGCAGGCCTTCAACGCCACCCAGGCCGGCGGCAAGCAGGTCTCGCTGGCCGACCTGATCGTGCTGGCCGGCGGTGCGGCCGTCGAGCAGGCCGCCAAGGACGCCGGCTTCGACGTCCAGGTTTCCTTCACCCCGGGCCGTGCGGACGCCTCGCAGGAACAGACCGATGTGGAGTCGTTCGCCGCGCTGGAGCCGGCCGCCGACGGGTTCCGCAACTACCTCGGGAAGGGCAACCGGCTGCCGGCTGAGTACCTGCTGCTGGACAAGGCGAACCTGCTGACCCTGAGCGCCCCCGAAATGACCGTCCTGGTCGGGGGCCTCCGTGTCCTGGGCGCCAACTTCCAGCAGTCGCCGCTCGGCGTCCTCACCACGACCCCCGGATCGCTGACCAATGACTTCTTCGTCAACCTGCTCGATCTGGGCACGACGTGGAAGTCCGTGTCCGGGGACGCGAACACCTTCGAGGGCCGGGACGCGGCCACGGGCGAGGTCAAGTGGACCGGCAGCCGTGCCGACCTCGTCTTCGGGTCGAACTCCGAGCTGCGCGCGGTCGCGGAGGTCTATGCGAGCGATGACTCGAAGGGGAAGTTCGTGAACGACTTCGTCGCCGCGTGGGACAAGGTGATGAACCTCGACCGCTTCGACGTCGCCTGATCGGGACGTCCAGGCCGGCCCGCACGGGCCGGCCTGGACGTCCAGCCGGCTCATGCAAGCATGCCGCCGACATTCAAGCCAAAGCCGCGTAATTGCGGAAAAAGGATCAGAAGTATCGCATAAAGAATGAACCGCAGATGTGCTTCATCAGTGATCTATCTCATGGCCCGCCTATACGGTAAAGCCGCTTGTGCAATTCGCTGGCCCGACGCTAGGGTTCGCGATAATTGCACGGGAAGCGCATGGCTCCCGGCAAATCAAGGGGGGTCAATTGCGACTTATCCGAGCACTGTTTATCGGCGGTTCAGCGGCTATGCTGAGCGCCGGTCTGGCGCTGGGCGGCACGGCCGCAGCCAACGCCAGCACGCACACCACGGCCGGACGGGCCCCGAATGCCACGGTGGTTAACCTGGCCAGGGCGCGGGCCGCTGCAGCGCCGCACATCAAGCACGGCAAGATCACCGGGGTGGTCCCCCCGGTGGGCAGGAAGGTAAAGCAGGTGCGGGCGACCGGATGTACCGAGCCCAACTGCAACCTGCTGTACAACGGCGGCCTGGTCCAGCACAGCCCGCACGTCTACCTGCTGCTCTGGGGACCGGCGTGGGGAACCGACTCGAGCCAGGAGGCCACCGCCTCCTACATGGAGTCCTTCTACCAGGGGCTCGGCGTCCAGCCGCAGGACAGCTGGTCCTCCATCACCGATCAGTACACCGACGGTACCGGGCATCCGTCGTTCAGCGGCTCGGTGTACGAGGGCGTATTCCAGGACACCAGCACGCCGCCGACCGGAGCGGACCAGAGCCAGCTCGCGGCGGAGGCGGACGCGTTCGCGTCGTCGCAAAGCATCACGGACACGACCGACGCCCAGATAGTGATCGCCACCCAGTCGGGCACCTGCCCGCAGGGGTTCTACGCGCCGGGCTGCGCCGGCGGCAGCGGTGACTACTGCGCCTGGCACAGCAACAGCAACGAGCCCTACACCAACCTGCCCTACATCCCCGACTCGGGTGCCGGCTGCGGCCAGGACTTCGTCAACTCCAGCGGTACCTACGACGGCGTCTCAATCGTCGGCGGGCACGAGTACGCCGAGACCATCACCGACCCGTTCCCGGACTCAGGCTGGTTCGACACGAACGACGGCGTGTCGGGCGGCGAGATCGGCGACAAGTGCGCCTGGAGGGGCGAAAGCTGGGGCAGCAACGACCCGGCCGGGAACGTGGCCCTGTCTACCGGCTCGTTCGCCATGCAGTCACTGTGGAGCAACTCAGCCGGCGGCTGCGTGATGTCCGCTCCCCAGGGCGGCACCTCCTACACGCTCAAGGTGTCGAAGGCCGGGAACGGAAGTGGGCGGATCACCAGCTCGCCGGCCGGGATCAACTGCACCAGCGGGACCTGTTCGGCTAGCTTCCCTTCGGGCACGGCGGTCAGGCTGACTGAGTCAGCCACCTCCGGGGCCGTCTTCACCGGCTGGAACAACGGAGCCTGCCCGGCGGGGATGGCCTCGGCTACCTGCACGGTGACGATGAACGCTAACGAGGCCACCACGGCAACGTTCAGCGCGGCATCGAAGCTGTACCAGCAAGGCAACGCGAGTTACACGGGCGCGTGGACCACGTCGACCTGCAACTGCTATTCAGGGGGCACCGACAAGTTCACGCAGGCGTCCGGGGCGAGCGCATCCTTCACCTTCACCGGCAACCGGATCCAGTTCGTGTCGGAGCAGTCCTCCACCCGCGGCTCCTTCAGGGTCTACCTGGATGGCCAGGCGCAGACCACCGTCAGCAACTACAACGCCACCGCGTCCAACAATGCGGTCGTCGTGTGGTCGCACACCTTCTCCGTGTCCGGGAAACACACGCTGAAGGTCGTCAACCTCGCCACCAGCGGGCACCCGCGGCTGGACGTGGACGCCTTCGTCGTGTCTAGCTAGGGTCTCCCAGCCAGCGTCCAGCTGGCTGGGGGCACGATCAGCGTGATCGTGGCGCTGATCCGGCTCGTCAAGTGCTCGTCAGCGCAGGCCGCCGGGGCCATCTGGGCCCCGGCGGCCTGCGGTCGTCTATCCGTTGATCTTCCCGCGTCTGCCGCCCCGCAGAAGGCTTGAAATCCTACTATTCCTATTGATATAACAGGAATACCAGCCTCGCCGAGCCGGCGGTGCCGATGCCCGACTCCTTCCCCCCGAGGAGCTCGTATCTTGTCCAAGCCCAAGCAGATCCGCCTGGCGATCAACCTCCTCGCATCGGGGCGCCACAACGCTGCCTGGAAGACCCTGGATGAGCCAGCGGGCCTGTCCACGGACATCGACGTGTTCCTGCAGATCGCCCGGACCGCCGAGCGCGGGCTGCTCGACGGGATCTTCCTGGCGGACAATTACGCCGGCCTGAACGAGGAATCAGTCCAGCGCCCGTTCCGGGCTCTGGACCCCTCGGTGCTCCTCGCCGCGCTGGCGACGCACACGCACCACATCGGCCTTGTCTCGACGGTGCCCGCCCTGTACGCCAACCCGGCCACCGTGGCGCGGCAGATCGCGAGTCTCGACCACGTGAGCAAGGGCCGGGCCGCGTGGAACATCATCACCAGCCAGCACGATCACACCCTGAGGATCCTCGGCCTGGACAGCGACCTGTCACAGTCGGCTAAGTACGACAAGGCCGGGGAGTTCGTGACCATCGTCACGCAGCTGTGGGAGTCGCTGCCTCCCGGGGCCATCGTGGCCGACGCGGCGCGGTCTACCTACATCGACCGTGACCTGCTCCGGCCGGTCGATTTCCAGGGTGACTATTATCGCGCCGCCGGTGTCCTCGGTGTCACGGGCGGGTACCGCGGCCGTCCCGTGCTGCTGCAGGCGGGCGCGTCTGAGCTGAGCAAGCAGTTCGGCTCCAAATGGGCTGACGCACTGTTCACCAGCCACTGGATGAAGCCGTCCGCGCAGGAGTTCTACCAGGACGTGAAGCAACTCGCGGCGGACAAGTGGAACCGCGACCCGGAGAAGCTGCTCGTCGTGCCCGGCGTCTACCCCGTCCTCGGCGGGACTGAGGCGCAGGCGCGGCAGCGCAAGGCTGATCTCGATGACCAGCTCGATCTCGAGTACCTGAAAGGCTCGCTGGCGAGCGTGCTCGGCGTCGATGCGGACGACCTGGATCTGCGCCGTCCGCTGCCCTACGACAAGATCCCGCTGGCGAACCCGGGCCAGGAGAGCGGGCTTGTCCGCCGGGCGAAACTCGTCGAGGACGCCCGGGCGCGCGGAGTGACGACCAGGCAGGTGCTGCTGGACTACATCACCGGCGGTCACCGGATCGTGGTCGGGACCCCGGAGCAGGTGGCCGACGACCTGATCGACTGGATCGACACGGACGCCTGCGACGGCTTCAACTTCAACGTCGACCGGTACACCGACGGTCTGGACCACCTGGTGGACTGGCTCGTGCCGGAGCTGCAGGCCCGCGGCCGGTTCCGCGCGGAGTACGAAACCACCACCTTCCGGGGGAACCTCGGCCTCGATGACGACGCAGCTTGATGCGCACCCGCCTGCCTGACCTGCCTTCGGCCGGGCCGGGCGGTGGCCAGGGAGGGACCTCATGACATCCCCGGTGACCGAGCGGCTCGGATTCGCTGATTTCGTCAGCCGCCTGGCCAGCGAAGCGCCGCGGCGCGACCGGGAACGACTGCTGTTCAGCGACCTCCAGCCGGAACTGCGCGCCAGCAAGATCGGCGCGATCAGGCTGCCCCGTGCCGACGGAAGCCGGCTCAGGCTGACGGAGTTCTTCCAGTTCATCCTGGACCTGGCGATCGCCGACTCCAACCTCGCACACAGCCTGCGCAACCACTATGTGACGGTCGAGAACGCCATCCTGGAGCCAACCGTGAGCTCACCACGTCTCCTGGCGCTGGCCGGAGCGGGCCTGCTGTTCGGGGGTGCGGCCCAGGAGCGAACCGGAAGCTCGGGGAGCGAGTCACCCGAGACGAAGGTTGAGCAGGTGGGCGGCGACGAGTACCTGCTGACCTGCCGCCGGTACTACAGCACGGGCAGCCTGTACGCGGACTACCTCATCCTGTCGGTCACTCTCGGCGACGCCCAGCAGACGGTGCTCATCGAGTCCAGCCGGCCAGGCGTTGAGCTCCCGGACGACTGGGACGGTTTCGGGCAGCGACTCACGGGATCTGGTTCGATCGTGCTCGACAGAGTCCGCGTGACGAGTGCGGACGCTATCGAGCGCCCGGTCATCGACGCCGACCAGCCCAGGTATCCGTTCACGTTCAACCAGGTTCACCTGACCACAGTGGTGGCCGGAATCGCGAACCGGACGCTCCAGGACGCCGTTGAGCTTGTCCGGGGCCGGACGCGGAATTATTACCACGGAACGGCGGGCCGTGTTCAGGACGAGCCGGTCATCCAGGCCGTGATCGGAGTCGCCTCCGCGAAGGCGTTCGCCGCAACCGCGACCATCAGCGCCGCCGCGGCTCTTCTCGAGCAGTCGTGGGACGCGCCGCAGGACTTCGATCTGTCCCTCGAAGCGACGCTCGCCGCCAGCAGAGCCAAGATCACTGTCGAGTCGCTGGCCCTGGACGTTATCGACGCGCTGACCCAGGTGGCCAGCGGCAGCACGCTGAGCACCGAGCGGGCGCTCGACCGGCACTGGCGCAACCTGAAGGTCCTGGCGTCGCACAATCCCTCGATCTACAAGCACCAGGTCCTGGGTGCTTATGAGCTGCACGGGACGCAGCCGCCGCTCAGTATCTACTTCTCGCCGCGTCTACTTCTCGCCGCGCCAGGCCGGCCGGTTCCCGTCCTCCACGATCTGCCGGAGCAGCGAGATCAGGCTGCTCGGGTCTGGCACGGTTACGTCAGCCATCTCGGCCAGCGGGCCCTGTCCGGAGGGGCTTACCGCGACGGCCAGTGTGGGCCGGCCGCTGCGGTCGGACCAGGCATTCACTTCCTGAACGGCGGGCAGGTCACCGACGTCGTCGCCGGCGTAGAGGACCGCCGTCGTCTCGTCGCGGATGAGCTCGCGGATCGCTGTGCCCTTGTCGGTGCCCGGAATGCAGATTTCCAGGACTTCTTTGCCCGGGCGTGCCTCGAGCCCCGCGGCTTCGGCCGCATCCGTGACCGGTGCGCGCAGCGTCTCGAGGAGGCGATCCGGGTCAGCGGTGAGACGGGTGTGGATGACGAGAGAGAGGTTCTTATCCTCGATCCATATCGCCACATCGTCAGCCACGCTGGCCAGAAGCCCGGGCAGGCTCAGGCGGAGCTCGAGGAGGCCAGCGGGCGGCGACGGCGCGCGGAGCTGGCCGTTCTCCCACCGCTCGACGCCGTGCAGGCCGTAGATGACGATGCCAGGCACGTCGTCGAAGCCGCTGACGCGCAGCAGCGAGGCCACGCTCCGGCCGGTGATGACAGCGAGAGTTGCGCCGGTTGCGCGTACGTCGCGCAGGATCTGGTGGGCGTCCGCCAGCGGGCGGGCGTCGTCGGGGTGGGGTGATATCGGGGCGAGCGTGCCGTCAAAATCCAGCGCCACGAGTGCAGACGACAGTTCCCCGCGCCCGGCGCGCAGGTCGGTCAGCATGTGCCACCCTCGCCGCCGCGCGCCGGGCTCAGCGTGGTCACTGGTCGGCGACCGTGACGAGGACCTTCACGTGGTTGCCTGACGAGGCAAGCTCAAAAGCCTCGGCGACCTGCGCCAGGGGCCGTGTGGCGGTGACGAAGTCCGCTTTCCTGACGGCTCCGCGGCTGAGCAGGTCGATCGATTCCCGGTAGTCTTCCGGAAGATACGTGGCGGTGCCCTGAATGCGGATCTGGTGGTCCTGCACGATCGGCAGCGGAACCGTGACTTCCCGGGCCGGGACGCCGACCACAACGACTGTCCCGCCTTTGTCGGCCATCGCGATCGCCTGGTCTATGGACGACTGGATGGCGACGCAGTCAAACACGATATCGGCGCTGCCTCCGAGCGCTTTTCTCACTTGCCCGGCCACGTCGGGCGCGGTCGCGTCGATAGTCACATCCGCACCGAGGGCTGCGGCCCGCTCCCGCTTGGCGGGAAGCGGATCTGTGGTGACCACCTTCCCTGCTCCGTGCGCGCGGAGTACGGCGACCGTAAACAACCCGATTGTCCCGGCCCCGAGAACCGCGACGGCCCGCCCGGCGACTTCGCCCGCGAGGCGCACGGCGTGCACCGGCGTCGACAGCGGCTCGATGAGCGCCGCGGTGTGATCGTCCAGCGTGTCCGGTACCGGATGCAGCCGGTTCGCGGCCACGGTGAAGTAGTCCGCCATGCCGCCCTGACGATAGCCGCAGCCGAAGAACTGCAGGTTCTCGCACAGGTTCTCGCGTCCTGAGGTGCACATTTTGCACGCCCAGCAGGGCAGATCGGGCTCCACGATCACCCGCTGGCCTGGCGTCCAGGTCTCCACGGCGGAGCCGGAAGACTCGACGACCCCGAGGACTTCATGGCCCGGCCGGTAAGGCAGCGGGACAAAGGGGTGGAGCCCGCGGGCCGCGTGCAGATCGGATCCGCAGACCCCGGCCACGATGGTGCGGACCAGAGCCTCGTCCGGGCCTGGGGCCGGGATGTCCGCCGCCTCGACAGCGATCCGGCCCGGGTAAACGACGACGCGTCGCATGCTGTTCAGGGCGACTTCCTCTCCAGGCCGGCCGGATCGCGGTTGGCCATCGACGGTGTGGCGTAGCGGTCAAGGTCAGTGAAGGTTCTCCGCACGCCGCGTTCGGACAGCGAGGCCAGGATTGAGCTGTACACCTCGGTGAACCGGGGATCGTCGGCCAGTTCACCGAAGATCGCGCGGTTGTCCTCGAGAAAGGCGGTCCGGTCGCGGCGCTGCCGCTGGGCGGCGGCCCGAAGCTGCGGCGCCAGGTCATCGTCCATCTCGTACGTCTCGCCGTTCTCGTCGGTGCCCTCGGCGTAGCGCGCCCAGCTGGCCACGACGGCGGCCGAGCGGGTGAAGGGACGGCCGGTGGCGAGCTGCTGCCTGATGACCGGGAGGAGGAACTTGGGAATGAGGTCGGATGCGTTGGCGCAGAGCCGGGCCACAGTATCGCGGACCTCGGGATTGGAGAACCGCTCGATGAGCTGGTTGGCGTAGTGGACCAGGTCGACGCCCGGAACAGGCCGGAGGGTCGGGATGGCTTCCTGCGTCATGTAGCCGAGCAGGAACTGCACGAAGAGCGGGTCCGTGGTGACCTCATGCACGAGCCGGTAGCCCACCAGGTAGCCCGGATAGCACAGAGCCTGATGACTGGCGTTGAGCAGCCGCAGCTTCATCAGCTCGTAAGGCTCCACGTCGGAAACGATCTGAACGCCGGCGTCTTCGAGCCGCGGCCGGCCGTCGGCGAAGTTGTCCTCGAGCACCCACTGCGTGAACGGCTCGCAGAGTACTGGCCACTGATCATCGATGCCGAACCGGCGGCTGAGCTCGGCGCGATCGGCTTCGGTCGTCTGCGGCGTGATGCGGTCGACCATGCAGTTGGGGAACCGGACCTGCCCGGTTATCCAGTCGGCCAGCTCGTGATCACGCAGGTGGGCGAACGCCGTGAACGCGCGCTGGCTCACGTGGCCGTTGCCCTGGATGTTGTCGCAGGACAGGATGCTGAAGGCGGGAATGCCGCGGTCACGGCGACGGGCGAGCGCTTCAGTCACCAGCCCGAACACGGTGTGTGGGACGGCCCCCGGGCGCAGGTCGGCCAGGACCGACTCATCTGAGGAATTGAATTCACCGGTGACGTCGTCGAGGTTGTAGCCGCCTTCGGTGACGGTGAGCGACACGATCCGGGTCTGCGGTGCGGCCATCTTCTCGATCGCGGCCTCCGGATCGTCGGGAGCGAACTGGTACTCGACGATCGACCCGATCACGCGGGGCTCCCAGGTGCCATCGCTGTGCCGCAGGACCAGGGTGTACAGGCCATCCTGGGCGGCCAGCACATCGCGCATCCTGGCGTTGGACGGCTGCAGGCCGATACCGCAGATCCCCCAGTCCATGGCGCCGCCGCCATTCATCAGCGCGTCGATGTACATCGCCTGATGCGAGCGGTGAAAACCGCCGACCCCGATGTGCACGATTCCGGTCGTCACGTGACGGCGATCGTAACGGGGGACACGCACCTCGCCGTTCAGCTGCGTCAGGGTTTCCGCGGTCAAGACGGTCATGCTGCCCCTTCCGTGCGGTCTGAGTACCCGTCAAGCCGCTCGGCGGACGTCGGGGTGTTCTTGAGGACTGAGACGATCCGGCGGAACCGTGCGTGACGCTCCGCGCGGAAGTCCGTCATCGCCGGGTCCGGTTCAGCCACGAGCTGGGCGGGCGGGGCCAGCGGTCCCTGAATGTCGTCAAAACTAAGCAGGCCGGCGGCATGGGCTCCCAAGAGGGCAGCGCCCCGGCCGGATGCCGCAGGCACGTCCACGGCATACAGCGGCAACCCGAGCACATCCGCGAGCAACTGCCGCCAGCCAGCCGCCAGGGTGCCCCCTCCGGCCAGCCGAAGGCGTGCCGGGCGTTGCTCTCCGAGCAGGGCGTCCAGCGCTTCGCAGATCGAGAACGCGGTCCCTTCCAGCGCGCACCGCAACAGCGAGGCCCGGTCGCCGGCGAGCGACAACCCAGTCCAGGAGCCGCGGAGCGACGGGTCGGAATATGGTGTCCGTTCCCCCGACAGGTGCGGGACGAAGATCGGGTCGTGAGCCTGGCCAGGCTGATCGGCACTCGCGTACAGCTCCGCCCAGGTGGCGTTCATGATCTGCCGCACCCAGTTGAGACTGAGCCCGGCACTGATGGTGGCACCCATCTGGTACCAGCCCTCCGGAGTCGCCGACCGGTAGAGGTTGATCCCGGCGTCCGCCCGGCTGACCGGCGCGCTGACCGGCCGGATGACTTGCGCGCCGGTGCCCACGGTCAGCTGGATATCGCCCGGGCCGATCCCGCTGCCCAGCGCCGCCGCCGCCGTGTCAGCGGCCCCGGCCGCGACGGGGAGGCCCGCGGGCAGCCCTAGCTCGGTGGCCGCCTCCGCCGTGAGGTAGCCGGCGGGGGCGCCCGCCGAGGGCAGCAGGGGCGCCAGCAAACTGGCCTCCAGGCCCAGCGCGCTGACCACCTCCAGATCCCAGCGGTCACCTAGCACGTCATAGAGCAGGCTGGCTGAAGCATCGCTGGGCTCGGCGTGGAACTCGCCGGTGAGGCGGCTGCGTATCCAGTCTTTAGGTTGCAGCGCCCAGCGGGCTTTCCGGTAGGTGCGCGGCTCGTTCTCGGCGATCCACTTCAGCAGCGGTCCGGTCATGCCGGGAGCCAGCGGATTGGCGAGCCTGGCCAGCGCACCCGGGTCAAGGAGCTGATAGGCGCGGAGGGACCCGGTCGCCCGGCTGTCGGCCCAGAGCAGGGCCGGGCGAAGTGCCCCGGCCTCCCGGGAGGCCAGCACCAAACCGTGCATCTGCCCCGACAGCCCGATCGCCGCAGGCCGCGCGCCAGCCGCGCGCACAGCCTCGCGGGCGCAGGCGGTCATCGCGGTCCACCAGTGGGCCGGCTCGCTTTCCGCGTAGCCGGTCATCGTCGAGGTCACGGCGTAACCGGCGGACGCCTGAGACAAGACTGTGCCCCTGGTATCGATCACCACCGCCTTGGCCGAGCTGGTCCCAAGGTCGAGACCCAGGGTGCAAACCGGGCCGGTCGTATCTCGGCGGTCAGCGGCCGGGCGCTGGGCGTCAGCGTTCACTGGGTCAGCACTCGATAATGATCTTGTGGACTGTCCGGTCGCTGCGTAGCGCGTCGAGGGCACCGGCGTAGTCATCGAGCTTGAAGCGGTGCGTGATGAGGCCCTCGGTACGGGCCCGCCCGGTCCGCAGCGCCGCGATCGCGGCCGGGAACGAATCGATCTCCGCGAAAGATCCCTTGATAGTGATCTCGCGGCGGAACACATCGTACGGACTGACCTGGACGAGGTCCTCGGGGTCGGTGACGCCGTAAAACATCACGGTTCCACCGCTCCGGGTCAGCGGCACGCATTGTTCCGACACCGCAGCCGACCCGGTGGCATCGACGACGATGTCGTACCCGCCGCGTGCGGCAGCCTTCAGTTTGGCGGCGTCACCGGCGAGATCCGCGCGATCCATCAGGAATGTCGTGTCGATCCCGAGTTCCTCGGCGCGCTGGAGCTTGAACGCTGACGAAGCCGCTACGGTCACGCTGACCGCGCCGCCGCGCGCGATGAGCTGGGCCAGCAGCAGCCCGGTCGGGCCAGCGCCGAAGACCAGCGCCGAAGTCCCCGGCCGGGGGCTGAGTGTCTCCACCCCATGCATGGCGCAGGCCGTGGGCTCGGTAAACACGGACGTGTCGGGGTGGATGCCCTCCACGGAGAAGACCAGGTTGGCGGGCACGACGACGTACTCGGCGAACGACCCCGGCCAGTTCGTGCCCAGCCCCTTCAGGTTGGCGCACATCAGGGTGCGCCCGGTCCGGCAGTACTCGCAATGCCCGCAGTTCATGTTGGGGTTGACCGAGACATATTCGCCGACCCGGAATCCCTGGGTGCCGTCGCCCAGCGCGTCCACCGGCCCGATCAGTTCATGTCCGGGAGTCAGGGGGAACTCGGCGAAGAATTTGCCGTTGTGGATATGGAGGTCTGTTCCGCAGATTCCTGTCTGCCGTACTCGTACGCGCACCTCTCCCGGTCTCGGATCCGGTGTCGGGACCTCCCTGATCGCGAAACTGCCCGGGGCATCGTAGACAACGGCTTTCACTGCTGCTCCTTAGGCGGGTGAGCCACCTGGTCATGAGGCTCGCGACTGGCGGCCAGAGCCTGCGCCCGCGGGGGCGCAGGCTCTGGCCGCGGACCAAGCGCGCCGGGCACTCCGTCCCGGTGCGTCTGGGGTCATTCCCGCGCAGGCGTCGCCCGCGTCATGGTGGTCATGCGATTCAGCAGGCCGCTCATCGTCGGCTTGCCGCCTCGCAGGGCGGCGGCGCGCCGCCGCTGGTCCACATACACGGCGGTGATAAGCACCGCTCCCACCACGACCTGCTGCCAGAACGGCTGGATACCTATGATCACGAATCCGTTCTGGAGCGTGCTCGGTATGAACAAGCCGATGGTGGTGCCGAGGATGGACCCGTAACCCCCGAACAGGCTGGTGCCGCCGATCACGGTGCCGGCAATCACGCTGAGGTTGGTCGTGCTCTGGCCGCCGATCGTGGTGGACTGGAAGAACGCCAGGTTGAGCCATCCGGCGAAGCCGGCCAGCAGCCCGGACAGGGCGTAGACCATGATCAGGTGGCGGGTCACGTTGAGGCCGGAACGCCGTCCCGCCTCGGGGTTTGATCCGAGTGCGTAGGTATGCAGCCCGAAGCGGGTCCGGTGCAGGAGCACGATCCCGATCGCGACGACGACCGCGGCGATGACCGCCAGCGTGGGGACCTGCCAGAAGATGTTGCCGAATCCCACGGTGTTGACCATGACGGTGGGCACGTCGCGCAGGTCCACGCCTCCGGTGATCACCTCCGCCAGGCCCAGGGCCATCCCCAGCGTGCCGAGCGTGACGATGAGCGGCGGAACCTTCGCCCTCGCGATCAGGACTCCGTTAAAGAGGCCCCAGCCGAGCCCGCAGGCGATGGCCACCAGCCCCCCGACGATGGCCGCGCCCCAG
>Ga0208589_1000687_pt1 | contig 15471 bp, 10 predicted proteins | sample NGESurshal092012_2_FD_184486 | JGI IMG/M metagenome (GOLD analysis project Ga0208589, IMG submission 184486) | Arctic peat soil microbial communities from Barrow, Alaska - NGEE Surface sample F53-2 shallow-092012 (SPAdes) | ecosystem: Environmental > Terrestrial > Soil > Wetlands > Peat ... | reverse complement strand
GAAAGGTCCAAACCGGGGCGTTCTACGGGGCGAACAATGTTGCGGGGCCTTACGTATTTGACCCAAACAACCGCATGTTTGGCGTTTTGGGCTATTCTCGGGTTTTCTCGCCAACCCTCGTCATGTCCAGCACCTTGTTCTTTACACGCTTTACCGGGGGGAACGTTGTCCAGGGTTATCCCTTTAAACCCTCCTCGCTCGGGTTGCCGGCTATCCTCGATTCATGGACACCGCAGTTTCCGCAAGTTCAATTTGGGAACACTTTCAGCGGGAGTGGCTTCTACGCTCCCCTGGGAGCGACACAAGGCTCAGGTCAAGCCAGCTTCCCGCAGAATAATGGCAGCCTGACCGTAGACTTAGACAAATCTTTCCAAACCCATTCCATCTCAGTCGGCTATATGGGCATTTGGCAAACAGATAATGGCGGGAGGCTGACACCGACAGAGTTCAATTTCAGTAACGAAATGACTGCCGGTCCTGACCCAACGAACTTGACGAACGAAAGCACCGGAGACGCGCTCGCTTCCTTTATGACGGGCGCAGGGAATCCTGGAAACGGCTCGGGCGGCTCTACGGGATTCAATGCATATCCCGCTCCAACGTACTACATGCATGGAATGTATGTGCAGGACGATTGGAGGGTTAAGCCAAATCTCACCTTGAACCTCGGTTTCCGCTACGACATCCAGATGCCTCCGACAGCGCGGCATAATGAGCAGGCGTATTTCGATTTCCACGCTCTCAATCCGATCAGCGCGGCGACGGGGATTCCGGTTTATGGGCAGATCGTCTACAACCATCCGGGGAACCGCGGCCTCTATAACCCCAATTTGAATGATTTGGCGCCCCGCATCGGCTTCTCGTATGCCGTGAGGCCGAATCTGGTCTTGCGCGGTGGCTATGGCATCTATTACGCCAGAAACTTCTATGGCGGCAATGGACCAGACCCGGGGTATTCGACATCGGGAGTGTGGACTTCGTCGTCCGACGGGATCCACGTGACAGCACCCCTCTCGCAGGCATTCCAAACGGGACTTGTGCCGGTTACCGGGAACGCGCTGGCAGGCCTGACGAGCGTAGGCCAATCCCCCTCCGTGGTGAATCCATACCGTCCAGATCCCATGACCCAACAGTTCAGCCTGGGAGTCCAATATGCTCTCACTCCCAACGACGTGCTGGACGTCAACTTCGTGGGCATCCGGGGCAGGCGCCTGACCCTTTCCGGTATGAACTACGGCCAATTGAATCCGACCTATCTCTCCATGGGCTCTGTGCTGAATAACACTCTGCCCACCAACCCGTACGCCACCGCCTTGAGCAACCTGGGCCTTACTGCCCCGAGCTGCCCCTATACGGTGGCGCAGTCCCTGATGCCGTTTCCGCAATATTGCGGTTCTGTCTCAGCTACAGACGAACCGGTTGGGATCAGCAGCTACAACGCATTGCAGGCCAAGTTCACCCACCGTTTCGGGGAGGGCCTGCTGTTCATGGCCTCCTATACCTATTCGAAGTTCCTCTCCGATGTGGCTGGCCCGGAAGAATGGGGTTCCATCAATGGCAGCCAGGGAGGCTCGGGTATCCGGAACTTCTATGACCTCAAAGCGGATTATTCGGTGGACGGCTCGGATATCCCCCAATCTCTTGTCTTGAACTACGTGTATGAGCTGCCGATCGGCCGGGGCAAGAAGGTCGGCGGTAGCATGAACCGTGCAGAGGACGCCCTTGCTGGCGGATGGGAGGTGTCAGGAATTACTACCGTGCAGGCCGGTTTCCCGCTCTCGATCGGTCCCGGCACAAACTCCGAGACTGTTTTTGGCGGCAACCAGCATGCTCAGTTGACGGGACAGTCATTCAAGAGCGGCCATTGCGGCGGCGCAAATGGGGTTTCCGTGATCGCTGTCGGATCGAAGTACTGCTTCTTCAACCCGGCGGCCTTTACGTCGCCCAGCCCCTTCACCTTCGGCGATGCCCCCCGCTACATTTCCAATCTGAGATCACCGGGATATGTAAACCAAGATCTGACGTTGGCAAAGTGGTTCAGCTTAACGGAGAAATTACGTCTACAATTCGGCATCCAGATATTCAACGCTTTCAACCATCCCAATTTCGGCATACCTAGTTCCGGCGTCGGCAGCCCGACAATGGGCTTGAGTTCCTCCACCCAGGGAGCGAGGCAAATGCAAGGAGTGCTGAAGCTAACCTATTAGATACTGTCTATGCAGAGGGCTAGTCTTGCTCTTCATTCGGCGATCGGTTCACAAACAAAAATGTGAACCGATCTCTGCACACGGCAAGAGCAAACCACTTCCTTCTTCTTAGCTGATGCCGCGGCGGGTCAGGACAGCACGAATGGTTGTCTAGCTTTGGGATTCGCCTTTACCATTTCTTTCTCGCGTGGTCCAGGAGGTTCGATAAGGATGAATCGTCGTCAATTCGTTTGAATGGTCGATTCAGTTTTTGAAATTCTCGTTTTCGTTATCCCGGGGTTGGTTGCGCCAAGGGTCTTGCGTCCCGGCTGTTTGCTGACGACTTAGGAGATTGTTAAACCAACTATTGACGATATGATGCTGAAGCTAGCAGAGGGTGTTTATGCAGAAAACCGTGCTTGCCATTTGGCTGATGGTCTCTTTTCTAAAGGTGAGCGCGACTGTCTTTGCACAAGGGCAGGAGCAGAACCTGCAAACCCTCTCGGCAGACGCCGCGGCCGCTCAGTCCAGGGGGGATTTTGCCTCCGCTGCGGAATTCTATCGGAAAGCTACCGAAATCGATCCTTCGATTCCGGAGCTATGGGCTAATCTCGGGCTGATGGAGCACCAGATCGGGAAATCTTCCGATGCGATTCAGAGTTTCAAGCGCGCGATTCGCCTGAAGCCGAGCTTGTTTGTTCCTCAATTGTTTCTGGGTATCGAATACCTTGCTGCGAAGGACCCAACTGCAGCCCTTCCGTACCTCGAAACCGCCGGAAAACTGCACCCCAACGATCTGCAAGCTGCGCTCTCCCTAGGGAGCGATTATGAAATGCTGGGCCGCGCCGATAGCGCAGCCGAGGCTTATTCGAGAGCAACTGAAATAGCGCCGGGAAACGGGAATGCCTGGCTGAGCCTGGGGACTGCATATCTGCAGCAGGTGGAAAATGATGCGCGGGTCATGACTTCCACCGATCGCAACTCCGCATACGTCATGCTGCGCGCAGCCGAAACCTTGACCGACGAAGGCAGCCAGAACACGGCGGTGACTTGGTATAAAAAGGCGATTGCTTCTGCGCCAATCCCGCCTTGCGCTCACGCCGAGTTCGGGATTACATTGCTGCGCTTGAAAAGGGTCGCCGATGCTGAAGCACAGTTCCAATGGGAACAGCGCACGGCCTCCCCTTGTGGCCTTGCCCGGCTTGGCTCCGCGATAGCCGTCGCCGCTAATGGACATCCTGACAGTGCGGTTGCCAAACTGAGTTCAATTGCGGCGACCGATCCAGCTTTTGTCCAATCCAGTCTGCCTTTGTTTCGCGGTGTCCTCTCCGCAAATGAGGTGAACTCGCTGGTTAACGTAGCCCGCGGACGGAAGGCAACGGGAGAACCCAACCTCGATATCGCTTCCCTCATAGAGACCGCCTTCGCTTCCGGCGGTGTCCCGCCAGCGACGGCCGTCAGCAAGGATGAAACCCTCGAAACCCACCAGGCCGCAAAAACGGGAAACTCCGCGCAGCTCTATGCCACCGGTCAATATACCCGATGCGACCATAGCCTGAAGCCGGCTATCGCAAGGCTCCCTTTCGCTCAGCAGCGGTTGCTTGCCTCGTGCTCGTTTTATACCAGTGATTTCTCGACCTCGTCCAGGGCGGCTGCGCACCTGAAGGCGAATGCGACAACCCGGGTGGAAGGGTTGTACTGGGAGAGCAAAGCCGATGAAAAACTCGCCGTAGCGGCGCTCGCGCGTGCTGGCGAGATAGAGCCTGATTCCCCTCGCATGCACGTATTGCTAGGAGACATCTTTCGGCAGAAAAGGCGCTGGAGTGATGCGGAGACGGAATACAGGAGGGCCATTGCTCTGGATCCAAACATCCATTATGCACGCCTTAGCTTGGCAATCGTGTTGTTCACCGAATTGAAAAGCGAGGAAGCTTTAAGGATCGACAAAGCTCTGCTTGAGGAAGCACCCGATGATCCAGAGGGCAATCTATTGGCAGCCAGCATTCTGGTGCAGGAACACGACTTCGAAAAGGCTGGGCCATTCCTATCGAAGTGCCAGAACTTGAAAGTGGACCTTATTCCTCGGTATCACATCCTGCTCGGTCAGGTATACGCGGCCACCAATCGCATTCCTGCGGCAATTGCAGAATACGAACAGGGGCTGGCGACGGATCAGGATGGCAGCCTCCACTATCGGCTGGCCCGCCTTTATCAGAAGGTAGGCGACAAAGCGAATGCGGAAAAGGATATCCGTATGTCGCAGGAGATTCGAGCACGATGGGACGAACAGGCCCACATCGCTTTGGGACAGGAGTCAGCCCAAGCGAGCGGGCCGTAAGGTCTCATGGGTCACGCGGAGCAGCGCAGCCATCATCACAGCAATAAAGCCGCCATAACGTATGCGGAGATCGAAGAGTCAAGCATTCAGAGTCATCAACCAAGTTTGAAGTTCGCAGAATTATAATCCACGGTTTCAGGAGCTCACTCAATGCGCTTTTTCCGTTTCGGAACAACGCTCGTCCTATTTGCTGCAACGCTATTCACCGCAGCTGCCGGTTGGCCCTCGCGTTTGGATGCTCAATCGATCGAGCAGAGCAAAGATGGCCTGACCCTGCGATCCGACGGCACGGTGCTGCACATTGGAGTCTGCTCTGCAACAGTGATTCACGTCATTGCTACTCCGCTGACGAAAATCCCGCAGCCAATCGTGCCCGTTGTGATTCACCCTTGCGGTAACGCGGCCTTCGTCATGTCATCGACTCCTTCGATGGTTTCGCTTAAGACCAGTGCGCTCAGAGTCGAGATCGACCGCGCCACACTGTCTGTGCGATTTCTATCCGCTGATGGCAATGTTGTGCTTGGCGAGCAGCCGCACCAGGGCCGGGAATTAACGCCCGTCGATATCGATGGAACGCATACCTACAAGATCCGGCAAGACTTCCTTCTGTCCCCCGGCGAGGCTCTTTATGGCCTAGGGCAGCATCAGGAAGGCGTCTTGAACCTGCGTGACATGCCAGTCCAATTGCTCCAGGCGAATACAAACATAGCCATCCCATTTATTCTTTCGACCAATGGATATGGCCTCCTATGGAATAACCCCTCGTTGACAGATTTCGACCCGGCCACCGAGGCCATCCCACTGGACTCAGCGGGTGCAGGAACATTCCACACGGGACCGGCAGGAGAATACGGATTTTTGTTGACTGGCAATTACCGAGCCAAGCTCCATCTCGCAATTGGCAAAAAAGACGTCATAGACATAACCAATATGTGGGTCCCCGCATCTGCCGGCGGAAAAATAGAATTGAATGCGGACACAACTTATCAGCTCGTGGCCCAATCTGGTGGAGACACCCACTTATTCGTCCGTGCTCCTTCTGACTCTATGACTTTTGGCTCTCAAGCGGGCAATGCGGTTGACTACTATTTCTTTTACGGTCCGCAACCCAGCCAGGTCATCTCTGAGTATCGTGAGTTCACCGGCGCCGCTCCGCTTCTGCCGCGCTGGGCCTACGGATTCTGGCAATGTCGCGAGCGCTACTCGAGTCAAAAGCAAATCCTTGATATCGCTAAGGAATTTCGCGATCGGAAGATTCCGGTGGATGCGATAGTTCAGGATTGGCAATACTGGGGAAAATACGGCTGGAACGCGTTGCGATTCGATGAAAGCAACTACCCGGACCCCAAAGAGATGTTGTCTCAACTGCATGCGCAGAACTTGCACATGGTTATCTCGGTCTGGGCAAAATTTGGAGTGCAGACCGCGGTCGACCAACAGTTTAGGGATGACCATCTCGTGCTTAGAAGTGCCGCGAGCAATGGCGAGCCAGGGGAGGCCAAAGAGTCTGAGGATTGGGTAGATCTATTCGATCCGAAGGCACAGAAGCTCTATTGGTCCGACATCAACCACAACCTATTTAGTATCGGGATGGATGGATGGTGGCTCGACGCCTCTGAGCCGGAGGGCGATCCTCTCAAAAATGACGATACCTTTCTGGGCCCGGGAAAAATCGTTCGGAACGCATATCCACTGTATGAAACCTCGGCGGTCTACCATGGCCAAAGAGCCACCACTCAGAGCAAGCGCGTCGTCATTCTATCCCGCTCCGCATTTGCCGGGCAGCAGCGCAATGGATCCATTTCCTGGTCCGGCGACATTTCAGCCAATTGGCAGACCCTGCGACGGCAGATTCCCGCCGGCCTCGGTTTCGCGATGTCGGGCTTTCCTTATTGGACGACAGATATTGGTGGTTTCTTCCGTCCTGCTGACCAATACACATCGCAGGATTATCACGAACTGCTCATTCGATGGTTTCAGTTCGGTACGTTTTGCCCAATTTTCCGGGTACACGGTTACCAATCCAGAACAGAAATGTGGAACTACGGTCCCCAGGTGGAGAAGACTCTGATTGAGTACGATCAACTTCGCTATCGCTTGCTCCCATACATCTACTCCTCAGCATGGGGCGTCACCAACCGTGGCCAGATCATGATGAAAGCGTTGCCGTTCGTTTACCCCAACGATCCGTCGTTGAGAGACATCAGCGACCAGTTCTTCTTTGGCGACTCTCTTCTGATAAGTCCAGTTACATCGCCTCACACAACCAGCCGCGAGGTTGTTTTGCCCGCAGCGAATGACTGGGTGGATTTTTGGACCGGGCGAACCTATCGCGGCGGCCAAACGATCCAAGCGGATGCTCCATTGGACCGAATTCCGATCATGGTGAAGGCGGGCAGCATCGTGCCGATGGGTCCGGTGGTGCAGTACGCAGCCGGCAAGGAAGATCCCCTTGAAATTCGCATTTACCCCGGCGGAAACACGGACTTTCTTCTCTATGAAGACGGCGGGGACGGCTACGCATATCAAAAGGGTCAGAGGGCAAGCATTCCTCTGCACTGGGACGATCATCGGAAGACACTCTCAATTGGGGCTCCATCTGGAAGCTTTCCGGGGATGCTTCACCAGCATAATTTCCGGATTAGCATCGTTCAGGAAGGTCACGGTATAGGGCTTGCATTGGGGTCGCATCCAGACCGGACGGTACTCTACAACGGACATGCGATGACGGTGCATTTTGGCCGGACGACGTCCGCTTCGAGATGACCTAACCCGAGAAAGCCATATCGCTGGGAAAGAGATAGAAACCTATCATGGTTCTCAGAGCTATCGAGAAGAGCCGAGATCGCGTCAGTACCTGGCTGGAGGTTTTTCGTTGATCCGCAGATTCTCAGCAAGCGCGCTGATACTAGCCGGGTTAACCTTTTGCGTGACCCGCGCCCAGATGCCGGCGGTGAATGACATCGGCCGGAGTACTCAGGACCGAATGGATGATTCGGGGTGGTGGCCAACGAAGGGAGATGTGCCAAGCAACCAATATGTGGGAAGCAATACGTGCAAAAGCTGTCACGGAAACATTGCGGATATTCAGGAAACGACGGCGATGTATCACGCCGGGGTACGCGCGACGGAATCGCAGGTTCTGAAAGCACAACAGCGACTCACATTTCGCGAACCCAGATTCAGTTATTCTCTGACGCGGGACGCCGCAGGGGCGCTGTTCTCCGTGACAGATGGCCAGCGGCAGAGCACTGTACCGGCAGTGTGGGCTTTCGGTGCCGGCGGGTACGGCCAGACTTACATACTGGAGGAGAATGGAGCATACATCGAGAGCCGGTTGAGCTACTTCACAAGCCTGAATGCATTAGATACACCGGGTCAGCCGAGCAATACACCTCGTGGCATGAAAGAGGCACTGGGCAGGAATATGGACGTCGAGACGGTAAAGAATTGCTTCCGATGCCACACCACCGAAGCAGTCACTTCAAACGTTCTCGAACCGGACAAAGCGATTCCAGGTGTGACGTGTGAATCGTGTCACGGGCCGGGAGTTCGACACGTCGCCGCCATGAGAAATGGGCGCTACGAGCAAGCGGCGGCGACGATCACGAATCCCACGTTCCTGTCTCCTGTCGATTCGGTCGATTTTTGTGGTGCCTGCCATAGCACCTTTGCTGACGTGATGATGGCACCTGCAAACAGGAGTGAGACGGTGGTGCGCTTTCAGCCATACCGCCTGGAGCTGAGTCGCTGCTGGAGATACGCGGGAAGTGCCCGCGCGCGCATCACCTGTATAGCCTGTCACGATCCTCATCTGCCCCTCGTTCGTGACTTGAGTGCTTACGACTCAAAGTGCCTCGCCTGCCATTCGGCTGTGAGGGGGTCGGCGTCACATATCTCGGCAATGACATGCAAAGTTGGTACCAGCAATTGCGCTTCATGCCATATGCCCAAGGTTCTTGCGCCGGAAGTCCACGCCACCTTCATTGACCACGACATCCGGGTGGTCCGTGGCAATGAGCGCGATGATCGAAAGGTCTTACAGTAGTTTCAACCCGCTCGAAGCTCGGAACTGCTCATGACACATTCGTAGCTGACCGTCCAGCTAGAGGGGATTACTACCCATGGCTTACCTGCGGACAGCGTATTGTGGGTGTTGCGATCGGGGGCTCACTGGCGCGATCCTCCCAAGCGATACGGCAAGTACAAAAGTATGCATAAGCGGTTCAGTCGCTGGGCCGTAAGCGGGGTCTGGACAGGGTCTTCGGCGATCTGGTGGCGGATTGCAAGAACCTGTATCTGATGATGGATACCACCCTCCCCTGCCGAAAAGTGCCAAAGTATTCAAAGGAGATACTTTAGGCTTGTACTTCGGGTGCGCGATGAAGGGACTTGGCTGAGGGAGGGCGGCGCGTTTTCCTGATATGCTTCGCTTCCGGGGTGGTTTAAGTCAAGTTTTTGAGCGTCTGGATTGTCGGGGACTCCACGGGATTGATGACGAGAAGACGCTGGTTTCGGTGATGCGGATTCGGCGTTGGAGCGAAGTTTATGACGGGTGAAGCGGGTTCGCGCGTAGCGCGAATGCCCACATCTCAGAATCGAGATATGGGGCACCCGGGTTGTGGAGTGTTCAGATGTGGTTCACCCGCCGATTTGGCTGGGAGAGGGTTTGCAGTCTCGTCCGGATTAAAAGGAGTCGCGGGCGCTGTGGCGGACATGGAGGATTGCCGCTTCCTTCCTTGAGAAGTCGATAGAGTAGACGATCCGGTAGATGTGTGGCTTGTTTCCGAAGAGCATCTGACGCAGCGCAGGGTCTTCGTGGGTTGCCGGGTTACGCTGTGGATGCTCGGTAAGACTTTGGATGGCTTCGACGAGATTGTTGAACCATCAGTTGGCTGGAACTGACGCCTCGGCCTGGATGTATTCGTAGATGGCTTCGAGGTCCTGTTCGGCGCGAGGCATTGTTCTAACGAGGTATGCCATGCTTGTGGCGCATCTCCTCGAAGAATTCTGTGGCAGGGCGGCCTTCGCCGCGGCGAAGCTGCTCGAGGCCCTGACGGATACCTTCTCGCGCGTCGGCATGGGCGGCGATGTCGAGCAATCGCTGATACTCTGCGGCACTTTGAAGAACGGCTTCGGGCTTGCCATTGACGGTAAGGACGATGGGGCGGCGGGTCTTCTTGAGCCGCTGCATGAACTTGACGGAGTTGTTGCGGAAGGTGGTGAGGGGCTGGATGTCTTTGGTGATGTCGATCTGCGATGCCATTTGGGCGCCTCCGCTTAGAGGTATTTTATCGTACCTTTCGATTTGTGGTGGAGATTTGTCAAATGCGGTTTGCGCTTTGCGCGAATGTCCCACCCATGCGCCGAAGCCGCATGAATGGGGCACCCGCCCACATCTCAAAATCGAGATATGGGCACCCCGGGGTGTGGAGGGGGGTTCAGATGTGAGCCACCCGCCGTTCGAGAGAGTCGAGGAAGATGTCTCTTGAGGCCGGAGTGTTGAGGTAGGGTTTGCGGTGGTGGCAACTGAAGGTGATGAAGTGGTCGTCGCCTTCTTGTTGATATCGCTTTAGGCCGAGCGGCATGGGGTGATTTTCGGGTAGTGTTTCCATCAATTCATTCCTTCAAATTACGAGCTACCTTGAAACAATTATTGGGAAGCCTCTTATCCCATTGATATCGATCGCACTTGATAGTGGGTGGAGGGTAGAAGATTCAAAGCAGTCAGTTCCCATCGTTTTAGATAGCTCGAAAATGTGTGCGAGTGTATCTCGTCTTTTTGAGGTGCGCCATATTCTTTGCCACGAGTCGCCTCGAGAGAAAGTTTATGCGCTAGATGAAGTGGCTCCATTTCTCGACTACGCAAGGCAGTTCACCCATAGCACCTCGATCGCTCTAAGCGAACTCCTTACGCCCTCACGGAATATGCTTGAAGTCGTCAATGGAATAACTACTTCGTGTGAGGAGATAGAAGCAAAGATTCTCTCGTTGATTGCTGACCTGAAAGAAGGCCGAGATGAGGAGCATGCTAGCTATCTCGAAGAATCTCAAAAAGCTTGGAAAATTTTCCAAGAGAAGCAATGTGCCTTTAGAGCCGACTTCGCTCGGGGAGGAAGTATTGCTACCTATATATGGGCCAGTGAAAGAGAAAATCTGTTGACAGAAAGACTTGCCCAGCTTCGCTGGTTCATCGAGCGAGAGGAAGGCGACTTCTAGAAGTCTCGATATCTGATTACATTAGTATGCGATGACCGCAAGTAATTACCTGCCGAATTTCTGTCTGCCTTGCATTTGGCTCATCATGCGTTGCTGGGCTTTGATGCCGCCGCCTCCGCCCATGCTCTTGAACATCTTGCGCATCTGGGCGTATTGGCGGAGGAGGTTGTTGACGTCCTGCACAGTGGTGCCTGAGCCTTTGGCGATGCGTTTGCGCCGGTTGCCGTTGATGATCTCGTGGTTCTGGCGCTCCTTGTTCGTCATCGAGTTGATGATGGATTCGGTGCGGGTGAACTGGCTCTCGTCTACGTTTTCGACGGCCTTGGACATGCCGGCGAAGGGGCCGACCGAGGGCAGCATCTTGAGGATCGACTTCATGCTGCCCATCTTTTTGATCTGACGGAGCTGCTCGCGGAAGTCGTCGAGGGAAAAGCCGTCGCCGGAGAGGGCTTTCTTGGCGAACTGCTCGGCCTTGCCCTTGTCGAGGGTGGATTCGGCGCGCTCGAGCAGGGTGGCGATGTCGCCGTGGCCCATGATGCGGCCGACGATGCGGTCGGGGTGGAAGGCTTCGAAGGCGTCGGGCTTTTCTCCTGTTCCCAAAAACTTTATGGGCGCTCCGGTGACGTGGCGGATGGAGAGGGCAGCGCCGCCGCGGGCGTCTCCGTCCATCTTGGTGAGGATGGCTCCGGTGATGGCGAGGTGGTCATTGAAGGCTTTGGCGGAGTTGACGGCGTCCTGGCCGGTCATGGCGTCGGCGACGAAGAGGATCTCGCTGGGGTTGAGGAGCTTTTTGAGCGAGGCCATCTCGGCCATGAGGGCGTCGTCGATGTGGTTGCGGCCGGCGGTATCGACGATGAGGATGTCGCAGCCGTAGTTGGCGGCTTCGCGGCGGGCCTCTTTGGCGAGACGCTCGACGAGGCGCGAGTCTGCGGCCTCGCCCTTGATGTCGCCCTCGTAAAGCTGCGCGGAGATGGAGGCGGCGACGACCTTGAGCTGCTCGCGGGCGGCAGGGCGGTAGACGTCCACCGAGACGAGCATGGGGCGGTGGCCACCCTTCTTGAGCCACTGCGCCAGCTTGGCGGTGGTGGTGGTCTTACCGGAGCCTTGCAGGCCCGCCATCAGGATGACGCTGGGTGGCTGCGAGGAAAACTTGAAGCGCGCGGTGTCGCGGCCAAGGACGTTGGCCAGCTCATCGTGGACGATCTTGACGATCTGCTCCGAGGGGGACAGCGCCGTGGCCACCTGTTCGCCGATGGCGCGGGTGCGGATGTGCTCGATCAGGTCATTGACGACGTTGAGGTTGACGTCAGACTCGAGGAGAGCGAGGCGAATCTCGCGAAGGGCGTCGGCGATGTTCTCATCGGAGATGGTGCCTTGGCCGCGAAGAGTCTTGAAGGAACGCTGGAGCTTATCTGAGAGGTTTTCAAACATACTGCTTTCAGTTTAGCAGCGAGAGCGTCACGGCAGGACGGTCTGTTAGCGCAAGGGTTTGCAGCAGCGTGTGGGATTAGCCTTGCTCATCGCCGATTTCGGTGGAAGGTCTATTTAATGAGAGCCGCAGCGGGAGGCTTGAGCCAATACTGGGAGTTCGATGCCGCGTCTCCGGTCCAGAAGTTGGTTTCCAGCCCTGCGCGACCCGGATAGGCAGCGAATTCGCCACTATATTCTTTTGTCTTACGAATGAGAAAGAAGATGGTGAAGGCAGAGGTAGGAAACGTGTTAGCAAGAACGCGGGCGACGGGGCGCGGGAATGGATAGAACTGTGCGCCGCGGAACTGCTCCAACACGTATCCGTTCGGAAAGGGAGCGTTCAAAAAGGCAAGAGTATCGCTCTTTGAAAATGGTCTGACGTGCGCTGAACAGAGTTTATGCTGTGTAGGTTGTTTACCCAGCAGCAGCAAGAAACGATTGTGCAAGGAACAGATATTGGGCACGCCGAATAGAAAGTGACCACCGACTTTCAGGCATCGAGAAACTTCATGAAAGATCCAGAAGACCTCTTTTGTATGCTCCAAGACCTGATTTGCCATGATGAGATCAACTTGACCATCGTCAAAAGGCAGCTTGTCACGTTCGATGTTGGCTATATAGATGCGATCAGCCTTTCCAGCCAGCGCCGAGGCGTACTCCGCACCGGCTTCGATCGCAATACGAGTGCTCTCGGGATGCAGCATATGTACGATATCGAGATCGCGTCCCCGTCCCGCACCCAGGTCAACGACGATCTGCAAATCATGCAAGCCCCCGACGACTTCTTCTACTACGTGCGGTCCATAGGTCTCCAACTGGTCGATAAAACGAGCGGCAGGGTGAGTTGTTGTGCTCCCAAACAGAGGTTTCTGCTCTTTAGACATTTATGCAATTTTACCCTTCGATGGCTTTGGACTCGATACCTCGTACGAGTCAGTATATCTCCATCACGGAACGCTTGCTTTGCAATGAAGACCTATAACCATTGTTTTAGAAAGTGATAGGAGAGGTGGTGGCTAGGTGGGTACGGGGTAAGTGGTGCGGCCGCAGAGTGGTCGCGGGGCGGGGATAATTGGTGCTATGCGGCAGATGGGCCAGGTTTCGGGAAACCCACAGATGGTGCGGGAGTTTGTGGTGTATCTGCGCGTCGAAAAAGGCATGCGACCGGCTACGTGTGAGGCTTACCGGCGCGATCTGGAGCAGTTTGCCGAGCATCTGGGGCAGCGCGACGGATTGCTGCTCACAGCCAGGCAGGCTGACGTCAGCGGCTTTATGGAAGGGATGCGCGGCCATGGTGTCGAGTCGCGGTCCATCGCCCGTAAGCTGAGCTGCCTGCGCGGATTTTATCGCTGGCTCCTGATGGACAAGCGCATTACCCATGACCCGACGGTGAACATCGAGACGCCCGCAAGCTGGAAGGTGCTGCCGAAATCGCTCGCTGAGAGTGAAGTCTCCGAAATGCTGGAGCGCACGGCCGTGGCTGCGCGTGCCAGCGATGCCGACGCTTTGGCTCTGCGCGATCACGCCATTCTCGAACTCCTCTACGCCGGTGGCCTGCGCGTGGCGGAGATATGCTCGATCCGCGAAGAGGACCTGCATCTCGATCAGGCCCGGGCGCAGGTGCGGGGCAAGGGGGACAAGGAGCGCATCGTTCCGCTGGGGCGCTCGGCGGTCGAAGCGCTTGAGCGCTATTTGAAATTAGGACGTCCCGGCCTGGTGCATAGCGGTGTCCAGCGTGCGCTATTCCTTTCCGTCCGCGGAAAGCCGCTTACGCGCCAGTGGATCTGGGAGATGGTTCGCTCGACCAATCGTCATGCAAGTCCGCACAAGCTGCGACATAGTTGTGCGACGCACATGGTCGAGCATGGGGCCGACCTGCGCAGCGTGCAGACGTTGCTCGGCCACGCCGATATCGCGACGACGCAGGTCTACACCCACGTCGCGCTGGGTCATCTGAAGCAGGTACACAGAGAGCATCATCCGCGTGGAAAACGTCGGGCGGTTGCATAATCACTTTCTGAGAACGGCGAGGAAGTTGGATGAAGCAGGCAAACGAGATCGACACTCTGGCCGATGGGTTTCTGGCGATGCTCGCCAATGAGCGCGGCGCGTCGGAGCACACGGTGCGGGCCTACGCGCGCGAAGTCCGCAACTTCGCGGCCTATCTTCGCGAGACGCTGGGGGATGGGGTCCGAGTGTCGAAGGTGGAACACCTCCACATTCGCGCCTATCTCGGCCTTCTCTACGAGCGCGGACTGACCAAGGCCAGCGCCGCCCGAGCGCTCGCTGCGGTGCGAAGCTGGTTCAAGTGGCTAGCCAAAGAAGGTAAAGTGGCGCAGAACCCCGCACTCCTCGTCAGTACGCCGAAGCTGCCGAAGCACCTGCCGCGAGTGCCCAGTGTCGAGGAGGTCAACCGTGTTCTCGATTCGCTGGAGAAGCCAGCGAAGAAAGAAATGGATGCGGCAGGCGCCTGGCCCGAACGCGACCGCGTCATCTTTGAGCTTTTGTACGGCTGCGGCATTCGTAACTCGGAACTGGTGGGCCTCGACATGACCAGCATGAAGTGGCGTGACGATGCTGTTCTGGTTCGAGGCAAGGGAAAGAAGGAGCGGCTGGTTCCGCTGGGAGATGAGGCTGCCGTGGCGCTGAAGGTTTATCTGCCGCTGCGTGAGGCGAGGCTGACGGCGGCGGCCAAAGGTGGGCTGGTGCATGACGGGCCGTTGCTGACAAATCTAAGGATGCGTGGGGAGTGTCGTTTAACGACGCGAAGTGTGGGACGGATTGTGAAGGCGATTGCGCTGAGCCGGGGACTGGCGGCGGATGTGCATCCGCACACGCTGCGTCATGCTTTTGGGACGCACATGCTGGAGGAAGGTGCGGACCTACGCGCCATTCAGGAGATGCTCGGCCACGAACGCCTCTCCACCACGCAGCGATACACACAACTCACCGTTGGTCAGGTGCAACAGGTCTACGACGAGACGCATCCCCGCGCCAAGTGATCTGTCGAAGAGGAGCGTCCTCCGTGGCCAGAGCTTTTACGCTACCGCCTGAATGTCCATCCGTTCGATGAGGCCGTCTCGAATCGAATACACATGCTGGACCATCTGATCGGCGACAAGATTGCCGGTCAAATCGCGAACGAGCTGATGAACCTCTACCGCCGTCCGCCCATCCCCGTTATCGCGAAACGCCACCGGCTCGACATGGGGATCGAGCACCTCCCACTGGCGCCTCCAGTACTCACGCACGTTCTCG
>Ga0208589_1000686_pt1 | contig 15488 bp, 11 predicted proteins | sample NGESurshal092012_2_FD_184486 | JGI IMG/M metagenome (GOLD analysis project Ga0208589, IMG submission 184486) | Arctic peat soil microbial communities from Barrow, Alaska - NGEE Surface sample F53-2 shallow-092012 (SPAdes) | ecosystem: Environmental > Terrestrial > Soil > Wetlands > Peat ... | reverse complement strand
CGTCGGTTTTGGTTCTTTGAGCACACAAGATGACTCAAGACCGCAGCAAATTGCAAGTTGCCCTCGAATTACAGATGCCCGTGAATAATGCGGGCTAGGGTGGGGGTTGAGCACCAAATATCGCCCATAAGCGATTGCCCTCAGTGCGCGTCAGGCTATTACATCGAAAAAAACTTCTTGATCGCATGAACCGTCACCTGCCGCTGAACCACCGCGATGCTTTCCAGCAGCGGGATATCCTTCGGGCAGACCTGCACGCAGTTGCCGGCCTTGGCGCAGTCGTGGGCGCCCCCTTCCTCCATCAGGGCATCCAGCCGCTCGCCCTTTAGCTCCGCGCCAACGGGGTGATCATTGAACAGGCGGGCCTGGCTCATGATGGCCGCGCCGACAAATTTGTTCCCCAGCGTGTACTGCGGACAGGCCTCCAAACAGCACCCGCAACTGATGCAGCGGGAAAGCGGATAGCGCTGTTCCTGCACCGCCAGCGGTACGGCCGGCCCGGGGCCGAGGTCGTAACTGCCGTCTATCGGAACCCAAGCCTTGATGCGCTTCAGATCATTGAACAGGCGGCTGCGATCAACCATCAAATCGCGCACCACCGGGAATTTCGTCATCGGCTCCAGCGTGATCGCTTCGTTGCCATCCGCGAGCTTGTCCACCAGCGCTGAACACGCCTGCCGCACGCGGCCGTTGATCACCATCGTGCATGCCCCGCAGACTTCCTCAAGGCAGCCCGCTTCGTATGCGGGCGGCGTGCTGTCCTTGCCGTCGGTTTGGTTGGGGTAGGCGCAAATGTACTGAAGGCACGAAATCACATTCATGTTCGGCCGGCGCGGTACCGCGAATTGTTCCCAACGCGGCGGCTTGTCAGGTCCATCCTGGCGCTTGATGCGAATCTGCACCAGGGCTTGAGCCTTTGCCCGAGCGGATGAATTCGCCGGTTGGGTCATGGAGGAAACTTTAGGCCCATGCGGGGGTACTTACAAGTCGGAACCATTCGAAACCGCTCATTCACCACCCGGCAATTGCCCGGTCTGACCCGGCATAACGGGGCCGACGGGCTGCGCAACCGGAGCACGCCCAACCGGCGGCGCAACCGCCGCACCCGGCGCGCTAGGCGCCAGTTGGAGCTGTGGGTTGTTGGTCCGAATAAATCGCTGTTCATCCTGTGAGTTGGCGTCCGTTGAGGAATCGCGGCGCTGCACGGTTCCGCCGCCATCAGGAACCAGCATCACCGTGCGATTTTCCCCGTTCGTCTGCACCTCCAGAAGCGTCCAATGCGATTGAAAATTCGCCTTCCCCGGCTCGTCCTGCCCGATTTCGTCGCCCACGCCCAGCGCGGTGTAATCCTTCTGCAGCCAGATTCCCTCATGCCAGGTGAAGACCGTGAAATTGGCCTGCGGCTTCTTCTGCAGCGGAGGCGTATTCGACATCCAGAACTCCGTGCGCGGCGGAATCACGACCGCGCCACTCCACTCGCTGTCAGCACTGTCAATCCCGAACACATCCGCCAGCGCCGGCGAACCCGCCATGTTCGGCTGTGCGAAGATCGGATTGTAGATCGTGTACCGCACCTTATATCGATAAGTCCTTCCCGGCTGCACATCCATATCCACAAACCAGAGCAACATATCGCCCTGTGCCGCCGCCGTGTCAGGACTAAATGCAGTCGCAGGCACCGGTTGGAATTTGGGAACTACCGGGGCGACTGCAAGCGGCGCAATTGCTCCCGGAGCGACCGGAGCCGCGGCCTGCGGCGCTGGCCCGCCTCTTCCGCGACCCGCGGGCGGCTGAAGGATACCCCGCCCAACCAGCGGAGCCGCCGGATTGAAATTCCCCGCCCCTCCCGGCGCAGCGCCCGGCGCCGGGTTCAGAACCGCTGCATTTATCCCAGCTCTGTTCGCCCGAAACGGAATCCAATTCTCCAATGTCTGCCATTGCAATTCAGGTCGATTCGCATTCGGCGCGACCGTGGGAAACGCAGCCGCCACCGGCCAGTTTGAACTGAGGTTCGTCCCCGTCAGCCCCGCCAGCCAATCATGATATTTCGCCCCGTCGTCCTTAAAAGTCGGCTTGCTGGAATCCGGATACGGCACTCCCCCCGCCGGCGCGAGCATCGCCTGCGAAACCACCACATCATTGCCCCATGCGCCGCTGTCATCCTGCTCCTGCCGCGTGATGGTCGCCCGAACAAACAACACATTCTGCTGGGAGGGCGGAATCGCGCTGGTGAACGCGCCGCTAAATGCCTTGGAAAAATCAATCACCGGCAGCTTCCAGAACGTCGTCGCCGTATCCACATCACGATCTTCCGTCGGGCTGTTCCCCGGCAGAATCGTCCGGAGCGGCTCCTGATCGACATATTGCAACGCCGGCAGGGTCGGCAGCGCCGCCACGCCCTTCGTCGCGGAATTCCCCTGCGCCGCAGTGGCAATCTGCGACGTATCAAACCCGGCCGCATCCCATGCCACCGTCACGTTCTGCGCCGACGGGCGAGTCGTCACAGCCGTCGAAAAACTCGTGGGAATATTGATGGGGATCGGCAACGGATAAACTTGCTTCATGCGGCCGTCTAGCTGGTCGGTCATGTCCTTGATGACCGTGTCTACGTTCCCCGGCCCAACCACCTGCTGGCCGGAAACGCCTTTGATCGTCTTCGACGCCGGGTTACCCGCGAGATACAGGTACGCAATGTACGCCACAAACAGCACGCCCACTCCCAGGACGCACCACTGCACATACTTTTCAAGAAGCGGAAGAATTTTTTTCATGGTTCAAACCCGGTTGATCACTGCCCGGCGCTGCGGACCAAAATGGGGAAGATCGTCTCGCCTTGCGCGGCGCCGCCCGACGCCGCCGTCGGCTTGGAATTCGGCGGCTCATAATTGTTCATCCAACCCTGCTTCGTGTGCAGAAGCACTTCCTCGCACGCCACCACCAGCCGCACTATCGGCGCCGTGCCATACAGACATGGCCCGGTGGTCTGAGTCGCCACCTGCGCCTCATCCAGCGGCGTCGCCGAATTGATGTTCAGAACCGTAATGAGTTGGTCGCCTGTCAGTCCCGCCAGCGCCTGCGGCATCTTTGTCGCGTCCACATCCATCGTCACCTGAAAATGCACCACGTCATACATGCCGTTGGATACTCGACCCGTCGGGCTTACGTCCATGACCGGCATAATCGCCCCGTCCTCGCCCGGCAGCGATGCGGGGTCGCCGCTCACAATGTACGGCGGGTTGTTCATCGACACATCAATGATCCGTTTGATCGGCGAATCGTTCACATCCTTCGCATCCGCATTCGCAAACGCCACGCCGGTCGCCACATCCTCGTCAATCCACAATCCCAGTTGCGCCTGCCAGATCAGGTCCGGCGTCAAAGCGTTCTGTGCCGCTTGAAACGCCGCGAACACCGTCCCCGGCGTCTTCATTGCCCCGTGGTCGATGTATACCTTGCCCTGCTTCGACCGCTGTGCTTCCAACTCAAGCGGAACCTGCGGCTCCGCCGCCTTGATCTTCGCGGCTACCGCGGCGATCTGGTCCGTCGTTGCGTTGGCCGGCAGATTGTCTCGATTAATCCGGTCGGCCAGATCCTTCTTCGCCTGATCAATGTCGGCCTGCTCCACCGGACGAACCGCATTCAACGCCGGAATCGCACGCCCCGGCCGCGCCGCCACCACGTCCTTCGTTGGCCAGTGCATAATGCGGAATTCATCCGTCGCCGCCGTCACATATTGCTGGCCAAAAGTCGTGCGGTCGATGACGTTGCCCGCCGGCAAAGCACCCGGAACCAGCGGCGTGTGTTCATTGATTTCCACCGCCGACTTCAGCATCGCCACGCTCAGATCGCCCAACTCCTTCACGGCCTTCTTTCCCTGATCAATCGCCGATTCGGTGGGAAAATTTTGCAAAACCTGGGGGTCCGCGCTCGCCAGGCTCATCTGCGGCAAATGACGCGGTTTGGTCTCAAGCGACGAAATCTGCTGTGCCTGGTCCGCGCTCTTGCTGACATCGTCTGCCAGACTGGCGAACCATCCCTGCGTCGGCCAGAAGCAGAACGCGGCTCCCGCGATCGCCACCACCCCGCAGATGATGAAAAACATCTGCTTGCGCGCCAACTTCAAAATTTTTTGCAGTTTTTCTTTCATGCGTACCTCTCCGGCTTCGGCTTTCTATTTACTTGGCAGGCGCTGCCCCGGGTTGGACCGGCGGTGCGGGCGGCGGCGTGCCAATGGCCACCAACGCCACCACCTCCAACGTCGTATCGTTCCCCATGTCCTCACCCGTCACCACGTCATTCAAACTGACGCCCGCCGCCGGTATCACCGGCTGCGCAGCACCGCCGCCCATCGGCGCACCGAACGGATTCATCGCCATTGGCGGCCGCAGCGGCGGACTCCCGCCCGCGTTATCCACCGCTGCCAAATCCGCTGGATTCGGCGGCATCACCGCGTCCTTCGCCGTCTGACGCAATTGCATCCGGCCCAGATATTCCCCGTTCAGTCTCACCGGCACATATCGCGTCACATCCGCGAACGCCACGTAATACGTCGCCCCCTTCACCTTCAGCAGGTTCGCCACAAACGACTCCTTGACGAACTTCAATGCCGTCACCGTCTGCTGACCCACCGGCGTCACCAACTCAAATGTTATCTTGAACCCATGCGCCCCCGGCGTTACCGCCGTCGCCAGCATGTTCGGAATATACGGCAGCGATCCCCCCGGCGCCGCCGCTGGTGCCGGAGCCGGCGGCGGTGCGCCCGCGCCCGGAGCCGCCGCGTTCGGGTCCGCGTTCTTCGACAAATCCGTGTCGTAGGTGCTCGCCATCGAATAAATCTGCAGTGTGTCGCGATCGGCCCGGCGAATCGCCTTGATCTTGGCCAAATTACCGCTCAGCAGATCCAAATTCTTCGGTACCGGCAGCGCCCCCTGAATATCGCCCAGCAAACCCGGCCACATATCACGGTATTGCAGCAGCGATTGCACATTCGCCACGCGCTGACGGTCGCCCGCCCCCTGCGTCTCAACGTCGTTGCTCCAGCTATTGTCCAGGCTCTGAGCGCGTTTAATCACAGCCGAGTTCTGATCGCGAATCGTCTGGTTCTTCTGATACTGCAAATTCTGCACGAAGTATGAACCCATCGCCACGCCCGCCCCCACGGCGAAACACGCCGCCGCCGCCGCGAAAATCGGCGCTTTGTCCTTCCACTGCTTCTCGCGCCGAATCGAAGCCGGCAGCAAACTGCTCGTGATCTGCGCTTCCCCCATCGCCTGCACGGCCAACCCGTAAGCCGTCGCCAGCGACAGCAGATTGTCATCAAAGTTCGACTTGGTTTTCGCGTCCGGCGGCGCCCCCGCCCCGAAATTGTCGATCCGCGCCACTTCAAGCTGCAGGCTCTGCTGCAAATATTTCTGCAACCCCGGCAACCGGAATGTGCCGCCCAACGCCAGCACCTTCTTCAGCCGCGATTCCCGATGCGCCGTCGCGTAGAACCCCACGCTCCGCTGCACCTCCGCCACCAAATCCGCGAACACCGGCCGCATCGCCTGGAATATCTGCTTGGCGTATTTGCTCGTCGCCGCCGTGCGCTTCAGGTCTTCCGCCTTGGGGAAGGCCAGTTTGAATTGCTTGACCAGCACATCCGTGAAATTCTTCCCGCCGATGGGAATGGAGCGCAGCCAGATGCTCTGCCCGTCGGCGATGATCAGGTCGGTGTTTTCCGAACCCATGTCGATGATCATCGTCGTGCCGTCCAGACGCTGATCGAACTTCATCGCGTTATAGATGGCCAGCGGATTAAGCTGCACCACCTCCACATTCAGGCCGACATCCGTGAATACTTTAAGGTGATGGTTGATCAGCTCTTTGCGCATGGCAAAGATGCCGACTTCCACATCCGGCGAGTCCGCGTTCTGGAATAGCTGGTAGCTCCACTCCACGTCTTCCAGCGGAAATGGAATCTGCTGAATGGCTTCAAACCGAACGATGTCCGGAATCTTCTTAGGCTCAACCGGCGGCAACTTGATAAACCGTGCCAGACTCGATGAGCCGCTGACACTGACGCCGACGACGCCGCCGCCCTTTTTCTTCCCGCGATGCTGGATGAAGTTGGCCAGTGCCGTCTGAATGAGGGCGTCGCGGTTATCGCCGGCGTTTGAAAGTGGGGTTTCGTGTTCGATGACATCGAAGTCGTCAACGCGGAGTTGGCCGTTGCCATCGCGGACGAGCTTGATCGCCTTGAGGGCGCGGTTGCCGATATCAATCCCCCACGCCGAACGAGGGTTGGCCATGCTGTCTCCTCACTGGAAGGGGCGGCTTCCAGTTTCGCCTAAAAAAACCGGACAATTAAAGTGAGAAAGTAAGAAGGTAAGAAGGTAAGAACGGCAAAACGTCCGATCTTAAACCCTATTACGCTCTTATCTTTCGCACATTCTTACTTTCAAACCTTCACACCTTCTCACCGCGATCGCCCAAAGCGATCGCGCCAGAGGCGGTGCCTCCGCGAGGGCGGACTGCTAGGTTTAACCAATCGGTCGATACCTTGCAACGGCGAACATCGGGGCGGAACAAGTCGAACGGCTGTAATAGACCAAAGGCAGGGGGTGGGGTCAAGGAAAAAACGGCCCGCCGAAGGCCCCCTCCGGTTAGCCGCCGCGCTTGCCGGGGGTGAGCCACGTCGAACCACGCGGCGCTTTCCGACCGCTCCCTTCTTTCCCTTCACACCCTTCAAACTTTTCAAACCCTTCAAACCTGTGATCTATCCCCAAGAAGCCGCTCGCCTCGCCATCCCGCGCTGGAATCCAGAACGTCCGCCGTTTAGCCGCTGCACTCGTGCCGCGCGCCCGACCGCGTCAATTTCGCTCTTGCTCTAAGCTTCCCGTGAATAACATTAGGAATCCTAGCCTCGATCGGTCTTGGCGCGGCTCGGAACACCTGCGATAAACGAAACGGATAGTTTGACTGATGGAGTTGCATTGAAGCTAATCGACGATGTCGATGCTCAGAAATTGCGAGGTGGCTTTTACACGCCAGACGGCGTCGTCGACGCATGTTGGAAGCGAGTCGACGAACTGCTAAACGGAGCGAATGACGTTAAGGTATTGGAGCCCTCCGCCGGCGATGGTGCTTTCCTGCGCGGTCTTGGGCGTCTGCGAGCGACCAGCCGATTGAGGCGGAGTCAGATTACCTGTATTGAACTTGTTGAATCCGAAGCCGAAGCTTCCCGCTCAGAATTGGTTCGTGCCAACCTCATCGGAGAGGTCGTCACTGACAGTTTTTTCAACTGGCTGCTACAAGAGCGCGGGCCATACAATGCATTGGTCGGAAATCCGCCGTTTATCCGCTATCAATTCGTCCCTGAGGCTGAAAGAGCCACCGCAGAGTGGCTTCTGCGCACCAGGGGGCACGATTTACAGGGCGTGTCCAATTATTGGATCGCCTTCGTCTTATTGGGCCTCGATCAATTGAAGCCAGGCGGAGTCTTTTCACTCGTACTTCCAAGCGAACTATTGTCGACAGTCTCAGCGGGCCAAGTGCGAGCCGAACTAATCCGGAACTTCACCTCTCTTCGAGTCGATCTGTTTCCTCGCGATACCTTCCCCGATATTCTGCAAGACGTTCTAGTGCTTAGTGGCGTGCGCGATTCGAAGCCCGCGACGCGCCGTGTGGTAGAATTTAGTGACCACGCCGTCGCTGCTCAACGCGAATGGAAGCACACCATCGAGGCAAGCAGCCGATCATGGACAGGTTTCCTTCTGTCCAAAGATGAATGGGACGCATTCCAAGAAGCAACACGTCTTCCCCAATTCGTTCCGCTGAAAAAAGTGGCAAGTTTATCAGTTGCCATCGTCACCGGAGCTAACGATTACTTTACCGTTGACGATTTGACATTGGCGCAATTCGGGCTGTCCGATTGGGCATTGCCGCTGTTGGCCCGAACGTCTGACAGTCCCGGCCTTATTTTCACTCGAAGCGATCACGGCAATGCGCGAGAAGCGGGGAAGAAATGCTGGCTATTAGATTTTTCAGCAGGTAAGCGGGAGCCGCTTCTAAGCCAACCTACGGCGATTTACATTAGTCAGGGAAAAAGCCTTGGAATCCACGACCGGTACAAATGCCGTATCCGAGAACCGTGGTATCGAGTTCCACATATTCAACGCGGGTCGCTAATGATGACCAAGCGGTCGCATCAACATCACCGATTGATACTAAATGAAGCCGGAGTCTACACGACGGACACGATCTATCGCGGGGAAGTGCGCGAGGAGTACCGTGGACGTGAGTCGGATTTGATCGCGGGCTTCCATAACTCCGTGACGATGCTGGCGGCGGAAACTGAGGGTCGCACATATGGCGGTGGCGTGCTGGAACTCGTGCCTTCGGAAATCTCTCGTTTAATCGTTCCATTGGTCGACACGGGCAAGGCAATCTTCGCATTGGATGGGATTAGCAGGAATACTGGGGGTCAACGAGACGCCGACGATAGGGTTATCGACGCGACTGATCTTTTCTTGGCCAAGAAGGTCCCCGGCCTAAACGACCTATTGCCGATGCTTTCCGCAGCTCGGAACCGACTCCGAGACCGCCGTTTCGATGGCTGAAGTTCAAGGCGCCCAGAGCGGCATGTGCGACTGGATGGTCAATGTAAACTTTCCTGAGACATCGCGCACGATTACAACCCAATCACCGATGTAATTCGAAGTGGTGAGCAACCGTATCAATTGTGGTCCCCATGCGAGGATTGTGGGAACATTGCTTTGGCCCGCCGCCCGATGTGGCGCATGATCGACGCGGAGGTTAAGGTTGCCCAATTGAGTTCCTCTGACCCTCACGCTAAAGGAAACGGTCGCTTGCTCGTAACGATTCCCGTTCTTTGCCAATTCTGACCAATCAAGCGATCCGAACATCTCGTTTCGGAACCACCTTTGATGATCGATATCGAAGCGGGATTGCGTAAGGCGCAATTTGCCCGTGGGATTGGTTCCAGACCCAACCTGCTGAGCGTCCGAGCTCGCCAATTTCTTGCACCATTTATGCGTAATGATAGTCGCTTGAGCAGGAAGAATTCGCGGCGAAATAATTGCTTTGCTCGCCTCAGACCTGGGGATGATTGCGGTGACCGACGGAACGCCTCTCGCTGACCGTGCAGCCCACAACCGATCACGGCGACCTAAACCCATTGACCTTGTTGCGCGAGCAATTGCAAGACGTGGTTTCGCCGGTTGCGGCAGGTTAATAATTCCTGCGTCCGTCAATGACTGTATGTCAGCATCAGTCTCAATTTGAAAAACTCCCGGAGCCGCCAGATCACGCCACCTTTCCACGCATTCTGCGACGCGCCTAATTGTGGCGGGGTCGTCATTTAAAAGTTCGTCGAGAACAATTGAGGCTTCAACATTTCTGCCCAATCCGTTCTCGGTGAAATTTGATGAGCCGACCAGGGAGGCATTTGTTCCGTCTGCGCGAGTAATATGAATCGTTTTTGGGTGAAATTCTGCACCCATGAACGCTACTACCGTTACCGCCGCAGCAGGACCAGCGACAACGCGAAGAACGCGCTGGATATCTTCTGCGGCGAGGCTACCGCCGTTTGACCCCAGAACAATATGAACAGGATGCCCAATCGTTGCCGCATCCCGAAGAAACCCGGCGTATGGCGTTAGCGCAGTGAACCGAAAATAGCCGAATTGGCCGCGAAATCCTTGGATGCCTGCCACCAGATTTTCATCAAGCCAGTGGCCAACACACTGATTTGGCTCGCCAGAACCTGTGTCTAGGTAAATTGCCATTCGCCAGCCACCCGAACTATGCGATCCTTAACTATCGCCGAAGTTGCCGCTCCATATTCTGGATAATCTTGGCCAACGGCACGCCGAGCGCATTCGCCAGTCGCTGCATATTGACCAAACCCAGATTTCGCTCTCCTCGCTCCACGTCGCCGACATACGTGCGGTGGATCCCGGCGCGGACAGCCAATTTCTCCTGCGATATGCCCGCCGACTCGCGGTACGAGCGAAGAGATTTTCCAAACGCGATTTGGATTCGCTGCGTTTGAGTCACAAAATACAAGTATGCGATACGAAGACTATGCGTCTACAGACTATCAGTGGACTTCCCGACCTCGTCATTTCTGGTTACGCCATTTCAAAAGGGGAAACCTAAATCAGGGGTGGATAACGGGGCACGCAAATACATGGGCCGGACCCGGGCACGACGTCCAATTTTCCCGAGCAGAGAACCTCGTCAGGGCCGCAGGCATCCTCCGCCGCGCCGAAGAGCGGCAAATTCCAGAGAATCCGACCTTTCGCCAACCGCTTCCGGCCTGCACCGTACCCTCCACCAATTGCCGGCAACCCCTCGCCATTTGCACAGAACCCCACCTTCCTCGCACCGAACGGCACAATCCTGCGCGCCACCCGGCCCGTTTCCGCCTAGCTGAAAACTGAAAACTTCAAATGCTACCGCATCCGCCGTGGCGGACTCTTCACCAAAATCCATGCGACGTAACTGATTAAAAAATAATGACTTACAAAAATATATAAAATAATGAAAAATAATATTTGTATTTTGTTAGGTGCGCGATATAATACCAATGGCATCGGACTTCTCGTGAAGTCCGCCCGGCTGAAAGTCCTCAGCCGCGACGTTACGGAGTGATTTTGCCGCGTTTGAATGACTGAGTTGCATGGACAAATTCGGATATCTTTTCTTCCGCATTGATCTGTGTTCATCTGCATTTTCATCCGTGGCCAAAAACTCCGCAGCTTAGACCTCCGGCCGGTGCGTATCACCACCATGGACGGCCAGAATCGACAGGGCGTCCCCGGCAATCGTTTTGACTAACGAATAAGCCATTGCGGTGGATCGAGTTGATGTCAGCCAGCCTGGCAGAGCACCGGTTCTATTGCAGCCCGCGACCCAGCGGCTCCCTCCGGCGAAAATAAACCGGCACAGCCGAACAAAATCGCAGGCCCCGCAGCCTTTGGAACTACCTTAAGGCCGCCCCGCAAATGATCGAGGACAATCCGAATATTGGCCACAGATGAACACAGATGAACACAGATTCACACAGATAAAACTCGGAAAATTCTAATTGTATTGAATTATCCGTGTTCATCCGTGTGCATCTGTGGCTAAAAATCTGCGGCCAAAAACCACCGGCGCTGCTCGCGAGTCTGACGCCGTTCGAAGGCATTCGGATCAAGCTCTGCCTACGGCATGGCCCCGTCCCGTTACGCGCTGTAACTGCCCTCTCACCGGCTCGAACCCGGCGTTGACGGCTAGCCCAGGCTATCCTGCCCCCATCCACCCCCGCGCGTGGGAGACCGGCAGTACCCTGGCCAACAGGCTTCAAAAACTAAAGCGGTGGAAGCTACCGATCTGGCATGGTATTCGGTCACCTTGTCACCCCTTCACCCCTTCACCCCTTCACCTTGTCACCCAGTCACCCCTTCACGACCCCGATTGGCCAATCGACCGTCCCGACGATAAACTCCCGGACTCAAACGAAACGGAGCCACGAATGTCCCTTCTCCAAGGCAAAAAAGGCCTCATTCTCAACGTCGCCAACGACCGCAGCATCGCCTCCTACATCGCTCATCACGCCGTCAAAGCCGGCGCGACCTGCGGCTTCGGGTATTTGCCCATGGGCGACCCCGTCAAATCCGAACGCCGCGTCCGCAAGGCCATGGAAGAGCATGGCTTCGCCGATTCGTTCCTTCAGCAGTGCGATGTCGGCAGCGATGAACAGATCGAACGCTTCTTCGCCGCCGCCGGCGAAAAATTCGGCGCCATTGATTTTCTCGTCCACAGCCTCGCCTTCGCCGACCGCACTTACCTCGCCCGCGGCAAGTTCCTTTCCACCCCCCGCGAGGTCTTCAAGCAGGCCCTCGACATCAGCGCCTACAGCCTCATCGCACTCGCCCGCGCCGCGGCGCCCCTCATGACCAGCGGCGGCTCGATCATCACCCTGACCTATCTCGGCAGCGACCGCGCCGTGCCCGGTTATAACGTCATGGGCGTTGCCAAGGCCGCCCTGGAATCCTCCGTCCGCTACCTCGCCGCCGAACTCGGCGAGAAAAACATCCGCGTCAATTCCCTCTCGGCCGGCCCGCTCCGAACGCTCTCGGCCATGGCCGTCGGCGGCATCGACGAAATGTTCACCAAAGTCGAACAGCTCTCTCCCATGAAACGCAACATCGACGGCGACGACGTCGGCAAAACCGCCCTCTACCTCCTCAGCGACCTCTCAAGCGGCGTAACCGGCGCGAATATCTTCGTCGACAACGGCATCAACATCGTCGGAGGCTGACCGTGGCCCTCTACCCCCTCAAATTCAAGCCGCGAATCCTCCCCAAAATGTGGGGCGGCAGAAAACTCCAGTCGCTCCTCAACAAGCCCCTCCCCCCGGACCAGCCCATCGGCGAATGCTGGGAAATTTTCGACTTCCCCCCCGGCATCGTCGACAAATCCGTCGGCTGGGTCAGCTCCATCGTCGCCAACGGCCCGCTCACCGGCGTCTCGCTCCACGAGCTTGTATTGCAACGCTATCCAGACCTGCTCGGCGACGTTCCGCTCGCCCAGCCCGGCGGCCAGTTTCCAATCCTGATCAAATTCCTCGACGCGCGCGAAGATTTATCGATTCAGGTTCATCCCGACCAGAAATACGCCGACGCCCATCCCGGGGCATATCTAAAAAGCGAGGCGTGGGTCATCGTCCAAAGCGAGCCGGGCGCGCGATTGTTCAAGGGCCTCGTCCCCGGAACTTCCCCCGACTATTTCAAAGCCGCCATCGCGCAAGGCCATTGCGAACGCCTGCTCAATTCACTCCCCGTAAAGCCCGGCGATGTGTTTTATCTCCCCAGCGGCACGGTCCACGCCATCGGCGGCGGCATTCTCGCCGCCGAGGTGCAAACGCCCAGCGACACAACCTTCCGCGTTTACGATTTCAATCGTGTGGACCCATCCACCGGCAAAACGCGCCAGTTGCATATCGAGCAGGCCCTGGAGTGCATTCATTTTCAGGAGCAGGCCCCCACGCCCAAATCGCTGGATCACGCCAGCGCCCTGCACGTCATGGAAAAGCGGCTCGTCCATTGCGAATATTTCGACTTGGAAGAGATTCGCCTCCCGGCCGGCGCGACCGAGCCGCTTTCATCCGGCAAGCCCGTGGTATGGATCATGATCGAAGGCAACGCCGGCGTGAGCGTCGATGAACTGCCCCAACCCGTCACCTTCACGCGCGGGGATACGCTGCTCCTGCCGGCGGTGATGAAAAATGCCCGTCTGCACACCGCTTCCGATTGTCATTGGCTGGAAGTAACGTTTCCGGTGGGGGCTTCCCAAAAATAGTGCATGGGGAGCGAGCTGCCAACCTTGGTTGATAGAGCCATCGCATTTGGTGAGCCTCCGCTTCTGTCCCCTCTCCCGGTACTCTGGGAGAGGGATAGGGTGAAGCGCGATTTTCGTTTGGCGACGCCTTTCCGGTTGCTTGAAGACCCTCACTCCAACCCGTTCCCAGAGTACCGGGAGAGGGGGGAAATGCCCAATGCGATGGCCTTGCCTTCGTTGAATGAGAGTCGCTGGGGTCATACCCCACAATTCACTTCCGGGTAGACTATTGCCAATGAAACAGCGCATTCAAAAACTTCTCGCCCACGCCGGCGTCGCTTCGCGGCGGAAAATCGAGGAAATGATCCGCGAAGGCCGCGTCGCCGTGAACAATCAGATCACCACCGATCTCCCCATCCTCATCGATCCCCAAAAAGACAGCGTCATCGTCGACGGCGAAACCATCAAGCTCCGCGCCAACAAGCACGAGGATCGCGATCGCATCTATATTTTGATGTACAAACCGAAAAACGTGTATAGCACCAACGTCGCTCAGGGCGAGCAGCGCCGCGTCATCGACCTGCTCCCGCCGGAGTTCGCGCGCCGCGTCTATCCCGTCGGACAACTCGAAGCCATGGCCAAGGGCCTGGTCCTCCTCACCAACGACGGCGAACTCACCAACCGCCTCACCCATCCGCGCTACGGCGTCCCCAAGGTTTATCGCGCGGTGGTAGACGGACTCGTCGGCGCGGGAACCCTCACCGCGCTGCAGCGTGACGCCTCCAGGAGCGGCTCGTGCCAGATTCGCGTGGCGCATTCCGGGCGGGAAAAAAGCGTGGTCGATATCACCCTCCGCGAGGGCCGAAATCCGCGCGTGCGCGAGATGCTCGCCGACGCCGGACACAAGGTGCGCGACCTGACGCGCGTCCGCATCGGCCCGCTCACGCTCAAGGGCCTGGCCATGGGAGAATCGCGCATGCTCGACCGCGGGGAAGTGCGCCAGTTGTACAAGGCCACCGAAAAAGTAACCCCCAGGCCAACCCCCAAACCCGGCGATGCGAAAATCCCCCCGCGCCGCGAACGAATCAACCGGCCTGCCCGGCGCTTTGCGGTGGAATGAATTTCACCAGTTGCGGCTTGAACACCTTGGCGCTCTGCACCGCGCCGGGGAATTTCACGAACAGCGACTTCACCTGCTGAATATACGCGCCGTACTCCGCGGTTCCCGTCTTGGCGAACGGCTCAAGTCCCACCACCGCGTACATCTGCGCCGCCAGCCCCGGACCATGTTCCACGGTGCAGTTAATCTGGTGGTCATTAAAATATTTGCACATTTGATCCGCCAGCGTCTGGCTCGGATAGAGATGAATCAGCACATACCCGACGTTATTCTGCCTGCTGCGCGCCTGCACCGCCGCCGCCGGAATGGCCGTCGCAGCCGGGCGCGGCGCGAAATTGCCCGCCTGTTGCGGCCGGCTTGCGCCAACGTTCAAAACCTCCGGATGAGCCGCCCCCGCCAGCACCGCCGCCGCCCCCGTCGGCCGGTGCATCCAATGAACCGCCCCGATTGCCAGCGCCATCACCACCAGCAAACTCCCCGCCACCAGTGCATACTGTTGCGGCGAAATCTGCTTCATCCATCGTGGCGGAAGTGCAAACTGCCATCGTTCCAGCAGATTGATTCGTCTATGCGTGGGAGGAACCGGATACGCCGGCGGCGTTCCATGCGGATGCGCACCTTGCGGCGAGGGCAGCGGCGACTGCGGCGGCGTAACCAAACTTCCACGGGCCGCCGACTTCGCCACCGGCGCCGCAACCGCAGTTGGCGACACCGGCTCCGCCTTGACGGCTCTGCCCTTAAACCACCAATTCGGCGTCGTCAGCGCTCCGCCGGGGCGCACCATCCCCTTGTCTCGATTAATCACTTCAAATAGCGCGATGGAACCTTTTCGCTTGGCCATCCTTGACCTCGCTTTGCAGTAGACTGGCTAAAATTTGACCGAACTCCTGAATTCCACACTACGTCCGATAAGGTTGCCGGTCAAGGATCATCCCCAGGGCTGTCGAAGCCCGATAGTAATGTCCGGTCTTAGCCAAGTAGAAATGTCCGGTTATGGGATAACCGGCGGATGGAGAAAAACCGGATTGAGATGAGTCAG
>Ga0208589_1000685_pt1 | contig 15500 bp, 13 predicted proteins | sample NGESurshal092012_2_FD_184486 | JGI IMG/M metagenome (GOLD analysis project Ga0208589, IMG submission 184486) | Arctic peat soil microbial communities from Barrow, Alaska - NGEE Surface sample F53-2 shallow-092012 (SPAdes) | ecosystem: Environmental > Terrestrial > Soil > Wetlands > Peat ... | reverse complement strand
AAGTGACGTTTGACCTGGCCCCAAATGGGGCTATTCTTTGACAACAGGTGGCCCCCGATTCGGCGCCCGCACTGGCCCCCAATTCGATTCCCGTTTCCACTAGGCTTGGTTTGCGAGCTGGCGGACAGGCACGGCGTGGAGTTACGGCTGCGGCCGCTGCCGTTTGGACGCAAGCCATATCGGATGTCGCGGGAACAGCTTGAGACGTGGTACCGGCGATATGGGTTTGAGGGGAGGGGGAGGGTGCTGGTGAGGTTGGCGCTCAAGGGGGAGCGAACGGGCGCGCCGCCCAAGGGCGGCGGCTAATCGGGGATTGCCCGAAGTGTTATATCTTCATCCAGTGACCATGAAGACGGTGAACATCACGAGCCACACGGCGTCGAGGAAATGCCAGTAGAGGGCGGCGTGCTGGATGCCCATGTAGCTTTCGTGGTCGTACTTGTCGCGGAAGACGTTGAACATCACCACGGCCATGGCCACAAGTCCTCCGATAACGTGGACGGCGTGGAGAATAATCAGGAAGAAGATCACGCCATCCAGCGTGAGGGGATGGACGGTGCCGGTGTCGTAGTTGGGGATGGTTTTTAGATCCGCCAGATGGGCTCGGAAAAGCTCAACCATGCACGGGGTTTGAACCATCAGAAAAACCACCGATAGCGCGCTGGCGGCGTACAGCCATGAGCGCAGGAGGGCCAGCCTCTCCCTGCGGACGGCGACCACCGCCCTATGCATGGTGAAGCTGGCGGCCAGCAGGACGGCGGTGCTGAGCCAGGTCAGGGCAGGCAGGTGCATGCGGTTGGGAAGAACTTTTCCGAAGACGCCCAGATAGCAGAGGATATAGCCCAACATGCTGGAGATGAAGAGCATGCTCAGCGAGGCGAGGAAGAGCCACATGCCGATGGCAAGGGCTCGCCGGTTGGGGCTTTTGTCGAGTTGGGTGCGGTCAATCACAGGGTCTTTCGATGGCTGAACGAAGGTAAATCAGTTTAACCGCCAAGACGCCAAATATATGTCCTTCATCTTCGCGACCTTTGCGCCTTCGCGGTAGATCAGTATTCAAATCGACACGAAGAATTCTCAACCGCGAAGGCACGAAGAGCGAGAAAGAAATCAAATTCGATTCAACCTCTTGGCGTATTGGCGGTTTACATTCGTTTGGTGCGCGTCAGTGCGGCGTAACGGCCATTGGCGTGGGCTTGATGATGGGCTGGTAGCTGTGTGTGTCGAGCATGGCCAGGCCGATGAAGAGGGCCACGAAGAAGAAGGCGGCGACCAGGGCGATGGCGTTGAAGGGGCTGTCCCAGCGCAGGTGCATGAAATAGAGCGCGACCAAAGTTCCCTTTATGACCGCGACAAAAAGAGCGACCCAGATATTGGCGTTGCCAAGGTCGATTCGGGAAACGACCACTGTGATGGCGGTAAAGACGAGCAGGATGCCGTAGACGCCGAATAGAAGGCTCACGGAGACGACATGGGGAGGGTGCTCGCCGTTGTCGGGTGCGTGGGAGACGCCGGTGTCTTGATGAGCGGGGGTGGACGGTGCTGGGTTCATGTTTCGTCTCGTTTTTTATCAGCGATCAATGGATCAAGTAGAGCAGGGGAAAAAGGAAAATCCAGATCAGATCGACCAGATGCCAGTAGAGGCCGATCAGATCGACGGGGGTGTAAAACTCGCTACTGAATTCGCCTTTGAGGCTGCGGATGAGAATCCATGTGATGAGGCCCATGCCGACGACGACGTGAATGCCGTGCAGGCCGGTCATTAGGAAGTAGCAACTGAAGAAGGTAGCGACACGCCATTGGTCGCTGGCGGCCATGCCCTTGTAGCGTTGCGTGATTTTCTTTGCCTCTTCGCTTTCGTTGCCAGACAGATCTGAAGTAGCGGAGATGGACGGATGGGAATCCCAGTCTGTGGATTTTCCGGATACCGGAGTCGCGGCCAGGCCGGCCGGGCCGTTGTCTCGGGGCTTGATCTTGCTCAAGTCGGTCACGCTGTTGGCGTCGGAAAGGCTGGCTGAGGGAACCGGCAACGGTACCGCGACACTCGACAGTTCCGGCTGGGCAGGCGGAGCGAGCTTAGCGGGATTCTTGTCGTTGAAATCTGCGTTGTAGCGGTTCCACTGTCCGACCCAAACATTTTCATTCCATTTCGCGCTGTATTCAATTGTCTTGACGACCAAAAACCCCGCCGCGCCCGCGAGTGTCAGCACCATCAGAACGACGCTGAGCATGCGCTGGTTCAACTGTGCGGCGCGGACGGCCCAGGCCATGGTGAGCGAACTGGAGATTAGAATGACTGTATTGAGAGTGCCGAGCGGAATGCTCAGGTAAGACTCGGCGGCGAAGGAGAAGACCTCAGGATGGGTGTGGCGATAGATGGAGTAGGCGCAGAACAGCCCGCCGAACATGAGGATTTCCGTGCCGAGGAAGACCCACATTCCGAGTTTTGCGGAGCGGAACTGCTGCTCCGGCGTGTCGAAATGATGAGCCAGGTGTTTGGAATGCGCGTGGTCGTGGTCAGGGCCGTGGGCGGAAGCTGTCGGGGTTGCGGTGCTCATGCGTTTTGCTCAGTCTTGTATTGAGGCCTTCCATCTGAAATCAGCGGCCAAATCAACCGCTCAATCAACCGTGGTGTTCGGAATCAACCGGGGGATTGGCGGCCCGGACCCAGCCTTCGCCGTGGGGATCAGGCACCCAGTTGTTCAGTTTGTATGGATCGTCCACGTTGGTCGGGGCGGTATCAAAGTTATCGTGCGTGGGCGGAGAAGAGGTGCGCCATTCGAGCGAATTGCCGCCCCACGGATTGCTGGGAGCGGGCCGGCCGCGGCGAAGGCCGTGCAGCCAGTTCAAGGCGACTGTTGTCAGGCCAATCGCCATGATGTATGCGCCGATGGTGGAGGCGACATGATACGGCTGGAACTCAACTGGATAAGTTGCCCAGCGGCGCGGAGAGCCGTGGGCGCCCATGATGAACTGCGGAATGAAGGTGATGTTAAAGCCGACAAAGATCGTGATTGCCGCGAAGCGGCCCACCTTCTCGGAATACATCTTGCCGAACATCTTGGGGAACCAGTGATAGACGCCGCCGAGGAAGGCAAACAGCGTGCTGCCCATCATGACGTAGTGGAAATGGGCGATGACGAAGTAGGTGTCGTGAAGGTGGATGTCGGTAGCCAGAGCGCCGAGGAACAGACCGGTGAGGCCGCCGATGGTGAAGAGCAGGATGAAGCCCATGGCAAAGAGCATGGGTGTGGTAAAGCGGATCGAGCCTTTGTAGAGCGTGGCCAGCCAGTTGAAGACTTTCACGGCGGAAGGAATGGCGACGCTGAAGGTGAGGATGCTGAAAACGCTGTTGGCCAGATTGCTCTGTCCGCTGGCGAAGAGGTGATGGCCCCAGACCAGAAAGCCGAGCAAGGCCAGGGCAATCGAACTGCACGCAATGAAGTTGTATCCGAAGATGTGGCGGCGGCTATGGACGGAGATGATCTCGCTGATCACGCCCATGGCCGGGAGAATCATGATGTAGACGGCGGGATGCGAATAGAACCAGAAAAAGTGCTGGAACAACACCGGGTCGCCGCCGAGGGATGAATCAAAGATGCCGATGTGCATGGTGCGCTCGCAGACGAGCAGCAGGAGCGTGATGGCCAGCACAGGGGTGGCGAGAATCTGAATGACGCTGGTGCCGTACAAGGCCCAGAGGAAGAGCGGCATGCGGAACCAGCTCATGCCTTCGGGGCGGAGCGTGTGGATCGAGGTGATGAAGTTGACGCCGGTGAGAATCGAACTGAAGCCGAGGATGAAGGCTCCGAGCACCGCGGGAACGACGCCGTCTTCGGCGTGGCTGGTGCTATAGGGCGTGTAAAAAGTCCAGCCGGTATCAAGGCCGTAGCCGCCGGGGATGTGAATCCCGAGGCCGGAAGACAGAATGCCGCCGATCAGAACGTATGAGAAAAAGCAGGCGCCGATCATGTAAATCCACAGGCTCATGAGATTGAGCCGGGGGAAGGCCACGTCTTTGGCGCCGAGCATCAGGGGGAGGCAGAAATTTCCCAGTGCCGCGGGGATGGCGGGAACCATGAACATGAAGACCATCACGGCGCCGTGAAGGCTGAACATGTTGTTGTAGAATCGCATGCCGGCGACCGGGTCTTTGATCATCCACGGCGTGGGGGTCAGGAGGAAGGTGCGAAGGAGAATGGCAAACGTGCCGCCGAGAAGAAAGGCTCCCAAAACGAACGACAGGTACATCAGACCGATGCGCTTGTGATCGAGCGTGAAGAGCCACGACTTAATGCCGTGACTGTGGGTGAGGTAATTGTCGGCCTTCGGTTGCGGCCGAACCATTTCTGTGAGTGACATAACAACGCTCCTGACCGGGCCGGACAGGCCCTGGCATTTAATCTAATCCACCTACTGAGCCGCCGGCTGGGTAGACGGCTGATCCGCCGCCTGCGTTGTCGCCTCGGTCGTTGGCAGCGCCGGCGGATGATAATGCGAACTCAACGTCTGAACATACTTGATTACATCGTGAATTTCCGGGTCCGTGACCAGCCCTAGCGTAGGCGGCATGATCTTTTCGAATCCGGGAATGGGCTTGGAATTGGGCTTGGATATCACGTCGAAGAGGTAATTCTCGTCGGCGAGGACGGTGGTGCCATCCTGCAATTTCACATCGCTGCCGAAGAGGTCTTTCCAGGTCGGGCATTTGTTGGTGGTGCCGTCGATGGAATGGCACTGGTTGCAGCCACGCGTCTGCCAGATGTATTTGCCGTGCTCGGCGGGGGTGCCCTTGAATACGCTGGCAACGGAAAGCCACTTTTTGAAATCGTCGAGGGTCTGGACGATGACGTGAGCCCGCATGGTGGAGTGGCCCTGGCCGCAGTATTGGGTACAAAAGATGTCGTAGGTGCCGACCTCGGTGGCCTGGACCCAGATTTTATTGTAGCGGCCGGGGACGACGTCCTTCTTCATGCGGAAGACGGGCATGAAAAAGCCATGGAGCACGTCAGAGCTGTTGAGGACGAACTGGACGGGCGTATTGATGGGGATATGGAGTTCTTCGTCCAGATGATTGTTGGGATACTGGAAACTGAAGTGCCACATGGAGGCCTGAACATAGACTTCATATGGATCAGGCGGCGGAACCGCCATGACCATGAATTCCTTGAAGCCGTAGACGAAGATGATGGTGACGATGACGGTGGGGACGAAGGTCCAGGTCAATTCGGCGGCGGTGTTGTGCTTGGGGCCGCTGGCGTTGTGAATGCCGGGGCGGGCGCGATATTTGATGGCGAAAACCACGAGCAGCGTGGTGACCAGCAGGAAGAAGAAGACGCAGGTCCACATGATGCCCCAGAAGATGGCATCAATTTCCGGAGCAACCGTGGACCTGGACACGGGAGTCCAGACGTCGCCCCAGTTTACACCGCCGTCGGCGAGAATTTTAAGTCCGGAAATCATGGATACCGTCACTTCATCCCATTAACGAGTTTGGCGCCGCTTGAATCCACAATGCGCGGAAACCGCGAGCGCCTGCCGTGCCAGAAAAGCCAGAGTATACCGCCGCCCAAAGTCATCATCGTCGCACAGGCGCTGAGGCGCATCACGCCGATGGCGGTCATCGCGTACTTGCCGGTGTCAACATCATAACAACAGATAAACAGGGCCAGCTTGTCGAAGGAGGTGCCGATCTTTCCCTCCGACGCCTCCACCAGCGACAGGCGGAGCGTTTCGGGCGGAACGGAAACACCGTAAAGATATCGGGAAATGCGGCCGTCGGGGGTCAGTACGAACAGAACCGCCGGATGAGCGAAGACGCCGTCCGTGCCGGCTGGGTGATAGCGGTAGCCCAGGGCGGTGGCGAGCAGATGGATATTGATGTCCGAGCCGACCAGGCAATGGAAGCCGCCTTCGCAGCCGGAGCGATCGTAAAACTGGACATAGCTCTGGCGTTTGGCGTTGGCCAGGTCCGGCGACTCCGAGGGGTTGATGCTGACGAATACGAACTGGTAATCGGAAGCGAGATTCAGCGAAATCTGACGAGAGGATTCAATGAAAGAGCGGGAGATGACATCGCACAGCTTGGGGCAACCGTAATAGCCAAGTTGCATGATGACGGGCTTGCCGGATTTGAAAAGATCGCCGAGTTTGACGACCTCGGCGCGCTCGTTGAGGAAGGTCAGGTCCATCGGCAGCTTGAGATTGCCGTGTTCATCGACGCCGACGTTTTGATATTCGGGGGGAATGGCGCGAGCCGGGATATTAGCCGGCGTGATATCGGCGAGAACGAGCGTGCTTCCGCCCAGCACCGCAAAGGCGGCGAGTAGAGTCGGAAGAATTTTTCGCAGGCTCAAACGCATGTCGTGCTCAATATTCCAAACTTCACTGGCCAAACTTCGCCGGCCGGATTTCACTGCCCGGGTTTTACTGTCCGGACGGCTGTGTCGCGGGCGGCTTGCCTTCGGTCTTGACATAAATGTCCATGGCTTCCTGGATGGGGATGGCCACGACGTTATTCTTCTTATCGACCCAGTGATAGACCGGCTGAGTGGCGGCGATGGCTTTCAATTCGTCCGGGCTGCTTCCGATTCGCCGGGTGAGGTCGAAGTCGCTGATCTTATCAAGCTGGGCGTTCTTGAGATCAAGAAGAGTCTGATTGGGGTATTGGTCGGCCTTCACATCGGCCTCGGCCTCCTCGGCACTGGTGTACCATGCCTGAACGCCGATGACGATAACCAGGACGAGAATTCCCGCGACGATGCCGACACACAGCACCAGAGAGACGTTCGCTTCCTGTTTAGTCGCAGCCACAATTCACCTCAAAAACGCCGGACACCTTAAAACACCAGCCCAAACTTTACATAATCTCGAGCGTCATCGACGCTTCCAACCGCGGATCCTGTAGCGGACGCAGTGAATCATGCGCCGCCTTGCGGAGAACCCAGACGACGAGTATCCCGCCGATGCCGAGGAAACAGGCCAGATCAATCAGGCCGATATCAAACCTTCCATCGCCGTAGTATTCGGGGCGGATCATCCAGAACACGTCGAGCCAACAGAACGCCAGCATCCAGACCGCCCAGGCGCCCAGCACGCGCGGATGACGTTTCACATGCCGGGACATGAGGCCGGGGAAAGGAAGCAGGAAATGACCGAACAAAAGCGCCAGGATGACATAGGACCAGGTGTTGGCCGCGTGCAGCGCGGTGGTGGCGCCGCGGCGGCGGAACCATTCTGTTTCTTCGGGCATATTGGCATACCAGTACAGCATGAATTGGCTGAAGCCGATGTAGCCCCAGAAGAATGTGAAGCCGAACAGGAATTTCCCCAGGTCATGGAAATGTTCGACGGTCACGCTCTTGCGCAAGAATCCGCGAGCCTGGAGCAAAAGCACCGTCACAATGATCGTTGAAAAAGAGGCGAGGGCCGCGCCCGCGAAGTAATAGACGCCGAAGATCGTGCTGGCCCACTCGGCGTCGAGGCTCATCAGGAAATCGAAGGCCGCCGACGTAAAAGTCAGGCCGAAAAGTACCATCGCCGGCGCGGCGAAGGCCTGCATCTTTTCACTAAGGCGATAGTCGCCGGTGACATCCTGCCTAGTCGAGGTCTTCCAGTACCAGAGTCCCAACATCGACCAGACGATGAAGCAAAACGCCATCCGTGCCAGAAAAAAGGCCGGCGTCAGCCATAGTTTACGGAAGTCCGGGTAATGCTCGCGTTCGGCGGCGTTGGACCACTTGTAGAGCGAGCCGTGGCCGTTGAGCTGGCCAAGCAGAATGGAAACAACGATTGGCGCGGCGAGCACAGCCATAATCGGCATGGAACCGGCGAGCCACTCGGCGATGCGGCGGAGATTGACAGCCCAGCCGGCGCGGGTGAGATGCTGAAGGATGACCAAAAAAAGCCCGCCCAGCGTGATCGCCAGGAAAAAAGCATAGCTGGTGAGATAGGCAAAAAAGAATCGCTTGAAGGAATCGTTCTGCATGGCTCCCAGCGCGATGGCGGCAATCATGCCGGCAACGCCGCAGACCATGGCGGCGATATAGAAAGGCCACGCATGTTCGCGGAGGTTAAGCCGCTCGGCGGGGGCAGACGAAGATGGATTATGAGTCGACATTATTTGTCCTGAACAGTCTGTCCTTGCGGCACCACGCTGGACGGCGCCTGCTGACTATATTGCAGCGCCCGCACATAGGCCACGATCGCCCAGCGGTCTTCGACTGGAATCTGCGAGCCGTAACTGGGCATGGCTCGAATGCCGTTGGTGATGGTATTGAAAATCTGGCCGTCGGTCTGCTTGCGGAGGCGGTCGTCGGTGAAGGTCGCGGGCTGAGTCCAGGCCAAGTCCAAAACGTTGTTGCCGCGAAGAACGCCGACGCGCTGGGTGACCGGGCCGTTGCCCGAGCCGTCGAGGCCGTGGCAGACGTAGCAGTAAATATTGAAGCGATGCTGGCCGCGATCGAGGAGCTGCGCCGTGATTTTCACCTGCTGGGGAAGGGACTTGTCAAAATCGACGCTCGTGGGCCGGGTGTCGGGGCTGGTGCGGACAAAACCCTTGAAGTAACGGTCGTCGTCCTCAATTTTGCCGAAGGGGACGGTGCCGTCGATGCCCGGCCGCATGGCGCGATGATCGGCGAAGAGAAAATTGGTCTGTTGAGCGCTGTATTTGGGCTGCACGCCCATGTCCTGCGGGATGAGAATGCGCGGCTCGGACATCCTGGCGAAGCGGGCGCGGGCGATGACCGCCAGCGGCAGCCAGGTGAAGACGATGCCGACGAGGGCAATGGCGACCATCCAGAACGGCGGGCGCGGCAAGCGCGGAGCCGGCATTTCCGGGGGCGCGTCGCGCGGCGGGCCTTCCTTCTCGTGGTCGGGATATTGGATCGGTTCAATCTCCGGCATCGACTAATCCTCGATAATTTCCACTGCCGCCGCTCCAATGGCCTGGAGAAATGCGGGGGTGGTCTTCTCGTCAAACTTTTTGTCCGCGGCGGCGATCCAGATAAAGAACTTGTCGTCAGTCACACGCTTAAATCGTTTGCTCTTAAACATCGGGTTATACAAAAGCGGCAGGCGATTGAGGGCGAACATCCCGAAAACAGCCGTCAGCGACGAAATCAGCACGGTGCATTCGAAGATGATGGGGATATTGGCCGGCAGGCTGAACATTGGCTTGCCGCTGATCAGAAACTGGTAATCGTAAGCGTTGCAAAACCACTGCAGGGCGAGCCCGCCGGTGAGGCCGGCCACGCCACCGCAGAGAATCAGCCAGGGCAGAATCGTGGGGCGGATGCCGATGGCGGCGTCGATGCCGTGGATGGGGAAGGGGCTGTGAACGTCCCACACCTTGTAACCGGCGGATCGCACGGTATGGGCGGCGGTGAGGATGGAATCCACGTCGGGGAACTCCGCCAGAGCGCCATGCACCACGGCCGGCTGAGGCTCGGGCTGGCTGTATCCGGGTTTTGTCTCCATCATTGTGGTCATACTTGCCTCAATCCAAACGCGGCTCACACGCCGCCGAACGTCGCTTAGCGATTGGCAAACCTCGGAGCATCAAGATCGGGATCAGAATGCTCGTCCGGCCGGTAGTCGGTGCGCTTAGCGTCGGGGCCGAGGTGACCGCCATGGGCGTGAGCCTGCGGCAATACTGTCTTCACTTCCGCCATCGCAACGGTCGGAAGATATTTGCAGAACAAACAGAACATGGTTCCAAACAATCCGAAGCTGCCGGCCAGCGTGCAAAGGTCCACCCAGGTCGGCGTAAATTGATGCCAACTCGACGGCACAAAGTCGCGCGTCAGCGAGGTGACGATGATCTCGAAACGCTCGAACCACATGCCGACGTTTCCGAAGACCGCGGCGATCCACAGAATCACCATATTGGAGCGAAGCTTCTTTGACCAGACGATCTGCGGCGAAACCACGTTGCAGAACGTCATGATGCACCAGCCCCACCAGTAGGGGCCGAAGACGCGGTTGAAGAAGGTAAAGCGCTCAAACTTGTTGTTGCCGTAAGCGGCGACAAAGAACTCCATCAAATAGGAGTAGCCGACCATCATGCTGGTCGCGAGAAGAATCTTAGCCATGTTGTCGATGTGGCGCTTGGTGATGACATCCTTCAGGCCGAACAATTCGCGGGCCGGGATTACCAGACAGAGCACCATGGCAAAGCCGCCGTAAATGGCGCCAGCAACGAAGTACGGCGGAAAGATCGTGGTGTGCCAGCCGGGAACCTGCGAGACGGCGAAGTCAAAACTCACGACGCTGTGCACGGACAAAACCAGCGGCGTTGCGAGGGCGGCGAGAATGAGATACGCCCGCTCGTAACGGTGCCAATGCCGGCTGGAGCCGTTCCAGCCGAGGGCGAAGATGCCGTAAACGAACTGTTTGATCTTGCTGGTGGCGCGGTCGCGGAAGGTGGCGATATCCGGCACCATGCCGGTGTACCAGAATATCAGCGAGACAGTCGCGTAGGTGCCGACGGCGAACACGTCCCAGAGCAGAGGAGACCGGAACTGCGGCCAGAGCGACATCTGGTTCGGAATCGGAAACAGATAGTAAGCCAGCCACGGGCGGCCGACGTGAATGCCGGGGAAGACGCCGGCGCACATGACGGCGAAGATCGTCATCGCCTCGGCCATGCGGTTGATGCCGGTGCGCCAGTTCTGACGGAAGAGATAAAGAATGGCGCTGATAAGCGTACCGGCGTGGCCGATGCCGACCCAGAAGACGAAATTGACAATGCCGAATCCCCAGGCGTCGGGAATATTATTCCCCCACACGCCGACTCCGGTGAGAATCAGATAGCCGATGCAAGTTCCGAACATTCCCAGGAGGCACAGCGAAATACCCAGAGCAACGTACCAAGCCGGCGGCATGGAGCGCTCGGAGACACCGCAAACCGTCCTGGTGACGCCCGCGATATCGAGGCCCCCCACCACCAGCGGCGCGCGGAAACGCGGATCGTCAGTTGTATTGTCGGCGTTATGTTGCCGGGCAATCGCGTCAAAGAGTTGTGCTACTTCCGTTGCCATCTGTTACGCCTCAGGTGGATTACTGATCTTCGCCAGGTACCGGTTGCGCGGACGGGTGTTCAGGGTTTCGGCCAGAAGCCCGTAGGCGCGATTGTTCTTATGCCACTGGGATACTTTCGAGTTGGGATCAGCGAGGTCGCCGAAAACAATCGCCTGCGTGGGGCACGCCTGCTGGCAGGCAGTGACCACATCGCCGTCCTGCAATTCCTCGCCGGCGTTGCGCTTGTTGATCTGCGTATTATGAATTCGCTGCAGGCAGAAATTGCATTTCTCCATGACGCCGCGCATGCGAACCGTCACTTCGGGGTTGAAGACCATGGCCTTGATCTTGTCGACCTGATCCATCTGCTGCTGGTCGGGGATTCCCAGGTACGGCTTGGGATACTTATCCGTCCGAGGATCCTGGCTGTGGAAATCAAGGTAATTAAACCGCCGCACTTTGTAGGGGCAGTTGTTGCTGCAATAACGTGTGCCGACGCAGCGGTTATAGACCATGACGTTGATGCCTTCGGTGTCGTGCATGGTGGCGCCAACGGGGCAGACCTGCTCGCATGGGGCATTTTCGCACTGCTGGCAGGTTAAAGGCTGGTACGTCACTTCCGGACTGGGTTCTTCCGCTTCGCCCTTGAAATACCGGTCGATGCGAATCCAGTGCATCGCGCGGCCGTTCATGGCGTGGTCCTTGCCGACGATCGGAATATTGTTTTCTGACTGACAGGCGGTCACGCAGGCATGACACCCGATGCAGGAATTCATGTCGATGGCCATGCCCCACCGGTGCGGAGTGGTTTCCTTGTCGGCCGTCGTGTAATTCATCGGCGGCTCGAAAAGTTCCGGCGGATAGACGGGCAATGCGATGCTGCCATCTTCGTTGCGCTGGAAGAGTTTGTTGTCCTTGGCGTATTCACTGAGCTTGGCTTCGCGAATAATGTCAGAATCTTCGTACTTATCCTTGCCGACGCGCTCGGCCCGGCCTTCCATGCCGACTTCATCCATGAGGTGATGATTCTGAGTCATCGCCAGCGGATAAGTGTCGCCGGTTTTGGCCATCGTGGCGCCGGCGGCGACGAATTCGCTGCCGACGGTTCGGATGGTGTAGCTGTCGAAGCCGACCTTGTCGCCAACGGCAAGTTCACGATCTTTGATGGGGTTTCCCGCAGCAGTACGGCCGTAGCCCAGCGACATTCCGATCACGCCCAAAGGCTGACCCGGCAAAATATACGCGGCGATTTGCAGCGAGCGGCCGTTGACGGTGAGATTGAGGATGTCGCCGTTGTTAATGCCCGCTTGCTTGGCGTCGCGAACCGAAACCAAAGCGGCATTGTCCCAGACGAGCTTCGTGAGCGGATCGGGAAGTTCTTCGAGCCAGCCGTTATTGGCGAATCGCCCGTCGTAGACGCGGGAATCCTGCTGGAAGCGAATTTCAAAATTAGCGGCGGCCGGTGTGACGGTAATGCTCGCGGGGGCTGCGGGCGTCACGCCGTTCACAAGGCCAAACGCTGAGCCATCCACCAAACCGGCATTGAGAACCTTCTTGAATGACAGATCAAAGTCGCCTGCCGTCAGAATTGACTTGAAGGTCTTTTGAACAATCGAATAGCTATCGAGTTCAGTTTCGCCGGCGATCAGAGCGAGGGTTTCGTCGCTGGTCTTGCCATTGAACAGGGGAAGAATCGTCGGCTGGCAGACGCTGACAGCGCCGTCCCACGAGCGGGCGTCGCCCCAGGCTTCAAGATAATGCGCCTTGGGAACATGCCAGCCAACCAGATGGGATGTTTCGTTGTAGTAGAGGCTCAGGTGTATGGAATTGGCGACATTCTTCAGCGCCGAGGCAAAATCCAAATCAGCTGGTGCGTCATAAACGGGATTGCCGCCGAGCATGACCAGGGTATCAACGCCCTTGGCCTTCATCTTCGTAACCAGATCGTTGATCGAACCAGCCGCGGAGTCGGGGGCATCGAGCAGCGTAAGCGTCGCGCCGATCGCGCCGATTTTCGCGTTGATCGCCAGACCCAAGGCATGAAGCTCAGCGGGCAGGTGCGAGCCGATGGCTATGACCGCCGCGCCGCTATTGGCTTGAATATCTTTGATGACTGCGGCAACAAATGGCTTTTCATCAGCACTGAGTTCGACAGCCGGATAGGAGCCGACGCCAAGACCCGAGGCGACGGCCGTGAGAATCGCGCCTAACCGCGACGGACGCGACGGCAGGCGGCCGTCGGCTACGGTGCCAGTGATGGAGAAAACGCTTTCGGCGATATACATGCGGCTCATTGAGCCGCTGTCAGCGGTGCGGCGACCCACGGCCCAATCGCCCGCGTAGCGTGTGTGAGCCGGATGCGAGCCGAGCAAATCCGCGTCGATGGAGACGATGACCTTCGCCTTGTCCAAATGCAGATTCAGGCGAGCTGTGCGGCCGATGGACTGCTTAATCCCGGAGGCCTCGTTGGTGCTGACCAGCGGGGCATATTCATACCAGGAGGCTTTGGGATATTTCGCTGCAACGGCGGCAATCAAGCGGCCTGTTGAGGGGCTGGAGCTTGGCTCACAGAGAAACGCCAGGCCATCCCCCTGCTTTTCAGCGAGGGAACTCGCCAGTGGCTTCATCTGATTCACGAACAACTGCCACTCGGTCTCTTTTCCACTCGCCACAACCGTGCGGCTGCGCTCGGGATCGTAAACATCAAGCACGCTGGCCTGACTGATCGCGTCGGCTGAGCCGATTTTTCCCTGAACGGTCGCCGAAAACGGATGCAACGGATTGCCGTCCACTTTGATCGGCCGGCCATCGAAACAGGTGATGAGCAGCGGGCGGCCGACGCCGTCAATTTCGTAAATCGAGGCGTACTGCCGCGGCACTCCGGGGAGCGAATCATGCGGGCGGCTGGTAAAGGGAGCCAGATGTTCTTCCGGCCAGCGGCGGCAACCTGAGAGCGCTAATCCGGCCAGAGCCATTGAGGCGCTCATGAGCTGCATGAAACGGCGGCGCGAGACCGAGCCGAACGATTTCATTTCCTCGGGGTCGTAAGAGGCGAATTCGTGCTTTCCCAGTTCGCGCACTTGCGGCGTGTTGGCCAGGTGATCCAGGCTCCGCCAGTATTCTCTTTGCGTGACGTGTTTCATTGCGTCGATTACCTATGACACGTGGAACAACTGGTCATGTAAGCCGGACTATGAATGTCGTAGTCCTTGAGCAAATCGCCCGAAAGCTTGGCAGCCTGATCGGCATCCGCCGGCTGCTTGTAATTCATATCGGTGACCGCAACATCCTTGGGCCGCAGGTGCGAGCCGGGGTCGCGATGGCATTCGAGGCACCAGCCCATGCTCAGCGGCTTGGCCTGCGAAACCTGTTCCATGCGGTCGATGCGGCCATGGCACTCGATGCAGCCTACGCCGTGGTTAACGTGAGCCGAGTGATTGAAGAAAACGTATTGGGGAAGATTATGAACCTTGACCCACTCGACCGGCTTGCCTGTCGCCCAGCTTTGGCGAACGGGAGCCAGCTTGGGGCTGGCGGTGCGGATCATCGAGTGGCAGTTCATGCAGGTCTGCGTGGGAGGCAGTGAAGCGAAGGCGGTCTTCTCTACGGTGTTATGGCAATAGCGGCAATCAATGCCGAGCTGGCCGGCGTGGAGGGCGTGACTATAAGGAACCGGCTGTTCGGGAGAATACCCCACCGCCAGAGTCTGCGGCGAGAACCCCAAGCCAACAACCGTTGGCGCGTAAAAAACGCCACCCAGCACACCGACAATAATTGCCGGCAAGAGATAGTTGGCCCACTTGGGGAAGACAAATGCCTGTTGAGAGGTGTCTGTCGTCATTGATTGTGCCGTTCCAAACCTAAGCTTTTCCCTGCAGCGTCCCTGCTTGGGCACGATCTTATAGCGACCTCAAGCCCTGAATGCGAGAGGTGACGGTGCGGCATATTGTCGCACCGCGATGGAGACACTCTCCCAAATAAAAGGACGTTTTGCAATAGGCGCGACAGATTGAAAAAAATGACGCGAGTGGCGCGGCGGTGGTCGGGTGCGATTGTCGCATTGATCGATGGGAATAATGGCGTAATTCTTCGATAGAATTTCTTATGAGATTCTGAAAATACTCTGAAGAGATTTTGCCTGCGACTCTACGGCAAGCGTTCCGCCAACCACATTCCTCATGATCTGGCTGCGCGAGCCATCGCCGCGCGATGGGCGGCGAAAGCAGACTGCTGGTCGGCCGACGACGGAAGCCGCCATCTTGGAGCAAGTCGTCAGACTCGCCCGCGAGAATCCGAGGTGGGGATACCGTCGTATCTCCGGCGCCCTGCTCGCCATCGGAACCAATCTCAGCCATCAGACCGTCAAAAACATCCTTGAAGATCACGGCATCGACCCGGCGCCGGTCCGAAAAAGTAAAACCAGTTGGGCGGATTTTATTCGGTCCCATACCGACTGCCTTCTTGCCACGGACTTCTTCACG
>Ga0208589_1000681_pt1 | contig 15552 bp, 12 predicted proteins | sample NGESurshal092012_2_FD_184486 | JGI IMG/M metagenome (GOLD analysis project Ga0208589, IMG submission 184486) | Arctic peat soil microbial communities from Barrow, Alaska - NGEE Surface sample F53-2 shallow-092012 (SPAdes) | ecosystem: Environmental > Terrestrial > Soil > Wetlands > Peat ... | reverse complement strand
CCTTGCGGGGAGGGGTCGGGGGTGGGGGTCTCCAAGCACGGCTTCCGTTGCAGCACCCCCACCCCTAACCCCTCCCCGCAAGGGGGAGGGGAAAAGAACTCACCGCCACGGCTCGACAATAATCTTGGTGTGCCGCTCCGGATTGGCGAGGTCGGCAAAGGCTTGCGCGACGCCGTCGATGCCGACGCTGGCGGTGACCAGCGAGGCCGCATCGACCTTGCCTTCGGCGATCAGGCGCAGGCTCGCGGCAAACTCCTCCGGCGTGTAGCCCAGCACGTATTGAACGTTGAGTTCCTTGATGATGCCGAGCATCGGCTCGTTGCGGTCGGTTTCCATGCAGACGCCGACCACGACGATGCGGGCATCGCGCGGCGCGCCCTCGAACAATTGCTGGATCACGCCGGGAATGCCGACGCATTCGAAGATCAGCGCCGGTTTTAACGGCGGCAACAACGCCTGCAGCGGCGGCCGCGCCGCCTTTTGCTCCGGCGACATCTCGGCATGTTCGGCCCAGGCCGAAAACGGTTGGCTCGCTGCGGGATCGACCACGATATCGGCGCCGAGCCTTTGCGCCAGTTCGCGCCGCTTCGGCGAGTAATCCGCCGCGACGATCGGATGCAGGCCCTTCAGCTTCAGCGCCGCGATCACCGCGAGCCCGACCGGGCCGCAGCCGATCACCAGCGGCACCTCGTCGCCGCGCACATGGGCTTTCTCGACCGCGTGAACGCCGACCGCGAGCGGCTCGGTCAGTGCGGCATGCTCCGCCGAAAGCCCGTTCGGCACTTCCAGCAGCAGCGCCTCGCTGAGCAGCATGCGCTCGGCATAGCCGCCGACATAATCGTTGGAATAGCCGATGCCCTTCGGCCCCTGCGGCGTCAGCACGGCCGGCAGCGAACAGACGCGCGCGCCCGGCTTGAATTTACGCTGCGTGTCCGGACCGTAGTCGATCACCTCGCAGCAGAATTCGTGGCCGAACACGATATCGCGCGACAGGTCCATCGGGGTGCGGCCGGGAAGATGTTTTGACAGCTCGACCATGTGATGGGCGTGCTTGCGCGCATGCAGGTCCGAGCCGCAGATGCCGCAGGCCAGCGTCTTGACCAGCACCTGCCCGGCGGCAGGTTTGGGCTCGGGCAGCGTGTCGACGACGATCTCGCCGTTCCTGAAAATCGCAGCGCGCATGAGACGTCCTTTCGGCTTCCGTTGTCTTCCCTCTCCTCGCACATAAAACGGCGAAGTTAAACGGCGGAAAGCCGACGGTATCGCGATCAGGCGTTGGGCGAAGGCTCGCCCGGCAGCGCCAGCAATTGCGAGCGGCGCACGCGCTCGCGATGGGCGGTGTAAAGGCCTGACGCGACGATGAAGGCGGCGCCGGTCAGGGTCCAGACGTCGGGCACTTCGCCGAACAGGACAAAACCGAGGAAGCTGACCCAGACCAGTTGGGTGTAGGAAAACGGCGCCAGCACGGAAGCGTCCGCATAGCGGAACGCCAGCACCACGATCCATTGCCCCGCGGTCGAGGCGAGGCCGATCAGGATTCCGAACAGCACGCCGTGCCAGCCCGGCGCGACCCAGACCAGCGGCACCAGCGCGGAGAGGATCAGCACGCCCGAGATCGACGAATAGGTCATGGTGGTGATGGCGCGTTCGCTGCCGCTCATCATCCGCGTCATGACAAGCGTGCAGGCCCAGGCGAACGCCGAGACGATCGGAAACAGCGCCGCCGGATGGAACGCGTTCGAGCCCGGACGCAGGATGATCAGCACGCCGATCAGACCGACCGCGGTGGCAAGCCAGCGGCGCAGGCCGACGATTTCGCCGAGAAAGACAATCGATAGCGCGGTGACGAACAGCGGCGCGACAAAACCGGTCGCGGATGCTTCCGCGATCGGAAGAAATCCTAACCCCGTGATGAAGAACAGCGACGAGCCCAGCAGCGCGACGCCGCGCCATAGCTGGAAGGCGGGCCGCGTGCTCTGCATCGCGTAGAGCGGCGAGCCCGGCACCATCGCGGGCATCATGATCAGGCCGAATACCAGGAAGCGCAGCCAGGCGATCTCGATCGACGGTAAAGTCGACGACAGATATTTTGCGGTGACGTCGGAAGTTCCCAGAAATATCGTCGAGAGCAGGATCAGCGCGATGCCGCGGAACGGCCGGTCGGCCCGCGCGGGCGCGGCCGGCGCGTCGGGCTTGGTCTCGGGCGCGGACCTTTCGGGTGACGACAGTTCCGACGAAGTCACGGAAACATGGTCGAGCCTTGCGGCTGCGGCAGGTGGCGGGGTCACGGAGCAAGCTCGGCGGCAATGAAAATAATCGAATCGGGCGAGATGTCAGCAGACGATAATGGGCCGGGATCGACAAGGACCGAAAACAGGCAGCGGATATGCGCGATTGCCTGCGGCCGGTTGACGCTGAAACAGTCGGCAAGATTCCGTGTTTTTGCGCGTTCCGTGCTTTTGCGGAGAGCGGATCAACGGGCGGAGCGCGCACCTCTCCCATCGGGAGAGGTCGGATCGCATCGACGATCCGGGTGAGGAGTTACGATCTCTCAATTTGTTGCAGCCCCTCACCCGGCACGCTTCGCGCGCCGACCTCTCCCCGGCGGGGAGAGGTGAACTACAACATCGGCAGGCTGTGCGGTTTTGCGCCGCGCGGAAACGCCTTGTCGAGCGCGGCCAGATCGCTGGCGCTCAAATTGAGTTTGCCGGCCGCGGCGTTGTCGGCGGCATGTTCCGCGCTCGAGGCTTTCGGAATCGCGAATACGGATTCATCGCGGGTCAGGAAAGCCAGCGCGACCTGGCGCGGCGTAGCGCCATGGCTGTCGGCGATCGTCTGCAGCAACTTCCCCGGCGCGCTGTTCGTTTTCGGGAAATCATTGTGGCCGAACGGCGAATACGCCACCACGGCGACGCCGTTCTGCTTGCACCATGGAATCACCGCGTGCTCGATCGCGCGCTCCTGCAAATGATAGAGCACCTGGTTGCAGGCGATGCTGCCCTTGCCGGACACCTGCTTCAGTTCGTCGAGATCGTCGGCATCGAAATTGCTGACGCCCCAGCTTTTGATCTTGCCGGCCGCGACCAGGTCCTCGAAAGCCGCGACGGTGTCCGCCAGCGCATACGACCCGCACCAGTGCAACAGATAGCAATCGAGCCGATCGGTCTTCAACCGCTTCAGCGAGCGCTCGCAGGCGGTGATGGTGCCGCGCCGCGAGGCGTTGCTCGGCAGCACCTTTGAAACCAGGAACACCTCGTCGCGGCGCCCCGCGATCGCGTCCGCAATCACCAGCTCCGCATCGCCATACATCTCGGCGGTGTCGATATGGGTCATGCCGAGATCGAGGCCATGCCGAAGCGCCGCGACCGCGCGCTGGCGATCGCCGCGATCGAGGTACCATGTGCCCTGCCCGATCACGGAGACGTCGCCGGCCTTGCCGAATTTTTTCTGTTTCATGATGATCCTCCCTCGTTCGTCATTGCGAGGAGCGCTAGCGACGAAGCAATCCAGGGCCGCGCACGGAGCCCCTGGATTGCTTCGCTACGCTCGCAATGACGACCCGCCGATATCGGCGACCATCACGGTGCCGGTCGAGGACTCCGTGATGTAGATGCGATCGCCGTTGATCGCGACATTGGTGCAGGTCGGCCCGGCGCAGGACTTTATTCGCGCGATGCACTCGCCGTTGGGCGCGAACACCAACACATGCCCGAGCGACGCGTGCGCGACGAACAGCCGTCCGGCCTTGTCCATGGTCAGGCCGTCCGGGCCGCTCGGCCCGAATAAAGAGCAGAAGCGGCCGACTTTCGAAACGCTGCCGTCTTTCATGAACGGCATCCGCCACACCGCGTTGTCGCGCGTCATCGCGACGAACAGCACAGCTTCGGCAGGGTCGAGCACGAGGCCGTTGGGGCTGATGCCGGTATCGATCAGGCAATCGAGCCGGCCGCTCGCCGAGAGCCGATACACCCGCCCGGTCGGGTCGTGCAGGCCGGTCTGGCCCTGATCGGTGAAATAGATGTCGCCATTGCTGGCGATATGGAGGTCGTTGCAGCCGCGGAACGATTCGGAATTGCGCGAGGTCAGCACCGGCAGCATGCGCCCCGCACTGGCGTCGAGCTGCATGATGCCATGCATGTAATCGGCCACGAGGATGCGGCCGTCTTTCGCGATCTTCAGGCCGTTCGGCCAGCCGTCATACTCGGCGACCAGCGACCAGGTCTTGTCGGGCGCGATGCGGAAGATGCGGCCGAAGGGGATGTCGACAATGTAGAGATTTCCCGCAGCGTCGAACGCCGGGCCTTCGATGAAGCACTCTGCGGTCTGGCCGGGCTTGTTGGCGTCGGCCCAATCGGTGCGCACGCCCTTGCGGCGAAAATTTTCGGGCATCGCCGAGAACAGCTCGGCCTGAATGAGTTTGGGCGGGGTGTCGAGATACATCATCGCTGGCGTTCACCTGTGTGGTCGGGCGGCGGCACCATAAGGGACAATGCCTGCGGCGTCGATTGGGGGTAGCGCATCGCGCGCGGCCATGGTTCGAGACGGCGCTCGCGCGCCTCCTCACCATGAGGGCTGGAAATAGTGGCGGCCCACTACAGCCACACCTCATCCCGAGGCGCGCGCTTTTGCGCGCGTCTCGAAGGATGGGCTGCACAAATGTCGGAGAAAACTAGCCCGCCGCCTGCCCCAGGTGCTGCGGCACGACCCCAGCCTGCGCCTGCGCGATCAGGCGCTTGAGTTCCGGAATGCAGGAACCGCAATTGGTGCCGGCCTTCAGTTGCGCGCCGATCGCGGCGGCGGAATCCGCGCCTGCGGCAATGGCGTCGCAGATCGTGGTACGGCCGACGCCGAAACAGGCGCAAACGATGGGGCCGGCATTGGCAACGCCATCGGTTGATTTGCCCGACAGCAGCGCGCGGCGTTGCGCCGACGTCAACGCCTCGGCCGCGAACAGGCTCTTGACCACGTCCCAGTCGCCGGCATCGTGCGCCGGACCGACGAACAGACAGGTATCGAGACGATCGTCGGCAAACGAAGCGGCACGATAGACGCCGCCGCCGAAATCGCGGTATTCGGCGACGTCGTCGCCCGCGACCGCGCGCAGCCAGGATTGCCATCCCACAAGGTCGGCGTTGTCGGCGAACAGATAGCCATGGCCGCTGCCGACCGCGACCCGCGCCCACCAGGCGTGTTCGGGCAGTTCGATTTGCCTTCGCGACAACGCAAAGCCGCGAAAAACATATTCATACGGCGCGATCGAGGCCGGGGTCGCCTTGGTTTCGGGCTGGCCGGAGAACGGATCGGTGAAGGCCGCGGCCAGTGCGCCGACCCGCGCGGCGGAAGCGGTCTCGCGGCTCCAGTGGATCGGCGCAAACAACATACCGCGCTGCTGCTGGGCGCTGACCACGGCTTTCAGGATGCATTGGCCGTAATCGGTGACGATTCGCGCAAAGCCACCGTCCGATATGCCGAACTTGCCGGCGTCATCAGGATGGATCTCGACGAACGGTTCCGGCAGATGCTGGCCCAGCCGCGGGCTCGTGCCGGTGCGGGTCATGGTGTGCCACTGATCCCGGATGCGGCCGGTGTTGAGGCGCAGCGGCCGCGACGCGTTGGTCTCGGTCCGCAGCGCCGGGATTTCCGGCGCGACAAAACGCGCTTTGCCGTCATTGGCGAAGAAGCCGCCGCGCGCGAAGAAGCGCGGCTGCGGCTCTGTCTCGCCGGAACGTAACGGCCATTGCACCGGCGCCATCGCGTCGTAGGCTTCGTCGGAGATCGTGTTGAGCGCTCCGATATCGAAATCGCGACTGCCGTTGTTTTCGAACGCCGAGAGGCTGGCGTGCTCGCGAAAAATATCGGCGGCGGAGTTGAAATCGAACGCGGCGGCAAAGCCGAGCCGCTTTGCCACCTGGCTGACGATCCACCAGTCGGGTTTAGCCTCGCCGGCCGTCGGCAGAAAACCGCGCTGGCGCGAGATGCGCCGCTCGGAATTGGTCACGGTGCCGGATTTTTCGCCCCAGGCCTGCGCCGGCAGCAGCACATGCGCGCCGGAATTGACAGTGTCGTTGGAGCGGACGTTTTCGGAGACCACGAACAATTCGAGTTTGGTCATCGCCGCGCGCACGGCATCGGCGTCCGGCATCGACACGACGGGATTGGTGCCCATCACCCACAACGCCTTGATCTCGCCGCGCGCGATCGCCTCGAACAGTTGCACCGCCTTCAGCCCTTCATGGGTCGCGATGCGTGGCGCGTTCCAGAACCGGCGCACCCGATCGATGTCCGGCGGCGTGAAGTTCATGTGCGCGGCGAGCTGGTTGGAAAGGCCGCCGACCTCGCGGCCGCCCATCGCGTTGGGTTGCCCGGTCAGGGAAAACGGCGACGCGCCCGGTTTGCCGATCCGTCCCGTCGCGAGATGGCAGTTGAGGATGGCGTTGACCTTGTCGGTGCCCTGCGTCGACTGGTTGACGCCCTGCGAGTACAGCGTGACGACGCGCGGCGTTGCGGCAAACATCTGGAAAAATTTTGTCACATCGCGTTCGGCGAGCCCGGTCGCGAGCGCCGTTGCCGCCGCAGTGGCCGCGATGCTGCGCGCCCGCGCGAGCGCAGCCTCGAAACCGGAAGTGTGGCTTTCGATATAATCGCGGTCCAGCGCGCCGGCGTCCGCGAGATGCACCAGCAGCCCGCTGAACAACGCGGTGTCGGTGCCGGGTTTTATTCCGAGGAACAGGTCGGCATCTTCGGCCGTGTCGGTGCGGCGCGGGTCGATCACCACGATGCGAGCGCCGCGCGTCTGCTTGTTGGCGAGCATGCGCTGGAACAGCACCGGATGGCACCATGCGGCGTTGGATCCGGTCAGCACCAAAAGATCAGCCTCGTCGAGATCCTCGTAACAGCCGGGCACGGTGTCGGCGCCGAAGGCGCGGCGGTGGCCGGCGACAGACGATGACATGCAGAGCCTGGAATTGGTGTCGACATTGGCGCTGCCGACAAAGCCCTTCATCAGTTTGTTGGCGACGTAGTAATCCTCGGTCAGCAATTGCCCGGACAGATAGAACGCGACCGCACCCGGACCGTCGCGCGCAGCAATGTGGCGAAAGCGGTTGGCGACGTGATCGAGCGCATCGCTCCACGCCACACGCTCCATGCTGCCGCTGTCGCAGCGGATCATCGGATGCAGCAAGCGGCTTTCAAGACCCACGGTCTCGCCGAGCGCCGAGCCCTTGGAGCAGAGTTTTCCAAAATTGGCGGGATGCTCGGGATCGCCCGCGATCGCCGCCCCACCATTGCCGTCCGGCGTCGCCAGCACGCCGCAGCCGACACCGCAATACGGACAGGTGGTGCGGGTGGTGCGCAGCGCGGGATCGACGGCTGTCATCACGCCGCCTTCGCCGGCAACGCGAGCGCGCGGCCGAACATCATGTCGCGGCGGATTGGCGCGACCGGCTCGCGACCACGGATCAGTTCGAGATACCACAACGCGTCGCTGGTATCGCCGACCAGCACCGCGCCGGACAGTTTTCCATCGGAAATCACCAGCTTGCGATAGCAACCGTGCCCGGAATCGTTGAGCACGATGGTCTCGGAGTTTTCGGCGCCGAGGAAATCGCCGGCGGAAAACACGCCGACGCCCGAAACCTTGAGATTGGTGGAAACCACGCTGCCGCCATAGGCGGTGTTGCCACCTGCGAGATGCCGCGCCAGCACGCGGGCCTGCTCGTAGGCCGGCTCGACCAGCCCGTAACAGATGCCGCGATGCTCGGCGCATTCGCCGAGCGCGAAAATATCTTCCGCGCCGGTCTGCAGATGATCATCGACCACGACGCCGCGGTTGACGGGAATCCCCGCTTCTTTCGCCAGCGCCGTATTGGGCCGGATGCCGGCGGCGAAAATCACCGCGTCCGCCTCGAGCATGCGGCCGTCGGTCAGTTCGACGCCTTCGACCTTGGCTTCGCCGTGAATGCGCGCGGTGTTGGCGTTGAGCAGGATGTTGATGCCCGTGGGTTCGACCAGCGATTTCAACAGCGCCGCGGCCGGCGCATCGAGCTGGCGTTCCATCAGCCGGTCCATCAGATGGATCAGCGTCACCGGCGCGCCGGCTTTGGCCAGGCCATAGGCGGCCTCGAGTCCGAGCAATCCGCCGCCGACCACGACGACGCGTTTCTTCGCCGCCGCCAGCGCCAGCAACAAATCGACGTCGCGGGTGTCGCGAAAAGTGTAGACGCCGGGAAGACCGGCGCCTGGCAGATCGAGCCGCAGCGCGCTCGCGCCGGTGGCCAGCACCAGCCGCGAAAACGCGATGCTCTCTTCATTGGCGATCTTGAGCTCGCGGCGACCGACATCGATCTCGGTGGCGCGGCAGCCGTATTTGAGGGTGACACCGCGGTCGCGCCACCATTCGGCCGGCCTGAGCTCGATGTCGTGCGACTGCGTCTCGCCCGCCAGCACCGAGGACAACAGCACGCGGTTATAGGCCAGCCGCGGTTCCTCGCCGATCACCGCGATGGCATATCGTCCCAGCGCGACTTTTGCCAATTCATCGATCAAGCGCGCGGCGGCCATGCCATTGCCGACGACGACCAGCGGTTCACTCATGGCTCATTCCCCGCGCTCGTTCTTCATTCGGCCGCCTGCGCCCGGCCATAGGCTTCGGCAATCATGAAGCCGGACAGCGTTCCGTAAGCTGCGATCCAGGCGGATGCTACTTCCGGCGTCCAGTCGTCGCCCAGTCCCTTTTCCAGCGTCCACAGCAACGCGCCGCCGACCACCGGATAGTGCTCGGGCCTCGCGCCATAGCCGACATGGCGCTTTGCCAGTGCGCTCGCCGCCGGCAAAATGGAGTCAAGATTGCTCAAACCACCGACGACGACCGTGAGCGTCGCCATCAGCTTCTTGCGCTGCTCGGTCATATCGGCGGGAAACAGCGACGCGACCTGTGGCGCGGCCTCGAACAGGCGATCGTAAAACAGCACCGCGGCCTGTTCGGAGATCGGCGCGACCTTGGTAAAGCTCTGCTGCACCAGTTTGATCTGTTCGGGAGTCATCTTGCTGCTCCTCTTGTTGGACCTCGCCCCACCAGCGGGGCGAGGTTAGAAAACGACGCCGTTGGTCACACCCGCGCGCCGGCGAGGTTCGAGGCACTGGCCTGCTCCGAGGTCCGGCGCAAATAGAACCACCAGGTCAGCGCCAGGCAGACCACGTAGAACGCGAGGTAGATTTCCAGCGCCAGCGCCGGTCCGCCGGTGGCGGCGATCGATTTGCCAAAGCCGCTCGGGATGAAGTAGCCGCCGCAGGCCCCGATCGCGCCGATGAAGCCGAGCGCCGCACCACTTTCGATGCCGGCAGTCTTCATCGCCAGCGCGCGGCCGGCTTCGCCCTTGCCTTGCGCCTTGCGAAGATTTTCCTCGCGGAAGATCGAGGGGATCATCCGGTAGGTCGAGCCGTTGCCGATGCCGGTGGTGACGAACAGGATCAGGAACATCACCAGGAAGCCCATAAAATCCTTGGTGCCGACGAAGTAGAGAACGCCGATCGTGGCCGCCGCCATCGCGATGAAATTCCAGAACGTCACGATCGCGCCGCCGACCTTGTCGGCCAGGAGGCCGCCGAACGGACGCGATACCGAGCCGACCAATGGGCCGAGGAAAGCAATCGCGATCGTCACCGCCGGGAATTGCGTCTTGATCAGCAGCGGAAACGCGGCGGAGTAGCCGATGAACGAACCGAAGGTGCCGACATAGATCAGCGCCATGATCCAGGTGTGCTTGCGCTTGACGACGGCGAGCTGATCTCTGAACGATGATTTTGCCGAGGTCAGGTTGTTCATGAAGAAGATCGCGCCGAACACCGCGACGCATAGCGGCAGCACCCACATCAGGCCGGCGTTCTGCAAATAGATGCCCGCGACCGGCGAGGCCTGATAGAGGTTGAGCAGCCCGACACCCATCAGAATGGGCGTCAATAATTGCACGCTGCTGACACCGATATTGCCGCCGGCGGCGTTGAGGCCGAGCGCCCAGCCCTTCATCCGGTCGGGATAGAAGAACGAGATGTTGGCCATGCTGGAGGCAAAGTTGCCGCCGCCGAGGCCCGCGGTGGACGCGACCAGCAGCATCAGCCAGAACGGCGTTTCGGGATGGCTGACGAAGTAAGCCAGACCAAAGGTGGGAATGAGCAGCACCGAGGCTGAGAAGATGGTCCAGTTGCGGCCGCCGAAGGTGGTGACGGCAAAGGTGTAGGGAAACCGCATCAGCGAACCGATCAGCCCGGGGATCGCCACCAGTTGGAACAACTCATCAGTTGAGTAATGGAAGCCCGCCGCCGGCAATTTGGTCGCGACGATCGACCAGATCAGCCAGACCGAAAATCCGATGTTCTCGGCGACGATCGACCAGATCAGGTTGCGCCGGGCGACGAACTTGCCGGTCGAATTCCAGAACGTCTCGTCCTCCGGTCTCCAGTCGGAGATCCAAGTCGTGCTCTTCGGGTTCTGCTCGCTCACTTAAAATTCCTTTCTGCGCTGAATGGCCGCTCGTCCGATGCCTGAGCCGACAAATCGTGCGCCATGACGACTGTCGTGCGGGCGCACGCCGAGGTGACCCCAGCCCGACGGATGTCGCGGATCGGATGATCGGTTTTTCGAAGGACGGCATCGATGGCGTCGGCATCAGCTATTCAAGCTTCATGCCAAGCCTTAGAAATTTGAAAATGTTATATTTTACAGACGATTGCTGATTAGAGGGAGGCAACCTCCCGTTCTGCGCGTCGCATGGAAAATTTGCGGTTCGCACAACGATTGTGCGACGCACAATAGTTGTGCAAGCTGCTTAAATTCTGAATGTGGACGTCCGCGCTGCAACCGCGATGCGCAATTAGCATAAATGGGCGGCTCTTTTCCACCGCGCATCAAATCCGCTGCTCGCTTGCAGTCTCTTCGCGGTCATTTGGCAACCAGATGGCGCCGCCCGGATCGCGCGAGCCAGGACTAAATCCCGGTTCGGCAACTGATCGGATTAAGGTTGCAGGAGCTATGGTCGGCGAAGCAACAATTTGTTCTCTGCGCTCTCCACTGCCTCATTCTCCGGAACGGCGTTTGCCGGAGAGGAGCCGCGGCTTTCGGCGCGCACGACAATATCGAGAATCTCGGCGACGATTGAATTCGGTCCTCCGTCGATTCCGTCGGCGGTCGAGCGCGACATCCCGAAGCGACCTGTCACCGTCGACAAGCGCATCGCTGCCTGAACAACCGCGTAATTGGGATCATATCCAGTCGGTGGCGGCCTGAACGCGGCAGACACTTCACGCGAGCGGCGTTGACGAGTTATGGTGCAGCGCAATGCCGTGTGCTTCCAAAGTGTGAGCTGCGTTGCGGCGGAATGAATTGAAGCCCGCACGGATTGCCCACATAATCGCCTGAACAAGAACCAAAATTTCAGGTGAGGATGGCGATGTTCCCAATTCGGAGGCGTAATTTCATCACCGGCGGTGCGGCACTTCTGGCGCTCGGCGCCAGCAAAAGCGCCAAGGCCCAGCCCGCGCCCGCGATGACACCTCACGAGAAGGAACTCTACGAGGCCGCCAAGAAAGAGGGTGGCGAACTCACCTGGTACACCGCGCAGTCCGACGACATCACGGCACAAGCGCTCGGCCGCAGCTTCGAGCAGGTCTATCCCGGCCTCAAGGTCAACGTGCTGCGCACCACCGCGCAGGTGGCCTATCAGCGTGTTACCCAGGAGATCAAGGCCAGCGCCATCCAGTGCGACGTGCTGAGCACGACCGATATCGGGCACTGCGTGGCATTGAAGGCGAATGGCTCGCTGGAAAAATACGTTCCCGACAATTCCAGCAAGGTGCTCGACATCTACAAGAACTACGATCCGGACGGCACCTACTTCGTCACCTCCGCCGGCATGATCGGCATCGGCTACAACACCGGCAAGGTCAAGGAAGCCGACGCGCCGAAGAACTGGACCGATCTGCTCGATCCCAAATGGAAGGACAACATCGCGCTCGGCCATCCCGCCTTCAGCGGCTATGTCGGCACCTGGGCGCTGACGCTGCGCAACCAATATGGCTGGGATTTCTTCGAAAAGCTCGCCAAGAACAATCCACGGATCGGCCGCTCCATCAACGACACCGTCACCATGCTGAACGCAGGCGAGAGCGCGATCGCAGGCTCCGGACCGGTCGGCACGCTGATGGAGAGCGTGCAGAAAGGCAACCCGCTAGCGATGATGTATCCGACCGACGGCACCGTGCTGATCATCGCGCCGTCCGGTATCATGAAAGGCTGCAAGCACCTCAATGGCGCGAGGCTGTATATGGAGTTCCTGATGAGCCCGGGGGCGTCGCAGATCTGGGTGGATCATTTCAATGAGACGATCCGTCCCGAGGTCTCGGTGCCCAAGGGCGTCAAATCGGCCAAGGACCTGAAGACCATCCGGCCGACCGTCGATCAGATCGTCAAGGGTATTCCCGAAGTCATCAAGCAGTGGCGCGACACGTTTGGCGTCTAAGTCACGACAGGATGAAGAGCCGTGACCGACAATTCCCTCGACGCCCGCGCCGTCCATTTTGCCGGTGTGGTTTCCAGGTTGCGGCGTCTCGACGCCAGCATGCTGCTGTGGCTGGCGCTGATCGCCGTGCTCGTGTTCCTGATCCTCAATCCGGTGCTGCGACTCATCATCTCCAGCCTGCAGGAGACCGGTACCGGACACCTGACACTTGAGAACTACCGCTCCGCCTATGGCAGCCTCCGACATCTGGAGGCGCTTGCGCGTTCCCTGGAGCTCGGCGCTGGCGTCGCCGTGCTCGCCACCTGCTTCGGGGTTCCGATCGCCTGGGCGATCTCGCGGACCGACATGCCGTGCAAAGCCTTCGTCCGCCTGATGGTGTTCGCGGCTTTTGTGACGCCGCCCTATCTCGGCGCGATCGGCTGGATCCTGCTGGCGGGACCAAACTCGGGATGGCTCAACAAGGTCTGGATGGCGTTGACCGGTGCCAGCCACGGCATCTTCAACATCTATTCGATGACAGGCCTGATCCTGGTGGTTGCCGTCACCTCGTTTCCCTATACCTTCGTCTTCACCAGTTCGGCGCTCGACCTTGTTTCCTCCGAGATGGAGGACGCCGCCAACATCCTCGGCGCCCGCACGCTGCGGACCATGCTGCGCATCACATTGCCGCTGGTGACGCCCGCGATCATCGGCGGCATCATCATCAGCTTCCTCGAAGCGATTGCGCTGTTCGGCGCGCCGGCGCTGATCGCGCTACCCGCCCGTTTCAACGTCGTGTCGACGCAGCTGTGGCAATTCTTCGAATATCCGGTTCGTGTCGAGGAGGCGGCGGCCTATGCGATGCCGCTGCTCGCCATCACCGTGCTGATGTTCTGGATACAGCGCCGGATCGTGGGCCGCAGAGGCTATACCTCCGTCACCGGCAAGGGCGGCGAACGGCGGATGATCGCGCTCGGACCATGGCGCTGGGCGATGCTGGCCTATGCGCTGCTGGTCGGCGCACTTTCGGTATTTCTACCGATGCTGGTGCTGCTCCAGGCTGCCTTCGCCAAGGCCTGGGGCCGCGGATTCAGCCTCGACAATCTGACCCTGCATAATTTCTATTACCTGCTGTTCGAGCAAACCCAGGCCAAGCAGACCATCATCAACACCTTCCTGTATGCGGCAATCACCGCCTTTGCCGCCATCAGCCTGACATTGGCGATTGCGTATGTGGTCAATCGAAAACTGGTACCGTTCAGCAACGTGCTGGCGTTCCTCTGCATGGCGCCGTTCGTGGTGCCGGGCATCGTGCTGGCGATCGGCTTCTATGCGGCCTACGCCTCGCCGCCGCTGGCGCTCTATGGCACGGCGACGATCCTGATCCTCGGCTTCACCACCCGCTTTCTACCGATCGCCTATACCTCGAGCGCGGCGGGCCTTCGCAGCATCAATCCGGAAATGGAAGAGGCGGTGCGCGTGCTCGGGGGCAGCCGCCTGCTGGCGATCCGCAAGGTGCTGATACCGCTGTTGAAGAAGAGCCTTGCCGGCGCCTGGATCCTGGTCTTCATCCCGGCGACGCGCGAACTGTCCTCGGCCATCTTCCTGGTCGGACCGAACACCCGTGTCATCTCGGTGATGCTGTATGACCTGTCGGAGGAAGGCAATTTCGAAGTGCTGGCCGCGCTTGGCGTCATCCTGCTGGTGGTGACCGTCGTGATCGCAGCCATCGGATCGAAAGTGATCGGGCGTGATTTCATGCTGCGGAGGAACAGTTGAGCAAGCTCGAACTGACAGGCGTCAGCAAGCGCTACGGCGATTTCCTCGCGGTCGACGGCATCGACCTCGAACTGCAATCGGGGGAGTTCGTCTCTCTGCTCGGGCCTTCCGGTTGCGGCAAGACCACGACCTTGCGGATGATCGCGGGCTTCGTCGATCCGACGCTTGGCACGATCGAGATGGAGGGCCGGATTCTCTCCTCGCCCTCGGGGTCCGTGCCTCCGGACCGACGGCAGATGTCGATGATCTTCCAAAGCTACGCGATCTGGCCGAACATGACGGTCGGGCAAAACGTCGCGTTCGGGCTGGAACTGCGGAAGATCGGCAAGGCCGAGACAAAGCGGCGGGTCGGCGAAATGCTGGAAGTCGTCCACATGGGCCATCTGGCCGACCGTTATCCGGCCGAGCTCAGCGGCGGCCAGCAACAGCGCGTCGCACTGGCGCGCGCGATCGTGATCCGGCCTTCCGTGCTGTTGCTGGACGAGCCGCTGTCCAATCTCGACGCGGCCTTGCGCGAGGAAATGCGGTTCGAAATCCGCCGTCTGCATGACGAGTTTCACGTCACGACCGTCTATGTGACGCACGACCAGGCAGAGGCCATGGTGACGTCGGATCGGATTGCGGTCATGAACCATGGCCGCATCGAACAGGTCGACGTGCCCCGCGCGCTCTATGACAGACCGAAGACGCGCTTCGTGGCAGGCTTCATCGGGCGCACCAATTTCATCGAAGGCTCCAGCGACGGACACCAGATCGCTTTCGACGGTTTTGCGCTGCCGTGCACCGGCTTCGACACCGCGGCAGCCGGAAGCAAGCTCATGTTTTCAGTGCGGCCGCACAGCATGCGGCTGTCGCAAACGCCACCGGCTGAACCGAATGGCGCCATCGGAGTCGTCGTGGTTGAGCGCGCATTCCTGGGCGAACACTGGGACTATGTCGTCAGGCCCCGCGACGGTGCACATACGCTCAGGGTCACGACCTCACCGATGCAGGATTTTCCGGTCGGCGCCACGGCGTGGCTGGAATTCGAAGCCGGTCAAATGGCGCTGATCGCTTAGGATGCAAAGCACATCCGGCCGCCAGTGCGCGCGATTGCGCGGCCAAGCCGGCGGCACCAGCCGTCGGGGGAGCGCACGGCGGCTATTATTGGCCGCCGCGCCGGACTTCAGCGCAGATTGCCTCACGATACAAAGCGGATCGGTTGGCCGCCACCTCAGGCCGGCTCGGCGGTTTTGACGCCCATCGGCTGCGGCGCTTCACCCTTGCCGGGCTTCAGGTG
>Ga0208589_1000679_pt1 | contig 15564 bp, 14 predicted proteins | sample NGESurshal092012_2_FD_184486 | JGI IMG/M metagenome (GOLD analysis project Ga0208589, IMG submission 184486) | Arctic peat soil microbial communities from Barrow, Alaska - NGEE Surface sample F53-2 shallow-092012 (SPAdes) | ecosystem: Environmental > Terrestrial > Soil > Wetlands > Peat ... | reverse complement strand
GAAGTTCTTCCTGTCGCTGGAAGACGATCTGATGCGGATCTTCGGCTCGGATCGGCTCGATTCCATGCTGACGCGGCTCGGCCTCAAGGAGGGCGAGGCGATCATTCACCCCTGGATCAACAAGGCCCTGGAAAAGGCGCAGCAGAAGGTCGAGGCGCGCAACTTCGATATCCGCAAGAATCTGCTGAAATTCGACAACGTCCAGAACGACCAGCGCAAGGTGATCTTCGAGCAGCGCGTCGACCTGATGAAGGACGAAAGCGTCGCCGAAACCGTCACCGATATGCGCCGTGCCTTCGTCGAGGATGTCGTCACCAAGCACGTTCCCGAGCATGTCTATGCCGAGCAATGGGACGTCGCCGGGTTGAGGGAAGAACTCAAGCGTGTCCTCGACGTCGATCTGCCGGTCGACGAATGGGCCAAGGAAGAGGGCATCGCCGACGAGGAATTGCTGTCACGCGTCGAGCAGCGCGTCGACGAGCAGATGGCTGCCAAGGTGGCGCAATGGGGCCCCGACGTGATGCGTTACGTCGAGAAGACCATCCTGCTGCAGACGCTGGACCATCTCTGGCGCGAGCATCTGATCATGCTCGATCATCTGCGCCAGGTGATCGGCTTGCGCGGCTACGGCCAGCGCGACCCGCTGCAGGAATACAAGTCCGAAGCGTTCGGCCTGTTCGAGGCGATGATCGCGCATCTGCGCGAGGCCGTGACGGCGCAATTGATGCGCGTCGAGATCGTGCCGCCGGAAGAGCAGCAGCCGGTATTGCCGGCGATGGAAGCGCACAAATTCGATCCGAATACCGGTGAGGACACCTTTGCCAGCGCCTCCTTGGTGCCCGCCGCCAGCGCCAACCGCGATCCGAAAAATCCCGCGAGTTGGGGCAAGGTCGGTCGCAACGAGGATTGTCCGTGCGGCTCCGGCAAGAAGTACAAGCACTGCCACGGGCGGTACGCGTAAGCCGCACCGGATGAGGCGCGGAAGTCATCCGCGCTTGATTTCAAACGACGCAAAAGCAAATTGCCTGGAAAATCTGACGGCTCGCGGAGTGCGTTGCTTCGCGCGGGCTTGCTCTGCTCCGCGAGCTTGCCCGCGGATGCAGGCTTATTGAATCGCCCCGAAGCGGCTGCTGAAGGAGTTGGCCGGCATGATCGGCTGGGCGCCGGCGACGACCGAGGTTTGACTGGCGGCAGGCGCAGGCGCGGCGGCCTGGACCGGCGGATTATCCGTCACGGTGGGCTTCAGCGCCGGCTTGGTCGCGGCCTGCCGGGTTTCCGCGGGCTTCGGCTTCTCAACGCGCCGGGTTTCCTTCTTGGCCGGCGCAACCGGCGGCGGCGGAGCGCTTGCGGTGGTTTCCGTGCTGCCGAAGCCGACCTTGCGGGCAAGGCTCGAGAAGAAGCCATCCGAAGACGAACTCGGCGTTACCGAAGCAACCTGAGTAGTCGGCGCGGGTGCAATCGTCGGAGGTGCGGCAGCGACGACAGGCTCTTCGGCGCCCGGCGCATGTGGCGGATTGACGTGAGCGATCGGGATCGTTCCGGGCAGGCGCTCACGGACCAGCGACAGGCCCTGGCCACGGCCGCCGTCGGACAGTCCGGTGTCGCCGTTGGGCAGTGCAGCGGCAAATACCCTGTTCATGCCGCCGTCGATGCCGGTGTTGAGCTTGGCCATCGGGGTGCCCTTGGCAACCAGCCGCGCCATCTCGGCATCGTCTTCCTGCTGCTTCTTGCGCACCGCGTCGGCGATTTCGTCCGGGATCACATAGGCCGGGCATTTGGCCGACGCCTCGAACACCGGATCGCGTTTCGCGTCGGGCGCCTTCACGGCGTCGAACACATATTTCTTCTCGCAGAAGTCGACCTTCGGCTCCTGCTTCGTCACCTCGAAATGATCGTTACCTTCCTTGATCATGCGCCAGAACGGCATGTTCGGATTGTTGCGGTGCTTGGCCATGTTCACCGGCGTCATATGGAAGGGATAGGCCTGGAACTGGAAGGCGCGCTGGCCGCCGAAAAAGGATTCTCGTCCCAGCGCATAGATTTCCGCAATCTGTTCGTCGGTCATGGCGTAGCAGCCGCGCGACGAGCAATCGCCATGCACCATCAGCTCCGAGCCAGTTCGTCCCAGCGCGCGGTCGAAGGCATTGGGAAAGCCGGTGTTGAACGAGAGGTAATAGGCGGAATTCGCATTCATCTGCGCCGGCGAGATCGAATAGAAGCCTTCCGGCGCCTGGCGGTCGCCTTCGCGGACCTTGGGTCCGAGGTCGCCCGACCAGCGGCAGATCGGATAGGTTTTCAGTAGCGCAAAGCGGCCGGAACGGTCCTGTTTCCAGACCTCGAGTTCGGCCTCTTCCTTGAACAGCCGGACCAGGATCGGCGAATTCAGATCCATGTCCTTTTCGGTCATCGCCGCGATCAGCTTGGGCGGGACCGGCTGGTTGGCCTTGGCGTTGGTGGCGAGCGAGACTTCGTCGCTGTTGCAGCCGGCCAGCAGCGCGCCGGCCGCCAACACGGCCGACGTGATGAGCGCGCGAAACAGCGAGCGGTAAATCAATGAAAAGCTCCACACCCGGCAGGCAATTCCGCACCCCGAATTATAGCGTCCATGCCCTGAAGCCATTGACTAAAATATTATCCTTTGGCCCCCCTGCTCGCAAGCCGATCAGGCCCTTGCGCCGGGTTCCATCAGGAGCATGGTCAACAGAGGTTAAATATCGCACTCTGGGCCTAATTACGGCCAAAATCCCTGATTTTTCCGAAAAGCCCGAACGTTAACGGGCGTGCGCAGGGCGGTACCAGAGCACTGTGGCGCTCAGCCCAATTTACGGCCGATTTCGAGGAATTTCTGCCGCCGCTGCTGGCGGATCATCTCTGTCGTCAGATTGCCGAAATCGGCGAAGGCCAGCGCGATGGCGTCGCCGGTCGCCGCGATCATGCCGTGCGCATCGCGATGTGCGCCGCCCGCCGGTTCCTTCAGGATCTGGTCAATTACGCCGAACCGCAGCATGTCCTGCGCGGTGATCTTCATGCTGTTGGCGGCCTCCTGGGCCTTGGTCCCGTCGCGCCACAGGATCGAGGACGCCGCCTCCGGAGAGATCACGCTGTAGATCGCGTGCTCGAACATCAGGACGCGGTTCGCGGTGGTGATGGCAATGGCGCCGCCCGACATGCCTTCGCCGGTGATAATCGCGACATTGGGCACGCCCAGCGACAGGCACGTATCGGTGGAGCGCGCGATCGCCTCGGCCTGACCGCGTTCCTCGGCGCCGATGCCGGGATAGGCGCCGGCGGAATCGACGATCGACAGGACGGGAATGCCGAAGCGGTCGGCCATCTCCATCAGCCGCACCGCCTTGCGATAGCCTTCGGGTCGCGCCATGCCGAAATTATGCTTGATGCGGGATTCGGTGCTGGCGCCTTTTTCCTGGCCGATCACGCAAATGCTCTCGCCGCGGAAACGGCCGAAGCCGCCGATCAGCGCCTCGTCCTCGGCGAATTTGCGGTCGCCGGCCAGCGGCGTGAATTCGGTGATCAGCGCGCCGATGAAATCGCTCAGATGCGGCCGCTGCGGATGGCGCGCGACCAGTGTCTTCTGCCAGGGCGTGAGATTGGCATAGAGATCGTTCAGCGCCTGTGACGCCTTGTCCTCGATCCGCGCGATCTCGTCGCCGATGTCGCTGCCGGTCGCAGCCAGCGCGCGCAATTCGTCGACCTTGGAGTCGAGTTCGGCGACGGGTTTTTCGAAGTCGAGATAGGAGCGCATGGGATCCGGCATCAAATCAATATAGAGACGAAGGCGGTGGGACGCGAAGTGGATTCGGGTAGCGTGAAGAAAGCAAGCATCTTCAATTACTTGGTGTGATTTCCGACGCGGACCAGAAGTGGTGTTACGGGCAGTGCGCGAACGCGCATCGCGGGCGGGAACGGCTCTTTCACGGCTGCAGGCCCGGAAGTCAAGGTATCACCGCGTGAGGCTACTTCTCCGCCAGTGGATGCAGGTCGCGCACCAGGCTCTTCAGGCGTTCCTCGACCACGTGGGTGTAAATCTGGGTAGTCGAGATATCGGTATGACCGAGCAGCGTCTGCACGATGCGCAAATCCGCGCCGTTGTGCAGCAGGTGGCTGGCAAAGGCGTGACGCAGCACATGCGGGCTAACCAGCCGCGGGGCAATGCCGGCGACGGAGGCGAGTTCCTTCAGGTCGCGCGCGAAATGCTGTCGGGTCAGATGTCCGCTTTCGCCGAATGAGGGAAATAGCCATTTCGAGGCGGCGGCGTTTTTCTTCTTGTCAGGCTTGAGCGCTTCGATCGCCGCGAGGTAATCGGCCATCGCCTGCCGCGACGCCTCGTTCAGCGGCACCAGCCGCTCCTTGTTGCCTTTGCCGCGCACCACGATCATCCGCGCATCGCGGCGCGACGCCGACAGCGGCAGCGCTACCAGTTCCGAGACGCGCAGGCCCGTGGCGTAGAGCACCTCGAGCAGGCAATAGAGCCGCAAGCCGCGCAGCTGCCGCAACGGAGAGGCTTCAGCGGCACTGGCAAGTTCCCTGGCGCGCACCAGCATCCGGTCGACATCGGCGATCGACAACACTTTCGGCAGGCCGCGGCCGCGCTTCGGGCCTGACAGGATCGCGGCCGGATCGTCGCTGCGAATCCGCTCGTTGAGCAGGAATCGGAACAGATGCCGGACCGCCGAGAGCCGCCGCGCCACGCTCGATGATTTGAACCCGCGCGTGTCGAGATCGGCGAGATAATCCCGCAGCGTCTGGGTCGAGGCTTCGGTAAAGCTCTGGCCGCTGCGGCCGAGGAATTCGGAAAAGTCATTCAGGTCGCGACGATAGGCGTCAAGCGTGTTGACGCCGGCGCCCTGTTCGGCCGCCAGCATGTCGATGAACAGGCCGGTCAGTTTGGCGTCGGAGTTCTTGATATCCGAGGTCTTGATATTGAGGGTCTTGGCCATGTCCGGACCGTAACAGCTATTTCTTGAGGAATTTATCCGCCGGCACGGTCACGGTCATTTCCCGGGGCTTCGGGTTGACGAAATTCGCCAGCGCGTAGATGGCCCCATAGACCACTCCGACGATGATGGCGACGACCGTCAGAAAGCGGAACAGGCTGGGCATGCGCGAGCCTCAGGGGGCGAATTAACCATTGCATCATCGGGATGATCGAGGCCTGACTACCAACATGTTCCGTCAGTGGTTGCAAGAGTCTGCAAGAGGCTCTGGCAACGGTATCGGCGGGGGTAGTATAGGTGGCGGGAGCGCCGCGCTTCCGCGGCAACTGAGTTTTGGATGCCCGAGACCGCCGCACAGGCTGCAGCCCAGTCTTCCCAGGAGGCCGAAATCACCGCGGCTCTGGGAACGCGTTCGGTCGTGCTGGTGGGCATGATGGGAGCGGGCAAGTCGACCATCGGGCGGCGGCTGGCGGCGCGGCTGCGGCTGCCGTTTCTCGACGCCGATATCGAGATCGAGGCCGCCGCGGGAATGTCGATATCAGACATTTTCGAAACCCATGGCGAGCCGCATTTCAGGGATGGCGAAGCGCGGGTGATCGCGCGGCTGCTCGACGGCGGGCCGGGGGTGCTCGCAACCGGCGGCGGCGCCTTTCTGCGCGAGGAAACCCGCGAGCGTATTCGCCGCAAGGCGATCTCGATCTGGCTCAAGGCCGACGTCGACACCATCATGCGCCGGGTCAGGCGCCGCGCCGATCGTCCGCTGCTGCAGACCGCGGATCCGGCCGCGACCGTCGAGCGCCTGGTCGGCGAACGCGAGCCGTTTTATCAATCTGCCGACCTCATGATCTGGTCGCGCGAGGTGCCGCACGAAAAAATCGTCGATGAGTGCTTCGATGCCCTGCATGTCAGGCTTTGCCGCGAGGCCGCAGGCGCAACGATATCAGACACAGCCGCGCCGGATACATTGGACGCAATTGAATGACCGCGCCGCTGAAACATTCTGCTTCGATCACCGTCGACGTCGCGCTCGGCGACCGCGCCTATGACATCGTGATCGGTCGCGACGTGCTGCCGTCGCTGGGCGCGCGCATCGCTGCGTTGCGGCCCGGCGTGCGCACCGCGATCGTGACCGATCGCACGGTGGCAAAACACTGGCTGGCGAAAACGGAAGCCGCGCTGAGGGATGCCGGCATCGCGACATCGCATATCATTGTCGATGAAGGCGAGGGCTCCAAGAGCTATGCCGGGCTCGAACAGGTCAGCGAAGCGCTGATCGTGGCGAAGATCGAGCGCAACGATCTGGTGATCGCGCTCGGCGGCGGCGTGGTCGGCGACCTCGCCGGCTTCGCGGCCGCGATCCTGCGCCGCGGCGTCGATTTCGTGCAGGTGCCGACCTCGCTGTTGGCGCAGGTGGATTCGTCCGTCGGCGGCAAGACCGGAATCAATTCGCCGCGCGGCAAGAACCTGCTCGGCGCGTTTCATCAGCCGGTGCTGGTGGTGGCCGATACCGCGGTGCTCGACACGCTGTCACAGCGCCAGTTCCGCGCCGGCTACGCCGAGGTCGCCAAATACGGCGCGCTCGGCGATGAGGCGTTCTTCTCCTGGCTGGAAGCCAATCACGCCGATATTTTTGCTGGCGGCGCCGCGCGAGAGCATGCCATCGCGACATCGTGCCGTGCCAAGGCCGCGATCGTGGCGCGCGACGAGCGCGAGACCGGCGAGCGCGCGTTGCTCAATCTGGGTCACACTTTCGGCCATGCGCTGGAAGCCGCAACCGGATTTTCCGACCGGCTGTTCCATGGCGAGGGCGTTGCCGTCGGCATGGTGCTGGCGGCGGAATTTTCCGCTCAGCTCGGCTTGATCGCAGACGCCGATGCGGCCCGCGTGCAACGTCACCTTTCAAGCGTCGGCTTGCCGACCCGTCTGCAGGACATCGCCGGGTTTGCCCAGGAGGGCCTTGCCGACGCCGATGCCTTGATGGCGCTGATGGCGCAGGACAAGAAGGTCAAGCGCGGCAAATTGACCTTCATTCTGCTCGAGGCGATCGGTCGTGCCGTGATCGCGCCGGACGTCGATCCTGCGCTGGTACGTGATTTTCTGGCGCGCAAGCTTTTGCGGAAACATTAGACACCATGGACTGGTTTACGATTTCCATCGTCATTGCCTGTCTGCTGGTCTCCGCGTTCTTTTCCGCGAGCGAGACCGCGCTGACCGGCGCCTCGCGCGCCAGCATGTTGCGGCTGTCCAAGCAGGGCAACAGCGAGGCTGGTTTTGTTTCCGCCCTGTTCGCGATGCGCGAGCGGATGATCGGGGCGCTATTGCTCGGCAACAACATCGCCAATATCGGTGCCTCGGTGCTCGCGACCGGCATCTTCACGGCATGGTTCGGCGAGGTCGGCGTGCTCTACGCCACCGGTGTGATGACGGTGCTGGTCGTGATCTTCGCGGAAGTGCTGCCGAAGACCATCGCCATCAACGCGCCGGACCGGGTATCGCTTCTGGTCGCGCGTCCGATGACACTGATGGTTTATTTGCTGGGGCCGCTGTTGACCGTGATCGAGGCGATCGTGCGCGTGCTGATGACCGCGCTCGGCATCAAGATCGGCATCAACCAGCCGATCCTGTCGCCGACCGAACGCCTGCGCGGCGCGGTCGATTTGCTGCATCACGAGGGCAAGGTCGAAAAGCAGGACCGTGACATGTTCGGCGGCCTGCTGGATCTGCGCGAATTGCAGGTCTCCGACGTGATGGTCCATCGCACCGAAATGGTAATGATCAACGCCGACATGCCGGCGGAAGATCTGGTGCGCGAGGTGCTGGCGACCGAATACACGCGGATCCCGTTATGGCGGGACAAGCCGGAAAACATCATCGGCGTGCTTCATGCCAAGGATCTGTTGCGCGCGATCCGCGCCTCCGAGGGCGATACCGCCAAGATCGACGTCTCGACCATTGCATTGCCGCCATGGTTCGTGCCGGAGATGCGTTCGGTCTCCGAACAGCTCAAGGCGTTCCGCCGCCGCAAGACCCACTTTGCGCTTGTTGTCGACGAGTACGGCGAAGTCGAAGGCATGGTGACGCTGGAGGATATCCTGGAGGAAATAGTCGGCGACATTTCCGACGAGCACGACGTCGTGGTGGCCGGCGTTCGCGCTCAGCCCGACGGCTCGGTGGTTGTCGACGGTTCAGTTCCGATCCGCGATCTCAACCGCGCGATGGACTGGCATCTGCCGGATCAGGAAGCGACCACCATCGCCGGCCTGGTGATCCACGAAGCCCGCTCGATCCCGGAGCGCGGCCAGAGTTTTACCTTTCACGGCTTCCGCTTTCGCGTGCTGCGCCGCGAGCGCAATCGCATCACCGCGCTGCGCATCGTCGCTGTGCCGCGCGAAGCCGAAGCCGAACAGAAAAAGCCGAAACGCGCAGGCAAGGCGTTCTAGGTTGCAGAATCATCTCCGTCGCGGCCGCGCGGCGGCAACAAATGGAAGCAGGCGTTCATGATCAAGCTGTATTACGCTCCGGGCAGTTGTTCGCTGGCCTCTCACATCACGCTGGAAGAAGCCGGCGCCGATTATACGGTGGAGCGGGTCAATACCGCCGCCAATCAACAGCAAAGCCCGGAATACAAGGCGATCAATCCGAAAGGACGGGTGCCGGCGATGGTCACCGATCGCGGCGTGCTGACCGAGACACCGGCGATCCTGGCGTTCATCGCGCACAGTCATCCGAAAGCTGCTCTCGCCCCGGCCGATCCCTTTGCTTATGCGCAGATGCAAGCCTTCAACAGCTATCTCTGCTCCACGGTTCACGTTGCCCATGCCCACAAGGGGCGGGGCACACGATGGGCCGATGACCCCGCCGCGATCGCCGAGATGAAGCGCAAGGTTCCGGAAAGCGTTGGCGCCTGTTTCGATCTGATCGAGAAGGGTTTTGGCGGGCCGTGGGCGATGGGAGATGCCTTCACCGTCAGCGATCCCTATCTCTTTACGTTATCGGGCTGGATGGAAGGTGACGGTCTTGATCTCGCGCGCTACCCGAAGGTGATGGATCATCGGCGCCGGATGTTGGAACGGCCGGCCGTGCGCAAGGTGATGACCGTGGTTACCGGCTGAGCAGCCGGGAGGTCAGAGCATTTTCGAGCGAGGTGGATACCGGTTCGCGTGAAGAAAACGCGTCAAAAGGAGAATCTAGCCGACATGATCCAGTGCGTCGCCGAGCAATTTTTCGGGCGTGCCGTCCGACGTATCGAGCGTTAGTCGTTTGTCGGTCCACGGTTCATACTCGGCGCGCCGCTCTAACACCTTCGACCATGGGATTTCGGGCATCTCGTCGATGTTACGACGCCGCGCCTCAATGCGCTGCCGATGGATCGCATCATTCGTACAGACGCACTCGATGATTTTCAAATCCGCGCGGTATTTCGCGGCAAGATTTCGCCACCCCTCGCGCGGGGCTTCGATCGGATTTACCGCATCGATGATGACGGAATGCCCCAGCCGCAGGTGTTCATCCGTCAGCGCGGCGCCGACATCATAGGCCGCGATGCCCGTGTGACTCCTGGCAAGGCCATTGCGCCACATTGCCGCCTCGATCGGATCAACTGAAAATACCGGTATCGACAGACTGCGCGAGAGGCCGTCGGCCACCGTACTTTTACCGGAGCCTGGCAATCCGGAGACGAGTATGAGCTTTTGCGACCTCATCGGTTTGCTCAAATCTCCCGGCAGGGCGATTTATTCGCCAGGCGCCTGCGCCTTGATCGCCAGCGCATGAACGGAGCCTGCCAGTTCCGCGGCCAGCGTGGTATTTATCATGCGGTGACGCTCGATCCGGCTCTTCCCCTCGAAGGCGTCAGATACGATATACACCCTGAAATGCGTCTCGCCGCCCGGCCTGTGGCCGGAATGGCCTTCATGAAGATGTGACTCATCGATGACGTCGAGGCTTTCCGGCGTGAAAGCTTCGCGCAACTTGTTTGTGATAGCGTGCCTGACGGGTTGATCGGCGTTCATGTCCGGGGCAATACGTCCGCGCCCGCCGCTCGTCAATGGCGGATCAGAATTGAGGGTTTCGCAATGTCAAGACTTGAAGCCTTTGGCATTGCGTTGTCATAGTCAGCCATGCCGATTGATTCATCAAAATTCTTCGACTCCATTCGCATCAAGCCCAACAAGCTGAGCGCGAAGCAGCAGGCACAGGCGCGCGAGGAGTCCGCGATGTGCGAATGGCCCGAGTGCAAGAACAAGGGGCCGCATCGTGCGCCGAAGGGCCGGGAGAACTCCAGGGAATACTGGCATTTCTGCCTCAACCATGTCCGCGAGTACAATCAGTCCTACAATTTCTTCCAGGGCATGAATGCCGACGCGGTCGCGCGCTATCAAAAGGATGCGCTGACCGGCCATCGCCCGACCTGGAAGATGGGCGCCAATACCAGTTCCAAGAAGGGAAAGGGCAGCGCGGAAGCCGATCTGGAAGGCGCCTCCGATCCCTTCAGCATGTTCAGCGAGCTCAACGGCCGCGGCCGCTGGCGGCCGGGTCCAGGCACGGGTGCGGAGGCCAAGGTCGAAACCCGAAAAATCTTCAACGCCGAGCGCAAGGCGCTGCAGGTGATGGGGCTCGGCTCCGATGCGACGCTCGACGCCGTCAAAGCGAAGTACAAGGCGCTGGTGAAGCAGCATCACCCCGACGCCAATGGCGGCGATCGCTCCACCGAAGATCGCCTGATCGAGATCATCAAGGCCTATAATTACCTGAAGACCGTGGTGCGCGGCGCTTAAGTTACTTCCGCGCCGGCTCGATCACGCCACCGCCATGACGGCGGCGAATTGCCCATACCACCAACGCCGTGATCAGCGCGCCAACGACCACCAGCGGCATCCAGTAATGCTTGGCGGTGCCGCCGAGACCGGCGAGATGGCCGTAGCGTTCCAGCAGCGACACCGCGAGCACGCCCGGCAGTACATGGGCGGGCGCCCAGAGCAGGATCGCCGGGATATTGATCGCGTAAAACCGCAGCGGTTGCATGCCCAGTGCCCCGGCCGTGATCGGCACAAAGGCCCGGATCGGCGGGATGAAGCGCGCGAAAAAAACCGCGAGCGCGCCCCAGCGGTGGAAGAACGCCTCGCTCTGGGCCAGCACCCCCGGATAATTCGCCATCGGCCAGGTCGACAGGATTTCGCGCTGGCTGCGATGCCCGACCCAAAATGCGGACCCATCGCCCAGTACCGCGCCGGCAACCGCCGCCGCCAGCACCCATGGCAGTTGCAATTCGCCGCCGGGAACCAGCGCGCTGAGCGCCAGGATGATGGTCGAGCCCGGAATCACCGATCCCAGCACCGGGACGGCTTCCAGCAACGCCGCAAGGAAGAGCGTGAGATAGGCGAGCCACGCGTTTGCGGAAACGAAAGCCACCAATGGATCGATAAAAGAGGTCACAAGGTTCCTGTGCTGGCGTGTCGACCGGTCTGTTGCTGTCCTGACATATAAGTAGCCATGGTGGCTGAAAGTGCCATCCTTCTCGATCGGTGGCCTCCGAAGGGGCTCCCGGCAAAAGTACGGCGTGATTCGCAGGGCAGCCTTCCAAAAACCGGGGCCAGCCCCTATCTTGATGATAAGGCAACGGAACTTCGCTTGAGCCGCAGATTGAGTCTTGGGCTTCTGCCGGCCGTTGCTCTCTGATAGGTTCCGAAAAGCACCCATCCGCAGCCACACCGCAAAATCTGGTTTCGGGAACGCCCGAGACCCCGGAGGACCGATGACGACCGCCGCCATGACCAAAATCCAACAGCCCGTCGGTTTGCCTGACATGAAAGTGTCGGTCCGGCAGGTATTCGGTATCGACAGCGACCTGGAGGTGCCAGCCTATTCCGAAGTCGACGCGCATGTGCCGGATGTCGATTCGGACTACCGCTTTGATCGCGCCACCACGCTCGCCATTCTTGCCGGCTTCGCGCACAACCGTCGCGTCATGGTCACCGGCTATCACGGCACCGGCAAGTCGACGCATATCGAACAGGTGGCGGCGCGGCTGAACTGGCCCTGCGTGCGCGTCAACCTCGACAGCCACATCAGCCGTATCGATCTGGTCGGCAAGGATTCGATCGTGATCAGGGACGGCAAGCAGGTCACGGAATTCCGCGACGGCATCCTGCCATGGGCCTTGCAGCACAACATCGCGCTGGTGTTCGACGAATACGACGCCGGCCGACCCGACGTGATGTTCGTGATCCAGCGCGTGCTGGAAGTCTCCGGCCGCCTGACGCTGCTCGACCAGAACAAGGTGATCAAGCCGCATCCGGCGTTCCGGTTGTTCTCGACCGCCAACACGGTCGGCCTCAGCGACACGTCGGGCCTCTATCACGGCACCCAGCAGATCAACCAGGGCCAGATGGACCGCTGGTCGATCGTCACCACGCTCAACTATCTCGCCCATGACGAGGAAGTCGAGATCGTGCTGGCGAAGGCGCATCACTACCGCACCCAGGAAGGCCGCGACATCGTCAACAAGATGGTGCGGCTTGCGGATCTGACCCGTAACGCTTTCGCCAATGGCGATCTGTCGACGGTGATGAGCCCGCGGACGGTGATCACCTGGGCGGAGAACGCCGATATCTTCAGCGACATCGGTTTTGCGTTCCGCGTCACCTTCCTCAACAAGTGCGACGAACTGGAACGCCCGCTGGTCGCCGAATTCTATCAGCGCTGCTTCAATGTGGAGCTGGCGGAATCCTCGGTGAACGTGGCGCTGTCGTAAGCGCTGTCGTTCCCGCGAAAGCGGGGACCCATACGCCGGGAGTTCCCGGTAGAGCGATGGAGCCGGAGCCAACACGAACAACGACCGCCGGTGGTTATGGGTCCCTGCGTTCGCAGGGGCGACCCGGGGAAGGCCAAGATTGCAATGACGACGTCGAACTCCAAGTTCCGAACCGGATCGAAGGAAGCGCCGACCGAGCCGTTCAAGCGCGCGGTCACGTCGTGCCTTCGCGCGATCGCGCGGGCGCCCGAACTGGAAGTGACGTTCGCCGCCGAGCGGCCGGGCCTCGCGCCCGGCAAGGCGCGGCTGCCGGAACCGGCGCGCAAGATGACCAAGCGCGATGCCGCCATCGTGCGCGGCCACGCCGATTCGATTGCGCTGAAACTCGCCTGCCACGATCCCAAGGTGCATCGCAAGCTGATGCCCGGCAATCCGCAGGCGCGCGGCGTGTTCGAGGCGGTGGAGCAGGCGCGGGTGGAGGCGATCGGCTCGCGGCGGATGGCGGGCGTTGCCAAAAACCTCACCGCGATGCTCGACGATCATTTCCATCGCGGCAAGTTCGACGAGATCACCGACCGTGCCGATGCGCCGCTGTCGGACGCGCTGGCGATGCTGGTGCGCGAGCGCCTGACCGGGCTGGCGCCGCCTGCCGCGGCGCGCAAGATGGTCGATCTGTGGCGTCCGGCGCTGGAAGACAAGATCGGCGCGCGGCTCGATCAATTGAGCCGCCTCACCGAAGACCAGGCGAGATTCGGCGACGTCGTGCACGACCTGTTGACGGCGCTCGATCTCGGCGACGAGCGCAATGCGGAATCCGACGACGACGATAATCAGGACGAGAACCAGGACGGCGAGAACGACCAGTCCGGCGCCGAGGGCTCGCCCGACAGCGACGCCGCGCAGGAAATGAGCGCCGACCAGGCGCAGGCCACCACCGACGAAATGTCGGAGAGCGCGATGGAGAGTGCGCAGGCCTCCACCAGCGATACCTTCGATGACGGCGAGCTCGGCGACGACGAGACGCCGGGCGAGGCGACGCGGCCGAATTCGCGTGGCGCCAACGAGCCGCGCGGGCCGGAATATCATGCCTTCGCGCCGAAATTCGACGAGGTGATCGCGGCCGAAGATCTCTGCGATCATGACGAACTGGAACGGCTGCGCAGCTATCTCGACAAGCAGCTGGCGCATCTGCAGGGCATCGTGGCGCGGCTGGCGAACCGGTTGCAGCGCCGCCTGATGGCGCAGCAGAACCGCGCCTGGGAGTTCGACCTCGAGGAAGGCATACTGGATCCGGCGCGGCTGTCGCGCGTGGTGACCGATCCGCATCATCCGCTGTCGTTCATGAACGAAAAGGAAGCGACCTTCCGCGACACCGTGGTAACGCTGCTCTTGGACAATTCCGGCTCGATGCGCGGACGCCCGATTACGGTGGCGGCGACCTGCGCCGACATCCTGGCGCGGACGCTGGAGCGCTGCGGCGTCAAGGTCGAGATTCTCGGCTTCACCACCCGCGCCTGGAAGGGCGGCCAATCGCGCGAGGCGTGGCTCGCCGCCGGCAAGCCGGCCAATCCCGGCCGCCTCAACGACCTGCGCCACATCATCTACAAATCCGCCGACGCCCCGTGGCGCCGCGCGCGAAAAAATCTCGGCCTGATGATGCGCGAGGGCCTGCTCAAGGAAAACATCGACGGCGAGGCGCTGGACTGGGCGCACAAGCGGCTGCTCGGACGTTCCGAACAGCGCAAGATCCTGATGATGATCTCCGACGGCGCGCCGGTCGACGATTCCACGCTGTCGGTCAATCCCGGCAACTATCTCGAGCGGCATCTGCGCCACATCATCGAGGAGATCGAGACCCGCTCGCCGGTCGAGCTGATCGCGATCGGCATCGGCCACGACGTCACGCGCTATTACCGCCGCGCCGTCACCATCGTCGACGCCGAAGAGCTCGGCGGCGCCATCACCGAAAAGCTGGCGGAGCTGTTCAGCGAGACCCAGGGTGCGCCCGCGCATTCCGGTCCTCGCCGCCGGCTGCATTCCTGATTTTCTCCAAGCCTCTCATCTTCCCCATATCCCTTATGGGAACAGACCTTCCCGTCGCCGCTTTCAAGGCCGCTCGCTAAGTTTGATCCAATCCCGAAGCGGTTCGATCTTCTTTGCGATCTTCCTTCCTGCGATCTTCCCTCCTGCCAGGATTTCCCATGAGTACCCTGTTTTCTCCCCTGCAATTGCGCGGCCTCAGCCTGTCCAACCGCATCATGGTGGCGCCGATGTGCCAGTATTCGGCACAAAACGGTGAAGCCAATGACTGGCACTTCACGCATATCAATTCGCTGGCGCTGTCGGGTGCGGCGATGTTCTGCATCGAGGCCACCGCGGTGGAGGCGACCGGCCGCATCACGCCGGGCTGCCTCGGGCTGTATAACGACGCCACCGAAGCCGCGCTGAAACCGATCATCGCCTCGGTGCGCAAACATTCCAAAAGCGCGATCGCGATGCAGCTCGCCCATGCCGGCCGCAAGGGCTCGAGCCACACGCCATGGGACGGCGGCCAACTGATTCCGGTCTCCGAAGGCGGCTGGCGGGCGGAGGGGCCGTCCGACCTGCCGCACAAGGAGAGTGAGACGCCGCCGCTGGCGCTCGATGCCACAGGCCTCGCGCGGATTCGCGATGCGTTCGCCGCTTCCGCCAAACGCGCCGAGCGGCTCGGCCTCGACGCGCTCGAAGTGCATTGCGCGCACGGCTATCTCTTGCACCAGTTCCTGTCGCCGATCTCCAACAGGCGCACCGACCAGTACGGCGGCAGCTTGCAAAACCGGATGCGGTTTCCGCTCGAAGTGTTCGATGCCGTCCGCG
>Ga0208589_1000678_pt1 | contig 15569 bp, 11 predicted proteins | sample NGESurshal092012_2_FD_184486 | JGI IMG/M metagenome (GOLD analysis project Ga0208589, IMG submission 184486) | Arctic peat soil microbial communities from Barrow, Alaska - NGEE Surface sample F53-2 shallow-092012 (SPAdes) | ecosystem: Environmental > Terrestrial > Soil > Wetlands > Peat ... | reverse complement strand
CTGACTCATCTCAATCCGGTTTTTCTCCATCCGCCGGTTATCCCATAACCGGACATTTCTACTTGGCTAAGACCGGACATTACTATCGGGCTTCGACATCCAGTGGAACCAATTCTGGCAACATCTGCCGGAGTTTGTTACGCTTGAGTACGGAAGATTTTCGGGCTTTGGCGACTTGCAATGCTTGATAAGGTTTGATAATGTCATCCGGAAAGAGAAGCATCCGCGATTATTTGACGGTCCAGGAGGCGTCCGCCGTGCTTGGCGTGTCGTCATCAACACTGCGGAATTGGGATCGCGCCGGGAAATTAAAGGCCCGCCGACACCCAATCAACGGCTATCGTCTTTACGCCAGGGATGAACTTGAAAAGCTCTTGCGCAGTCTGCAATTTGGAAAGTAGGCAATCCATGTCGAAGCAACCGAACGCAGTCAAGTCGCTTGCATTCGACTATCGGAGTGCGAGTGTCGGTTCCTCATTGCTTATTCATGCCGACTGCTTTGAGTGGCTCGGTCGCCTGCAGGAAAACTCCCTTCACGCCATTGTTACAGACCCGCCGTATGGCGTTAAGGAATACGATATTGATCAGCTCGAAAAGCGAGCCAGTGGCAACGGAGGCATATGGCGCATCCCACCGTCATTTGACGGACACACACGAGCGCCGTTGCCAAGATTCACGGCTTTAGACGCTTCCGAAAGACGCCGCATACGTACATTCTTCGTCGAATGGGCGCGAGTCACGGTCCACGCGCTTCGTCCTGGTGGTCATGTGTTCGTCGCGAGTAATGCGTTTCTTGCATCCATGGTGTTTGAGGCACTTGTCGAGGGTGGTGTGGAGTTTCGTGGCCAGATCATTCGCCTCGTACGAACGCTTCGTGGCGGTGATCGCCCGAAAAACGCCGAGGAGGAATTTCCCGGCGTCTCTTCGATGCCGCGCGGTTGCTACGAGCCTTGGGGTTTGCTGAGAAAGCCGCTCTTGCCGAAAATGCGCGTGAGCGATTGCCTGCGGGAATTCCAAACTGGAGCGTTGCGTCGTACACCCGAAGGAAATCCATTTGGCGATTTGATTCCCAGCGAGCGAACGCCGCAGCGTGAGCGCCGAGTCGCCAATCATCCAAGCATCAAGCCCCAATCATTTCTGAGGCGCATCGTCCATGCAGCCCTTCCCCTGGGCAAGGGAATCATTGCCGATCCTTTCATGGGATCAGGTTCGACGATCGCGGAGGCTGAGGCAGTTGGCGTCGCTGCCATCGGCATTGAGCGACATGCTGAATACTTTCAAATGGCTCTTAAATCCGTGCCGCGACTCGCCGCAATCCAAGTCGATCGGCCTGCGACCCCGGACGACAATGACTTGCTCAACCAGGATACGCTCTTCGCCACCGTCTGATTCATTCGCCGGAATTCGACGGCGTGGCTGCCCGGTAAATCCAGTTTGCTTCCATCTTCTCAAAACCCGACCGCGTGACGCTTGCGGTGATGGTCCGCCGACTGGTCTCGGATCGCCCGGAAAAATTCCAATCGCTCTTCTCGATTTTTGCACCAACTACCTTGATGAATCGAAATGGCATCGCCGGCCGCTTCAATGCCACGTCGCGCGGGCTGTTGCTCTCGAATACGAACACCATGAGCCAGATATCTTCCGCATTGTGGCCCTGCCATCCACTGACATGACGCGATGCCTTGATCTCAATTCCCTCAATGCCGTGCTGGCAGGCATTATTCTCGCATTGGCCAGCCGGGAGGCGGTCAGGGTGGCCATTGTGATAGGTATTTTTGACGAGGGTCCGACATCGCCTTGGCAACGCCGCTCCGATGAATTCGCCAACCATGCTGCTGAAATTCGCCGGCATTAGAAACGATTCGAGTCGTTGAATTCTCTTGGCGGCCAATGCGGTGTTGATAAAACCAATAAACTCAAGGAAATCCTGCATCGCCCCGCGAATATGTTCAGTCGAAAGCCCATAGGGCAATTGGACGGCGGGATTGAACCGTTTCCGCTCCAGACGAACCGGTACACAAGCCCTCGTTTCCATCTCCTTTCGATCCATATTCCACGAAGAATACGCCGGGGTAGACGCCATTGCGATAGCTTTGTAATCCACCCTGCCTCCCAATTCGCTCTTCCCGTGATTTCGGCTACAATCTCCCCCTTCGGCTCTGGAAATTGGTCATCCCGGGCCATTTTGTTTCATTGCGGAGCGCGCCAGGGTGTCCACCGAAACATTAACAGAGACAATCGCATCACCGCTTCAACCAGCTCCCGCCCGCAAGCCGGGGGTCTGGCCCGTTGAGGCCGTCATCACCATCTGGGCCTTTATCGCCGCCGGGGCTTACTTCCGAATTAAGGCTCTTTGCCACTGGCGAAGCCTCTGGGTTGACGAGATTTATCTCGCCCATAGCGTTGTTTCGCGTGGCATGTGGTCGCTCATCTCCCAGCCGCTCGACAAATGGCAGATCGCCCCGCCGGGTTTCCTGATCCTTACCCGCGCCTGCGTCGATCTCTTCGGACCCGGCGAACGATCGATGCGCATACCGTCTTTGCTGGCCGGACTGGCAACACTCCCACTGTTCTATTTCCTCGCAAGAAAAATTCTCTCTCTTCGCGGCACGCTCATTTCCGTCTGCTTTTTCTCCAGCCTGGCCCCGATGGTCTATTTTTCGCAGGAATTAAAACCCTATTCCATGGAAGTCGCCGTCGCATTGGGAGTGATCCTCACGGCGGTGAATTGCCTGCAGAATCCAGCGTCGATTCGGCATGTGATGATCTTTGCCGCCGTCTCCCTGGCTGGCCTGTTCTTTTCCGTATCCGCGGGTTTTGTGATCGCCGGTTGCGGCATCGCGTTATTTGCCGGCCGCTTCGCAACCGCCCGCAAGTCCGGCGCGCCGCTTCTCGCGGCAATCCTGCCGTTGCTATTAGTCGGCCTTATTCTCGGCGGAGCCGAAGCGCTCAACTATTTCGCCTTCTACCGCGGCCTCCTGCACAGCAAAGTGCATCTCGCGCTGGTTCAGGACTGGCAGAAGATGAACGGCTTCCCTCAAGGCGGCCCCAATCGCGCCGCGCCATGGATATTCTTCAGCCTCAAGAACATCATGGCCGGTACCTACACCATGTACCTGAGCGCCCCCGACCTTGCCCTCTTTGCCGGCACCATCGGCCTGGGCGCGATCATCTCCGGCAAAAAACGCCTGCTGGGTTTTATTCTCGTCGCGCCTCTTCCCGTGGCAATCATCTTCGCATTGGCCCGGCAATACCCGCTGGCCGATCGTCTGGCTCTTTATCTGGTTCCCATCCTCGTGATTTTCATCTCCGCCGGTCTGGATTGGATCTGGGGCCCTGGCGGGTGGGGGCGCTTCAGCATGGGCCTGCTCGCCATCCTCATGATCGTCGGAAATCCTGTCATTCGCTCGATCTATGAGGCGCGCTATCCCTCCGGGCGTGAAGAGACGCGGCAGATTTATCAGCGCATACGCGAATACTGGCGCGCGGGTGACATCCTCCTGTTGAACGACATGGCCGCCCCGTCTTTCGACTACTACGCCCCTCGTACCGGGATGGCCGGCCTGCATCAGCTTCTATTTCCCGGCGAAGACGAAACGCCCATACTCGAAGCCTCCGCACAGGGCGAAGCAGCGTGGCCGTGGCTGGCTCGCGCGTTTGCATCGCGGCCGCCCCAGGACAAGCCCCTCGACGGCTATGTCGCGCTACTCGCCGATCATTCTCAAAATGACGCGCTCTATCTCGACGATGTCGATTACCTGTTTCGTCCGCCCCTCCAATGGAACGGCTTCAAGGTAACCCGCGTCTGGGTCGTCTACACCCATACCTACGGCAACGACGTCGACACGATCACTCGAGGCGAATTCAACCGCGTTGCCCAGGAGAGTTTCAAGATCAACGGCGACGGCGCCCAAGCCTACCTCTACGAGGTCTCAGCAACTCCCTCGGCCTACCTCAAGCCGTAGCGTCAACCCCAATTGTCACGGATTCCAAATGAAAGTCGCCCCGCCTCCGCCCGGTTAGCCGCCGTCCTTGGGCGGCGCGTCAGTGCCCCACGCGCAAAAATCAATTGGCACTCCAATTATCGGTCCTTCGCTCACCACTTCCGCGAGATGTTTGCCTGAATCCACCTCCCTTCCCAGCCGATTTGCTTTGGAGCGGGATGTATTGGACGCTCCATTCAGAGCTAAAAAGGATTCTCCATTGCCAAATAGTGGTGACATGATCAGACCAATTTCCGCGGGCGGACGCCGCACAGGGCGTTCCCGCCGTCGCGGCGGTTCCATGCTTGAATTGGCCCTGGCGTTGCCCATGGTCCTGGCCATGGCCTTTGGCATCGTGGAGTTCGGCCAGTACATGTACATCCGCTATGCCTTCGTTGCCGCCGCCCGCGACGCGGCGCGCGTCGCCATCATGTCCGGCGCCACCCAGGCGCAGGTCACCACCACCCTCACCAATACCCTCGCCCAGGCAAATGTCACCTACAACTCCTCCTGGCTGACCATCACCGACCTCGGCCCAAGTTCCAGCGGCGCGGTGGCCAATGTCGCCACCGTTCCCCTCGGCGATCAGATGCAGTTCACCCTCTCAGCAAACTACAGCTCAATTCCCAACGCGGTTCGTCCCCTCTACCAATTCACCGGCATGGGCATCGGCAGCAACAAATCCGTCAGCGCCATTTGCACGATGGTGAAGGAATAAACCCGTGACCAATAGCCCGATCTCAATTCCCGACCAGCATCCTCGGTTAGCCGCCGCCCTTGGGCGGCGCGTCTCGTCCCGCCGCCGCGGCGTCATGATCGTCCTGCTAATTTTCCTGATGGTCCTATTCACCGCCATTGCATCCCTCGCCGTTGACTACGGCCACATCCAACTCGTCAAAAGCGAGATGCAGCGCACGGCCGATTCCGTCGCTCACGGCTACATGCAGTATTACATCTCAAACAGTCAGGCCTACGCCAACACACACGGCCCCGCCCTGTACGCATCGGCCAACAATCCTATCGATGGTAACTCCGGCGTTTCGCCCAGCGTCACCGTCACCTGGGGCTTCTGGACCCCCGGCACCAGTACCTTCAGCACCAGTTCTGGTACCTACCCCGCTGTCAAAGTCACCATCACGCGCACCAGCACCGGCGGTAATGCCGTGCCTCTCTTCTGGGGCGGAATGATCGGCTTCAGGTCCGCCGACATTCACTCAACGGCCATTGCCGCTGAAATGGGCGGACAGACCCAGTCGCTCAACATTCCCTCAACGGCGAGCCTCTATCTCGCCGGAATGCCCAACGGTTCTTCCAATGTCGGCGGCGACAATACCTCCAATGCCGGCGCCTATCAGGCGGGTTCGATTCCAGTCACCCCCGGTACATGGATCACTTTCACCAGCCTCGGCGGAACAACCACCGTTTCGCCCGGCAGTCTTCCAAATTCGGGCCCCGGCGGCAACCCGAGCTATCCCGTCTACCATGGGCAAAGTTGGAATAACGCCCCCAACATCCCCGCCTCCGAGAACGGCGTCGCCGACGCCAAAATGGTCGAAAGCGCCATGTCAGGCATCTTCCTCGACAACAACGCACCCAATACAACGGCGGCCCCGTCAACCGTCGTCGATTGGTCGCAGACGTCGGTCAACAACCAGCCCACCTATTCGAACCTCCAATTGAAGGCCCCCTTCATGATCGGCACCGGAGCCACCACCGGCGCCAGCCCCGTGACCAAGCAATTCCAGGTGCCCGCCGGCGCCACCCGCCTCTTCCTGGCCTGCTGGGACGGCTACGAATGGTATAACAACTCAGGGTCGCTCACCGGAACCGCCACCGCTCTCCACTATGTGCAACTCGTCCAGTAGCCGCTTGCTACAAATTCTCCTGCACAAACTGCCGGTAGAGATGAGCGTATTTGCCGCCCATATCCAGCAATTCCGCATGTGCTCCGCGCTCGATGATCCGCCCGGCGTCAACCACCAGAATACAGTCGGCCCGCTTGATCGTGCTAAGCCGATGCGCCACGACAAACGTTGTGCGCCCGGCCAGTAACTTCTCCAGGCAATGCTGCACCTGAAGTTCCGTCGCCGTATCCACGGCGCTCGTCGCCTCGTCCAGCATGAATATTCGCGGATCAGCCAGAAATGCCCGCGTAAAGCAGATCAACTGACGCTGGCCCAGCGACATGTTCGCCCCGCGCTCGCCGACATCGGTGTGATAGCCGTCCTTCAGCCTCTCGATCGCCTGGTGCGCCCCGATCGCGCGTGCGGCGTCGATGACCTCATCGTCGCTCGCCGCCGGTCGCGCATAGCGGATGTTCTCCATCACCGTGCCGGTAAAGAGATAATTGTTCTGTAAAACCAGCCCCATTTGCTTATGCAGCGAATCCCCGGTAACGCCGCCGATGTCGTGTCCATCCACCAGCACCCGCCCCTTTTGCGGCTGGTAAAACCGCGCGATCAGGGAAATGATCGTCGATTTCCCGCTGCCCGTCGCGCCCGCCAGCGCCATCATTTGCCCCGGATGCGATTCAAAATTGATATCCCGCAACACCGGCCGCTCTGGATTATATCCAAACGTCACATTCTCAAATTTCACATTCCCCGCGATCCGCGGCAGCGCCTTCGCCTGCGGCTTGTCCATCACGTCCGGCGGCGTATCCAGCAGATTGAAAACCCGCTCCGCGCCCGCCATCGCCATCAAAAGCGTATTGTAAAACGCCCCGAACGTGATGATCGGGTTCATGAACCAGTCCCAGTACAAGAACACCGCCACCACCGCCCCCACGCCCCGGGTCATGTGCCCCGTCGCCGCCAGATACCCGCCATAAAGCAAAATCACCACGCGCCCCGCGAACTTAATCATCTCCAGCAACGGCTGGTACAGCCCGTTCAATCGCGCCACCTGCACGTTATTTTCCGTATTATCGCGCTGAAGTTGATTGAAAACATCCAGGTTCGGCTCCTGCCGGTCAAACGCGGTCACCACTCTCACGCCCGTGATATTTTCCGCCAGATTGGTGCTGACCCGCGTCCATCCCTCGCGCGCGACCTGATAGCGCTTGGTCGATTCCCGCAGATAAATCCGGTTGACATAAAACAGCACCACCGCCAGCCACGCGACCGACAGGAATAATCGCGCGTCGGTGTACAGCATCATCCCCGCCGCCACCAGCATGATTGTAGCATTTGCCACCACCTGCCATATTCCCCAGACATTCACCTCGCGCAGCGAATCAATGTCGCTGGTGCAGCGGCTGATGATCCGCCCCAGCTTGGTCTTGTCGTAATAGCTCATCGACAAAACCTGCAACTGCTGAAACAGCCTGCGCCGGTAGGCGAATTGCACGTTCTCGCCCGCTCGCGTCATCAGGATAATCGTCCGGCGCTGCAGAATCACTGAGCCGATGAACGTCAGCGTCCACAAGCCGAGGATCATCAGGATGTGTTTTTCCGCCGTGCTCAGATCAACGGTAATGCGCTTCTGAATGTAGTCGTCGCCGTAGTTGATGATCCAACTCACAAACTGTGGCGAGAGCATGTCCAGCGTCACATGACACAATCCGATCAGGATCGCCGTCGTGTACATCTTTCTGTACGGCTTGAGCGCATCCAGCAACCTCCGCACCAGCGGCCACTCAATGGGTTTGTAGCGCGGCTCATCATCCGTATCCAGCGGCGCAGGCCGCACGCCGGGATGTTTGGCGGGTCGAGATGTACCAGAAACCGACATACGCTATCTTTTCTTTCTCTCAGTCCTAAGTCCTCAGTCCTAAGTCCTGATCCTTTTCTTCATCCATCCCATCATCCCCGTAAAGTTGCACCGCCGCGATCTCGCGGTAGTGCCCGTCGCATTCCATCAATTCCTGGTGTGTTCCCGACTGCGTGATGCGCCCGCTTTCCACCACCATCACCCTATCCGCCTGCTTCACCGTGCTGACGCGATGCGCGATGACAAACGTTGTCCGTCCCTGCAACGCCAGCCTCATTCCGCGGCGGATCAGGTCCTCGGTTTCCGGATCAATTGAAGCCGTCGCATCATCCAGCACCATGATGCGCGGATTGCTCAGAATCGCCCGCGCGATCGCCAGCCGCTGCTTCTGCCCGCCCGACAGCGAACTGCCGCGCTCGGAAAGCACTGTGTTGTATCCATGCGGCAGCGCCTCGATGAACTCGTGCGCCTGTGACAATCGCGCCGCCGCCTCGATTTCACCCAGCCCCGGCAGCGGCCTTCCCTCCACGTCCAGCACATGCGGCCGGCCGTATGCGATGTTCGCCGCGATTGTATCGCTGAACAGGTAAGTCTCCTGAAATACAAACGCCACCTGCTGCCGCAGGCTCGACAGCAGCGCATCGCGAATATCCATGCCGTCGATGACAATCCGCCCCTGCTGCGGGTCATAAAATCGCGCGATCAAATTCACCAGTGTGCTTTTGCCCGACCCCGTCGGCCCGACCAGCGCCACAATGCTCCCCGGCTTCACGCGAAAGCTGACATCCTGCAAAACCGGCTTGGCCGCGTCATATCCAAATGTCACATTCTCAAAAACAAGTTCGCCATTGCCCGGCGGCAGCGCCACCGCATTCGCACTCTCCGGCACCGTCGTGCGTGCCAGCAGCACTTCATAAAGTCTTCGCGAGGAAACAATCGCGTTTTGGTATTGCTCGTTGATCGTCGCGACTTGTTGCAGCCGTGCCAGAATGGCGGCCATCGCGCTGCTCAGGATCATCAAATCGCCCGCCTTCAGGATGCCCCGAAGCAAAAGAATTCCGCCGACGAGAAACAGCGACAAATGCGAAGCGGTCGCGATCGACCGGATCACCGGTTGAAAATCAGCGAACAGCCGGATTCGCCGCAGCGTGCGGCCGAGGAATTCATCGCAGTTGTTGCCGTATTTATCGATCTCCTGATTCTCCGTCGCAAACGCTTTGATTACATGCACGCCCGCAATCGTTTCCGCCAGGATCGAAACATTCTTATCCTGCGATTCCATCACGGATTTTCCAACCGGCTGTACCTTCGCGCTGAATTTCAAAACGTAGTACGTCCAGACCGGCAGGGGGGCCAGCGACAAGAGTGCCACCCAAGGGTTAATGGTCGCCAACATCAGGATATACCCCACGACAATCAGCACGATCTCCAGGGTTGTAACGATGGCCGTCTGCACGAACATTCGCACGTTCTGCAAATCCGACAGCGCGCGATTGATGAGCTGCCCCGTGCTGATCGCGTCGTGAAATCCGAATCCCACGCGCTGCAGCTTGTCGTATACGGCCTCGCGGATGTAATAGACAAGGTTCATGCTCATTTTCACGTTGGCGACTTCCCTCAGATAACGCAAAACCACCGTGAGAATCATCAGTCCCGTGAGCAGGGCGATGACGAATCGGAGCTGCTTCACAACGGTTTCAGTTCCCATCATCCATTTGAGCAGCCCGCCCGCTTGTGCGACCGCACTCAGGCCGTGCATCGCCTGGATTGCGTTGACCGCCCGGCCCGTCGTGAGTGTGGTGATGACTTCCACCCCGACACCCAGCGATAGCCATAAACAGGCGAAAAACACGTAGCCCCTGACTGGCCGCACGAATCCAAACATCCAGCGGAATAGCTCCGAGTTACTCGCGCGCGGAAGATCCGCCAGGGTCAGCGCATGACGCTCACCCTGAGGGGAATGATCTTTCGGTCGCGCCGACTCGGCCGGCGCGGGTGCAACGGATGTCCTTGCCACTTTCCTTGGTTCCGAATGGAGGGGTTTTGCCCTCTGAATATTCGAAGATGCTACACCCTTCTTTATCCCCCTCCCCAAGTACTCAGGGGGAAGGGGAGGGTGGGTGTTCTTCTTCGTGCCGCGAAATATAGCCACTCCCGCCGCAATTCGACCCGCAAAGAATACGCGAAATGTCAATCTCTGACCACGCCCCCGTCCGATAAAGCCAACATGGTAATCGGCTGGGACCATGTCCTTTCCATCGCCGGCGCCCTAAAAAAGGCGGGCGGCTCCTGGAAGCGCCGCCTTGGCCTCACCGGACCCGCCTCCGGCTGGGAATCACGCGCCGCCGTCTGCGAACGCTGCCATCTCCGCGTCATCCAATGCGGCGTCAGCTACTGCGGCAAGCCATTCCTGCACCAGATTCTTCGGACTGACGCCATCGACGGCTGCGGCTGCCCCTGCCAGGAAAAAGCAAAAACCCCCGGCGAACATTGCCCTTTGGACATTCACAATCATCCCGCAAATCACGCTAAAAACCCTTGTAATTGCAAGTGGTGCAACGCCGCCTAATATCCCATTCACCTTGTCATGAATCCATACTCATAATTTTTTCACCATTACCCCTTGACGAGACGAAAATGAGGGCTATACTCCGCCTCCCTTGTTTGGTGAGCAGTTCGTTAAGAGCCGCTTAAATGTAACCAATCAAGCGTGACAGACAGGAAAGGCGAGATCTGCTAAGGAAAGGCAACTTTGATCACAACTAACTCGGTTCAACTCCCCATCGCGCCTCGTCTGGCGACTCGTTGAAGTGACCCCTAAAAATTAAGGTCATCGGCGAGAGCCGGTGGTTTTATCGCAGAACCTCAATTTGGGTTCTGGCAGGATTGTCATCCGAATTCGAATCAGCAGGCCCTCAAGGGCGAAGACCTGCTCATCCGTGTTCGGTTAACACCGTCTTCGGAAATTCCGGCTTGCCGGAATTGACCTGATCGAAAGAACAGGTTGGCTCTTTGACAAGTGAATGATGAGGTTCAAGGTTTAATAAGTGAGGCTCATCCCCCACCCAGGGAATGAGTCGTCACATAAACTCCGCGATTCTCACCCGTTGTTTGTTTGGTCTTTCCGTTTGGGCAAGTCCAAGTTCTACCAGAGCTTGATTACTGCCGGGGTGAGAATCGTCGAGCACCTTTTTTGGCGTGTGGAGGTCCTGATTAGCCCTCCACAAAACGCATTATCGATCAATTTTGTTCCATTTTTTGTCATGCCCTGATGAAAGACGGGGATCGGTAAATGTGGTCAAGCTACTAAGGGTGTGTGGTGGATGCCTTGGCATCGAGAGGCGATGAAAGACGTGGTAGCCTGCGATATGCTTCGGGAAGCTGGCAAACAAGCGTTGATCCGAAGATTTCTGAATGTGGAAACACGGCTGGAGTAAATACCCAGTCATCCTGCGCTGAATGTATAGGCGTATGGAAGCAAACCCAGGGAATTGAAACATCTTAGTACCTGGAGGAAAAGAAAGAGAAATCGATTCCGTCAGTAGCGGCGAGCGAAAGCGGATCTAGCCCAAACCGGCGTGGAATTTGACGTTTCGGACCTAAAATTTCAAATCTCAAATTTGAAATCTGAAATTTGAAATCTGAAATTTCAAACTCCACGCCGGTGTTGCGGAAGCACTGAGGGGTTACAAAACCATCGGCAGCAGAACGGTTTGGAAAAGCCGGCCATAGACGGTGATAGCCCGGTATGCGACGTTGACAGGTCCCCGTTAATATGTGCTCTCCAGAGTATCGTCGGACTCGTGGAATCTGGCGAGAAACCGCCCGGCCCACCGGGCAAGGCTAAATACTACTCGATGACCGATAGTGAACCAGTAGGGCGATTGAACGGTGAAAAGTACAGCTACAAGCTGAGTTAAAAGTACCTGAAACCACACACTTACAAGCGGTCGGAGTCCTATGTCCCCAGCAATGGGGAAATGGATGACGGCGTACCTTTTGCATAATGGACCGGCGAGTGCATGTCTGCAGCAAGGCTAAGGAGCGTAAGCTCCGGAGCCGTAGCGAAAGCGAGTCTTAAAGTGGCGATTTAAGTTGCAGGCTTGCGACCCGAAACCTCGTGATCTACCCGTGGCCAGTGTGAATGTCCCGTAATAGGGACAGGAGGCACGAAGCCGTGAACGTTGAAAAGTTCTGGCATGAGCTGCGGGGAGGAGTGAAAGTCTAATCAAACTGGGAGATATCTGGTTCTTTCCGAAATGCCTTTAGGGGCAGCCTGGAGCAAATACCCGCAGGGGGTAGAGCTACGGAAAGGGGACGTGGGGCTACCCGCCTACACGCCCCTATCAAACTCCGAATACCTGCGTGTCAATCTCTGGAGTGAGTCCGCGAGGGATAATCTTCGTGGTCAAGAGGGAAACAACCCAGACCGTCTGTTAAGGTCCCAAAATCCAACTTAGTTCGGTAGGAAGTTAGTGTACTGAGACAGCCAGGATGTTGGCTTAGAAGCAGCCACCATTTAAAAAGTGCGTAATAGCTTACTGGTCGAGTACAGTAGCGCCGTAAATGATCGGGAATAAGCTGGATACCGAATCAGCGGGCTTGAAGCAATTCAAGCGGTAGGAAAGCGTTGCATGCCGCATAGAAGGCGTACCGTAAGGAGCGCTGGAGCGCATGCAAGTGAGAATGCCGGTATGAGTAACGATAATGCAGGTGAAAATCCTGCACGCCGAAAGCCTAAGGTTTCCTGGGGAAGGTAAATCCGCCCAGGGTTAGTCGGAAGCTAAGACGAGGCCGAAAGGCGTAGCCGATGCACAGCAGGTTAATATTCCTGCACCGACTGTAAAGGTTGAACCTATACGTGAGTCTTTCCAAGGCAGATCCTCCGATTAGACGTGGAGGTTGGGCGCGGGGTAACCCGTGAGCTCGAGGCCGTTTTGTTGCCGAAGTCTGTGGCGGAAGGATCGAGAAAAGCGTATAGGGGACAATACAGTCGTCCGTACTAAAACTGACACAGGTAGGCGAGGAGAGTATCCTAAGGCGCTCGAGAGAACTGCGGTTAAGGAACTAGGCAATCTAACCCCGTAACTTAGGGAGAAGGGGTCCCTCCTGCGCAAGCAGAGGGCACAGAAAGCAGACTGGGCGACTGTTTATCAAAAACACAGTTCCGTGCTAACTCGTAAGAGGATGTATACGGAATGACGCCTGCTCGGTGCCGGAATGTTAAGGAAGTTGGTCAGGAGTTCGCTCCAAAGCTGACGACCGAAGCACCGGTAAACGGCGGCCGTAACTATGACGGTCCTAAGGTAGCGAAGTTCCTTGTCGGGTAAGTTCCGACGTGCATGAACGGCGTAACGACTTGGTCGCTGTCTCAACCGCAGACTCGGTGAAATTGAAGTGGCGGTGAAGATACCGTCTACCCGCAGCAAGACGGAAAGACCCCGTGGACCTTTACTGCAACCTGGTACTGACGCCGGGTGTGGACTGCGTAGGATAGGTGGGAGGCGCTGATCCCTCGGTTCTGGCCGAGGGGGAGCCATTGGTGAAATACCACCCTGTTTGCATTCGTCGTCTCACCCTGATCCCGTGAATCCGGGCAGGGAACCGTGCTAGGTGGGCAGTTTGACTGGGGCGGTCTCCTCCGAAAGAGTAACGGAGGAGTGCAAAGGCAGGCTCAGAACGGTTGGCAATCGTTCGTCGAGCGTAAAGGTAGAAGCCTGCTTAACTGCGAGTGCTACAGCACGAGCAGTGCTGAAAGGCGGCCTTAGTGATCCTGTGGTTGCGTGTGGAAGCGCCATAGCTCAACGGATAAAAGGTACCCCGGGGATAACAGGCTGATCGCCTCCGAGCGTCCATAGCGGCGAGGCGGTTTGGCACCTCGATGTCGGCCCATCGCATCCTGGGGCTGAAGGCGGTCCCAAGGGTTTGGCTGTTCGCCAATTAAAGCGGTACGCGAGCTGGGTTCAGACCGGCGTGAGCCAGGTCGGTCCCTATCTGCTGTGGGCGTAGGAATCTTGAAGGCACCTCTTCCATAGTACGAGAGGATTTGGAAGGACGGACCCCTGGTGTACCAGTTGTCGCGCTAGCGGCACGGCTGGGTAGCTATGTCCGGAACGAATAAACGCTGAAAGCATCTAAGCGTGAAGTCTATGCCAAGACCATGATTCCATTCCCGATTTATCGGGAGAGAGACCCCGAGTAGACCACTCGGTTGATAGGCCGGAGCTGTACAGGCAGAAATGTCTTTAGGCAACCGGTACTAACGGTCGATTGCTTGACCACTTTTACCGATCGTCGTCTGTCATTTCAGATTCAGTCTGATCGACAGACTCCAAGAAATGTGTTCGACGATCGCGGATAACCTCATCATCACTTGAAATTCCGGTCCCGATTGGCCTTACCGCTAGTCGGGATCTTCGTTGGTGGCTATACCGGCGGGGTCACACCCGTTCCCATTCCGAACACGGTCGTTAAGCCTGCCGGGCCGATGATACTGCTTCAGCGGGAAAGTAGGTCACTGCCAGCGTTAAACTGAATCCCGGTCCCAAAAGGGCCGGGATTCTTTTTGCGCGCCCAAGTTGATTCCCCGAACCCTTTGTCGCGCGCCCGCCACCCCCTTCAATTGAAGGTGGAAATGTCGTGTTTTAAATCTGCAATTGGCTGAAAACTGAAAGCCGAAAACTATTTCTCCACCTCATTGACTCCCCACCCCCTCATTGTCACAATATGAAAACCAGTCGGCTATGGATGGCCGACTTTCAATGGCTTTCCGGCGCGGATGGAGCATGTTCTCCCGGAAAATCCTATTCTCTTTAGCCCAGTTTGGCCCATGTCCAGTGTAAGCATCGATTCGGATGCTGGCGGATCATTCCCCGCGCAGGACTTCGCGCCGTTGAGCGATGCCGAATTGCTCAGCCACGCCGCCCGCGGTGATCACGGCGCCTATGCGCAGTTTGTGACGCGCCATCAGGATCGGCTCTACAACTCGCTGTTCCGTCTCGTCGGCGATTCTAACGAAGCCGCCGAGCTTGCCCACGAGGCTGTCCGCCGTGCGCTCGCTCGTATCGACGAATTCGAACCAAGCCGCGATCAGCCTTATTCATGGCTTTTCGGCATGGCTTTGAACCTGGCCGTCACCGCGCTCCGCCGCACCCGGCGATCACGCGATTTCGGCGCCGAACCGGCGCTCGCCGCGCTCGGCCGCATCGAACTGGACTATCGCACCGTCCTCATTATGCGCGACCTCGAATGTTTCGATTATCAACAAATGTCCGATCTGCTCTCTCTTCCGGCGGCAACGGTGAAGAGCAGGCTTTTTCGCGCTCGGCTCGCCCTGCGCGATGAACTTCGTTCAGTGGGGTAATTTAGCATGGCTACCAATGAAGATATTGAAGCGCGTCTGTGTGCCTACGTCGAGGGAGATTTGGACCCGGCCCAAAAATCCGAAATCGAACGTCATCTCCAGTCGCACCCGCAGCATCGCCAGATGATTCTCGATCTGGTGCGCACCCGCCGCCTCGTCGCCGATCTTCCGCGCCACAAGGCCCCGGTCGATCTCACCGACGGGCTCAGCAGCCATCTCGAACGCGCCATGCTCCTGAATGATTTCCCCGCCGTCGGCGCCGCCCACGATCCCTGGCGTATTCATGCCCGCCGTGCCCCCAAACTTCTCATCAAGGCCGCCGTCTTCCTTTTATGCGCCAGTCTCATTGCGGTGGTAGGGGCGCTGCTGCACATCGCGTCGCGCCCCGCGCAGATCGCCGACATCAGCTCGCCTCCAACAATCCAGCCGGCGCCAAGTCAATCACAACTCAGCGTTTCAATGCCGCCAGTTGCAGCGCCGATCGCCGCCACAACCATTGCCGCTCCGACAAC
>Ga0208589_1000676_pt1 | contig 15618 bp, 26 predicted proteins | sample NGESurshal092012_2_FD_184486 | JGI IMG/M metagenome (GOLD analysis project Ga0208589, IMG submission 184486) | Arctic peat soil microbial communities from Barrow, Alaska - NGEE Surface sample F53-2 shallow-092012 (SPAdes) | ecosystem: Environmental > Terrestrial > Soil > Wetlands > Peat ... | reverse complement strand
ATCCTCGCCGACGAGAGGAACAACACCGCCGCAGGCTTCTGGCAGCCAGCACGTCGCTTGCCGCCCGCGGTATCACGGTGCATCGCTTGCTGACCGACATTCAAGATAGATGATGTCTTTCGGATGCCGCGCGTTTGTCCGGCCGGGGTGTGAGGCTGCCTGGCGGGCGCCTGCCCGTCGTCGTGGCGGACCGATCGGAGCATGCGTGAGCACGGCTTCTTGCCTATTGATCACGCGGCGGGCGGGTGCATCGCCGAGGAGATGGCGCGTCCTGTTGAGAATCCGCTGAAGGGCAGCTGCCTGGATCCCTGTTAGCGAATGTCCGGCAGGCCTTCCTCGTCGTCGCTGCCAGGACGGCTGGCACTGGCGATCGATGAGGAGGAGCGCGTGGAGCGCATGACGTTAGCGATCGATGTGGCCTGCCGGGCCGCGCACCAGGCGAGCCTGGCCGACGCCAGCTGCCGGCTCGCCGGGACCGGCGCCGACTCCGAACGACTGCAGCTGGACTGGACCGCCTGCGGGAGTCGCTGCCCGCCGGGATCGAGCTGAACGTGGTGACGGAACCGACCCGCAGCGTTCGGCTGCCGATGGCAGCCTGGTTCCCGGCGATCACCCGCAAGCGCACTCGCCCAGGCAGTTCCAGGCAAAACGGCAGGCTGAGGCTATATCTTCGTTGCTAAAATACAGATTGAGTAGGGGGGACGTACCTGAGTCCTGTTATCAAGCAGCAGCGGAATTAGGCGAAGAGGTAGAGTCAGCGCCCAAGCTGGTCCATACCCGATACTTCGCGCTAGGCGACGCAAGATCGTTGTGACTGTCTGACTCCCCCGGCCAGAACAGAACCCTATCTCTACCACTGCGAGGCCCGCTTGTTCCGCGAGATAGCTGAGCTGCTCAGCCGTATATCCTTTCCGCACATGCTGTCCGTCTTCGATGTCACTGAAAGGGCCAGCGTCGCCAGCATCCATTGGAATGTAGTCTTCGTTCGGCGTCGTGAGAAACAACCGACCGCCCGATCGGAGAACCATCGCCAGGGACCGCATAACTTGCGCATCATCCAGGACATGCTCGATAGTCTCGAAGCACGTTGCGACGTCGAAACTTTCTTTCAAGTCATGTCTAGTCGAAAGTGTACGCACGTCCTGCACTTCGAAACGTGCGTCGCCCGCAAATCCCGCTGCCCTTTGCCTTGCCTTTTGAAGATCGGGCCCTTCCCACCCAACCCCGAGGGTACGGTACCCCAAACGCGCACAATTAATGGCAAGCCAACCGTTACCGCATCCGACATCGATCAGTAATGAAGATGCGGGTGCAAGGCGTGACTGAAGCCATCTCCAACGATCGAGTACAAGCGTATCCCCGAGAAGCAGCAGCGCACGAGGACCGAGAAGCCGAACTAGGTTAGCCTGTAACGTGCTCATGGTCTCCAACACTAGACGATGGACCGGTTCACGTCCACCCGATTAACCCGCGAAAGCTATGCGGCCCCCTCGGTATATGACCTAGGTCTTACGCAAGTAAAGGTCGGCATATAGATCAGCCACTACCTTTGCACCGAACTGCCCCGCATTAAGCTTACCTTTGTCACTTAATCGACGCATCAGATCAAATGAATGTATTAACCGCTCGACCGCTGAGCGAATATCAGATTCGTCGTACGGATCAACAAATAGTGCTGCATCACCAGCAACAGTATTCATCGGCGGTATGTTAGACGTTATTACTGGCAGTCCTATAGCCTGTGCCTCTATTATTGGCAGACCAAACCCTTCATATGTAGAGGCAAACACGAGAGCGTCGCTATTCTTGTATTCTAGTACTAACTTCTCGGCTGATAGTCGCCCAACTGAACTCCAAGAGAGGTCCGCCGACCCTAAGAGTGCTCGCTGATCATCGGTGAGCGGCCCAATGATCCGTAAATGTAGGGGAAGACCCGAGACGGCCAGGGCAACGCGCTCGAGATTCTTGTTCAGACCTGTTCCAACTTGCAATAGCTGTGGCTCACGGATGTTATCTCGCACGGGTCGGTTATTACGGCCAAACGCTTCGTCGACACAATTAGGGATTAGCTGTACCTTACCTCTGGCCGCCTTAAATCTAAACTCCAGGTGCTTTCTAGTTTCTTCAGAGATCGCAGTTACTCGGGACGCCCATCGGATGGGCAGAGAGTACCAGAACATTGAGAAGACGCGTTTCCGCGCGCCCATCAGCCGGTTGAGTGAGCAAAGGTCGTGGATAGTCAAAACACAACGTCGCCGCGGAATGGCTAAGGCGCAATAGTAGATATCTCCCGTTACATGGATGACGTCCGCGCGTAGCCTTGCGGTGAATATGAGGTTACGGACGCACCGCAGAAGACCACTACTAGGGCATGGAACTCGCACGGCTCTCACTTTAAAGCTCTTCGCTAGTAGCGGTGCGATACATTCGAACAGCCGCTCAATACTGTAGTATCCCGGTGACTCGTGACGCATAAGAAGTATTATGACGGGTGGCTTATTAGTCATGATGGGTCGGCTGAAGTAGAGCATGGAACATCGACCGGTTCGCATTCACGCCACTTGGGTCGTTGAGCATGGCAAGCGCGAGATCACGAGCGGCCGATCGCATGCGTTCGTGAGCGTCCTTATCCAAGGAGAGAAAATGTTCAATTAGCTGGGCGACCGCTTCTGGCTTATTTGGATCACACACCCAGCCCGCTCCTGAAGTCTCGACCTCATGCCAGGGTGTATCATCCCCGATGATGATTGGAGTACCGGCAGCGAGCGATTCTAGGACGACATGTCCAAAGTTTTCACCGAGAGTCGGGAAGACGAACAGATCGAAACAATTAAGAAACCCAACGACCTTGTCAGCCGGAATCGTTCCTACGTATTTTACCGATCCCACAAGGTCGAGGCTCTTAATTAAGTCGAGGCACTGGTTCCAGTACTTTACATCTTCAATTGGCCCTGCTATGGAAAGATTAACTTTGCCCTTTATAAGTGACATTGCCTTGATGACCGTTGTCACATTTTTCTTTGGGACTATCCGCGAGAAGAAAACTAACGCTGCACCATGCCGATCATCGAGTAGTCGTTGGGCTTGACCTTCTTCGGCTCCTTCATCCAGGAGGCCCGCTCGAAGGTCAATCGCAACTTGACTTTGGACTTCCGCGCCAAAGACGCGTTCAATATCCGCTTGCTCGAGACTCGTCGAAGCACGCCAAGTAATGCTCTTGTGTAGCCTCAGCAAGCGGAAAGCGGCGATGAATGCGTGCTTCTTCCGTCTCTTCAACGCGAGAGCTCCGGCCGACAGTTCGCCGCGTGGGGCCAGCACTATGGGTACCGTCCGAAGCATCGTTCGTGCAATAAGCAGAGGCATGATCCCAAAGCGATAATCGAAAATGCTGTTTAGGACTAAAAGCTGAGGCTCAGTTTCTTTTAATAGCCGGGCAGCCGTCCGTGCATGCATACAGTTTGCAGACTCATACCAGACTGCTGCGCGTCCGAAGTCCCCCCACTGGCCAGTTTTAATCGACTGCATCGGTCCTGCAGCCGAATCGGATGCAGAGGTGATGACTGCGAACTTGAATTCAAGGGAAAGGGCTTCGACCAAAGCATATAGACTACGAGCAGGACCGCCCCCTAGGTACGCTGGCGGGTACGAGCGACTAAAGATAGTGATCCTTGGCTTGGCTTGGTTCGTGTCACGGCTTTGTCGGTCTACCGGTCCTTCGACGCAGCTATCGTCGTGTTCTGAGCGAGAAACCATCGTCAATATCTCAGGTTTCGTCATGCTGCCGAAAGTCCGTGGCCCTAGGCCTAGCGGGATTCGCCTTGGCGTTAACTTTGCTCAATGGTTATCCTTCTAAAAATCGTGGCTATCGCGTCGCAGAGTTTCTTTTGCTCCGCAACGCCAAAATGTCTAAGCGCTTCGGGGACGACTCAGTGCTCGTATGCCTTTATTGGACTTGGCGCGCAACAAAAGTCAGATTCTGAGTGACGACATGACCACGGAGTTGGCCTGTCTCGGCAGCAAGCGCGAACTTGAAGGCCCCGCTGACCGGCTTCCAAGCCACCTTCCGCGCTGCGGAGAGCAGCCCGTGCGCGACTGGCGGACACGGACGCACCGTAACGGATTGGAAGCCTGCTGCAGCCGCAAGTTGACGGATGCTTCGCTCGGTGTATGACGACTCGTGCGTGAAGTCGCCATAGCGGATGAATCCTCCCAGCGGGCTGACGGCGTTCGGTACTCGCGCGACAAATATCCCGCCAGGGATCAATGCCTGGGCGATCCGATCGAAAGTGTCGAGCACCTCGTCTTTGGTTAGATGCTCAAGAAAGTCAGTTGCGGTGATGGCGGCGAACTCGCTTGGGTGCTCCGCGAGTTCGTCGCGGTAGTCGCCATGGCGTACCTGGCCTAGACCTGCGGCGCGCGCTAGATGCACCTGCTCCGGGCTGATGTCGACGCCGCGAGCGTCGTAACCGTCTGCAGCGAGCACCTCTACAAGTTCGCCCTGACCACAACCAATGTCGATGACTGGTCCTGCAGACGGCGAAGGAAGGAATGGACGAATGTCGCGACGGTAAGTCAATGGGGTAGCGGCACTTCTACCGCAGCCAGCATGTTGGGATGCGTAGGCTCCATACAGCCGATCCCGCAGCGCCAAGCCGCTCTCCCTTGTGGTCACGCAGTGATCATAGGGCATTACTTGGCGTTACCGATGGTCTTCGCAGAAATATGTGCCTGGTTCGGCGTCGAGCCAGCTTGCTCTGCCAGGGCCCCGGGCATGCCCCGAACTTGCACCTCGGCAGCCTCGCCAGGAGTTACGACCTGTCCGGCAAATGATCCGATGGCCACCCAACCGGCGCGATCTATACTGCGTCCGGCCTGCTCCTACCAATGGGTCACGGCCGGCCGGGACAGCCACGGCGGCATCATCGCCCTAGCGGTCGAACGGCGTGAGGCAACGAGGCAGCAGAACAACCAGGACCGGCCGTACAGGAGCGGGATCGCACTGCCGCGCAAGGACTACATCGTCGTCCTGTTCTTGTGGACGCCGAGGACGTTGATGAGTGGCTGCCCGATGAGAACTGGTGATGAGCGCCGATCACCCATCGTAGTAATGCGGTGACAGATACGCTCGCCGGATGACCGTCACGCTGGTGCTGGCCCTGCTGCTACAGCTCATCGCGGTCCTGCTGTTACGAGTCCGCCTTGGGAAGACGTGGCTGCAGCGGCCGGTGACGCTCCTCGTGCTGGCCTCGGTGGTCTACGACGGCCTGTCCCCGACGCTGATGGCGTTCCCGTCCATCGGGCGGTGGGACATCTACCGGCAGGGAGTGCATCAGTCCTGGATAAACGAGGCCACGCTGATCATGTCGGCGGGAATGCTGGCCTTCACGTTGTGCTACTTCCTTACCCACCCCGAGCGGGCGACGGCCGCACCCGCGCCGGAAGACATCCGGGCCGCGGCGAGGGTGCTGGACTGGCGGCTTCTGGCGCTGGCATGCGCGCCACTGGCCGTGCTGACGTACGAGGGGCGGGGGTACAACAACGGCAGCAAGGCGATAGGGGCCGGGGCGCCGCTGTCGTCTGACCTGGCGAGCACGTTCCTCGTGACACTGGTCGTATTGGCGGCATTCAGCCTCATCCTGAGGCGCGGGGCGGGATGGTTCCTCCCGGTACTCGCGGTCCAGTCGCTACTGCTCGCCGCCGCCGGTGAGCGCACGCCCGTCGTGGTGGACGCCATCGCCCTGATCGTGCTGCTCGCACACGCCGGACGGCGCCCGGCCAGACGGCAGCTCGGCGCGGCGGTGGGGCTAACAGTGCTCGCAGTGCTGGCCATCACCGGGGTGCGCGCCGAGCAGGGGCGGGCGATCTACTACCGGGACTCCGGGCTTACGGCGCGGGCGGTCGCGCTCGGATCCGGCATCGCCGCCGCTGGAACCACGTCACAGGGAGGACCGGGCCTTGCCGCGCAAGCTGCAGTCCGGCTGGACGGGACGGACTTCGCCGGGGCGATCCTCCAAGCTGAGCACCTCGGTCAACCGCGGCTTAGCGCAGGCTATGTTCCCGAGTCGCTACTGCTCGCCGTACCGAGTGCGGCATGGCCGTCCAAGCTGGCTCACGGAGATGCGCTGAACCCGCCGCTGCTGGAGGCTGACGCCTTCGGCTTGCAACAGGTCAACTTCTTGCCAGGGCTAGCCGGGCTGTACGCGGGCTTCCTGACTCCAGCATGGCTGGTGATCTTCCTGGCCGTCCTGGGCGCACTGGCCGGGCGGGGAGAGCGGCTGCTGCTCCGGTCGCGTTCACCGGCTGCACTCGTGATGCTCGCCGGGGCGGCGATCGCGGCGCTGGACTACGAGGAAGGACTGCCGGGCATGCTGGTCAACCTCAGAGCAGCCGCAGTGGGCGCGGCCGTGATAATGCTCGCCGGGTTCGCGCGGCGACACTGGCTGGCGCAGGCTACCCGCGCTGATGCGGGATGATGAGTCCGGCCCTCCACTGCCCGGGCCGCCCCTCCGGAACTGGCCGCGCCGCCTTCGTCGGCACTGCAAGAGGTAACGGCGGCGCTGCTGGCGGTCACGCTCGCCGCGGGCGCGCTCTTGCTGCCACTGCCGCCACCTGCGGCGCCGGAGGATGGGGTGCCCAGGACGCCAGCCCCGCCGCCGAGCGGCCAGCTGATCGGCTCATCGCCTGGGTAGTCCTGCCCATCGCCTCCTGAGGTCCCGTAAGTTGACGACTTTCCGGCATTGGTCCCGGACGTGCAGACGGAGCCCTCACTGCCCACAGGGCAGTCGCGATGTTCCCGGCGGCACCGGCTGCAGGCGCCGCGCCGGGCTGCCCTGCGGCGGCTGTCACGGTCGCGATGCCGACTCGGAAAATCCTCGACAGGTTCCCAGCTGATCCTTGGACGCTCAGGTTGCCGCCGGCCGCCCCTGCCCCGCAGCAGCCCCCACTGCAGCGTCAGCGCGGCAGATCTCTCCCGGAATCGATGCCAGCGCGGTCATGTCCGTGGAGAGCGCGACCTCGGGCCTGGTGTTCCTGGGCAAGAATAAAGTTAGCTTGATCTTCCTCCCTCCTACCGACACCTGCTTCTTTCCCACACCGGCCGCCGCAGCAGGAGTCTGGATACTGCGCCGCTGCCGCCACAGTGTCGGCGCCGAGCTAGACGGAAGAATGCCGCGCCGGTTTCCGTGTCCGAGTACACTGCCTCACCATGCGTTATGAAAAAATTGCCGAAGCTGATGAGGCATATCTGTCCCACTTTGGGAGTGTTGCATGAGTTCGCCTGAACTGAAGGCTGAGGTCATTCAGTTTTGGAACGCGGCGTCATGCGGTGAGGTGTATGCGGAGGGCCTTAACCCTGAGCAACAATTTCAAAGGCACGCTGAAGCGCGTTACAGTCTAGAGCCATATATTCGTGACTTCGCCCGATTTGAAGAGGGCTTCGGCAGGGATGTCCTTGAGATCGGCGTCGGCATGGGAGCCGATCATTTAGAATGGGCCAAAAGCAGCCCGCGCCGCCTGGCTGGCGTGGATTTGACCCCTCGGGCCGTGGCCTGGACAAATCAGAGGCTCGTAACCTATGGGTTCTCGTCCGAGCTCATGGAGGGAGACGCCGAGCGTCTAGCGTTTCCGGATGAATCATTCGATATTGTCTACTCCTGGGGTGTGCTGCACCACTCGCCGGATACCCCGCAGGCCTTTCGTGAAGCACACCGTGTGCTACGGCCTGGAGGCACGCTCCGAGCCATGATCTACCATCGTCCGTCCATCGTTGGACTGATGCTTTGGGCTCGTTATGGTCTGACCATGGGTCACCCGGCCTATAGCCTCACAGAGGTCTACGCCCGCCACCTAGAGTCTCCTGGGACCAAGGGCTACAGAATTGCGGAGGCTCGCCGTTTGGTTGCGCCCTTCGGAGCCTTCAGTATCCGCAGCGCAATTAGCTTCGGTGACCTGCTCCTCGGCGAAGTTGGCCAGCAGCACCACGGCCGCGGGCTCGCGATGGCCAAGTGGTTCTGGCCACGGCCTTTGGTCCGGAGGCTGCCTGGGCTCGGGCTGCTACTCCTGATTGAGGCACAGAAGTAGTAGCCAGCTTGCTCCTCAGCAGCGTGGGTAGGGCAGAATTGCGCATCCCACGATGGGCGCGGAGGCCACCCTTCCTGCCCTCATAATCTCGCTGTCCGGTAACCGGGGTATCCATGGGTGGTCATTCACGCACGCTGATGTCGCCAACCCACACTCTGGGCGAGCCAAGGATCGACGAGACCCTGCAAGCCAGCCTGCTATACGAGATGAGAGACGGCGTGGGGCCGACAACACTTTAGCCTCAATGTTTCGTGATCTTAGGTTGGCTACTTGAGCTGTCGGCGGAGCCGTGTTTTCGGCCTGGGCGCATGCTGGTGCTGTCGAGCCGGGTGTGCGGGGGTTCCACGGGCCCTGGTTCTTGTCCTTTGGTGTCGTCGGGGCGGCAGCCCAGGCGTCAGCCGGGTGCGAGGCTTGCGAGCCTGCTGAAGGCTGCGGTGATGGCCGCGGCCATGGCCATCGCTGGGCTAGGCGCAGGCGGAGGTCAGCGAGCTGCCCGCGCTTCGTGCTGGTCGGAAAGCACGTGATCCGGTGGCCGTCCACGTCGGTGAGCCACAGCTGCGCTCCCGGATGCGGGCACTCTTTGCGGGCGATGACGCGCATGCCCGGCGGCCACCCCAGCAGGTGCAGCAGCCCGGTCAGCTCGGTGACCCACGCCTCCCTCGCTGTCATAGGCCGGGGTCCAGGCGCGGGCGGGCACCTGGTGGACCGCGTCCTCGATGCCCGCAGCCGTCAATAGCAGGCGGTGAACGCCAGCATCCCGGCCGACATGATCACGTTCGCGTCGTCCATATAGGACTGCTGCACGCCGAGCCGGTAAAGGCCCCAGTAGGCGATCGACGGGAAGCTCAGCAGCACCTGGACACGCCGTCTAGACCACGGACGCCAGGACCAGCAGCGTCACCGGGCGCCGCAGGCACGTCTTCCCGGGGCGGTGGCGTAACAGCAGGACCGCCATGACGTAACAGCAGGACCGCCATGAGCTGAAGCAGCAGGGCCGTCCACAGGGTGACACTCATCCCAGATGCTAAGCGTTACCAGCCGATCACTTCAGGTTATCTGGCTGCTCGCGCGGCGCTTCACCTCGATGAACACGAGCCAGAGGCCGATGCGGAACCCTACCTGTCCGCCACGAAGGTGCCCTTGCCGATCACACTGATGACGAGGCCTTCATCCTTGAGGACCGCCAGAGCCTTCTCGGCAGTGATGTGGCTGACGCCGTGTTCCTGGCTGAGGGTCTTAACACTCGGCACACGGCTGGCCAGCGTGCCACGTTCGATCTGACCGCGCAGCAGGGCCGCCAACTGCAGATATAGCGGCGTAGGCGAGTCATGATCAATTACCACATGATCACTGTAGGTAACCCCTGGTCTATCAAAGCTCCTAGGGGTTCCAGCAGGAACCAGATGGTTCCTGCTGTATGCTTTGTCGTACAGGCCTGAATCCATGCGGCGTCGGCAGTCGGTGTCCCGGCCTGTTGGAGGGGGTGCCCGTGGCGCAGATAGCCCTGGAGGACCTGCAGCAGGAGTTCCCCGACTGGATCGTCACCGCAGACCGGGACTTCACCGGGCTTCGCCTACCGGCCGACGGGCAGCGCCACGCTAGGCGGACAGGATCCCGCCGACCTGCGAAACCAGATATACGGCTGGCTGAGGAGGCAAGGTGAACTGGACTGAGAATCCGCACGGCGGGACCTATGCGACGGGGGCACCAAGTGCGTTGGGCGCTGCTCCCCCGCCGTCAGGCAACGTCGGCCACCGCGGCGCCGACCACGTCGCCGCTGCCCGCGAGCTGCTGGCGCGCACCGCAGAGCTTCCGGACACCAGGCGCGAGCTCATGAACCTCTTGAGCGAGTACCGGGCCGCCCTGTTCGCCTTACTTTAACGACACGGCTCCGGCATTAACCCAGCGAAGGCCGGGCTAGGCTCTCGCTCGTGGGCGCTGCAGACGGTCAGGTGCCAGTCCCGGTGCTGAACATCATCGGGCCAGTCGGCATTGGGAAATCCTGCGTGGCCACCGCGATCTCGGAGATCTTCCAGCACGACTAACAGCTGCCGCGTGCCGTAGTCGATCTTGAGCAGGTGCGACGCGCATACCCGGCGCCACCCGGTGACGAGTTCAACATGGCGCTCGGCTTCCGGAACCTGGCCGCCGTCTGGCAGAACTACCGGGACGCCGGGGCCAGGTGCCTGATCATTCCGAGCCTCCTGGACTCCGACGACCAGGCCGAGCTCCGCAAGGCCGTTCCCGGAGCCGACATCTATGTCGTCCGGCTCGTGGCTCCGCTCGCCGTGAACCACGACCGGATACGCGGCCGTGAGATCTCTGCGGACTCGCTGCGCTGGCACCTGCAGCGGTCACAGTTCCTGCACCAAAAGCTGGCAGAGCAGCCGTTGGAACACACCACCGTCGACACCGAGGGCCGACTGCCTGACGCTCTCGCCAGGGAAGTCATCACCCGCTGGGGCATCCTGCAGCGCCGCTGACCACGCGACCGTCAGCGGATGATGAACCCGTCAGCCCGATCAGCACCGCAAGCTCACTCGTGTGACTGTGTCCGTCACGGGATCCGGGGCTGCGCGGGCTGAACTCTGCACCTCAAAAGTGCCCACGGCAGAGTGCGGACGGGATATTCGAAAAGCCAGTTCGCAGGTCTCGTCAGCGGACGTAGTAGCCCTTGCCGCGCACGCTGACGATCAGGCCCTCGTCCCGCAGGGTGGTCAGCGCTCGTGCTGCGGTCCGGTGGGATACGCCGTGCTCCTGGGCCAGGCTGAGGATCGACGGCACCCGGCCGGTGAGCCTGCCCTTGGCGATCTGCCCGCGGAGCAGCGCTGAGAGCTGCTCATGCAGCGGAACAGGCGAGTCGTTGTCGAGCACGGAACCAGCCAAGCCCCCCGTGGCGTACCCGTGTCTGTTAGGGTTCGTACGTGTGCACACGTGTGTACCCTTGAGGCAGGCACGGCGAACCCGGCAGGCGGCATGTTCGAAATAGAGACGTGATCAGGCAGACAGCCCTGGAGGACCTGAGGCGGGAGTTCCCTGACTGGATCGTCATCATAGACCGGGACTTCACCGGGCTCTGCTTCGCCTACCGGCCGACGGGGAGCGCCAACGCTGAGCGGCGAGGACCCTGCGGAGCTGCGAGACCAGATCCACGGCTGGCTGAGGAGGCACGGTGAACTGGACTGAGAATCTGCGCGGCGCGGCCGGGGCACCAATCGCGGCGGACAGTCCTCCCCCGCCATCAGGCAACACCGACCACCGCGCCCCCGACCACATCGCCGTTGCACGCGAGCTACTGGCACGTACTGCAGAGCTTCCGGACACCAGGCGCGAGCTCATGAACATCCTGAGCGAATATCGGGCCGCCCTGTTCGCCTTCGCTATCGACTATGAACGGCTCGAACACCAGGGGAGTCGATGACATCGCCTGGGGCATATGCGTCGGCCCCGGGCATGATCGGACAGTCCTCGGGCAACTGCACCGCATGACTGTCGCCGCCCTGATCCTGGGCCTGGTTAGCGGCGCGCTCGGCATCCTGAACATCGTGCTTGCGGTGCGCAGGCTCCGGGCTCGCCGACGGTCTGATGTGTAGCCCGGCTGAAGTAACCGAATGATCTGTCCAATGCCGGGCAACTGGCGGGCATGCGCGGTCCGGGTCCAGTGAGCCGGTGGCTAGACGGCCTGGCGTCCTGGCAGTTCGCAGCCTTGATGGCCAGTTGCTTGCTGGCCACCTATGCCGTCATGGGAGCCATTATCTGGCTCACGGCTCGCCATCCCAATCTCAGCTTCCTAGTCGGATACGCCATCATCTTCACGATTTTCTCCACCGTCGGCGCAACGTGGTCACGCCATCGGCGCAGAATAGGGCGCTAGCTTCTATGGCTCCCGGACTCCGGGCAGCCAGAGCCCGCTAGCAGACCCGCCCTGGGCCGACTGTCCAGGTGCGCCGGCTCGTTGGTGTGCATGTGGCCGATGTAGGGCTCGGTCATCTGCGCCAGCGCCTGCTGCCGGCTGGCTCCGCGCCGGGTGAGCGCCGCGACCGTGCGCGGATGGCGAGGATGACCGGGACCGGCCGATCGCCGAGTTCGGCCACATGCTCGATTACCAGTCCGGTGCTGATAAACGCATTGAGCAGGTAGGCCAGCGGGTGATGGCGCATTCCGACTCGTCTGCGGACGTAGGCCCCCCACCACGGCGCTTCCTGATGCCATCCGGCTAGACGGTAAGTGGGGTGCGCGAGAATCCCGCCGTCGTCCATCCATTGCGTATGCGGCCCATTGAAGCAGGGATGGGCGCCGTAGAAGGCCAGCAGCCCCCCCGGCGTCATGACCCAATGCCGCTAAGTTAAGCCGCCGCTGGGATTCCGTCGATCTTGATTGCTGGCGGCCCGGTGTGGGTGATGCTGATGTCGCCGGGGCGTTTGACCCGGTAGGAGTTGTGGCGGGCACGCTTGACGACGCGCGGGCAGCTTCGCATGCGGCGGTGCGGGCTGAGCCGTTCCAGCATCTCGGCGAAGGCCGCCGCGGTGATCGCGGGCAGGTGGTCAGGGGGAAAAGGCCGCCGGATCGCTGATCTGGCGGCGGATGATGCGGACGGCGCGGATGAAGCTGACCCGGTCGGGGTCGTGCCCGGCCTCATCGGCGGCCCGGCACATCAGCTCCCGGATCGCGTAGTGGGCCAGCAGGATTCCCCACATCTCCTGCTCGGCCAGGTCAGGGGACTGGGAGCGGAGGATCCCGCCGGCCGCGCGCAGGTGGGTCTTGATCTCGTCCAGCCCGGACTCGTGCTCCCACCGCTGGTGGTATGCGAACGCCATCTCGGCCGCCGTCAGCCCGGCGGGGTCCAGGATGGTGGTGATCACGCAGATCAGCTCGCTGTCATCGCCGCCGCGATCGGGCACGGTGTACTCCGCCGCCCGCACGAGGCGGGCTCGTTCCTCATCGATCTGCTCCCCGGCGCGCGCGGCTGCCAGCAGGGCGGCCTTGCGCGCGGTCGTGGTGCCCGGCGCGAAGATCAGCGCAAGGTAGGAGCCGTCCGCCAGGCGGCGGACCAGCGGCAGTGCCACGGACGCGCCGGCCCGCCAGCACAGCGCCGCCCCGGTCGCGGCGAACAGGTCCCACAGCTGCCAGGAGTAAAACCCCGAGTCCGCGGTAATCAGCATGCCCGCATCCGCCGGTCCGGCGAGCTCGGCGGCCAGCTCGCGCTCGCCGGCGCGGCACGATCCCATCGCGGCGGCGACCTGGGCATGCGTGCCGCACTCCGACAGGGACACGACCTGCAGCTTCGGGAACGCCGACTCCTTCGGGCCGCTGCCCATCTTGCCGAACGCGGCGACATTCTCCCCGGTGCCGGGCACGTCAAAGCTCGTCCCGTCGATAGCCATCAGCCTGCGCCCCCGCAGCCATGCACCCGTGGTGCCCAGGCCCGCGACCGGCACCGCCGCACGGTGGAACAGCTCCCGGAGCGGCGCCGTCCCCAGCCGCTGCCGGGCCTGAGTGATCGCCGAGGTCGACGGCACCTTCCAGTCCTGATCCCAGGAGCCCAGGCTCTGCAGCGTGCCGGTCATCTGCCGCATGACCTCCTCATACGCCTGCCCGAAGAACAGCCCCAGGCCGATCACGTACCGCACCATCACGTGAGCGGGCAGCAGCCGGGACCGCTTCTCCCGCTTCCCCGTCGCAGCGATGACCTCCTCGATCAGATCCCGGGAGAACGCCGCGGACAGCACGCCCAGCGCGATGTGATCAGTCAGACGGCCGCCCAGCGGCTCCTGCGCTCCAGTCACGGCCGCAACCCACCGGTCCCCGGCCCATCGGCCCCGGCACCCAGCCTGACCTGCGCAAGATCGTTAACTTAGCGGCATTGCGTCATGACCCGCTCAGCCTCCGCGAGCACGGCTGCGAAGTCATCGGCATCGGTTGAGATCCACATCGTGGCCACGGCCGGGAAACTGCAGTCGGCGAACGGCAAGGCGGCTGCGTCCCCTCGCACGATCTGTCGGGACCGGCCCTGAGCGATGCGCAACTGGTCGGCCGAGCCGTCCAGTCCGACCACGGTTCGCCCGGTGGCAGTGAGAACGTCAAAGTAGAGCCCGCTGCCGCAGCCCAGGTCGAGGGCAGGCCATCACCGGAGCCGAGGAGATCCAGCACATCGGAAGCGTTGCGCTCGGCGTTCGGCTTGTTCCAGCTGTTATACCATTCGGCGTGCCCGTCGTAGCGCGATCTTGTGAGTGGCATCGTGGACTCCCGCTGGTGGTTATACACCGACGCTAACTCCTCAGCGGAGTCCAGGTGCGCGTGATTCGTTCCAGGCTGAATCAGCCTAAAGGCCTGCCCTTGTCCGTTCCCCACCGGTTTCACCGGCCGGGCAATGATCGCAGGCGCTCACGCAGCAAGTGCCGCACCTGCGCCACTCGCCCGGATGATGGAGCAGTAGGCGGTGTCGCTGATCGTCCCGTCAACGGCACGGACGTGACCGCGCCGGATCCCCTCGAATCGGGCGCCAAGGCGCCCAATCGCGGCGGCGCGGCGATGGCGCCCCCGGAGTCGGCAAGTAACTCCGCCATTCCCCGCAGCTCCTGGCGGCGAACCTCACGCCGTCTCACGAACTCCCTCGGCGCATCGCGGCCAGTACGAACCGGCCAGGCTCCCTTGGGCGGCATACCTGGCGCCCATAGTGGTACCTGACGGGCATGACCGTCCTCGCCGCGCCGCGCAAAACGGTGATCGCTCTCGTGCCGACCAGCCGGGCCATGGCCATCTTGACCTTAATCCTGGCTGTCCCGATGGTCGCCGTCACCATCGTGCTGGCTACCGACCGGGTCATGACGGCCTCGATCATCGCCGGCGCGACCGTGGTCTACGCCGGGATTCACCTGCTCATGCTGCGGTCGGGCATCGCGATCCGCCCCCGCCTGCATCAGTGTCGCAGGCCGAGCTGCCTCAGGTCGTCACCACCCAGCGGCAGCTTGTGCTGTACGGCACCTTGCTGGCGGTGCTCTACTCGGTCGTCACCTACTGGAGCCTGGCGCACCCTTCCCAGCCCGTAACCTCGGTGGGCATTGCCCTGGCCGCCCCGGCGGGGAGCTGGTTCCAGTACCGCCGGGCGCTGCGCATGGAGCATGACCTGCAGGGTGAGCTATACGTGACGCAGTTCGGCTGGCGCAGGAAGAGCCGGCCCGCCTATGTGGTCTGGTCCGAGCCCTGAGGGCTCCGGACGGGTTTCGCTAGTGACGGGGAACTCTAGGGCCGCCCGTCACCAGCACTCTGACAGTCGGGCAGTCCCGCACCGGGCTGCCACCCCGCAGGCCCACACCCGACGAGGTAGCCCTACTCGGGATATCGACGGGCCCACCGGCAGCTGAGCACATCAGGACCGCCTACACCGCTGCGGATAGAGCGGTTCGGGTGAACAACTTCAGCAAGAGGCCGTCCTGGCCGCGTGTGTGAGCGCCGTCGGAGCCCCGGGCTGCACGTCCGCGATCTGCGGGACACTGGGAACACGTTGGCCGCCTGACGAGAAGAGGGAGACCGCGCCGA